>Ga0207719_100534_pt1 | contig 20154 bp, 20 predicted proteins | sample A23P1SouthBayCA_2_FD_187279 | JGI IMG/M metagenome (GOLD analysis project Ga0207719, IMG submission 187279) | Aerobic enrichment media microbial communities from Eden Landing Ponds, California, USA - A23 P3 (3) (SPAdes) | ecosystem: Environmental > Aquatic > Marine > Unclassified | place... | reverse complement strand
CTGTCCCCGTGGTCGTGGCTGTCCCCGTGGTCGTGGCTGTCCCCGTGGTCGTGGCCGTCCCCGTGGTTGTCTCCGTGGTCGTGCCCATCCCCGCCGTCTTCGCCGCTGGTGCCACCGTGGTGATCGTCGACGCCGTCGTTCATGGTCGGGCGTGAGCGGGCCAGGGAGAATAATCCGGCGACGCACCGCGGGCGTCGGCAGCGACGCGGGGGTGTCCGGCGAGCGAGGTGGCCCGGAGCCACGAACGCGGTGGCGAACCGTGAGGGCTTTGCCGCAGTCGCTCCCATACCCAGGGGTGAACGCCGACACGGGAGCCACCGAGGTCGACACCGACGGAAGCGCCGACTCCACCCGGGGCGGGGACTCCGTGGGACGCGCCGAGCCGAGTCCGGGCGTCGGTCCGGACGCGGGTCCGGGGTCGGACGCCGGGAGCGACGGCGCCGACGACGCCGGGGAGTTCGGGCGCCGCGGGTGGCTGCTGGTCGCCGCGGTGGTGCTCGCGACGCTCGTGATCCCGGGGATCATCTACCTCCGACCGGCAACCCCCGCCGACATGGGACTGTCCTTCATCGCGGCGATGCTCGTGCTCCCGCTGGTGCCCGCGCTTTTGCTTGGGCTGACCGCGGTCTGGTCGATGACGACCGCCGCACGATCCGACCGGGAGCACTGACGCCGGCCGCAGGCACGCTCCCCGTTTCGGTGTGTCGACGCCGATCCCGTCCCGGCGCTCGGGGCGACGGCGCTATCGATGCTGATACCTCCGCGGCCCTGATTGTTCTTCTATAAAAACGATCGCGACAAGGCTTATCATGGGCCGTGTGTGAGAAGCACACGCACAGATGTTCGAACGATTTTCCAGCAGCTACTACCTGGGTCGACTGTACGTCGAGCCGTACGACGGCGACTGTGCAGTCATGCAGCGCGCGGACCACGAGCGAGTGAACGAACAGCTGTACGCCTCGGGCGAGGGCGTAGAACCACTCGACACACCGCTCGTGATGAAACTCGACGGGCATCACTTCCCGGTCGTCGGCGACGAGAGCGTCCCGGCCGGAACCCTGGGGCTGCCGTCCCACCTGGCCGACGAGACGCTGCCCGACCGGCGGGAGGTGCTCCTCGCGGAGGCCGACCGCGCCCGCGAACTGCTGCGGTACACGGGATACGACCCCGACTCGGCGTTCGACCCCGACTCCCGACCGGTGGCCGACTCCGACCCCGCGGCGGGGATGTAGTCGTCGGCCGCCACCGCTTTTCGTGCGTCCCCCGTCGCCGAGCGACGGCGCGGGGCTGAATATTTATATCAGTGTGGGCAGATACCACACGACACATGGTAGAGCAGAGTTTCGTGGCGAGCGCCCTCATCATGGGGGTGGCGCTGATCGCTGCGGTGATCGGTCTGGCCCGCATGCGGGACTGGCGGGGGTACCGGCCGGGCCGCGTAGAGGCCGAGGAGGGGACCGACCGGACGATGGACGTCGTGTGGGTGCTGTGGGCCGTCACGGCGGTTGCCGTCGGCGCCATCGTCTACACCGTGTTGCCGCCGATCGCCGAGAGCGGCCTGCTCGTCTTCGGTGGCTTCTTCGCGTTGCTCCTGGGCGGGTACCTCATCTGGGGGGTGTACCACACCATCCGCACCCACGGGCGCAAGACCGCCGAAGCCGCCATGGTCGGCGCCTGGGTGCTCGGCGGCCTGGCCGTGCTCGGAATCAGCGTCCTCCTGGTGCTCGGGTAGGGGATGGGGGCCGCACTCGACGTCCCGCAGTTCGGTCCGGTCTCCCGGCGCGGCGTGGCGGTCGCCGCGGGGGTGCTGCTGGCAGAGGCGTTGCTCGTCGTCGGCTACTTCGGCGCGACGGGCGCGGCGGTCACCAGCCCGCGGTACGTCCTCTACCCCTTCGTCTGGATCAACCTCGGCCTCCTCGCCCTGGCGGCCGTCCGCGTCCCGCCCGCGCCCGAGCGTCACCGACGACTCGCGCTCGTGGTCGCGGTCGGCTACTTCCTGCTGCTCGCGTGGATCGCGGGGCTCGTCCAGGTGTCGCCGGCGACGCTTCTGGGCCTCGACGGCGGCCACGCCCACTCTCACGCCTACCTCCAGGGGTGGCAGGTCACCATGACCGCCCCGGGCTGGGGGCCCCGGATCGGCTACGCTGGCCACGGCTTCCAGGCGTACTTCGTCCCCTACCGGGTCGTCGGCTACCTCGGGCTGGCAACGCTCGTGTACGCGACCGTCCTCCGGACCGCCGCGGCGGCGCTGTCCGGTGTCGTCGGGGTCGCCTCCTGCGTCGGCTGTGCGTTCCCCTTGGTCGCCCCGGCCGTCGGCGGCGTGTTCGGCGCCGGAGCGACCGCCGCGATCACGGGTTTCTCGCTCGACCTCTCGACTGCCGCGTTCGTCCTCGCTTTCGCCCTGCTCTTTCACGCGGCGACCCGCGATCCCACGACCGGCGCGGCGACGAACGCGTGACCGGCGGGGGTGCCGACGCGACTGGCGCGCGACCGCCAGGGCCCCGGAACCGGACCCCCCGTGACGGGTAGAGTTAACGGGATCGAAGCCCTGGCCGGGGACATGACGCGTAGTCGTCCGGCGCGCCGGTGGGTCGTCACCGCGGTGGTCGCGGCCGCGGTGCTGGCACTTCTGACGCGGCCCGGAGCCGCCCACGGCGGGACGCTCCGGCTCTCGGGATCGAGCCCGCAGGTGCCGTTCTGGCTCGTCTCGCTGACCGGCGGCGGCGTGATCGGCGTCTCCTTCCTCTTTGCCGCGCTCGTCACCGACCACGACCTGATCCGCGACGTCGCGGCGACGGGACGACGTCTCGGCGCGATCCCGGCGTCGCTGACCGGCCTCGCTCGTGCCGCGGGCGTCGCTGGCTTCGTCGTCGTCGTCGCCGTCGGCCTCGTCGGGCCCTCGACACCAACCGCCAACCTCGCCGTGCTCGCGATCTGGGTCGGGTGGTGGGCCGGCTTCACCGCGCTCACCTACCTCGCCGGCAACGCCTGGCCCGCGATCAACCCCTGGCGGACGCTCGCCGCACTCCTGCCGGCGGGCGATCGCCGCGTGTCGCCCCGGGCGGCGACGGCGATCAGCGTCGGCGGCCTGCTCGCCCTGGTTTACCTCGAAGTGTTGAGCCCGCTGTCCGAGGATCCCGTGTTGCTCGTCGCGGCCGTGCTCGCGTACTCGCTCGCGACGCTCGTCGGCGCGGTCGTCGTCGGCGACGGGTGGTTCGAGCGCGTCGACCCCATCTCGCGGGTGTTCCGGCTGTACGGCCGGATCGCTCCGATCCAGCGGACCGGGGACGGCCTGCGCCTGTCGCTTCCGGGTGCCGAACTCACCCGGCCGCCGGCGACCGATCCCCGACCCGGAGAGCGAGCAGGATCGGCGGTGGACCCAGAGCCGGCGGGGGGGTCGTCGCGGGCCGACGGCGGGACCGCCGCCGCCCGATCGCAAGACCGCGGGGCGTGGTGGGCCCGCCGCGAGGGCGACGCCACGTTCGTCGTCGCGCTCCTGTGGGTCACGACGTTCGACGGCCTCGTGTCGACGGCGGCGTGGGAGACTTTCGCGCGCGCGGCGGTCGGGGTCGGCGTGCCCGCTCACGCGCTGTACGTGGCCGTGTTGCTCGTGGGATTCGGCGTCTTTCTCGTCGGCTACCGGCTCGCCTGCCGGCTCTCGCGGCGAACCGGGAACAGCTACGTCTCGGTGCCGGAGATCCGCGTCCGGTTCGCGCCGTCCCTGCTCCCGATCGCCGCCGGCTACCACCTGGCACACTACCTCGACTACCTGCTCTCCCTGCTCCCGTCGCTCGCGGTCGTGGCGACCGATCCGCTGTCACCGCCGGCCTCGCTGCCGGTGTTGACGCTTCCCGGCTGGTTCGGCGGCGTCGGCCTCCTCGCCATCGTCGCGGGGCACGTGCTGGCGGTCGCGGTCGCCCACGCCGTCGCCTTCGAGACATTCACCGGCCGCCTCCAGCCGATCCGCAGCCAGTACCCGTTCATACTCGTGATGGTGCTGTACACGACGGTCAGCCTGTGGCTGGTCTCCCAGCCGACCGTCGAACCGCCGTTCGTCTGACCCGACTCACCGACACACACCGGAACATGACACGCACACGAGCCACCCACGACCGGCCCGACGCTCGCCCCGACGACCGATCCGCAGTTCGCCCCGACGATCGACCCGACGCCCTCCCGGACGGTGGCGGGACCCCGCTTGACGCGGGAGGACCCGGGGATCGGCCCTGGGGGGCGCCGTCGACCGCGGTGCCGCCCGAGACCGACCCCTCGCGGTGTCCGTACTGCGACCGGCCGTTCCCGTCCGACCGTCGGCGCACCCTCCACCTGGGGGACGCCCACGCGGCGGCACTCACCGACGAGGAAGCCGAGGCCGTCGCGGCCGTCCGCGACGGCGAGGCCGACGACCTGTTCGTCTACCACCTGAAGGTGGTGGCGGCGATCGTACTGCTGTTGATGGGGTTGGCGTACGTCTACGCCTTCGTCCTCTCCTGACCGACCGCCCGTGCCGGGTGACGGCTCCCCGTCTACACTCCGGCCCCGCCGACGACGCCGCCCGCGACCGACGGCCTCCGGGGCGCTCTTTCCCTCCCAACAGTTGATGATGGTGTAACCACAAATACACGTACCACGATGTCCACACGATCCGCCGACGTCGTCGTAATCGGGGGTGGGATCGCTGGAATGAGCACGGCAGCCCGATTGCAGGCCGAGGGACTCTCGACGCTGGTACTCGAACAGCACCACCACGTCGGCGGGTGTGCGGGGTACTACCGGACCGACGGCTTCGCCTTCGACGTTGGTGCGACGACGCTCGTCGACTTTCAGCCCGGGGGCGTCGGCGGGCAGTTGCTCGCGGAAATCGGTCTCGATCCCCCCGACATCACGGTCCAGAACGCCTACGATCTGTGGCTGCCCGACCGCCGCGTCACCCTCTATCACGACCAGCGGACGTGGGCCCGCGAACGACGGGCCAAACTTGGCAACACCGACCGGCATCGCGCGTTCTACGCCTTCGTCGATCGGCTCTCGGAGGCGTTCTGGCGGATCGTCAGAAACGGCGTGAAACTGCCCGTCCAGACCCCCGGCGACCTCGCGAGAAACCTGCGGGCGATGCACCTCCGGGACCTGCCCCTGCTCCGATACCTCCGCTGGACGATGGCCGACGCCCTGCGCGCACACGACGTCGACGACGAACGGGCCCTCCGGAACCTGATCGCCATGCTGGTCGAGGATACGGTGCACGCGACCGTGACCGAGGCCCCGCTGATCAACGCCGTCCTCGGCAGCACGATCCGTCGCGCCGGGATCGGTCGAGCGACCGGAGGGATGTACGGTTTCTGGCGGGCCTTCGAGGCTCACTACGAGGACCTGGGTGGCAGGGTGCTGACCGACCGAACCGTCACGGAGGCTACGGGGAGCGCTGGCGACTTCCGCGTTCGGACCGACAATGGGGAGTTTCGCGGCGCGCAGGTCGTAAGCGCCCTGCCGATCAACCTTACCAGGCGGATCGCCCCATCGATCGTCGGGAGCAAACTGGACCGACACGTCTCCACCCTGGAAGCCCACGAGGGGGGTGCTGCGGTCGTGTTCCTCGGCGTTCCCGAGACCGAGGTGGACGACCACGACGTGACTCACCACCAAGTCCTGGCTGCGTACGACGAACCACTGGGTGAGGGGAACAACATGTTCATCAGCGTCTCCGGACCCGACGACGACGTGTCCGCGCCCGACCGACACCGCGCGGTGATGCTCTCGACGCACTGTGACGTGTCGTCGTGGGAGAACCTGGATCCGGAGGCCTACGAGCGGCGCAAAAACGAGCTACGGGACCGCCTCGTCGAGGTCGCCCGCACCGTCTACCCCGATCTCGCCTCGGCTCCGGTCGTCGACGAAACCGGGACGCCGGTCACCTACGAGGCGTTCACGAAGCGCCCGCGCGGTGCCGTCGGCGGCTACCGGCAGACGCTTGCGAACACCAATCAGCGCGCCGTGCCACAGGACGTCGGGATCGACGGGTTCTACCTCGCGGGCGACACGACGTGGCCCGGACTCGGCACTGTCGCCTGCATCGTCGGTAGCAAAATCGCCGCCGAACACGTACTCGGCGGCCGGTAGCTCGCCGGGCGACGGATCGGTGACCGATCCGTTACTGGTCCTGCAGGAAGTCCGGCCACTCCTCCGGCGGCTTCTCCAGGTAGTCGGGCCGCTGGTTCACGTGGCCCCCGCCGTCGACTTCGAGCACGGTCGCGTTGACGAAGCCCGCGAGGTCCGAGACGAGCAGCAACACGCCGTTGGCGACGTCCTCGGAGGTCACCCCACGCTCCAGCGGGCCGCTGGGGCCGCCGCCGGGACAGAGGGCGTTGACCCGGACGTCGGGCCCGAGGTCCCGGGCCGAGTGCTTCGAGAGGCCGATCAGGCCCCACTTCGAGGAGGTGTAGGCCGGGTTGCCGTGGACCGTGACGTTGCGGCCGGCCATCGAGGAGATGTTGACGATCCGGCCGTTGCCGTGTTCTTCCATCACGGGCGCGACGGCCTTCGTGCAGTTGAACGGTCCCGAGAGGTTGAGCGAGACGCCGTCGGACCAGGTGTCGTAGTCGAGGTCGTCGAAGTGGTCGGTGGTGCTCCCGCCGGCGTTGTTGACGAGGATCTCGACGCTGCCGAACCGGTCGACGGTCGCCTCGACCAGGGCCTCGGCGGACGCCGGGTCGGTCACGTCACACTCTACGACCTCGACGGAGATGCCGTCGTCGCGGAGTTCCTCCGCGGTGGTCTCGGCCTTCTCCATCTGGATGTCCGCGATCACGACGTTACAGCCCACTTCCCCGAGACGCTCCGCGATACCGCGTCCGAATCCCTGTGCTGCGCCGGTGACGATCGCCGTCTCGCCTTCGAGGTCGATCATGGGCGTCGGTCGCCCACCTCCCCCAAAAGGTTACCGAACTTAGATTTCCGACCGACGTCGTCGGTCCCGACGGACCGCCGTCGAACGCAGTCGACGACGATCAGGTGATCGAGTAGGACGCGGCGAACGTCAGCGCCAGCACGGCGAGCAACCCGATTCCCATCAAATACGAGATGGAGCGGGGCTCCCACACCAGGTGCTGGTAGTAGCCCGCGACGACGAGTGCCTTCACGAACGACAGGGCGATGATCAGCCCGAAGCCGAGCAGGTAGGCGTTCTCCAGCAGGCCGGCGAACTCCACCGCCACCTGCGCCGTCGCGAGCACGAACAGGACCACGTAAATCCCCGTGTACAGTCTGAGATGTGACATGTTTTGGTACCTCCTACAGGATGTAAAACAGCGGGAACAGGAACAGCCAGACGATGTCGACGAAGTGCCAGTACAGCCCGAAGTACTCGATCGGGCGGTCGTCGTCGAGGTAGGCCCCGTTCCACGCGCGGGTGATCATGAACAGTGCGATCAACAGCCCCACGATCACGTGGGCGCCGTGCAACCCGGTCGTCAGGAAGAACGTCGAGGCCTCGATGCTCGACGAGAGCCAGACGCCCTCGTAGAACAGTTCGACCCACTCGATGCCCTTGTTGACCAGGAAGGCGATCCCGAGCACGAACGTGACCAGCAGGCTCGCCACCACGCCCTTGCGGCTGTTTTTCTCCGCCGCCACCAGCGCGACCACGACGGCGAAACTGCTCGTCAGCAGGATGTACGTGTTGACCAGCCCGGGCGTCGAGTTGTGCGGGACGACGTGCCAGTCGGTCCACCCGTAGGCCACCCGCATGAACAGGTACGACCCGATGAACGCGCCAAAGAGCACGACGTCCGACGCCAGGAAGATCCACATTCCCAGCTTCCCGTTCTCGACGGCCGAGAACGGCCAGCGTTCCCCGACTGGGCGGTCGGGCGCGTGGAACGGCTCGCGGGCCATCCCGAGTAGCGACGCGCCGAGGACGCCCGCCCCGAGCAGCAAGACGTACGGGTAGATGCCGCCGGTCGACACCCCCGACAGGCCGAGGAACGTCACGAACGCCCCGACGGCGATGGCGAAGGGCCACACGGAGGCGTGATCGGCGTGTTCCTCCTCGTGGCCGGCCGCGGCGGCGTCGGCGTGAGCCACGCCACCGTCGGCCGCCGCCGCGCCGTCGCCGCCGGCGCCGTCAGCGGCCGACGCCGATCCGCCCCCGTTGAAGGAAAGTTTGCCGTCGGCGTACGACGGCAGGCCGGGGAAGTTCTCCAGCGGCGGCGGCGAGGACACCGCCCACTCTGCGGTCGTCGAGTACGGCCACGGGTCACCCTCGGCGGCCTCGCCGGACCAGAGGCTCTTGTAGAGGTTGTAGAACATGATCAGGAACGAAAAGCCGAGGACGAAGGCCCCGACCGTGGCGATCTGGTGCCAGATCGTGAAGGCGGGATCGTAGACGAACACCCGGCGTGGCGTCTCCCAGACGACGAACATCGGGAAGTAAAGCAGGTTGAAGCCGACGAAAAACAGCGCGAAGTGGACCTTCCCGAGGAACTCATCGTACATCCGGCCGGTGATCTTCGGGAACCAGTAGTACAGCCCCCCGATCAGCGCCGTCACGCCGCCGACCATCACGTAGTGGAAGTGTGCGACCACCCAGTAGGTGCCCCGGAACTCGTAGTCCAGGACGACCGCGCCGAGGAACACGCCGGTGATGCCGCCGACGATAAAGAGTACGAGCGCGCCGAAACAGAAGAGGAAGGGCGTGGTAAACCGGATGCGTCCCTTGATGAGGGTGTAGATCAGCGAGAACACCATCAGGTCGAAGGGCAGCGAGATGCCGATGGTGGTCGCCATGAACAGCGTCTTCACCTGGAGGTTGATGCTCGTCAGGAACATGTGGTGCATCCAGACGATAAAGGACTGGACCGCCACGAGCACCATCGCGGCGATGAACCACTTCCGTCCCACGAGCCGCCGCCCGGAGAACGTCTGGAACACCTCGGCCATCACCCCCAGGGCCGGGAAGAAGACGATGTACACCTCGGGGTGACCGAAGAACCAGAACAGGTGGGTCCACAGGAGCGACCCCCCTTCCTCGGCGGCGAAGTACGTCGTCCCGAGGATGCGATCCGAGGAGAGCACCATCAGCGCGGCCAGAAGCGCCGCGAAGGCAAACAGCATCATCCACACCGTCAGCAGGATCGACCAGGTGAAGATGGGGAGCCGTCGCAGCGTCAGCCCCTCCGCGCGCATGCGATGCATCGTTGTCAGGAAGTTGACCGACGAGACGGTGACCGAGGCGGTGAAAAACAACAGCGCCAGCACCGTCGTCGTCGCCCCGACCTCGGGCGTGTAGATCGGGATGTTCAGCGGCGCGTACATGGTCCAGCCGCCGGCGAAGGCGGCCTCCTGGAGGAACGACACCCCGAGCAGAATCCCCGAGAACAGGTACGCCCAGTAGCTCAGGGCGTTCAGGCGCGGGAAGGCCAGATCCTTGGCGCCGAGCTGGAGCGGCACGATGTAGTTCGCGAAGCCGAAGGCGAACGGCGAGAGGAACCAGAACACCATCACGAGGCCGTGGACCGACACCGCCTGGTTGTACCCCATCCCGGACATGATCGTGGCGCCGGGCGTCCACAGTTGCACCCGGAACAGCAGGGCGAGGACGCCGCCGAAGATGAGGAAAAACAGGGAGGTGACGATGTAGAGGATGCCCACGTCCTTGTGGTTGGTCGTGACGAACCAGCGTTTGAGCGACCCCAGCGGTGGGAGGTGGGTGTCCTCCTCGTGACCGGGGCTCTCGACCAACTCGCCCCCGCCGGTCGAGGGGGCGATGGCACCCCCGTCGGCCTCTGTCGTCCCGCCGTCGGGCGCCGCGTTCCTCTCGGTTTCGGCCGCGCCGTCAGCGGGCGTGTCCGGTTCGTCCGGTTCGGTCGGATCGGTGGATTCCTCGGTCATGTTAGCTCGCGCTCGTGTTCTGGTACCACTGTTCGTACTCGTCCGGTTCCATCACGATGATCGTGGCCTGCATCTGGGAGTGGCCGGGGCCACACAGCTCGTAGCAGTTGGCCGTGTATCGTCCCAGCTCGTCCCCGATGAACCAGGTTTCAGAACTCTGGCCGGGGATGGCGTCGGTTTTGACGCGTAAACCCGGGGCTCCGAAGTTGTGGAACACGTCCGCCGAGGTCACGTTGAGTCGTATCCGGGTCCCCTGTGGGACTCGTAGCTCGTTCGACGTGGTGTGTCCGTTGGGGTACTCGAACTCCCAGAAGAACTGGTAGCCCGTGACGTCGACTTCCAGTTCCTCCTCCTCCATCGCCGAGGCCGGCTGCTCGACGAACAGCAGCGTGCCGTACGTCCAGATGATCAGCGAGATGACGATGACGGCGCTCAGCCCGAAGGAGAGAAACAGCTTCCGCCCCTTCCCGCCGCCCGACGGAAGCTCCCCGAGCTGGGGCCGGTCCCCGTCGTCCCCGTCGGCCGCGTTCGTTCCCCCCTCGCTCGCGTCGTCCCCGCGATACTTGTAGGCGTTCCAGCACATGTAGCCGATCACGACGATCCCGACGACCGTCCCGAGCACTAGGAACACGTCGTAGATCTGCTGGAACACGTCGACGCGGGTACCGCGGGGGATGAGCCCGCCCTGTGCGACCGGCGCGAAGATGGAGAGGGGTATGTGCGCAACTACCATGTCAGTCACACTCGTGAGGGAATTTCCTCGGTGTTACTTAGTGATTTCGGGCGTGGATCGGGGGACCCCGGGAAGGACCGCTCGACGGCGGGCCGGCCGCGACGCTCGCCGGTGTAGATCGGGCGAGAACGGCGTCGGAAAAATCGGGCTCCGGCGTCGGTCCGCGACGGGACCGCGCGGTCAGTCGTCGCTCAGTTGATCGAGCACTCGTTCCGGGATCTCGGCCTCGTCGACGCCGTCGGGTTTCGCGTCGGGTCGGTCGGAGATCGGCCCCTCCGGCGCGTCGGCGAACCCGGGATCGAACAGCCGCATCGCGGTCTGGATGGTCGTCCAGTCGTCCTCGGCGGCGGCCTCCCGCAGGCTGCTGGTCGGCGATGCGAGCAACTGGCCGACGAGCGCGTCCGCGAGCGCCTCGACGGTCTCGCGCTGTTCGTCGGTGAGGTCGCCCTGGGCTTCGAGCTTTTCGAGCGCCCTGTCGAGCTCCCGGGCCTTGACGCGCTCTGCGCCCTCGTACATCGCACTGATCGCCTCGTCCGCACGATTTCGCTTGAACGACTCGATCAGCCGCTCGAACTCGGCGTCGATCATCCGCTCGACCGCCGTCGCCGCCGATCGCCGGGCTTCCTTGGTCGCCTCGGTCACGGATTCGAGGTCGTCGATGTCCTTCAGCACGACGCGATCGTTGAGCCCCGCGGCGGGGTCGACGTCCCGGGGCTGGGCGATGTCGATCACGAACGTGTCGCCTGCGCCCGCGAGGTCGTCGGCGTCGAGGACGTGGGTCGGGCTCCCGGTCGCGGCCACCACCAGGTCGGCCGCCACCGCGGCGTCGGGCGCCCGGTCGAGACCGACCGCCCGGCCGTCGGCGGCGATCTCGTCTATCAGGTGGTCCGCGCGCGAGCGCGTCCGGTTCGCCACGACGAGCCGGTCGACCGACGCCGCCGCCAGGGCGTTGGCGGTCACCCGCCCCATCTCGCCGGCGCCGACGACCAGCGCGGTCGCCTCCGACAACTCGAGGCGTTCGTCGGCCAGTTCGACCGCCGCCGAGCCGAGCGAGACGACCCCCTCGTTGATCCGGGTCTCCGTGCGGGCCCGCTCGCCGACGTGGATCGCCTTCGTCAGGGCGTCGTCGAGCAACTCACCCACGCCGCCGACCTCGCGGGCGGTTTCGACCGCCGACCGGAACTGTCCCAGGATCTGGTCCTCGCCCAGGACGAGCGATTCCAGCCCGGCGGCCACACGCATCAGGTGACGCAGCGACTCCTCGTGGTCCATGGTCACGACGGCGCCCTCGCGGACGTCGGGGGAAAACGCTGTCAGCGCCCGCCGGCCGTCGGCCACGTCGTCGGTGACCACGTACGCCTCGGCGCGGTTGCACGTCTGGAGGGCAAAGGCCTCCGAGACGCCGTCGCGAGCCAGCAGGTCCCGGACGACCGTCGACTCGTCGGCGTCGGTCGCGGCCTCGATGTCGTCGACGCTCGCGTTGCGGTGGGAGACGCTCACGCCCGAGATGACGCCAACGCTGTTCATCCGTCACCCCGTCCCGTCTCCGTCGTGTCCTGCATGGCTATCCGCTCTGCCTCTTCCCGAGGATTGGCCTCCCCCCCACGTAAAGCCTTCCAAACGCGCGACGACCGAACCACCCGACGGACCGCCGCTCGCCGCGCCTCGGGGGAATCGTCCCGCTCGCGGAGCCGGCGACGCAGGTCGCCGGTCAGCGTCGCCATCCCCCCCGCACCGTCGACGAGGCCCTCGATTTGCTCGCGCAGGTACTTCGACAGCGCCGGGCTCCGGCCCCCGGTCGAAACCGCCACCGAGACGGGGCCGTCCTCGACCGTCGCGGGCACCACGACGCGGCGGGCGCCCGGCGCGGACGCCGGGTCGTCGGCATCCTGATCGCCCTCACCCGCATCGCTCGCCCGCGACCGGTCCGCGCGGTTGTAGAGCAGGCCGCGCTCGACCGCCGCACGTTCGATGGCCCGGTTGACGTCGGCGTCGTCCGTCGCGGCCACGACGAGTGCGGGCGCCGTCCGGTCGATCCAGTCGGCGACCTCCGCCGGGGCGGGGGCGGCCCGCACCAGGTTGGCGCCGCCGAAGTCGCTCTCGGCAAACGTCGGCGCGACGACCACGACCCGCGCTTCCCGAACGAACCGCCGGGCCTTCCGGGCGCCGACGGGCCCGCCGCCGAAGACCAGCACCGTCTCGCCGGTGAAGTCGTGGTACAGCGGGACCATCGAAGGGTCAATTCCCCCCGCCGTCGGGATCGGTGTCCGGGTCGGTAAGAGCGGAGTCGCCTGCCGTCTCCGTGTTCGCCGCGGCTCGTTCGTCGAGGCGGATGCCCGTCTTCTTCAGGATCCGCGTCGAGAACAGGGTGTCCCAGTTGGCGTCGCCGTCGGCCCGGGAGGCACGCTCGGGGTCGACGTCCCAGTACTCGGCCATGGTCTCGCGCACTTGCTCGATGCGGGCCTCGCTTTCTTCCTCCGAGCGGCCGTGGGTCATCGCGAAGAAGTTGTACGGCCAGACCCCCTCGTGGCGGGGGCGCCGGTAGCAGTGCGTGACGAAGGGCAGCGAGGCGACTGCGGGCCCGACTTCCTCGATCACGTCGTCGGGGACGTCCCAGACGGTCATTCCGTTTTCCGTGTAGCCCAGCGCGTAGTGATTCGGGATGACGCCGACCCGGCGGACCTTCCCCTCGCGCTCGAACCGTTTGATCGTCCGGACCACCCAGTCGACGTCCCTGTCGATGGCCTCTGCCACGTCGCAGTAGGGCGTCGCCGTCACCGGCAGCCCGCCCTGGATCTCGACGACCAGGTCCCGTTCTGCGGGGGTGAGCGTCTCCCGGTCGGTCGGCTCGACGGCCGGCCCGGCGGTAGAGCAGTCGACGTCGCCGTCGGGGACGGGGCCGTCGAGCATGAACTTCGCCTCGACCCGGAACTCCCGTTCCTTGGGCAGATTGTAGGTCGGCTGTCCCGTCTCGGACTCGATCTCGCCGAGCACCGCCTCGACCCGGTCGGGGTCGGCGACCGACACCACGAACCACATGTTGAGGTGGGGGTGCTCGCGCTCGTAGTTGTGTGCGACCTCGCGGTGGGCGTTTACCGTGTCGGCCACCTCGTCGAAGCGCTCGGGCGGGGCGTGCATGGCGACCAGGGTCGCCGCGCCGCCGATTTCCTCGGCGTTGACGAGCGCGCCGAACCGCGAGAGGACGCCCCGCTCGTCGAGGTCGCGGACGGCCGCGAGCATCCCCTCGGCGTCGACGTCGACGCCCCGTTCGCGCAGGGCCGCCGCGGCCGGTTCGAACGGCCGCTCGACCACCGGGAAGCCGCCCTGGAAGGCGTTGACGACCGCGCGGTCGAGCGTCGACAGGTCCGCCTCGACCTCGTGCATACCCGTCAGTGGGGGTGGCGGGGGAATAAGCCCCTCGTTCCGCCCACGTTTCCGGACGTGGTCCTCCCCGGTCGAAAAGGGGCCTCCCGTGGGCGACCCACGATACCGTGCCCCGATTCGCGACGCGAGTCGTCCAGCACCGGCGGACGGAGGGCACGGATTCGACAACGCGCCACAGAAAACATATGCCGAACCCCACAGACGTCGACCCGTGAACCGGCGAACCGCCCTCGTCGCTGCCGGATCCGCCCTCCCCCTGCTCGGTGGCTGTTTGGCCGTCGGCTCCGGCGATCCGCACGGGACAGCCGACCGCACCGACGGCTCGTCCGTGACAGCCGGCCGCACCGACGGCCGGCCGACCGGCAGCGGCCCCGTCCGCGGCGAGGGCCCCGTCGAAGTCAGAGCGTCCGTAACCGAGGACGACGAGCGCGTCGAGTACGTCGACGCGAACGAGTCAGTTCGCTACGTCGCCGCGTGGCGCCACACGAACCAGGAAGAGGTCCGGAACGGGTCCAAGCCGGAACGCGAACCGGTCTACGAGTGGATCACGGTCGAACGCCGCGCCAGGACCGAGTGCGTCTCCGCCGCGGCGGCGGCGGCCGCCGACCACGCCAACGAGGCGCTCGGCACGGACGCGGTCGGCGGCGGTACCTCGTCGGGCGTCGGCAGCGAGGACCTCGCCGCCGTCGTCTCCGTGACGACCCTCCTGGATCCGGGTGGGGCGGTCCTTTCGGAGCCGACCGTCGGCTTCGACGACCTCGTCGCGTCGACGCCCGCGACGGTCCACGCGACCTACCGCATCGAGGGGCGGGCGTTCGACCGCGACGTCCCGGTCTACGCTGAACACGTCGTTCTCCAGCAGCAGTGAGAACGGCGAGACGCCTCCACCATCGCCGATCCCGCCTCCTATGTCCCGGTGCCGCGCTCAGGGAACCGTCGTCACCCGCTCGACGTGGTCCAGTGCGGCAACGTCGTCGGCCAGCGCCTCCTGGTCGACGCCGGCCTCGTAGTAACAGACGATGTCGAAGGTTCCCTCGCGCAGGAGCTGTTGGCACTCCCAGACGAACTCCTCGTCGCCGAGGGTCAGCCCGTGGAACTGATTCGAGGCGAACTCGGGGTCGTCGTTGCCGGCGTAGATGTACGTCTCGCCCTTGCCGGCGTGGTCCGCGACGACCTCGTTCAACGCGACTGTCAGCTCCTGCATTTCGAGGTCCTGTTCCCCGGCGAGGCTGGTGTGGACGATGATCCCCACCAGTTCGACGTCGCCGGGTTCGAGCAGCGCCTCCGTTCGCCGGTAGAGTTCCTCGTCGACGGTCTCGGCCATACGTCCCCTCGACGCGCGGCGAATAAACGGGTGGCGGTTTGTGTCCCGGGGCGGTCCGACGCGGACGATGATCAGTCAGCTGACCGGTCGCCGACGGATCCGAGTGCGAGTCGACCACATCGCTTCCGCCGAGAGCGGAAGACACATACCCCGTCGTGTCAACCATCGGGTATGCGCCGTTGGCTCCGGACACAGTTCGCCCGCGCGTACGAACGGCTGCTCGTGCGCGAGATCGACGACGGGCCGACACACGTCGCGATCATCCAGGACGGCAACCGGCGGTACGCCCGCAAGCAAGGCGAGGACGCCCCGGACGGCCACCGGGAGGGCGCCGACACCACCGAGAACGTCCTGCAGTGGTGTGAGGAACTCGGCGTCGAGGAACTCACCCTCTATGCCTTCTCGACGGAGAACTTCGAGCGGCCCCCGGAGGAACTGGACCCGCTCTTCGATCTGCTGGCCGAGAAGCTCTACGAGTTCGCCGACGCCGACCGCATCCACGAGGAGTCGGTCTGCATCCGTGCGATCGGCGACGTCGAGCGCCTCCCCCAGCGGGTGCGGGAGGCCGTCGACTACGCCGAGTCCCGGACCGCGGAGTACGATGCGTTCCAGTTGAACGTCGCGCTGGCCTACGGCGGGCGGGCGGAACTGCTGGGGGCCGCACGCGACGTCTGCGAGGCTGTCGCCGAGGGCGAACTGTCGGCGGCGGACATCGACGTCGCCGAGGTCGAACAGCGGCTCTACCGGCAGCCCGTCCGGGACGTCGATCTGATCATCCGGACCGGCGGCGACGAGCGCACCTCGAACTTCCTGCCCTGGCACGCCAACGGCAACGAGGCCGCCGTCTTCTTCTGTGCGCCCTACTGGCCGGAGTTCTCCAAGATCGACTTCCTGCGTGGCATCCGCACCTACGTGTCCCGCGAGCGCTCCTGGCAGCGTACGCGCACGGAACGGGCGGTCGCGCTCGTCCGGGCGGTCGCGAGCGTCGAACTCGAGGAGGCCCGCGCGGTCGGCGGTCGCCTCCGCCGGGAACTGCCCCCCCAGGGGGCACGGGAAGTCGCCGAGGAACTCGAACGACAGCGCCAGGAGCCCGAGCCCGCGGACTAGCACCGACCCTTTTGCTGTCGTTCGAAAGGCGCTTCGCGCCTTTCGTGATCACGCGGGAGCGGTGCTCCCCCGGACTCGTCGGAAGACCGCAGGTCTTCCGAGATGACGAGACGGCTCTGCCGTCTCGCTCTGGTCGGCTCTTGGCCCGCTCACTCGCTGCGCTCGTTCGCGGTGACTACTGTCTCCGACCACATTTTTTCAGCCAGTGTCTGAGGAACTACCTGAGTGGTCGGTCTGCGTATCTATCGTGCGTCGCTCAGACAAGCAGCCACGTACCCGATGAGGATTCCTACCGAGATGACAATCAAATCAGAATCCACGGTTACCACGCCAAACAGGCTCAGATAGTTGATGAGGAGGAAGAATCCGAATCCGACTATAAGTGCCCCAAGGAGAGGGACAACGTCCTGTGTCTGAATTGTAGACATTCTTCGCGGTAGACAGGTTTGTGGTAAATGCTTTCCCTGTACACCTCAATCATCGTTCGCCCCCAACAGCAATGCAACGCCAGTGATTGATACTGACACCCCGAGGAGGATGAGACCGAGGTATCCCACCGCTATCGACCCGATATCCTGAATGGCCGCATGGTACTTGTTGGTCGTGTGCAGGAACAGCAACAGGGTCCCTGCGATACTAATGAGGAGGCCTACTGCGTTCGTCCACAGTCCTAACTTTGCCATGATAGTATCACGCTTACTTGGAATGAGGAAACTGTAGAATGCTGTAATTATCTTTTGCTCTACAGTCTGCTGCCCAGAAAAGACTGATCTACACCTTCTGAGGGTCATTATTTGATCCTGCCCCATACACCCTGAACCTATAACGGACTTGGCTCCAAGATGAGGGACCCGTGAATCCACGTAAGCACGAACCACAGCCCACCACCCAATAAGGCGTACAAGACCGTGGCGTGTGGGAGGCATTATTCGTGATTCTCAGCGAATTCTGCTAGATCTATCCTCTGAATCGGTCAACAGGGGAGTGGTTTCATCAGCTCCAGTTGATGGTCACGACGTGGACCTGGCCGGACGCTGTCTCCCAGACTAGGATGCCGGATACTGAATGGGAAACAGAAGCGAGATTTGAACGATATTCGAGCGACTGCTGACGAATCCGCGACCGGCCGCGGTGGAACCGATCTCTCAGAGATAAACGGGGGGAGATGTCAACTGTACTCGCCCGGTTCCAGTGGTCTGTGACTGGTTTCCGAAAACAGCGCTTCAGCCGTCAACTGCAGTCTCCTCGCTCGGTGAGAGCACCACGACCGGGATGGACCGCTCCCCGGAGCGCTTCTGATAGGTTTCGAGGCCGGGGTTCAATTGTGCGATCCGGTTGAGGTACTCTTCCCGTTCGTCGCCGGTCGCCTCTCGGGCGACGTACTCCCCGGTCTGGCCCCCCGCGGTCACTTTCACTTCCGGATTGGCTTTCAGATTGTGGTACCAGGCTGGATGGGCCTCCCGTCCCCAGTTCGAGGCGATTACGACCCAGCGGTCCCCGTCCCGAAGCCCGAACACCGGGACAGGTCGCTCCTTGCCGGTTTTTGCCCCGATCGTCGTCAGTCGAATCACCGGCCCACCCATCGCCGAAATGATCCTGGCGAGGGAGACTCGACCTCCGGAGATCCGCAGTAGGATCCGGTCAAGGGGCGGAAGCGTTCGCAACAGCAACCAGCTCCCGGGCCGGGTAGCTGAGACCCACAACGCCGCTCGTATCCACCACGGAACGTCCGTTGACTGGCCCGCCATACACCGACTTGGAGGTGAAACCCCATAACAGGTTCCTGGTCGAAGAGCGAGTTCAGTGCAGTCAGTAAGCAGGCGGACCGAACAGGTGGTTCAACTCGACCCCGTGAACTCGCACGTACCCCGTGCTGAATCCATCCTCTGTATTGTGCGATCCGCTTTTGCTGTGTTTGTGCTGTTTGGTTACTCAGTGTTGCACACGATAGCTCGAAGTTCATCGAGCAATTCGGGGTGGTCATCGACAATCGTCTTCATTTGTTGATGTGCCAGAGTGTGACAATCGTTACAAAGTGTGACAAGGTTATCCGGATGGTTTGGGCCACCCGCTGCGAACGGGATAATATGATGGAGTTGAAAATCGGCCCCCTTCTCATCCCGTGGAGTGACTGTGATGTCACACCGCTGGCATCGGTTGTCATCTCGCTGAAGAACCCTCTGTCGAGTCGATTGGGTGAGGCTTCGTGACTCGGCAATACTCTCTGCGTGAATGAGAGCGTGATGCGCTCTCATTCCGGCTTTACTGGCAAAGACGTTCCCACACATCGGACATTCGCGTGGATTGTCCTGGTCAACGAGACTCTCCCCGTGTGCGATCGTATGGTGGGCCTTCATATCGACCTCGCGTGAAAAATCATCCCGTCCGCACGTCGGACATATATGATTTGACATTGTTAGGCACTGTCACCGTCTACTCATCTCACGTGTGTATAAGCTGTGGTACCGCACGTTGGTGAGTTCATCTCCTGTATCTAGCACGAGCATCCGCGAGGATGACGATACGGCTCCGCCGTCTCGCTTCCCCACCGGAGACTCGCGGGTCGCCCGTGGAGAGTGGCTCCCGCACCGAGGAAACTCGTCGATGAAACCGGTTGCTGACACAAAGCATACACCCGCCCGCCAACAGCCATCGCGTAACGCGCCCGTCCCCCGATGTCACTCGCCCTCCCTCCACAGCGCAGCTCGCTCTCTCGCGTCTGGCGACGACTCCGAGCCGGCGTGGCCGACCGCGTCGCCGTTGACGGGAGAGCCCTCGGAGCGCTGCGAATCGCGCTCGGCCTGTTGTTGCTCGCCGACCTCGTCCTCCGCGCTCGGTTTCTCGGCGCGTTTTACACTGACGCCGGGGTCTTCCCCCGGGCGCTGCTCGTCGAGCGCTACCCGACTATCTCGACGTTCTCGCTGCACGCGCTCTCGGGTGGACTCTGGTGGCAGGTGGCCCTGTTCGTGGGTGCCGGACTCGCCGCTCTGTCGTTGCTGGTCGGCTACCGGACTCGGCTTGCCACGGTCGCCTCCCTGCTGTTGCTCGTCTCCCTGCACGCACGCAATCCGCTCGTGCTCAATGCCGGCGACTCGCTGCTCCGGCGTCTCCTCCTGTAGAGAGCGTTCCTCCCGCTCGGGGCGCGCTGGTCTGTCGACGCCCGGGGGGCCGACTCCGACCCGCCCGACCGCGTCGTCTCGGCGGCCACGGCCGCCCTGGTGCTTCAGGTGGTGCTCGTCTACGCCGTCAACGCGGTGATGAAGCTCCGGACGGACGTCTGGCTCGGCGGGCAGGCCGTCCGCTACGCGTTCAGCCTGGAGCAGTTCACGGTGCTTTTGGGCGAGGTGCTCCCCGAGTACCCACGGGCGCTCGTCGCCCTCGGGACCGTCTGGCTCGCGCTCGTGGTGGCTTCGCCGCTGTTGCTTTTGCTCCGCGGACGGGCGCGCGGCGTTCTCGCGGGCGCGTTCGTCGGCATGCACGCCGGCATGGCGCTCTCGATGCACATCGGGCTGTTCCCGCTCATCTCCATCGCGGCGCTGCTGCCCTTTCTCCCTCGGGGCGTCTGGGGTCGGGTCGCGTCCGGCCCGGGGAACCGGGTGTCGTCTGTCGTCGAGGGCGCACGCGCCAGCCGGATCGCGTCGCGCGTCGAGGGTCTCCGGCCGATCGGACCGCGGGCCGGGCTCTCCGGCGTGTTCGACGAGGCCCGGCGGGACCGGCTCCG
>Ga0207719_100533_pt1 | contig 20155 bp, 20 predicted proteins | sample A23P1SouthBayCA_2_FD_187279 | JGI IMG/M metagenome (GOLD analysis project Ga0207719, IMG submission 187279) | Aerobic enrichment media microbial communities from Eden Landing Ponds, California, USA - A23 P3 (3) (SPAdes) | ecosystem: Environmental > Aquatic > Marine > Unclassified | place... | reverse complement strand
CCAGGTCGCCACGGAGGGCGAGGAACACCGCCCGGAGCGCGTCGGCGTCCAGCAACCGGGCGGCGTCGACGTATCCGGCCATGGGGCTGTGGACCGGTAGTCGGGCAGGCATAAAAGTGTGGATGGTGGGGGAGTGTGTGGACGGTAGCGGGTGCGCGATCCGGAACCCGCATCCGGGACCTTATTTACCGCGGGAACAACCGACAGACATGAAACTACTGCCGGACACGAGCGCCGTCATCGACGGCCGGATCTCGGCGGGCGTCGCCGACGGCGAGTTCGCCGAGGCGATGGTCCTCATCCCCGAGGCAGTCGTCTCCGAGCTCGAATCCCAGGCCAACGCCGGGATCGAGACGGGGTGGGACGGCCTCGCGGAACTGCAACGCCTCGCCGACCTCGCCGACGAGGGTTCGATCACCGTCGAGTACACCGGGCGCCGTCCCACGGCGGGCGAGCGCGAGGAGGCCGGCGCCGGCGAGATCGACGCGCTCATCCGGGACCTCGCGGAGTCGGAGGGCGCGACGATCCTCACCTCCGACCGCGTGCAAAGCGAGGTCGCGAGGGCCAAGGGGATCGCCGTCGAGTACGTCGCCCCCGAGGTCGATGACGTGGGCGAACTCGGTATCGAGGACTTCTTCGACGCCGACACGATGAGCGTCCACCTCCGTGCGGGCGCCCGCCCGAGGGCCAAACGCGGCGCCGTCGGCGAGATGCGCTTCGAGGAGGTCGGCGAGGAGGTCTCGACGGAGGAGCAACTGAAGGAGTGGGCGGCGGAGATCGAAACGGCTGCCCGCGCGGATCCCGAGGGGTTCGTCGAGATCGACGAGGAGGGCATGCGGATCGTCCAGTTCCGCGAGTACCGGATCGCGATCGCCCGCCCGCCCTTTTCGGACGGCTGGGAGATCACCGCCGTCCGGCCGATCGTCGAGACCGACCTTGAGGACTACGAGGGCGCCGAGGAACTCAAGGAGCGCTTGCTTTCGGAGAAACGCGGCGTCCTGATCGCCGGCTCGCCCGGGGCGGGCAAGACCACCTTCGCCCAGGCCGTCGCGGCGTTCCTCGCCTCCCACGACAACGCCGTCAAGACGATGGAGAAGCCCCGTGACCTCCAGGTCGGCCCCGAGATCACCCAGTACACCGAACTCGGCGGGTCGATGGAGACCACGGCGGACTCCCTGTTGATGGTCCGGCCCGACTACACCATCTACGACGAGGTGAGGAAGACCGACGACTTCGAGGTGTTCGCCGACATGCGCCTCGCCGGGGTCGGCATGATCGGCGTCGTCCACGCCACCCGGGCGATCGACGCCCTCCAGCGGCTGATCGGCCGCGTGGAACTCGGGTTGATCCCGCAGATCGTCGACACGGTGATCTACATCGAGGCCGGCGAAGTGGCGAAGGTGTACGACGTGCGGACGGAGGTGAAGGTCCCCCAGGGGCTCACCGAGGAGGACCTCGCCCGGCCCGTCATCCTCGTCTCGGAGTTCGAGACGGGCGTCCCCGAGTACGAGATCTACACGTTCAACCGCCAGGTCGTCACCGTGCCCCTCACCGGCGACGACGCCCCCGGCGATTCCGAGAGCGGGACCGAGCGCCTCGCGCGCCAGGAGGTCGAGCGCGAGATCCGGTCGATCGCCCGCGGGCACGTCGACGTGGAGTTCGCGAGCCCGGACCGCGCCGTGGTGTACGTCGACGACGACGACATCTCCGCCGTGATCGGCAAGGGCGGGGGTCGCATCTCCGACGTCGAGGACCGCCTCGGGCTCGACATCGACGTCCGGACCCACGAGGAACGCCCGGACGCCGGCGGGGCGGGCGGGCGCAGTCAGGGTAGTTCCGGCGCTCCCGGGGGGAACGCGGCCGGGGCGGAGGGCGAGGTCGTCGCACCTGACATCACGGGCAACCACGTCGTCGTCCCGGCGGACGGGCACGTAGGCGACACCGTCGAGATCCGGGCCGACGGGGAGTACCTGTTCACCGCGACCGTCGGACGCGGCGGGGAGATCCAGGTCTCCCGGGGCAGCGCGATCGCCGAGGAGCTGGAGGCCGCGATCGACCGGGGGAAAGGGATCACGGTCGTGCCGACCTGATACTGATGAGGGTCGTGCCGTCCCGAGGAGCCGATCCGGGCACCGGGTTCAAGGGCGTCGCCCGCGAACGGCCGACTGGACGACGGACAGCATGGGTATCAGGTCCAGAATCAGGCGGGTGCTCGGGGTCGGGGAGGACCGCATCGAGAAGGCGCGGGACGGCGCGTACTGGCACGTGTTCTGCCCACACTGCGCCGCCCTGATCCCCAGCCAGTACGAACCGTTGACCCCGGCCGAACGGCTCGAACTCGGGCTGGAACCGCCCGACGCTCACGGCATGACCTTCGTGTGCCCGAACTGCGACCGGCGGGGCGTCGTGGTTCACGATCGGTCCGACCTGGAGGACGATAAACGCGGCTGAGGGGGCTGCTGTCGTCGCCTTCCCGGGGTACCGTCACTCGACGGCCTGGGCGTCGGCCTCCGCCTCCGCGACACCGTCGTAGTTGATCTCGTAGATGCTCTGGCGGGCGTCCGCGAAGTAGACGTCCTCGGTGACGGCGTCGATCTCCTGTAAGCGTTCGAGGGCGTACCGCACCGTCCGCGCCGACAGCATCGACTCCTGGACGATCTCCTTTTGGGTCTGCCCGCCGTTGTACTCGAGTACCTTGAACACGAGTTTCGCGCTCGGCGGGAGATCTCCGAGGTCCTCCTCGTCTGTCATCGATGATACCAGTGCGCCCCCGCATAAAAGTCTTGCAGTGTCGGTGTCCGTCGGGTGATCGGGGGTCCAGAAACCGCCCCGGGGGCGCGACGCTATGTCGGGGAAAACGATTATATACTGATCCGTTCTATAGGCGTCTACTCATGGCGCGAGAGAGGACGCGAAACCGCGATCGGGGCTCCCACGTGGGGGAGTGGGCCCAGTGGATCCAGCGGCGCGTCTCGGGGGAGCGCGACGAGCCGATCTGATCCGCCTACCTGATCCGGTCGTACTGTTCGGAGAGCTTCTCCGCCGCGTCGGCGAGCCCGTCGCGCTCGAACGCCGGGAGGTCCCACTCGACGACCTCCTCGACGCCGCCGCTCCCCAGTTTGAGCGGGACGCCCAGCGCGACATCGTCGTGGCCGTACTCGCCCTCCAGGGGGATCGACCCCGGGAGAACCTCGCCGGTGTCCCGGATGACGGCCTCGGCCATGTGGGCGACACCCGTCGCCGGCCCCCACTGGGTTGCGCCCTTGCGCTCGATCACGTTCATCGCGGACGTCTGGAGGTCCGCGAGGATCTCCTCGCGCTCGGCCTCCGAGAAGTCGGGATCGGCGCCGTCCACGCGCACCTTCGAGAACACGGGTACCTGGGCGTCGCCGTGCTCGCCGAGGATCGTCGCCTCGACGTTCTTCACGGGGACGTCGAAGCGCTCGCTGAGGACGTACCGGAACCGCGCCGAGTCGAGCCGGTTGCCGAAGCCGATCACCTGCTCTCGCGCGCGATCCCCCGTCTCGTAGAGGTGGCGGTTGAGGATGTCGACGGGGTTGGAGGTGGTGATCGAGACGAACTCGTCGGTGTACTCGGCGAGCGAGGAGCCGATGTCGTCCATGATCGGGGCGTTGTCCTCCGCGAGGTCAAGCCGCGACTGGCCGGGCGAGCGCGGGATGCCCGCCGTGATGATGACGACGTCGGAGCCGGCGGTGTCCTCGTAGCTCCCCTGGCGGATCGTCGTGTTGGCGTCGTAGGCGACGCCGTGGTTCGCGTCGGCCGCCTGACCGACCGTCTCGTCTTCCTTTTCGGGGATGTCGACGAACACGAGCTCGTCGACGACGTCCCGGAGGGCGAGGTTGTACCCGGCGGCCGCGCCGACGGTCCCCGCCGCGCCGATGATGCTGACTTTCGTCATGTAACGAACCTCGGCCCGGGAATTCGGTTAAGCGCTTCGGAACCGCCGATACGGGCCGTCGTTCGACTACGTTCGTTTCGACGATCGACGTGATCGTCTGGCGGCCTCTTCCGGACACGCGCCGCGGTCAGCAGGCTTTTCTCCGGCGACGGACAACCCGGTCACATGGTCGACAGCGTCGAGGAGAGCCCGGGCGTGACCGACGACGTCGAGGAGAAGCTGGCCGCGATGCGGGCGGACCTCGCCGAGCGCGACGGCGTCCTCGTCGCGTTCTCGGGGGGCGTGGATTCGAGCGTCGTCGCCGCCGTCGCGGGCGACGCGCTCGGCGAGCGCGCCGTCGCCTGCACCGCAAGGAGCGAGACGCTGCCCGAGGCCGAACTCGCGGACGCGAAACGCGTGGCCGAGGAGATCGGGATCCGCCACGAGATCGTCTCCTTCTCGGAGCTCGACGACCCCGCGTTCGTCGCGAACGACGGCGATCGGTGCTACCACTGTCGGTCGATGCGGCTGGCCCGGATGTTCGAGGCCGCGCGCGACCTGGGGATCGGGACGGTGTGTGACGGGACGAACGCCGACGATCCCGGGGAGGGACACCGCCCCGGCCTGCAGGCCGTCGAGGAACTCGACGCCTACTCGCCCCTTCTCGAACACGGGATCGACAAGGCCGAGGTGCGGGAGATCGCGGACCACTACGGCCTGTCGGTCGCCGACAAACCCTCGATGGCGTGTCTCTCCTCGCGCATCCCGACGGGGATCGAGGTGACCGAGGAGCGGCTCACCCGCGTCGAGAAGGCCGAACGCCTCCTGCGGACCTGGGGGTTCTCGCAGTTCCGGGTGCGCGACCACGACGGGCTCGCGCGCATCGAGGTCGTCCCCGACGAACTCGAGGCGGCCCTCTCCGTGGAGTTCGCCGAGGCCGCCCGCGAGCACCTCGCCGACCTCGGCTTCGAGCACGTCACGCTGGACCTACATGGGTACGAGACCGGCAGCGTCAGCCCCGACACGGACGCGGGGGCGACGGACGTCCTCGACGCCGAGTACCCCACCGACGGGGACTGACGCCCGGCGGTTCCCACCGGCGGGGACTGACCGCAGCGGTTCCGGCCGATCACAGCTCCTTCGCCAGTTCGATCAGTTCGAACTCCCGCCACTGGCGTCGCCCGGTCTCGCGATAGCCCGCCGCCCGGTAGAAGGAGGCGGCGCCCTGGCGTTCGGCGGTGTCGAGGACGAGGCGGTCGAACCCGCGGTCCCGGGCGGTGCCTTCGAGCGCCGAGAGGAGCGCCGTCCCGAACCCCCGGCCCTGGTGTTCCGGGGCGACGCGCATCCGCTTGAGTTCGCCCGTTTCCCCGTTCAGGGGCACGAGACCCCCGATCGCGACGATTTCGCCGCCGTGCTCGCCCACGAAGAAGGCGCCGCCGGCGTCGGCGTAGGCGCCCTCGATGTCCGCCATGTCGCTTGTGTCCGGGAGCTTCCCCGGGGGCGTGCCCGCCTCTCGGATCGTCCGCTCGTGGAGAGCGACGACCGCCCCGTGGTCCGCCTCCCGGTAGGGACGGATCTCGACGTCGGGTAGCACGCCCGTGGCTGAGGGGCGGGGTCGGCCTAACCCTGGCGGTCGCGGCGACCAGCCACTCGTGGCTATCGCCAGCCGGTGACGGGGTTTCCGCGAGAGGGACATTCTTGACGCCGGGGGCCGAGAACGCACATATGGCAGAGACGGACGCCACGGAGGCACCCGACGCGTACGAGGCCCTCCTCGACCACTACGAGCGCATCGCCACCCTGGAGTCGGCCGGGAACGTCCTGAGCTGGGACCAGCAGGTCACGATGCCGGACGCCGGCACGCCGGCCCGGTCGAGACAGATGTCGACGCTCTCCGGGCTGGGCCACGAACTCCTCACCGAGGCGGACGTGTCGGGGTGGCTCGACGACCTCGACGGTGCCGACCTGTCGGGCGGCCGGGCAGCCTCGGTCCGGGAGATCCGCCGCGAACACCGCCGGGCGGACCGGGTCCCCCAGGACCTCATCGAGGAGATCTCGGGGAAGAGTTCCGAGGCCCTGCCAGTGTGGGAGGAGGCGAAGGCGGAGGACGACTTCGATGCCTTCGCGCCCAAGCTGGAGGAGCTGCTCGAACTCAAACGGGAGTACGCCGAACACGTCGACCCCGACCGGGATCCGTACGCGGTCCTGTTCGAGGACTACGAGCCGTACCTGGACATCGGGACGGCAGAACGGATCCTGGAGCGCCTGCGCGAGGAACTCGTGCCTCTCATCGACGACCTGAAGGCGGCCGATCCGGACCTCGCGGATCCGTTCGACGGCACGTATCCCGAGGACGCACAGGAGGCCGTCTCCCGGGAGATCCTCGACGGCCTGGGGTACGACTGGGACCGCGGGCGGCTGGACACCTCCTCCCACCCGTTCACGTCGGGCAACCAGTTCGACTGCCGGATCACGACGCGGTTCCGGGAGTCCGACCCCCTCGACGCGCTGACCGCGACGATCCACGAGTTCGGCCACGCCCAGTACACCCTCGGGCTGCCCCAGGACGCCTTCGGCACGCCGCTGGGCCAGGACCGCGACCTCGTGGTCCACGAGTCACAGTCGCGCTTCTGGGAGAACCACGTCGGCCGCACCGGGGCGTTCTGGGAGTGGGCGCTGCCGGCGGTCCGCGAGCAGTTCGACGGGCTGGCGGACGCGAGCGCCCGCGAGATGTACGAGGCGGCCAACCGGATCTACCCGGAGAACCTCATCCGCGTGGAGGCCGACGAACTCACCTACCACATGCACATCATCCTGCGCTTCGAGATCGAGCGCGACCTGGTCCGTGGCGACCTGGACGTCGCCGACGTTCCGGACGTCTGGAACGAGAAGATGGAGGAGTACCTCGGTGTCCGCCCCGACACCGACGCGGAGGGCTGCCTCCAGGACATCCACTGGTCCCACGGCGCCTTCGGCTACTTCCCGACCTACACGCTGGGGAGCGTCCTGGCGGCGCAACTCGACCACCACGTCCGGACGGACCTGGACGTCGACGACCTCGTCCGGGAGGGCGAGTTCGACCCGATCCGGGAGTGGATGGGCGAGCAGATCCACCGCCACGGCTGCCGGTACACCACGCCCGAGTTGATCGAGGAGGCGACCGGCGAGGCGTTCACTGCTGATTACTTCGTCGAGTACGCGAGCGAGAAGTTCGGGGAGCTGTACGGGGTCTGACACGCCGGCCGACGCTCGCATCCCGGGTCAGAACGCCGCGGTCGCCTCGTAGACGGCGTCGCGATACCCGAACCGGAAGCTCCCGTCCCGGTAGCTCCTGGTCCGCGCGCCGTCCTGGACCGTGTTCCGGTCGGTGACGAGGACGATCCGGTCGGCCTCCGTCACGAAGGCCAGGGTGTTCCGGAGGGCCCTGTTGCGATCCCGCATCACCTGTTCCGGGATGAACCGGGTCTCCGGATCGGCCCCGTCGGCGCGCGTCAGGGTCAGGGTCGCTCGGGGAAGGTCGTCCACGCGGCGGGGCCATTCGACGCGGACGGTCGATCCCTCGCGAGCCACGTCGAGGCCGTCGGTCGGCTCCACGGACGCCGGTGGGGCGTCCACCTCGAGGAGGACGGCGTGGGTCCGGCCATCCCGGTGGAAGCCGACCTCGTAGGCGTACCGTCCCCCGCCGAGGTACCCGACGGCGTTCGACCCACCACACTCGATCGCGTGTCCCTCGAACGCCGCCAGCGAGTACTCCTTGGTGCCGCCAGGGGGCAGTTTCACCATCGGCTGGAACCACCTATCCGGAGCGATGCGGAACCACCGTCCGTCCACCAGCTTCCAGAGGTTCCAGAAGTGCGGATTTCCCGAGAGCGTGTCGGTACCGTGGTTGACGAACGTGAGATCGACCCTCGCGGGGAGGTCGAGCCGCTCGACGCTCGGTTCGACGTACGTCGGCGATCCGGGGCCGGCGTCGTGGTACCAGGCGACCCCATCGGCGTTCGGCAGGGGTGGCGGATCCGCCCCGGCGAAACGCGAGTCACCGCGGGGGCCGGGCTCGTCGGTCTCCCAGACGGCGACGACGACCGAGCCCTCGCCCTCGAACTCGTAGCGGTCGCGGGGGAACCCCTCCCCGTCCGCCCGGCCGAGGAGGGCGTACTCGAACGCGAACGACTCACCGGCGGACAGCCAGCGACGCTCCGGGAGCTCCGGATCCTCGGGGTCCGGAACCAGCCGCCACCGGCCGTCGTTGGCCATCTCCCAGCCGGGTTCGGCGCTCGCGAGGTCGTGGTTCCCGGTCGGGGCGAGGACGAGTTCGTCCCGGACCGTGTACCCGGCGTCGTGCGGACGGCCGCCCGGCCACGCGCTCGGGTCGCGCCCGAGAAGCGAGATCGACCGGAGGTCGAAGTTGTTCTCGAAGGCGTTCGCGTTCTCGAACGTGCCCCCGATGGTCGCCGGGTGGTCAGGCGTCGCGGTTCCCGTGAACCTCGTGTTCAGGACGCCGTCGTCGCCGGTTCGCCGGTGCGTGGGGGCCAGCGCGGCCGTGAGCGGGAGCGTCTCGAAGGTGACGAGGCTCCAGTAGTCCGTCCCCATTCGTCCCTCATCGTTGTGGGGGCAGCCACATCAAACCGGGCCCCGAGGAACGCCCCGCGATCCTCGGACCGGCGAACGGAACGCCTTTGCCGGGCCACGCCTAACGCCCGTTCCGAATGGCAATCGTGTCGGAGTTGCTGGGATCGGTCTCGACGTTCGAGTGGGTGCTGCTCGGGATCGCCGCCTACTGGCTCGCCGTGATCGGCCTGCGCCGGTACGACCTGCTTCCCTCCTACGTCGGCACCCAGGGTCCGATCCTGACGCTGCACACCGACCGGTTTCACGACCTCATCGACCGGCTGGCGGCGCCGAAACGCGCCTGGCGCGCGTGGGGGAACTTCGGCATCGGCGTCGCCCTCGTGGTGATGTTCGGCGCCTTCGTCTTCTTCGCCTTCGCCGCCGTCGCGACGATCCAGAACCCCCCGCCGCAGTCGGCGATCAACCAGCCCCGGAACGTGCTGGTGATCCCGGGGGTCAACGACTTCCTGCCCGTCTCGGTGGCGCCGGAGATCGTCCTCGGCCTGCTCGTGGGGCTCGTCGTCCACGAGGGCGGCCACGGGATCATGTGTCGCGTCGGCGACATTAACGTCGAGTCCGTCGGGCTGGCGCTGCTCGCGTTCATCCCCATCGGCGCGTTCGTCGAGCCCGACGAGGACAGCCGGCGGCGCGCGGGCCGGGGCGCCCAGACCCGGATGTTCGCGGCGGGCGTGATGAACAACTTCGCGATCACCGTAATCACCTTCGCGCTTCTCTTCGGCCCGGTGATCGGCGCGATCACCGTCGCTGGCGGCGCTCCGATCGGCGCCGCGCTTCCCGGGACGCCGGCCGACGAGGCCGACATCGGCTACGGCGACCGGATCGTCGCGATCAACGACACCGAGATCGAGGACTACGACCACATGGAGGAGGTCCTCGCGGGCATCGACTCCGGTACCGTCCGCCTGGAGATCGACGAGGGCGACGGGACCCGGACCGCGGTCGTCGAGCGCGAACTCGTCGTCACGACCGTGCTGCGGAACACGTCGTTCCGCGACCCCGGCGTGATCGAACCGGGGACCGAGATCGTCGCCGTCAACGACACCCCCGTCGACACCGAGCGCGCCTTCCGCGAGGCACTGGAGGCCCGCACCGTCGCCCGGCTGACGACGAGCGATAACAGGACCACCACCGGCGCGGTCGGCATGGTCGTCCTGGTCGACGGGGACGGTCCGCTCGCCGACGCGGAGGCGCCCGAGACCTGGGTGACGATCACCGCGATCAACGGGTCGCGGGTGTACGACCGATCCGGGCTGGACGACGTCCTCTCCGCGACCGACCCCAACGAGACCGTGCCGGTCGAACTGTTCCGGGACGGCGAGCGCGAGACGTACAACGTGACTCTCGGGAACCAGGACGGCCACGGCTTCCTCGGGGTGTTCGTCGCCAGCGGGGGCGACTACGGCGGCGTCGGGGTCGACGAGTTCGGCACCCAGCCCTACCCGGCGGAAACCTACCTCCAGGCGCTCGGCGGCGGGGGGTCGGGCGGTTCCTTCTTCGGGCGGATCGTCGCCGCCCTCCAGCTTCCCCTCGCCGGCCTCGCGGGCGTTCTCCCCTACAACTTCGCCGGGTTCACCGGTGGCGCCGCCAACTTCTACACCCTCCAGGGCCCCCTCTCGGCGCTGGGCGGCGTCCTCTTCTTTTTCGCGAACGTCCTGTTCTGGACGGGGTGGATCAACCTCAACCTCGCCGTGTTCAACTGCATCCCCGCGTTCCCGCTGGACGGCGGACACATCCTGCGCACCTCGACTGAATCGGTGGTCTCCCGGATCCCGATCGAGGGCCGGCGCCGGCTCACGACGATGGTCACCACGGGCGTCGGGCTGATCATGCTCGCGAGCCTGCTGCTCACGCTGTTTGGGCCGCAGTTGCTGCGGTGACCGGATCGAGGTCCCCGGATCGACGGTGGGCTACGGCGTCGCGCTGGAGTCCTGGCAGGCGTTCCCCCGGAGCGGTCGTTCACGAACCACGGGGCTGTACTCCCGGACGCTCCCGGGTGGCTGTTCGACCTGTACGTGCAACGCGTGGGACAGTGGACGTCGACCGGGTCGACGTGGTGTTCCGTTACCGTCGACATGCTTAACAGGAGGCGATTCAAAATCCCGATTAACATGAGTCAAGACATGTCAAAGACGGCAGATTCGAAAGTGGTGCAGACGGAGATCGACCCCGACACGTACGAGCGCTTCAGAGCCGCAGCGGAGGCCGAGGGACTGACCATCAAGGCGGCGACGCGCAGGGCGATCGAAGCGTTCGCTGCCCGGCACCAGCCCGTAGACGGGGACGACCCGCTCTTCGAACCGCTCGACTGGGAACCCCGGGATGGCGAGGACGACGCCTCGGAGCGCGTCGACGAAATCGTCTACGGGACCGAGACCGACCGGTGAGCGACCGTGTACGACGTGCTCAAACGGGGGGCACGGAAAGCCGTCATGCTGGATACCAGCCTCCTCGTTGCATACTTCCACCCGGAAGATGAAAACCACGCGGCGGCACGGGCGTTCTTTGCCGGGTTCCGCGAGGAGACGATACGCGCACGCCCCCTGTACACCAGCGAATCCGCCGTCGACGAGATGGCAACGACGCTACTCGGGCGCGCGAACCACGACCGTGCGACCCAGGCACTCGCGTTTCTCGATTCCTCGTCACAGCTCCGGGTGTTACACGTCGATCCCGACACGTACGCACGGACGATCGAGCAGTTCAGCGCGTACGACGACCAGGCAGCCTCGTTCACCGACCACGCCATCGCGATCCAGGCCCGCGACAACGACGTCGAGTACGTCGTCTCGTTCGACGGGGATTTTGCGGTCTTCGATCTAGTGACGTTACCGTCACAGTGACGAGACGGAAGTCGAGAGAACGGACTCGTTCGGATTCACGTGTCGGTGGCGGTTGTTCGAGTGGAGCGTATCCTCCGGGAGGCTCGAGCCGAGCGCCGCCGACTCAAAACCCAAAAGACGACGCGCTCCCAACCACGAGTATGGAACGACGGGAAGCCCCGCCGACGCGGGAGGGCTGGTACGCCTTACACGACTTCCGGACGATCGACTGGGACGCCTGGCGGGAGGCCCCCGAGCGAGAGCGCGAGGCCGCCCTCGCGGAGGGCGAGGCGTTCCTCGCCGACGCCGAGGCCGTCGCCGACGCCGAGGACGGGGCCTCCGTCACCTACAGCGTCACGGGCCACAAGGCCGACGTCCTCGTCGTCCACCTCCGGGAGACGATGGCCGAGTTGAACGCGCTCGAACGGCGGTTCGAGTCGACCGCGCTCGCGGTGTTCACGGAGCGCACCACCTCCTACGTCTCCGTGACGGAGGCCTCGGGGTACACCAACGACGAACTCGACCCCGAGGAGATCGAGGACGCCGGCCTCGCCAACTACATCGGGATGCGCCTCCACCCGACGATCCCCGACGCCGAGTACGTCTGTTTCTACCCGATGGACAAGCGCCGCGAGCCCGAACAGAACTGGTACGACCTGCCCTTCGAGGAGCGCGCAGAGCACATGAAGAGCCACGGCGAGATCGGCCGGGAGTACGCCGGGAAGGTCACGCAGATGATCACGGGCTCGATCGCACTCGACGACTGGGAGTGGGGCGTCACGCTCTGGAGCAACGACCCAGCGCAGTTCAAGGACCTCCTGTATGAGATGCGTTTCGACCCCTCGACCTCGCAGTTCGCGGAGTTTGGCCCCTTTTACACCGGTCAGCGCATGGAGCCCGCCCAGTTGCCGGCGTTCTTTGCGGGCGAGTCGCTCGACGCGGACGCCGACGACGAGCACCCACACGCCCCGGGCGAGCACCACGGTGGCGAAACGGAGGACCGCCACGGCGAGGACCACGGGGATCGAGACGCGCCCGCGACGGACGACGGCATCCGGGGCGAACTCGAGGAGATGGACATCTACGCCGGTACGCCACACGGCGAGGACGTGCACGCCCTCGTGCTGTACTCGGAGGCCGACGCGGAGGACCTGTTCGAGGAACTCCAGGGTCTGCGGGCGAACTTCGACCACTACGACACCCACGTGAAATCGGCCGTGTACGACGACGGCGCGGGCGAGCGTAGCGCCGTCGTCAGCATCTGGGAGACGCAGCGGGCCGCCGAAACCGCCGGCGGCTTCCTCACGGACCTCCCCGGGATCGTCGCGCGCGCCGGCGAGGAGTCCGGCTTCGGCACGATGGGGATGTTCTACACCGTCAAACCCGACCACCGCGAGGAGTTCGAGGAGAAGTTCGACACGGTTGGGGGGATGCTCGCCGACATGGACGGCCACCTCGACACCCGCCTCATGACGAACGTCGAGGACGAAAACGACATGTTCATCGCGAGCCAGTGGGAGGGCAAGGAGGACGCGATGGGATTCTTCCGGTCGGAGGCGTTCGCGGACACCGTCGACTGGGGGCGGGACGTCCTGGCGGACCGGCCGCGTCACGTCTTCCTGGCCTGAACGTCGTTCGTCGGGATCGCCCCCGGACGATCAGAAGGGAAGCCGGTCGCGGATCTCGTCCAGCAGTGATCGATCGTCGCCGCCATCCTCGCCGTCGGGCATCACGCTCTCGTCGGGCTTGATCAGCGCGTCGTCGTCGTTCCGTTCGACCTCGATGAGCCCGTCGCGCTTGAGTTCGGTCAACCCCTCCTCGATCGCGTCGATGTCGGCGTCGACGAAGGCGCGGAGTTCCAGCACCGTCATGCCCTCCTCGCCGCGGTCGACCAGGGCATCGAGGATTTCCGCCTCCTCGTCGGCCTCGCGGTCGCGAGTGACCGGTTCCCCGTTCATACCTGGCGTTGGATGCCCTCCGTCATACGTCTATCCCCCCCTGGGAGGGTAGCCTTTTTGGCCCGCCCCGGGTATGGTCGGGTAATGGGACTCAGGTGTATCATCGGCCACGACTACGGCGACCCGGACCGGGCGGAAGAACGCGAGGAGAACGGCGACGAACTCGTCGTCACCGTCCGCGAGTACGTGGAGTGTCGGCGCTGTGGGCACCGCAAGACCTTGAGCGAGAACACGGAGGTCCGGACGAACGACGCGCCCGCTCCCCGTGACGTCCAGCCGTCGGACGAACCGGGGACGGGAAGCGATCCGGAGGCGGGATCCGGGGCGGAGGGGGTCGCGTCGGCGAACGCGAGCGAGCCCCTGTCGGGCGACGGCACGTCCCACCCCTCGATCGGCGCCGAGGCGAGCGACGGGACGGCGGCCGACGACGCCGAGGCGGGGGTGACTGCCGACGACGGAGCGACGGACGACGGATCGTCGGGCGGTGACGTCGACGACGCGGAGTACGACGACGTGACGGCGGCCAAGGACGACGGGGTCATCCTGGAGGACGGCACCGAGGACGCCGGCCGCGACCACGGCGAGTGGCCCGAGGCCGACGAGTCCGGCGGCGCTCCCGAACCGGACGAGCGGGCCGAGTGGCCCGGCCCGGACGGGGACGACGGGGGCGAGGCGGACACGGCACCCGAGGGTGACCACGGCGGCTGGCCGACCACCGATGCCGACGACGAGGGGTTCGATGCGGAGCCGTCCTCCGGCGAGCCCGCCGAGGACGTCGAGTTCGGCGGCGGCCTCGCGCCCGAGGCGGCGTCGGACGACACGGAGCCGCGTTCGGGAACGACCGAGACGGCGTCGGGCATCGCCCGTGCCGACCCGGGCCCCGAGCCGACGACCCGAAAGCGCCCGGCAGCGCCGGACGCCGTCTTCGTCTGTCCCCGGTGTGACTACACCGCGCCCACCCGGGAGTCGTCGCTCCGTCCGGGGGACATCTGTCCGGAGTGTGGGAAGGGGTACCTGACCGAGCGCGAGGAGTGACGGGGGCGCTCCCGGGAGCCCGTCGGTCTCGCCCGGAGCCGAGGACGAAACTGGTAAGCCCCACGGCTATAGAGGTTCCCACCATGAAGGAGTACAAGATGCGTCGCGGCGAGTACCTGGAGGAGCGGATCCCCGACCTGAAGGGAACCGTCGAGGAGTACTTCGGGCCGATCACGCGAACGACCGAACACAAGGGCAGCGACCTGTTCGTGATCGAGGAGCCGGACAACCCCGTCTTCGAGCGGATCGTCGTCGGTGCGGTCGAGTACGGCAGCAAGAAGGACAAACTCGCGGTCGAGTTCGCCGAGCGCGACCCGACGGAGCTCGGCCCCGAGGAGCTGGAAGCCGCGGAGGAGGCCGTCTCGCTGAAAAACGAGTTCCTCCTGGAAGCGACGGGTCGGGACGCGAAATCGAGACGCGACTCGATGAAGCGCGACGTCGAGGACGAGTCGCCCGACATCTGAACGCCCAGAGCCGTCACCGGGCGTCGCGTCACCGCAGTCAGCGCGACCGGCCCAGCTTGCGCCGGCTGATCGACACTCCGGCGGGCGTGACGATGAGCTGGTCGTCGCCCTTCTGGACGATGTCGCCGCCGACCTCCTCGGCGACCTGCCGGAGTTCGTCCGTGATGCGCTCGACCGTCGCGTCCTCGGTGCGCAGGCGCGTGATGTCCGCGATCACGAGGCCGCCGTCGTACACCGCGTCCTTGATGTCGATGACGTCCTCCTGGTCGGCGATCTCCGCGATGTGGACCTGCATGGCCGACCCCTCGGGCGCGGCCACGTCGTCGGCGTCGAGCTCGACGTACTCCCCGGTCTCCCGGGAGTCGCCGCCGAGGATCTTTTCCATGAATCCCATGTCCATCGGAGCGACCCGAACGGCAATAGTTCTTGTCCTCCGTCCGGAGGGCGACGAATCCTCCCCCTTCGCTCACGACAACGCGGACAGCCGCGTCTGCTCGGTGTCCTCGGGGTAGGTGATCCGCATCGGCAGCCCGCGCTCGTCGGTCGGCGCCCGCTCGGGCAGCGTCGAGACTCCCTCTGGCGCGCGCCGGGCCGTCACCGCCGCGACCAGCGCGTCGAGTACGTCGTGAGCGCCACTCACCATCGGCGCGTACGCCGGCTCGGTGAACCGCGCGACCGCCTCCTCGTAGATCGCCTCCGCCCCGGGGTGTTCCTCCGCCAGGAGCGCCGCGCGCTGCTTCGCTCCCGCCTCGGTTCTCTTGCCGGCGTCGAGGGGGGTCCGGCCGTTCAGCGCGTAGAAACAGAGTTCCGGATGGGTCTCGACGAGGCGGTCCCGGGCGCTGGGGTACATGTCGAGGAACTCGTCGACTTCCCGGATCCGCGGGACGGCGCTCCAGGCCTGGTTCTGGATGCTGAAGCCCGCGCGCTCGTTGATCTCCTTTGCGTCGTCCAGGTTGCCCTCGTAGACGGCCTCCCGGACCGGGGCGTAGAACACGCTCGCCGCCCGGCCGCCGAGGCGCGCCTTGGCTTTCCGGTCACAGAGCCGTCGGCCGTCGGATGGCAGACCGATCGGGACGCAGACGAACACGTTCGTGGCGTCGCTGTGGTACTTCCAGAGGCTCCAGATCGAGGGGAACAGGTCGGCCTCCCACCCGCCGTCGTCGTGCAGGACGACGCCGAACCACCCTTTCCCGGCCGGATCGAGCCCGATGTGTTTCGTCATGTCTCCCCGCAGTCGCCGGGTACGGATAGTTCTTGACGTCCGCGTGGGGGTCGAACTCTCGTCGCTGGAGGGTGCGGCTACTGGAGGGTGAGTTCGAGCCCGGGCTCCGTCGAGCCCGGAACCGACACCCCGAACGTCGCCGACCCCTCGATGTCGGTCGTGGCCGTCGCGGTGGCCCGTCCACGCCGAGGACGTACGCGCTGTCGGCGGCGAGGCCGGAGGTCGAAACGGTGAGGGTCGTCTCCGTCTCGGTCAGGGTGGGATCGCCACCGTCGTCACCCAGACAGCCCGCGAGGGAGGCCACGCCCATCGCTTCGAGCAGTCTCAGACGTCGCGTCTGGTGCCCTCCGGATCGGTGCTAGAATCGTCCATGTTCCGTCCCACTCGCGTCCGACGGTGAAAAAGCTACGCGCCGGGCTGCCCGTCGAACGGCTCCGGTGACAACCCGCCGAGGACGAACAGATCAGGAGATCAGCAGGTCTTCGCCGCGTTCGACGACCACGCGACACGGCGGCGAGAGTTTGTTGTACGCCCGGCGGAGCGCCTCCTTGGCGGCGTCGGCCTGCTCGACCTCACAGTAGATCGTGAAGAGGCGCTCGTGGGCGTCGACCCGGGCGGCGGTGCCGACGACCTTGCCGAAGGACTGGCGCATGCCATCGGAGACGCGGTCGGCGCCGGCGCCAGTGGCCTGCTTGTTCTCCCGGATGACGTGGTGTGGGAACTTCCGGAGGATCATCCGGTAGTTGCCCTCGCCGAGTTCCTTGATGAGGTGGCGGTTCGCGGACAGCCTGGCGGATTCGAGCGAGCCGTGGCGGAGCTGGCACTCCTCCTCGATCTCCAGGCTGATCTGGACGGGGTAGTCCTCGGCCTCGGTGTGGCGGTCGCCCATCTCGTGCTGGGCGATCTTCGAGCCGGGGATGCCCGTGATGTACTCCCGTCGGGTGTAGGGAGGCTTGCTGATCTCCCGGTACATGGAGGCGGGTTTCTCGGACATGGTCGTTACGGATGGGGAGGCCGACGCCGGGAATAAACCCTTCGAACCGGGGCAGCGACGCGATTTGGCGAGAGGAGGAGTACGCCGGCCCCGATCACGCCGGGAGTCCGAAACGGATCACGCCGGGGGCTCGGGGCGCTCCCCCAGCGTGAGATCGACCTGCTGTCGCGAGCCGTCCCGGATCACCCGGGTCGCGATCGTGTCGCCCGGCGACGTCTCGAGCGCGAGGAACGCCGAGAGGTCATCGAGCGTGTCGACGCGCGTGCCGTCGAGCGCGACGATCACGTCGCCGCCCACGGGCACCTGGACCCCGTCGCGCTCCTCGACGTCGCTGCCCTGCAACACGCCCGCGGAGGGGCCGCCCTCGCGGACGCTCGTGACGATCACGCCCCGCGTGGTGTCGAGGTCGTTGGCGTCGGCGATCGTCGGCGACACGGAACTGAGCCCCACACCCATGTAGGCGTGGTCGTACTCCCCGTCCTCGATGAGCGCCGTCCCCACGCGGCGGGAAAGCGCCGCCGAGATGCCGAAGCCGATGTTGTCCCCGCGGCCGGCGCGGACGACACCGACCACCTTGCCCCCCAGGGTGAGCAGGGGCCCGCCGCTGTTGCCGGGGTTGAGCGCGGCGTCGGTCTGGACCGCGTCGGGGATCGAGAACCCGCCGGGTCGCTGGTAGTTCACGTCCATCGAGCGGTTGGTGCCGCTGATCACGCCCTCCGACACCGTCTTCTCCAGGCCGAATGGGTTGCCGATCGCGACGATCCGGGTGCCGATCGGCGGTTCGGTCTCGACCAGGGGGAGCGGGGTGGCGTACTCCGGCGGGTCCCCCACCTCCACGACCGCGAGGTCGCTGTAGTAGTCGGTCCCGACGATCTCGCCCGTCCGCCAGTCGCCCCGGCTGTACCGGACCTCCAGTTCCGTCGCGCCCTCGACGACGTGCTGGTTGGTGAGGAGGTAGTTCCGCGACCGGAAGACGAAACCCGATCCCTGTCCCCTCCCCTGTGGCGTGGACGCCCGGATCAGCACGACCGAGCCGACCGTCTCGCGGTACACCTCCGTGACCGCGGTCCCGCCCTCGGCCGGCGTGGGGACGGGGCTTTCCGTCGGGTCGGCCAGGGTTCCTTCGACGGGGTCGGCGCCGCCGGGGTCGGCCGACCCCGGCCCCTCGCTCCCCGCACCCCCGAAGATCGACGTGCTACAGCCCGCGGTCGCCCCGGCGAGTGCCGTCCCGGCCGTCGCGAGCAACTGGCGTCGCGAGAGTCGTTTCATTGTCCGTACCCGGGGACCACACGAACAAAAGTCCACGGACCGCGGCGATCGAACGAGTGCGCATCCCGGGTCGCGTCCCGGCTGCCCGGGCGCTTCCCGGGACCCGTCTGCCCTCCGTCAGACGATCCGGCGACCCTTTATGGGATGACATCTGGTACGTTCCCCCATGACGGGGACGGCGCTCGCGGTCACGAGCGGCAAAGGTGGGGTCGGCAAGAGCACGACCGCCCTCAACCTGGGCGTAGCGCTCCTGGCGGAGGGACACTCGGTCGCGCTCGTCGACGCCGACCTCGGGATGGCGAACCTCGGGACGATGGTCGGAATCGAGAGCGACCACACGCTGCACGACGTCCTCGCGGGGGAGGCCGACGTCGAGGAGGCCACCGTCACCGAGGGCGAGTCGTTCGCGGTCGTCCCCGGCGATCGCGACCTCGGGGGGTACGCCGCGGCCGATCCCGCCGGGCTGCCCGGGGTGCTCGCGGACCTCGCGGAGCGATACGAGTTCGTCGTCGTTGACGCCGGCGCCGGACTGGGGTACGCCGACGTCGTCCCGATCGAGGCCGCCGACGAGGTCGTCCTCGTGACCACCCCCGCGGACACTGCGGTCGGCGACACGGCGAAGCTCGCGGAGTTCTCCGGACTGGTCGACGGCGCGCTCCGGGGCGTCGTCGTCACTCGCGCGGGCAATGACACGGACGGGGAGGCGATCGCGGCGGAAATCGGCACCGAACTGCTGGCCGTCGTCCCCGAGGATCCGGCGGTCCCGGAGAGCGCCGCCGCGGGCCAGTCGCTGGAACGACACGCGCCGGACTCGACGGCCGCGGCCGCCTACCGGCGGCTCGCGCGCGTCCTCGCGGGTGACGACGGCGCGGAAGACGCCACGGAGGACGACGGCGGCGGGGAAGACGCCGAGACGGATGACGGCGGGGATGACGACGCGCCCCCGGACGACGGCGAGAGCGTGGAGGCACTCGATGATCGAGGGGAGGCCACGGCGGCGCCCGACGAGAACGAACCTCGGGACGAGGAAGACGGGCCCGGGGAGTCCGTGGAGTCGGGACCCGACGACGGCGCGACAGCCGAGGACGCCGAATCGGGGGCGTCCGGCGAGACGGGAGACGAGAGCGGAGACACGGAAACGACGGACGAGACGGACGGGAGTGACGGGGATGGGGGAGACGGTGGAGACGGCGATGACGACGACAGAGGGGCGAGCGACGATATCGAGGGGGATAGTGGCGGCCTGCTCTCCCGCCTGCGCGGCCTTTTCTGATCGCGATCGACCCGTCCGCCGGCGCTACTCCTCTCCTTGTTCCTCGCTGCTCTGCCCTCCGCCGGGGGCGGGACCCAGCGCGCTGGAGAGCTGGTCGCGGAACTCCTTCATCTCCGCTATCTCCGAGCCGAGGTCGTCGACGTCGGCCTCGACCTCCTCGAACCGCTCGTCCGTGGCGGTTTCCACCTCCTCGATCCGGTCCCGGGCGGTGGTCTCGACGTCGTCGATGCGCTCCTCCATGCTGGTCTCGACGTCCTCCACGCGCTCCCCCATCTCCGTCTCGACGCCGTCGAGGCGTTCCTCGATGCCGCCGACAGCCGTTCCGAGGGCGTCGACGGTCTCCTGGAGCGACTCGGCCGTCTCCCGGAGTTCGGCGAGGTCGGCCTCGAGGGCGTCGACGCGGTCGATCACCGCCGCGAGGTCGGCCTCGACGTCGGCGAGGGCGCTGTCGCCACCCCCGTGTTCGTCGAGGAACCGTTCGAGCTCGTCGGCGTAGGCCTCGACGTCGCTCACCCGCGCCTGGAGGTGATCGATCCGGGTATCGACGCTCCCCGGGACCGGCTCCGAGAGCGCCTCGCGGAGGGCGCGCTCGTC
>Ga0207719_100532_pt1 | contig 20166 bp, 22 predicted proteins | sample A23P1SouthBayCA_2_FD_187279 | JGI IMG/M metagenome (GOLD analysis project Ga0207719, IMG submission 187279) | Aerobic enrichment media microbial communities from Eden Landing Ponds, California, USA - A23 P3 (3) (SPAdes) | ecosystem: Environmental > Aquatic > Marine > Unclassified | place... | reverse complement strand
CCCCCCCGCCGACATATCCGGCCACCACCCCAACCGTCATGCCGATACCGATGATGATCGCTCCACCAACAAACCCTGTAACGACCGTTGGCTGGACACCATAAATGAGCCGCGAGAGGACGTCGCGGCCACTTGCGGTGGTCCCGAGTGGGTGAGCGATCGACGGTGGCTGCGAGCGCAGGAGGCCCCCTTCAGTCGCGTAAAAGACGCGATCGTAACTGTACGGTGTGATCTCTTGGCCAACTATTGCGAGAACCAAGAGCGCCGAGAGGTAGAGGAATGCGAACCTCGATGTCGGATTCCTCCAGATAACCTTGAAACCACGACGCAGGTTTCGGATGAGGTATTGATTACGACCGATCTCTTTTCCGAGGACATTCATTGGTATAGTATTCCATCACATTGTGATCTATAGCGATTTATAATACTTACGGTAATGGAAGTTCATTAACGTGCGACACGGTACATTCCACGCGAGACAAGGATTTAACCGGAGGCTCGGCGGGAAGTAGCAAAATGCTGTTCCTATGGGAGTCGTCGAAAACTGGGTGTAGAGCTCCAGCCCGTGGCGTTTCGCCTTGTACTAGTTTCGTCATTGTAGAACGAAATGGGGGAAGGTCGGGAAGGGGGGGACTGGCGAGTGTCTGACGACGTGATTCTACTCTTCAGGCCCACTCCAACAACATAGACTGTGCGTATTAATGATCTATAGAAAATTCTCCCCAAAGCAGCTCGCAAAGTGTTTGATATGTTCATACAAATTTATGGGGTTTTAGCTCGTCGGCAGCGAGTATGAACGGGAACCGGCGAACGATACAGTCCGTCGAGAACGCACGAGAAATAATGAGTGTTCTCGAGCAGAAAGGAGGAGCCTCAATCGCAGACGTATGCAAGGAAGTGGACTTGACGAGAGGAACAGTTCATACGTACTTAACGACTCTTGTGCAGGAGGATTTCATTCGGAAGTCCGATGACAATATATACGATCTCAACTTGAAAATCCTCGAAATAGCGTCTTCGATCCGCGAACGCCAGCCGATTTACAAGTACGGAAGATCAGAAGCTGATGAGCTATCGATGGAGACGGGCGATGTGACGCACCTCGCCATCGAATCTGACGGTGTCGTCTATATCTTATATACTTCTCGAGGGTCGTTCAAAAGAGAAACCCCCAGCAATAGGAGTCTCCCAATGCATGCCTCGGCAACCGGGAAAGCACTGCTCGCAAAAATGTCTGACGAGCGTGTCAACAAAATAATCGATAACTACGGACTCGAATCTCGCACCCCCTATACGATAACAGACCGGGATGCCCTCTTCGAGGAGCTAGAGACGATCCGAGAGCAGGGGTACGCTAATAATGATCAAGAAGGAATTCTGGGAGCACAAACATATGCGACTGACGTACAACTCGCCGACGGAGACTTGGCTGGATCGGTTGCTATCAGCGGGACTATTGGGCGATTTGAGACGAAAGAAACCGAGGAGTTGATCCAGGCACTGGTTGAAACTGCCAACCAGATCGAGATCAACATTCAGCGAGCACGATCTTGACGGTGACCGTTGGTCGTGCACAGCGAGAAGTTTATTTAATATAGCGAGTCGGTCTTGAGTCTAGACCAAATCTATTTGAGCTTAGTTCTAACCTCGATATCCAGCATTGATATGTTCAAACAAAGATGTACAATTGAGCTGATTGAATCAAATACGAATACTTGTGACCAATTTCAACAGTATCTAGCTGAATGTATCTGGCGTGGTCAGCAAACCCATCAATTCGGCGTTCCGGCTCTTTGAAAGGGCGCTCAGTGCTGTTCCAGTTTCTGTGGATATGGTCGAACCGAAGCGAATGATAGTAGGAGAGCACCTGAAACCACGGTGCGCAATCAACTAAATAGAGCGTATGGTCAACGAGATGTTTCTCATAGAGTTCGGCCAGGAACATCTTGCTCACCGGTTGAGTTGATCAGAAACAGTCGCACGCGCAGCAGGTAGTACGTGCCAGGATTAACTGCGAAAAACAGTCGATAACCTACAATACAACTGGATACCTGACTTCATCGCCGGCTCGGGTGTCAAACTCCGATCTTCGAACTCTAGATTTGGAAGCCTACTCACTCCGTAAGGAGCCAGATTCTTCCATAGGCTCCGAGCAAGTACAACCACTTCGGCCAAACAGTGGCACACGTTACCAATAATGACGGTTTGTTTGAATATATCAACGACAGCTGTTGTACGATCACGTCGATGCGACTCCGGATTAAACAGAGCAAGAATGATCCACGCTCGGCAGATAACAGACGTACATATGTTAGGGTAAAATCTGGTACCCAATTATCAACAAGTCTACTACAGGCAAGGATGATTTACCTCAGTATTGATTCGGAATATCCTGCCAGACTAATATGTGTACGTTTGTTATTTAAGCCTAAGATAACCGTATACTACGCTAACGATATGATCAAACAGCAAATCAAGGCAGTAATGCCATCAGATGATAGAGACGATCAAAATCAACTCGAGAAGGAACAGCCGGGCGACAACTTCAATTGCTACTCAATGGCAGGTTACTTGACACGACTATTGGACAACCAGCAGTGTCCATATAATACAATAAAATAAATGATTATATCTATTTAATATATTACAGCTGACGGGTGCAATCCGATCAGCCTTTGATGTTAAAACAAAATATCAGTATAACTTCTACAATTATTTCGAATAACATCATATTTAACAAAATATCACTGCTACAAAGAGCTATAAATTATGCAATATTTTTCTATGGTAATTTATCTTAGTATCACAGTTGAAATATTTGTACTCTCCCGTTCAATGTGATTTACATCAACCACCAAGTCACGTGTCGGTATTCGAGGAACTTGTCCCATCAACCGAGGTCTCAGCTCTGTTCTGGAACGATTCAGTCCGTTGTTGTATCTTTGCAAGACTCGATGTCGTACCCTGACTCTGCCCAAGCGCTTTGCTGATCCCTTCGTTGACTTCCTCTAGCTTCTGGACCGTCTGGTCGATATCTGACTCAACAGCCGCGACGAACTCGTCTATTTCCCCGGTTTGGTCGTGCGTTTGCTCTGCAAGCTGTTTGACCTCGTCGGCCACGACAGCGAATCCGTCTCCGTCTTCGCCAGCCCGCGCAGCTTCGATGGACGCATTGAGTGCCAGCACGTTCGTCTTGTCGGCGACTTCGTCGATGAGGTCGACAATCTCGGAGATCTGATCGACTGTCTCGTTCAGTTTGGCAATACTCTGTCTTGCCTCACTCGCCCGTATCGCGATCTCCTCGATTCTCTCTTCAGTTGAAGCCGCTTTTCCGTGTCCGTCCTGCGCGAGTGCGTCTATTTCCTCACAGATAGTCAACGTCTCCCCAGCCGACTTGGTTGGCGGCCCCTTCACCGCCTCCGTCGAAGATTGTTGATCGGACATAGCTGTTAATCCCCTGTGTTCACGCCTGTCAGCCAGCGTCCAACAACTGGCTGACACACTGGGAACAGGAGGTCTACGTTCTCATTTCCAACATCCGAACAAAAATCTACCCCTGAAAAATTGAACCACGGAACACATACCGTCGTCGGACCTGACGGCAGACACCGCCGTGCCGCGTATCCCCCGCCGCGCACTCTCCACAGTACATCGGTTTGGTGAGCCGCTTGCCCTGCTCGCAGCCAATCTTTTTCGGCTCGTCGGCGTTATCGCATGGGGAGCAGAATCTGTGGTCTCTCCTGATCGTATCTTGGGTAGAGGCGTTCAGCTTGATTCTACTCAAGTATAGAATCGAGTAACTCCGGCAGGTCCGCTCTACTTGTGGTCTCAGTTTGGACCGACGCTTTGCCTGTCCCGAGTTCTTTGAATCCCGTCCCAGTCGGCACTAATACGGCCGACTCATCGGACGCAATTTCACCGCGCTCGGAAAGACGTGTGACGCCCGCCAACGGCGTTGCTGCCGCCGGCTCGACAGAGAAGCCGCCAGCAACAGCGAACCGTCGTTGGGCTGTCTGAATCTCCTCATCGGAGACCGACACAACCGCTCCGTTCGTTTCGCGGACAGCCGCGAGCGCACGAGTGCCGCTTGGCGGATCCGGATTTCCGATCGAGTGGGCAATTGTCTCGCCAGTTTCGTCGGGAGAGAGAGCCGTTGGTTCGGTCGCACCAGTTTCGAAGGCTTGTGTCAGCGGATCGGCAGCGGCGGTCTGGACGAGATACAGCCGCGGTAGCTCGCTAAGTAAGCCGATCGACTCGAGGTCACGGATTCCACGCCAGATCCCAGACGCAAACCCGCCAGAACTCGCCGGCAGCACGATCGCATCAGGCGTCTCCGGAGCGAGTGACTCGTATATCTCGAACACTGCTGTTTTGTACCCGCTAATGCGACCTGGCGCATCACTAACGAGAACCGATATCGGGAGTGATTCCGGCAGTGATAACGCATCGGAATACAGGGCTCCGTAGTCGCCGCTGACCTGCACAATGGTCGGCTCATATTGTGCAATAAGCTCCAGCCGCACCGACGAGATATCGTCGGGGACTAATACGACACACTCTCGGCCCAGACTAGCTGCGTGAGCGGCAGTGCTTATCGCCATATTTCCGTACGAAATGGTACCGATGACATCGGCCCCTTTCTCGATGGCGTGTGGAACTGCCACAGCACTCCCTCGGTCCTTATACGCGCCAGTCGGGTTTTCGCCCTCATCTTTGACGTACACTCGACACCCCGCAGCGTCATCAAGTGCCTCGCTTCTGAGTAGCGGGGTCCCGCCCGCAGCGCGCGCGATTCCGTTGGGCATCTCGACCGGGAGTAACGCCTCATAGCGCCACATACCGCTCATCTCTGGACTGTCTGACCAGGTAAAGTCCGTACTAGGAGTGTCGAACCAGAGCGGTTCACCGCATACACATCGCACGCGTGTCTCGTCGTCGTAGTGCTCTCCACACCGAAAGCAGATCATAGAAGAACTCATATTATATCTTCCAATCACTCGGAAATATATCTTCGCTTAAAGCGTGTCGTGAAAACGATTCGGTGGAATGGTAGCGTTGACTTTTCCAGCGAAGCACGCGTACCAGCAATACAGGGAGAATTTGACTCTCCGGTGTCGAGTACAGTGCTGTTCGACGACGAACTATCGGTCTGTGCCGACATCAACGGCGTCGAGATCGGGTTCGTCGAACTCGAGGGCCTCCGCAACAGCATCAGGAAGCTCCGGTCGCGGGGCCGATTCGTGGCGCTCGATTTTTTCGGTCTTGCGTGTGTTTTCGTAGAGCGCGCGAGCAACCGGGAGGCCACGGAGATACTTGTACTCGTGGAGCACCTCGACGCCTTGCTCCGTGAGCCCGTAGAACTGGGCGGGGAGATCACGTTTCTTCTCGCTCGGTTCGTACGTGTAGCGTGCGAGGAGCCCGGCGTCGATCAGCGTCTCTAGCTGATCTTTGATAGCCGCCTGACTCTTCCCTGTCATATACTCGAGTTCAGCGAGCGACATCAGATGGGCGGGATGGCCCAGCAGCTCCTGAATGATGAGATGGCGCGTATCCTGGGACAGCAGCTCGAACAGCCGCTGCTGTTCCGCAAACGGCCCCGCATCGGCCGCGCGGGTGTCGGTTTCGCTCATACGCAGGGGTATGTCGGACGGTGCTATAACAGTTAGGGTTATCCAAGTTGGTAAAATCAGAAAAAGCCAAAGTGGTTCAGAAGAGATAAGCTGGAGTGGTTTGAACCGACAGTTAATGATCGATCCAAGCCCTCCGCCGGATGCTGCGGACATTATGACAGTCGTTCACGAGGCCATCGGGGACATCGAACTTGAGCCAGCGGAGAAACGAGAGATCTGGCGGTTCACCCAGCGTGAATTGCCGTATCTCTGGAGTCAGCGAACGTCGTATTTTATCTTGGGGAGTTATCGCGATCCCTATATCCGCCGGCTTCGCTCCGTCCAGAACGAACTCACGAAGCAGCTCGGTGCCTATCCATTCATTATGGGTGATCTCCTCGAGCTCCCGACTGACCGGCTCAATACGTTCGATGTTATGTTTTTGTTGCTCGCGACCTACACGGACTATATTGTCGGTGTCTTCGAGAAGGAAAGCGGTGGTGAAGCTCCTGAATTGGGCGAAATTGATGACCCACCGTATTTCGGCAAGTCGTATGTGTTCCCGCGTGATTATCTGTGGGTAACTGATGCGAATCTAGAATCGAAACAGCACGTCATCCAGGCCGCCCTCGAGATTGCGTTCACAGACGATTTGTCGGAAGATGAGATCCAATCGAAGATCGAATCGCTCATTGACCGCGCACAAGATAGCGGTCTCGACATCGACGAACAGAAGGTTCGGAGTGTGATCGAGGATCGGGTGGATGATGGAGCAGAACCAGCAACGTACAGTTGGGTTCATCTCAACAAATTCCGCAAATTCGAACTCCACGATCGGTGCTTCCCGTGGACGACAGAAGGCGAACTTCGAACTGCGGTCGGTGAACTCCCGTCGCCGAGGCCACGTCCAGAGTGGGAAACAAGTGAGTAGTCAGGGGTAGTTCACATTTTGTGTTTGGATCTCGACGCGCTATGCGACCCGCGGATCTGACTGCACCAGTTTCTTAAAGTGTCGCTGGGCCAACTCAGTAGCTGAATGCCCGACACACTCACTGCTCGGCAGCGACAGACGCTTGATACAGTCGAGAGGTCGCCCGCGAATGCCGACGAAGAGGACGTTGAGGTACTCGCTACGCTGGCTAGGCAGACTTCTGGAGACCCGCAGACCGCCGCCGCGCAGACCCTATCGATCGTCGCCGCCGAGCAGCCCGAACTCGTCACCGATACCATCGGGCCTGTCCTTTTAGCGTTGCAGAACAGTGACGTGAACGTCCGAACGTTTACACTGGATACCATCGGCACTCTTGCACAGCATTCGCCTGCTCGGATTGCTGAGACGACCGCGATCGCCAACGTTGTGCAGGCCCTCAACGATCGTAACGAGTGGATCCGAGCGAACGCGGCCGAGGTACTCGGTGATATCGGGACTGAATCCCCTGAAGTCCTCGCCAACACCGGAGTTGTCCGAACGCTCGTGCACCGAATTGGTTCCGAAGAGTTTCCCGATGCCCGTGCCCAGATGGCACGAACGCTTGGACGGATCGCGCAGACAGCCCCACGACTAATCGACGAGCAGGACGCAGCTGAACTTGAACGCCACATTGGCGACGACGAGATCGAAGAGTCGCTTCAATTCGCCGTTGAGGCGATGGCGGAAGCCCGAGCATCGACAAGCGCAGTGGAACCCGGCTCACAAGGATCGACCACATCGGCGTTCTGCCCAGAGTGCGGGCGAGAGATCACTACTGAGCCCCTACCGAACTTCTGTCGTAACTGCGGTCAGGAGCTGTCGTGAACTGATGGGCTTTGCATAGAGACCGCTGACGAAGATACAAAACGGATTGTTGTCGAATATCCGGGAACCCGTAGTGAGTTAGCAGACGAGTTGCGTCTTCAGTACGATATCGGTGAAGCTGTGCATTCTGAAGAGGAGACGATATACGTCGTCCTCAATCCAGATGATAAAGTCATACAGGAACACCTTGGGGCGGGCCGCCCACTGGATCAGGATTCCTGAAGCGTGCTCGCCACGTCGGCGCTCATTGGCAGGACTGCTCGGCAATTTCCGGTCGCGGCGACGTCTCGATAGCGTCGACTGCAACCGACTCGAGGGTGACCGACCCCAACTCCCGCGCGAACTGATCGTCGGTCGATCTGATCTCGTTGGTGTACCTGGGAACATCGCGTTGACGAGCAGTTTGCCACGGCCGACGTCGCGTGCCTTCTCAACGGCTCCGATAGTCTCGTCCTCATTGGGCGATAGTCCCCCGAGGCAATCCGGGTGGCGGGCTACCGGACGTGGCAAGAGGTGCTCGACCGGCACGTCCACTGTTGGGTACGCGGAGTCCTCTTCCTCAAGGAACGAACAAAGCGAGTGAGTAGGGAGGGGACTCCGCGCTACCGCATCAGTTGAAACCCTCAGAACCTATATCTGTGCAATCGTATTGACACGTATGCGCCGACACTTGAGACGATCGATTAGAATCGGTGCGGGCTTGCTCCTCTGCGCGGTAGGCGGTGCGTTCTGGCGCTGGAAACGGGGCCGACTCGCGGAGCTATCGGCCGGGAGTGAACTCGTCGAAACAGATCGGGGTGTCGTCGAAGTCGCCCGGCGGGGCTCGGGGTACCCCGTGCTGGTACTTCACGGAGCACCGGGCGGCTACGACCAGGGACTCCTCTTGGACGGGGTATTTGGAGACAATGCCGAAGTCATTGCCCCCTCCCGACCGGGCTTTCTCCGGACGCCGCTTGACGACCACCGGTCCTTTGAGGACCAGGCCGCCCTCCTCGTGGCGCTCCTTGACGCCATCGACGTGGAACGCCCGATCGTCGTCGGGATCTCCTGTGGGGGCCCGGTCGCCCTTCAGCTCGCCGTTGATTATCCCGAGCGGGTCGCGGGGTTGGTCTTGGGGTCGGCAATCACAACGGAGATCGACGACCGAATGTACGACACTGGAAACCCGATCCTTGACCCGTTGCTCACCTCGACGCCGGTACTCGACATTCGCTCCGGTCTGCTCGCCTTCCTCCACCGGTTTATGCCCGATCGATTCATCGAGAATATGCACGCCGAGTTCTCGACGCTGGAGGGCAAAGACCTCGAAACCTACGTCGAATACATCCTGACACACCCTGCACAATACAGGAGAGACCTCGATTTCGTCCCGACCATCTTCCCCGCCAGTGCCCGCATCGACGGGACGCTTAACGACGAACGCTGGTGCCGCGAGCTCCCCGTTGTCGACTACAAGACAATTGAATGTCCGGTCTTGGTTTTTCACGGGGAGTTCGACGCGGCCGTCCCGATTTCTCACGCCGAGTTCGTGGTCGAAGCGCTGCCAGACGTCGAGTTCGTCCGCGTCGATGCCGATCACCTCGCGGGTGTCGGTCCTGATGCCGACCGCGTCCAAAGAGCGCTACAATCGTTCGTTGAGTCGACAATCGAACAGGTGGAGTCGACGACTACCCGACAGTAGGCCCAACTGCGCTTCCGGCGTGTGGTGGCCGTTTTCAGCCAATCGAATTCTCGATCTCGACTGCTGCACACGACCTCTGTACCCACGCTGGCCACGACGCAGCCGTCGATCTCCTCGATCGCATCGAAGAAAACGCCCGCTTCCACATCGACTCACTTACCACCGACGCCCTCGCGACAGGGAAGGCCCTCTTTCACCAACACGAACCCCTCTCCTTCGTCGACGCCTGCATTGGTGCGTATATGCAAACCGAGGGGCTCGGCTACCTGTATTCGTTTGACGACGATTTTGACGCTGTCGAGGATGTCTATCGGCTCGATACAGCAACGAATCCCTACGGTCCGAAGTGACGCTGGCAGACGGCACGGCTGGCGACGACGTTCGGTCTCAGGATGGTCGCACCTCGTAGTCAGCCGCCAGCTCCTGGAACTCGTCCCACTCCGGGAGCCGGTCGTCGTCGACCTCGCCGTGCGTCTCGAGGTAGCGGAGCAAAGCGTCGATTTGGTCTCCGAGTACGTGCTCGAAGACACACACCCCGGGTGTCGAGTGTAAATTGTCCACGGTAGCTGTGCCAGCTCTACTTATCCCCATCGTTAAAGCTACAGAAAGGCGGTTAACACGAGTATGTATACCGTAAACAGCTAAGAAAGAGGTTCCAAGACGGTTACTAATCACCTCATAATCTGTTGAAGGATTTTGTCTTCTTCTCTAACGTTTACTTATAAAATAGAACTTATTAATATCTAGAATACTCTAAAACCGCTTATGAATCCTAATCTCTAATTTATTATTGCCTACATAATAAAATATATAAACTACTTATAGATAGTAGTAGTAGAACTACTATAAAACAGGATCTTAAGGCTTCTTCTCCGGGAAAACGACATCTAACAATACTGACTGTACCGAAGACCACCGAGTAGCAACCCACCGACCTGTCGATTTACACTCGACACCCGGGGTGTGTGTGGTACCGCTCACGGTCTACAAGTCGAATAATGGGAACTGCCTCGAAATTAAACCCAGAATGTTCTCCGGGCTACTCGTTAGCTGATGTATATGCCGTCACATCCATTTTTGAGGTCTCACCGAGTTCTTGGTGGATATTTGACCGACTCCACCCAAGCGGTGACAACACGCTCTCGACAGCTCTGACAAGTTGGGCTTCGTAGTATGACGCGTCGTAGGTCTCAATATCTTCGTGAGCAAGAGCGAGACGGTCTCGCGAGGTCTTCTCGTCGTCGACGACCACGTACTCGATGTTCTGTCCGGGGTGGACTGTGAGGTCCTGCTCCCGAGCCCGCTTCAACGCGGCCACGTTCTGCGTGTTCTGCGTGTATCCTTCGAGTGGCTTGGAGATACGATTCCGTTCGAGGAGTTGTTCAACCGGCACCGTTCCAGCGTGGAGGCGCTTGATGGCGTCCTGAAGGCAGTCGAGTACGGCGTCCGGAGATCGACCCGCGTCAAGCCGTTCGAGACAGTCCCGCTGGACTTTCTCGATAAACGGTGGTGTCGAGCGCTGCCGCGCTTCGATACCTCTGATCTTGAACTCGTCGGCATCAGTGACTTTCCCGAAATACTTCGTCAACGCGCCGGCGTCGCTCTCGCGCTGCGGCACGAACGCCACCCAGTCGTAGTGGGCTTCGTGTTCGAGTCGAATCTCGACGCGTTCCGTAATTTCCGTCGCGAGCGTCTCGAGGTCCTCGCGGTCATCGTCGTCGACGTCGGGATCGGGCGTCACCCAGATGGAGTCGACGATGCCGTGGACGACGCGCCAGCCACCGGCTTCCAGCCGCTGTTTTGCCGTCAGCAGAATTTCGCGAGCGAAGGCGTTGATTGCCTCGTGGCACTCGATGCGCCCGAACTTCGCGTTGCTGAACCCCTGATACCCGAAGCAGGCGACCAGGATCCATTTTAGCGCGCCCGACTGCCCCTCGAGTTCCGCCAGCCGGTCCTCATCGGGGTCTTCACACTGCTGTTCGCGACGGATAGCCGCCTTGATCTCGTCGCGAGCGTCGATGATGGGTTGGAGAACGTCGACGAGATAGCCCCGCTCGTCGCAGATCGAGTATCCGAGGCCGGGGACGTCGTCGCGGTCGCCGTGGCAGTCACACCGGATGACGTCCGGCGAGACGTTTCGCGTACAGATGATGTTCGGGTAGAGGCTCGAGAAGTCGAGTTCATGGACGTCCTCGTGGAGGCCGACCTCGGGGGCGAAGATGAACCCCCCACGGTCGGCGTCGTGGAGCGTCCCCATCGGCTTGTAGAACTCGTGGCGCCAGGAGTTCCACGGGACGAGGACGCCGCAGTCGTGGGCCTCGCAGATCTGGATCGCCGTGAGGACGTTCCCGATCGACGCCCACGCGAGCTCCTGGACGGGCTTTTTCGACCGGGAGACGAGATCGAGGACGCCGTCGAGGTTCGTCTCCCCGTAGAAGAACGTGTTCGACTCGTCAATGATCGCTCGTCCGGGCACGTTGAACCGCGCCGGCGAGTGACCGACGCGGCCGTAGCTCGAGTATGTCGACCGACTCGCGAGTTGCTGGTAGTCGACATCGGGCAACCGACTTAGCGAGAAGTCGTCAACGCCGTCGGCCGCGGCCATCTCGTACAGCGTCGGGATAATCTCGCTCGTGGAACAGACCAGGACATCTGGATCGTGTGCTTCGAGCGCCCCCAGGACGGCGGTCAGGATATCCGTCCGCGAGCCGGTGACGGTGTCGCCGGCGACGGTCAACTCTTCGTAGACGTCGTTGCTCGTTTCGGTCACCGGGACGCTGAGTCGGAGCGTCGACAGCTCGCTCGCCGGCGTCGGATCAGCGCCGGTCTCCAGACAGTACCGGAACTCTCGCGAGAAGTCGACGTTGAAGCAGGCGAGATCCCCGATTGGATAGGCCGACAGCTGGCGCGCTTGCCGGGCGAGCGCAGTGACGCGGTCGATGTGGGCGACGTCGACGGCGAGGACTGTCTCTTCGTCCCGTCGAAAGCCGGGCCGTCGCGCAACCACCTCGGTCGCGACGACGTCCGGGTGTTGGTCGTACACCGACTGGAGTGTCGTGAGGTCGAGGTCGGACGCTGGGTCGCGAGCGGCCACGTAGAAGCGTGGGGTGTAGTTATCCCGTTCTGTTGCGATGGCGCCGTCGGCGGTTGCCTCCCACTCCAGGACGCGGCCGTCATTCAAAAAGTCGATGCTGAACGGCATTTGTTATTCAACAATATTCTGGACATCTGAATCGGATAAGCGACGGCGTGTCGCTTCTGAGATTCAGCAAACGGCGTCAGAAAGCGTCTTCAACGCTATATTCTGGCTTGTTGTCCGTCGTCGTTCGCTTCCGGAACGATTTCCGGAATCCGTTAGTCAACATTAACCAACACACTTGGAGGTATGCACCGTTGGTCTTTTTAGCTGTAATGCGACACCGAGTACTCCCGCTGGAACGACCAGCATTGTTAGGGAAACTGGCCCCTCGTGAGTCTCTCGTTGTGATCTGAAAAGACCAACGAGTGTTGGTTAAGACGTGACCGGTGAACCGTCTAGTCTCCGTATCAAGAGCCTCTGAATCGTCTATTTCGCCTATCTGATACTGGCGGGTATAGTACTTGCCAAGGAGATTACTTCCAGTATTAGCTAAAGACGAATGATGTCGTAGCGTTCTCTGGTGTCGGCGTTACAAAGACATCTTGCCACGAGCACGCACAAGGAGTCCTGAAGCCCACCAGGGATTAAGTCCGTTTTCAGAATCGGACGAGAGACGCTCGAAAACAGTACGTGCTCAGCGAAAAACCTCTCAAAGTATTGTCAATGGGTTAACCTTTACTGCCAGCCTCGCGATCCTACGAGTATGAGCCTCGCCGATCGAATCCCCGGGATGCGATCGGTCTCACATCTGTGGAACCTCTTCGTTTTTTCCCTCTACGTGGTGTTCTCGTTTGTGCTGATCGGTATCGCGATCGCGGTGTTACCAGTCGTCGCCGCGATCTTCGTCGGTACCAACCGCAACGACTGGGCCGACCGACTCAGCGTCATTCCGGGTATCAGCGCCAAGGGTGGTGCCAAATCGGGAGCTATTGCTTTCCTCGTCGCTTCGATCGTCCCGCTGGTAGTTTTCGGCACGGCAGGTACTCCTCAGTCAACCCTGGAACCGGCCGCATCGGACACCGCGACATCACAGCCAACGCTGGCAGCAACGACGCAGCTGACCGCAGCTTCGACACCCACGGCGACCGCGACATCGACCGCACCGGACACCGGGACACCGACACCACAGCCGACGTCGACATCAACGACGCGGCCGACTACAGCTTCGACACCAACAGCAAACTCTCAGTCAAACCCAGCACCGGCTGCGCCGGACACTGCGACACCGACAGCAGAGCAGACGCCGGCAGCAACGACGCAGCAGACCACATCTCCGACACCCTCGGCGACGGCCACACCAACAGCAACGGCTACACCGACCTCGACACCTGAACAGACCGGCGTTCAGGTGACGGTCGTCGAGATCGTCGACGGCGATACGATCGATATCCGCTATCAGAATGGGTCGCGGGCTACAGCCCGGCTACTCGGCGTCGACACGCCGGAAGTCCACACGGAGACGTCACCCTCAGAATTCGAAGGGGTGCCGGATTCGCCGGCAGGCCGGAGTTGTCTCCGCGACTACGGCGAGCAAGCGTCGACTTTCACGCAGGAGTCGCTCCTCGGAGATACCGTCCGAATCACCTTCGACGAGAACGAAGGCCGGACTGGCTACTACGGTCGCCTGCTCGTCTACATCCACACGGATCGAGGCCTATTCAACTACCAGCTGGTCGAGCGGGGCTACGCACGCGTCTACGATAGCCAGTTCGAGAAGCAGGATCGTTTCTACGACGCCGAGCAAACGGCCCAGAGCGCGACCCGTAACGTCTGGTCCTGCCGAAATGTCGAGACCGGGACCCCCACACCAACACCGACGGCAACGCCAACATCGACGCCAACGTCAACGCCAGTTCCTGATGGCGGCTCAGCAGATGGTGCGCTGCGTGTCGCTGAGATCCACGCTGACGCCGAAGGAAACGATCACGAGAATCTGAATGACGAGTACATCACCTTCGAGAATACAGGCGACAGTTCGATTCAGCTTGGTGCCTACACTGTCCGAGACACTGCAGATCACGTCTACCGCGTCCCATCAGGAACCACGCTGGATGCCGGTGCTCAGATCACGCTCTGCACCGGCTCCGGTAGCGATGACGAGACGTCGCTCTACTGGGGACAGGGCAGGGCGGTCTGGAACAACGGCGGCGATACGATCATCGTGAAAGACGATTCCGGTGAGACGGTTCTCGAGCGAGAGTACGGTTGAGCAGCGTAGATATCCGTATTCTGCGACTGTGAGGTCTAACGCGTTCGTGAGCGCCGCTACTTGTTGATCTTGAGCAGGCTCTTCGCCCGCCTGTGGACTTCCTCCATCCGCACGTGATCCGAATTGTACTCTAAGCCGAGTTCGTCGACGAGCATCTCCGTGTCCGTCTGGTTGAATTGCCTGTTGAAGCGGTCGTCCTCGTAGACGTTCCGTGCGATGCGCTTCTCCGCCTCTGGATCTGCGCTGGCTTCGGCTTCGACCTGTTCCTGAACACGCAGGAGCCGACTTAGAGTCATCCGCTCCAGTCGATTCTCGATCTCGAACCGTTCATCCTCAGGGAGGAACTCGTCATATTCTTCCAGCAATTCTTCTGCGATCTCCTGCTTCCGTTCGCGCTCTTCCTCGCTCTCCTCACGCCCGAAACCAAACCCGGAGTCACGGTCTGAATTGCTCGACGCTTCCGCCAGTTTAGGAGTCTCCAGATAGGTGGTGTGAGCACGCCCGTTGTAGAAGTAGCAGAGACCACCGAGCTGTATCGTTCCGTCCTCGTCGCGTTGTTCGATCAAGTAGAAATCTTCCACCCCCCCGATCCAGAGCGGCTCTGTCATCAAGTATTGGATCCTGACAAATACGCTGCACAGATCTGAGGTAAATACGGACAAAAGCCGGGGCCGGCTCGCTGTCGTCTGTTTGCTTCGGCGGGTTCGCGGTTTAGTACGGTCAACAGAGTCTATGGCAACTGCCCTAATGGATTAACGGCTCCTCTCCCCAATACGCCATCCGAATCGGAGTCTCTCTCGAATCACACTCCCACTTTTCGGGGAGATATTCCAGCCCCTCCTTTCCTTTCGTGGCTGTCACGCCCAGCACAACTGCATCCAGTACATCATCGATGCTAATCTCATCAAGGTCAGCCTCAGATCCCCCGTCCTGTATCTCGACAGTGATCTGCTGCAGGGTTCTTCCAGGACAATCGATCAGTGTTTCAAGTGCTTTCAGACGTTCCCCAACACCAGGTGAACTATCTTTCTGATACTCAAGCGGACGTTCGAGCAGTGCTCGAAAGCAGACCTCTGGATGCGATTCAATAAGCCACTGGTTGGCTGAATCGTTCTGCCGTAGGAAGTCATCAACCTCGCCGATCCCAGCCGCAATATAGTACGACTGGTAGGTCAATCCCTTGTCTAGGTCTCTTTCGTTCAACTCGACGACCTCTTCATAGGACGCGTCGTCGTATGCGATTTCACAAGCCCCGCGCGAAGGCACTGGAAAGACGCTTGAAGAGCGTTCAGTCACTGCACGAGCCAGTGAGTCAAGTTCCTCGCGGGTAGTTAGCGACTGAGTATCTTCCGGGAGCCCGATCGGCACGTCCACGAGTGCCAGCGCTGGATCTTCGTCGTCACCCCAGAGGTCCTCAAAGGTAGTCTCGAACGCATAGCCGTCGTAGGATCCATTCTTAAAAAATACTGCGAGCCAACCAGATCCGGCCCAATCAACGCCGGCGACCACTTGTGAATTCATAGCTTCAACCCGGACCGGATTTGACATCAAGTATTGGATCCTGACGAATGCGCTGACCGAGTCAGGGAAACGTCCGGGAGGGACGTCAGCGCAGTCCGCTATTCACCGTTTGCTTTGGTAAGTTCTGCTTCGATCGTCGCCAGCCTGCTTTTGATATCCTGCTCGATCTCTTCGAGTGTCTTCTCGATCCGTTCTCGCGACTTACGGATCTCGGTGCACTGTCCGCGAATCGTTTTGAACCGGCCGATCTCATCCTCGATTTCGTTTAGCTCCGACTGCACCTCCTGTGGGTCGAAGCTACTGTCGACCTCTGCATACGCCTGCACGGCCCGCATACGTGCCCAGTTGAAAGAAATGCGAAGGTACCCTGGCTCGACATCGTTCTCGGGAAGTTCGCTCATCGCGACAACCACGGCATTCTGTTCGGGGAACTCGTGGAACCACCCCGTCTTTGTCCGTGGGAGGTTCTCCATCGTGTCAGTCACAAAAACACCGTAGGCAGCATCGCGATTCTGGATCGCTTCTTGCATCTCTTCTTTGATATTCTTCGTCGAGTAGCTCTCTGTCTTCGCTTCGACGACAATATCTTGGCCTGTATCGGCCAGATTGACCACAAAGTCACCGACATCGCGCCCCATCTCACCGGTTGTGTTGCCCGTGTACTCGAGGTCGTTCGGCGTCTGCCGGACAACATCACCTAGGATTTGCTTGACCGTATCTTCGAAGTCGTCTCCCTTTAGATATGTTCGACTACGGAGATCCTCTTCGGTGTCCTGCTCGATGACTTGTTCCCGAACAGAGTCGATTTCGTCTTTGAGACGCTGTTCTAAACGGTACGTTGGGCTTCCCTCGTTATCGGGATCGAGCGCTGCTTGGATCCGCTCGCCGTCTTCGCCTAATTCCTCGTTCAGTCGTTCGACGAATGGACCGTCGTCACTGAACGCCGCCTCAATGCGTTGTTCGAGAGTCCCGTCTTCACCAACGTGCTCTTCGAGCGCTTCCTGCAGATGGCCATCGTCTCCGAGATTTTTGTGAAGTTCTTCCTGAAACGTTTCGACGTCGGAGGCGAGATCCGACCGGCGACGAGTATGCTCGAAGTGAGCCGGCTGATCAGCCCCGAACTCCTCGTCGAGATCGGGGCCGTCGCTGTCGTCGACGACGATGGATCTTGAGATAGCCGAGCAACTATGGGGTGTAACGACGTCCTTGTCCGGCTGGCGAGCCGCTAAAATATAATTTTCTCCAGCAAAACAGATTTATGGATAACCGCTGTATTTGGGTGTAATGACCGACGCCGAATCCACGGATGACCGCTGGGAGGGCGACGTCAACGAGGCCGCCGTCAAGGACTGGACGGCCGATACGACGACCTTCGAGCGTGTCCGGCAGATCATCGACGTCACGGCCGAGCCACAGAGCGCGAGCGAGATCGCCGAGCGTGCTCGCGTGAGCGAACCGACTGCGCGGAAGCACCTCTCTGCGTTGGCAGAGACCGGTCGCGTGAAGACGATCACGACCGAGTCCGGAACGCGGTATATGCGCGCCCCGCAGATGCTCGCGATGCGCCGCATCGCCGACATTCACCGCGAGCACACGAAAGAGGAGATTCGCCAGGCGATTCAGGACCTCAAAGAGGAACGCCGCGACTTCCAGGACCACTACGACGTGGCCGACGTCGACGAGCTCACGCTCGAACTGGAACCCGGCAACGAGGGCTGGGGAGATCTGACCCGCTGGCAGCAGGTCGAGCAGAACCTCGAAATCGCCCAAGCGGCGCTCTCCCTCTACGACTTCGATCCCGACGACAGCCGCTCAGCCGCGGCCCGCGCCTCTGATGGGCGCACTGCCGCACGGGATCGGGGAGCGCTCGGCGACGACACCGCCCAGACGGCGTAGATGGCACCGCACACGGACATCGAGGGGAACGTCGGCCCGATAGACGACGTCGCACTCGATCAGATCGGATCGGTATTCACCCGCGTCGACGGCCTCGTGGAATCGGTGGGGTTCGATAGCCACCTGGACCCGACGAAACTCGGAATACGGCTCGCGGACGGCATTGGCGAGGCGACCTGGTGTCGATTCGACGTCCGGTGGTTCCAGCGGGGTTACTACAGCTTCCACCACATCGACGAACAGGAAGTCAACTTCCGGTACGACTACCATCCGAAGCCGGACGCCTCCCAGAGGCACTTCCACCGACCCCCAGAAGCATACTCCGACGATGTCGAGCAGTCCTGTATCACCGCCACGGATCCGATGATCGTGGCCCGGGCGGTCCACAGCCTCTGGCGACGGGCATACGAAACGGCTTCGCTGGTGCACCTGAACGACGCTGACAACCCTCGATAACAGAGTGTCATAGAAGGCTTCTCACGGTGTTCACGATCACACAACCGAATCATTCTCCAGTCGCGACGGGGTCCAACGATTTCATCGAAAAATCTGATTTCGAGCAGTAGCGTTCGGCAACATCCATCAGCGCTCGTGTGCGCCGGATGTCCGCGATGTTGTGGAGCACGACCGCTTCGAAGTCGCCGGTCTGCCACGCCTCGACGGCCTCGCTGCTCGCTGCAAATGGATCGACTGTCCCGTGACCGGCAGCGACGAGTTCCTCGTAGACTCCAGTGAGGCTGTTCTCGCTCGTGTTGAACCGTGCAGCAAACACCTCCATCACGTCGATGTACGGCAACTCAGCAAACGGCCATTCGCGTTCGTGATGGCTGAGCCGCGTTCGAAGAAATGGCAGATCGAATCCCCCGTTCCAGGTTTCGCCGTTGTACGCGACGAGTTTGACGTCTCGCTGTGCGATCGTGGCGTCGACGAACGTCTTGACGGCGTCCAACAGCGTGCCCTCCTCTTCGTGAACCGAGAGCGTCACTGGTCTGGTGAGGCGCTCGTTCACGCGCTGTTCGATGTCGTGCGACCATATGCTGCCATCCGTGTTGAGGAACACTCGCGAGCCAATCTCGGCGTCGAAGCCGACGACGGTCAGTTGGTCGGTGGGCGAAAACCCCGTTGTCTCGATATCGAATGCGATCGTAGCGAGTGTGCTCATCTGTGTGCCTTGCTGGTCTCTTCGTCGGATTCCGGTTCGGTGTCGGGCTGTTCGTTGAGGCGGTGTTCGAGGGCTTTGAGACGTTCTTCGTGATCTTCTAACGTGGCTTCCTGTTCGAGGTCGATGCTGAACAGCGCCGCTAGGAGCGGATTCCGGTGGTTCAACAGTCCACTCGCGTCGGCGTGCTCGCGAGCGTACTCGAACAGTCGGTCGAAGCGCGGCTGGTCGCGACGCCGCAGTGCCCGGCGGAACTCCGCCCAGCGCTCTTCGATGGCCCGGAGGGCATCGCGGTACGTCGGGTTCGTACGGCCCATCGCTATCGGCCTCCTGTCCCGGTTGCGGTCCACGCATCGAGTAAGGGGTCCGCGGTGGTCGATAGCGTTTCGCCGTCAGCTGTGACGCCCGTCCCGACTTCCCCCGGAGTTGGTGTCGCCGGCGCCGGTGTCGTGGGTTCCACGCCGACCTGCGTAGCGCGTGCCGCGAGCAGCTGCCGCCAGTATGCGAACGTCGTCTGGTAGTACGTGCCGTCGTCGACAGGATAGACGAGCGTCTCGAAGTCCTCGCCGACGACCCGTGGCCCCATCCGGGTCTGCTCACACTCTATGTGGTTGTCGGCGGCCGTCGCGACCGGTTCGGTGAATTCGTTACGTTCGTTTCGCGTAACGAGCACCGGGATATCGTACCCATCGGCGTAGGTCCTCAACTGTGCAAGCGTTCGGGTCTGAAGGGTTTTCGCGTGGGTCTCGCCGAGGGTATCGTCGGCGCGGTACTGGACGTCGACGGCCGGCGCGACGATGAGGGCGGGGGTGTGGGGCGACGTATCCTCGTCACGACCTGGTGCTCCTCGACCGGCCGTCCCGGCGTCGGTGGTGGACATCTGGATCGACTTGTCCACTGCCGTCGGGAGATCACAGACGGCGCCGTAGTGTTGGTAGGCGGTAAATCCGCGGGCGACGTGGATTCGGTTGAGCAACCGTTGACTGGGGGCTATCTGCGTCAGCGTGGCCGTCGTCGTATGGCCGTTTGCGTCAATCCAGAAAGCGGGCCCGTCGTGCAAGAGGAGATGATCGAGTACCAATGACTGAAGGATCGGAACACCCCGATCACCGTCGACATCGAGGAGTGTGATACCGTCCTCAAGGGAGGGTAGCAGC
>Ga0207719_100531_pt1 | contig 20219 bp, 17 predicted proteins | sample A23P1SouthBayCA_2_FD_187279 | JGI IMG/M metagenome (GOLD analysis project Ga0207719, IMG submission 187279) | Aerobic enrichment media microbial communities from Eden Landing Ponds, California, USA - A23 P3 (3) (SPAdes) | ecosystem: Environmental > Aquatic > Marine > Unclassified | place... | reverse complement strand
CCGCGCCGGACCTCCGCGTCGAGGCGACCGTCACCGCCCACGACGACCCCGAACCGGTCCCGATGGAGACGACTGCCGGCAACGAAGTGCGGTACGTCCGCGTCGTCACCTTCGCGTTCGAACTCGAGGAGGAGACCCACGAGATCCACGGGTACAAGCAGCGCCCGGACGACGACGAAGAGCCGATCTTCGTCCCGTTCCGCGACAAGACGACCGGACAGGAGACCTACCGCGGCGGGCGGTACATCGAACTGCACCCCGAAGGCGGTCTCACCGACGACGAGACGGTCGTGCTCGATTTCAACCTCGCGTACTCCCCGTTTTGCGCGTTCAGCGAGACGTTCGAGTGTCCGCTTCCCCCCGAGGAGAACTGGCTGGAGACGGCGATCCGAGCGGGAGAACGCGACTGGTCGCCGTCCGAATAGCCGGATGAGACACTGCCCCGCGCCGTCGGTCGACTGGGGCGCTTGAAACCGCAGGGAGGACGCTCGGAACTCGCTTGCGACGAGGTGGGCGAAAGGTGTTTGGTCCGCACGGACGACCCACAGGTATGGACCCGCGAATCCGCGAACACGCAGGGATCGTCGCCGACCACTCGGCTGACATCGAGGCCGGCGACCGCGTCGTGATCAGCGCGCCGGCCGCCGCACAGGATCTCGTCGTCGCCCTTCACGAGGAGTGCGCCGACAGAGGGGCCCATCCCGTCTCGCTGAACAGCGACTCGCGTGCGACGCGTGCGTTCCTCCGCAACCACGACGGCGACTTCGAGACGCCGGAACACCTGCTCGCGATGTACGAGGAGATGGACGTCTACATCGCCGTCCGCGGCGACGTCAACGCCACCGAGACGGCCGACGTCGCCCCCGAGCGCAACGCCGCCTACCGGCGCGCGATGAAGCCGGTCCTCCAAGAGCGGCTCTCGAAGACGTGGTGTCTCACGCAGTATCCCACGTCCGGGAACGCCCAGCTCGCGGGGATGAGCACCGAAGCCTACGAGGGGTTCGTCTGGGACGCCGTCAGCCTCGACTGGGAGGCCCAGCGCGAGCACCAAGCGCAGATGGTCGAGATCCTCGACGAGGCCGACGAGATCCGGATCAAATCGGGCGAAGAAACCGACGTGACGATGCGCCTCGCTGGCAACAAAACGCTCAACGACTTCGGCGAGAAGAACCTCCCCGGCGGGGAAGTGTTCACCGCGCCGGTGCGAGACTCCGTCGAGGGCGAGGTGTACTTCGATATGCCGCTGTACCGCCAGGGTCGCGAGATCGAGGACGTCCGCGTCCGATTCGAGGACGGCCGCGTCGAGTCCTACAGCGCCGGTCGGAACGAGGAAGTGTTAGACGGCATCTTCGAGACTGACGAGGGCGCGCGCTACCTCGGCGAACTCGGGATCGGGATGAACCGCGCGATCGACCGCTTCACCTACAATATGCTGTTCGACGAGAAGATGGGCGATACGGTCCATATGGCCGTCGGCTCGGCGTATCCGGACACCGTCGGTGAGGAGAACGAGCGCAACGAGAGCGCCGAGCACGTCGATATGATCGTCGATATGAGCGAGGATTCGGTCATCGAAGTCGATGGCGAGGTCGTCCAGCGCAACGGGACGTTCGTCTTCGAGGACGGCTTCGACGAAGCTTAAGATCCTGCTATCTCGCCACCAGCCGGCGTCACTCCCAACTGAGCCCAATCGAATTTTCCGGCGCGTCGAGCGGACTCTTCGGCAGCCCCGGCTGCACGTCGGGATCGTTGTAGCCCGCGGGCGCGACGTCGTTCGGGCCATCGGGGTAGAACAGCGACGCGAGCAGTTGAATGTGATCGCGGCCGACACCGAGTTCGAACTGGCCGCCTCCGTAGAGTGAGACGTCGCGTGCCTCGGCCCACTCGATCGTCTCGAACAGGGATTCGACGGTTCCGAAGCGGGAAGGCTTGATGTTCAGCCACTCGGGCTCGAACGGCCGCGCCTCGACGGATTCGACGCCCGTGATCGGGTAGTCCCACGACACGCGGCCTTCCTCGCCGTCGAAGAGCGGCCGCGTCTCCGAGGTGAGTCCGGGGTCTTCGATGACGGCCTCGGGGAACGCTTCGAGCAGTCGTCCGTAGAGCACCGGATCCGGTTCGGTGTCGACCTCCGTCCCCTCGTAGAGCCCTTTCAGATCCAGAATGCGGACCGCATCGGTCGCGGCGACCGCCTCGACGACGTCGTCGGTCCACTCCGCGGTCGGATCCAGTTTGAACTCGGTGGTGGGATACGCGTCGAGGATCGCATCGAGGCGATCGGTCGTCGGCGGGTCGCCGAGGCGCGTCGAGACGACGAAGCGGAGCGGCGAAGGGTCGCGGTCGACCGCCTCGGCGAGCGAACGGTCGTTCTGTCGGAGCGCGAGATCCAGCGCCGCGGACTCGACCGCCCAGCGTCGGTAGTGCCGCGCTGTCTCACGCTGGGGCGGCTTCGTCGGGAACAGGTCGACGTCGTCCAGATGCGCCGAGAACGAGGCAAACGTGTACTCGCCCGCGAAATCGAACGCCGGCGCGTCCGCGAGCGCGTCGTGGTCTTCGGTGTCGTAGGCGACGTCCTCGCCGCGGCCGGTGTGACCCGCACCGGAGAGATGGAACGTCGTCGTCGTTCTGACGAAACCGCTCGACGTGTCGCGGTCGCGTCGCGTTCGGTCGGTCGATTCGATCGAGAGCGGGAGGTCGGCGACGGCGTCGAAGAGGGCGCTCATCGAATCAGGGTACGCGTGGCGCGGGGAAAAGCGTGGGCGGTGATGCGGGTGGTGACCGAGGTGGCCGACGGGCGTTACTCGCGCTCGATCTGCAACTCCAATTTCTTCACGCGCGTCGCGAGCGCGGCGAACGTGGCGACGAACGTGAGGACGACGGCCCCGGCGGCCGCGAGCTGGAGCGCAGTCGTACCGCCGACGACCGCGCTGTCGGCGAGCGGGATCGACGTGTGGTGTGGATCGCCCACGATCGGGACGAAGTAGTCGACGACGTCGTTGAAGCCGTACCAGACGAGCGCGACGGCGACGGCGCGGACCGGGAAGTCCGAGATCCGATGGAGGACGAACGCCTCGACGACCATCGCGAGGTGGCTCACGAACAGGAAGACGTAGAGTGGGAACCACGTGATTTCGAGGAATGCGTCGGCGAAGACCGAGAGCACGTACGGCGTCCAGAGGCCGAGTTTCCAGCAGCCGAAGAACGCCAGCGCGACGAGGTACTCGTTCGTCCGTCCGAGCTTCCAGCTCGCAAACGCCAGCGCGATGAACAGCGTCGCCAGCGGGCTGTCGGGAACGAACGGCCACATCACGACCGGTTCGGCCGCGAACTGCCAGGTGATGAGCGGATCCGAGAGCGGCAAGGGGTGAAAGCCGTAGTACCAGAAGCCGAAGGCGGTCCCGAGCAGATTGATCGCGACGACGAGCCACGCGAACCGGAGGCCGACGTTTTCGAGCCACGTCGGCAGCGGCGCGAGCCACCACGGGAGCCCGTCGGGGTCCGGCAGGCCGTCGCCCGAGACGAACCGACGGAGCCCCGGCGACGACGCGGGAGACGATGCCATACAGGAGGCTCGGAGTGCGGCGAAAAAGGGGTGCCGGTTCGGGATCGAGCGCCGCCGACGTGGCAGTCTGTTGGCCCGTCGGCGGCGGCCGTGGGGTGAACTGTTTAAGTGTGTCCGACCGCAACCGAGTAGTATGTCCGAGGAGACTGATCTGTCCGAACTCCGCCGCGGGACCGACCTCGTCAAGCGCGGGTTCGCACAGATGCAGAAGGGCGGCGTCATTATGGACGTCGTCGACGCCGAACAGGCGAAGATCGCCGAGGAGGCCGGTGCGGTCGCGGTGATGGCGCTCGAAGCCGTCCCCGCGGACATCCGAAAGCGCGGCGGCGTCGCGCGGATGGCCGACCCCGCAGACGTCAAAGAGATCGTCGAGTCCGTCTCCATTCCCGTGATGGGCAAGTCCCGGATCGGCCACACGAAAGAGGCGCAGATCCTGCAGTCGGTCGGCGTCGATATGATCGACGAGAGTGAGGTGCTCACCCCCGCCGACGAGCGCTACCACATCGACAAGCGCGACTTCACCGCGCCGTTCGTCTGCGGTGCGCGCAACCTCGGTGAAGCGCTCCGCCGGATCGACGAGGGCGCGGCGATGATCCGAACGAAGGGCGAGGCCGGCACTGGCGACGTGAACCAGGCTGTCCACCACCAGCGCAACATCAAGGGCGCGATCCGCGAAATCGAAGGCAAGACCCACGAGGAGCGCGAGAAGTGGGCCCGCGAACACGAAGCGCCCGCCGACCTCGTCCACGAGACCGCCGAGATGGGTCGGCTGCCGGTGGTGAACTTCGCCGCCGGCGGCATCGCGACGCCCGCGGACGCGGCGCTGATGATGCACCACGGGTGTGACGGCATCTTCGTCGGCTCCGGCATCTTCGGCGCGGAGAACCCGCCGGCGATGGGCGAAGCCATCGTCGAGGCCGTCAACAACTGGGACGACCCCGACGTGCTCGCCGAAATCGCCTCGAACCTCGGCCAGGGAATGAAGGGCGAGGCCAACACCGACCTCCCCGAAGAAGAGAAACTGCAGGGCCGCGGCGTCTAAGCGGACGTTCTGGTCCGCAGTCAAGTCTCGTCTAGGTTTCACGCGCGCTGTTCCGCTCGTTTTCGCCGTTGCACGTTGCATCCAGTCCCGACCGATAGCGCGGTGCAGCGGCTCTCGAAACTGAACACACGAAGATGTAGCGACGGCGTCAGTACAGCGTCGCGCCCCGGCTCACGCGCGTCTGGTACGCGCGGGAGTCGACGCCGGCGTCGGCGAAGCCGTCGACCATCGCCGCGGCGACGTCCCGACGGTCGGACTCGCGGCACGGCGCGATGACGGCCGGGCCGGCGCCCGAGACGGTCACGCCCGTCGCCCCCGCCTCGAGGGCGGCCTCGCGGACCGTATCGTAGCCGGTGATGAGTTCCGCGCGGGCGGGGGTGACGACGCGCTCGTCCATCCCGGTGCCGACGAGTTCGGGGTCGTCGCGGCACATCCCGATGGCGAGCGTCGCCGCGGAGCCGACGGTGTGGACGACGTCTTCCATCGCCGCCGACTCGGGGACGACGCCCCGGGCGTCACGGGTCGAGACGGCGATTTCGGGGAGACACGCTACGAGCGGGATCGAGGCGTCGACGGTCGTGACCGCGTCGCCGCGGGCGATCGTGAACCCACCGAGCAGCGCGGGTGCGACGTTGTCGGCGTGGGCCTCACCGGAGACGACCGCTTCGCCCTCGGCGGCTACGGGGACGAGTTCCTCACGGGAGAGCCCGCGGTCGTAGAGCGCGTTCAGCGCAACGGCCGCCGCAGCCGAACTGGCCGCCGACGAGCCGAGTCCCGAGGAGGGGCGGACGCCCTTGTCGATCCGGATGTGCGCCGGGGCGTCGAGTTCTTCGGCGACGGCGCCGACGACGTTCTTCTCGGGGTCCTCGGGGATGTACTGGCTCCCGACGCCGGTCATCTCGATCGTCGTCCGGTCGGCCTTCTCGACGCGGACGACGTCGGCGGGACGGTCGAGGGCGACGCCGAAGACGTCGAAACCGCTCCCGAGATTCGCGCTCGTCGCGGGGGCCCTGACCGTCTGCATACGCGTTCCGTTGCCCAACGGCGGGTAAAAAGGTAGCGAACGACGGTAAGTCGGCGGGATCCCGTCGGGCGGTCCTGATGCTCGACGGCGACACGCGGCCCCGACGCCGGGAACGGAAAGCACTTTCCGGACTGTCGAGTACTCCGCGTATGATCGGCGTCGTCGGCGGCGGGATAGCGGGTCTCGCGGCCGCCTATCGGCTACAACAGCGCGGGCACGACGTACAGGTGTTCGAGGCCGCGCCACAGCTCGGCGGCCTCGCGGCCACCTACGAGACGCCGGGTGACGACATCGAGCAGTTCTATCACCACCTCTCGAAATCGGAGGAGACCATCGTCGACCTCGCCGAGGAACTCGGCGTCGGCGACCGGATCGAGTGGCGCGTCGGCACCAACGGCTACTACGTCGACGGCGTCGTCCATCCGCTGGACACTCCTTGGGAGATCCTCGCGTATCCGCATATGAGCCTCTACGACAAGTTCCGGCTCGGGATGCTCACGCAGGGAATCGACGTTCGCGGCGGGCTCCCAGACTTCGACGCATACGACGACCTCGCGGAGTACGAACACGTCACCGTGCGGGAATTCGTCGAAGAACACACCACGACGAGCGTCTACGAGAACTTCGTCGATCCCCTGCTCGACGGGAAGTACGGGGACAGAAAAGACGACATCTCGGCGGCGTGGTTCCTCGGACGCGTGCGCTTCCGCGGCGAGCGCGACCTCTTACGCGGTGAGATCCTCGGGTACTTCGACGGCGGGTTCGGCGTGCTTCTGGATGCACTCGTCGACGCGGTCGGTCGGGAGAACATCACGACGAACGCGCCCGTCACGGACCTCACGGTCGAAGATGGGCAGGTCAACTCGCTCACTGTCGATTACGACGGTACCGAGGCGGCCCCCGGAGCCGACGCCGAGGAGACACACGAGGTCGACGCCGCGGTCGTCGCGACGATGCCGAACGTCCTGGAGTCACTGACTGGCTTTTCCTGTGAGATCGACTTCCAGGGGGCGATCTGTGGTCTCGTCACGATGGAGGAGTCGCTGCTCGACACCTACTGGCTGAACGTCGCCCACGACGCGCCGTTCGGTGCGCTCATCGAGCACACGAACTTCACCGAACGGGAGCGCTACGGCGGCGACCATCTGCTGTACGTCGCCTCCTACGTGCAAGACGAGACCGAAGCGCTGTGGCAACTGGACGACGAGGAGGTGCGGGAGACGTGGCTCGCAGAGATCGAATCGATGTTTCCCGAATTCGATCGGTCAGCGGTCTCGGCGTTCCGAATCGCCCGCAACCCACGCGCCGCGCCGATCTACGAGTGTGGCTATCTCGACCTCGTCGTGCCCTATCATCTCGACCAAGAGGTCGGCGAGGGCGTCTACTACGCGGGGATGGCCTCGGAGGCGCAGTACCCCGAGCGTTCGCTCAACGGCGGCATCGTCGCCGGCTACGAAGTCGCAGACCGGATCGACGCGCAGGTCGGTGCGAAAACCGACGAGTAACGCGAGTCAGGCCTCCGACTCGTCGGTCTCCGCGTCGGCGTCGACGTCTTGGAGTCCGGGCGCGATGTCGACGTCGACGTCCTCCGGCTCTTCGCGACCGCCGACGCGGACCTCGCCGTCGTCGCCCTCGACGTAGACGTCGTCGGCGAAACCGCCCACGGCGTGCGGATGCTCGGGGTCGTCGAGTCGCTCCGGCGTGGCAGGTGCGTCGGGAATCTCCTTGGTCCGGAAATCACCGAGCGGGTTCGCGATGTCGATGTCGTAGCGCTCGAAGAAGTCCGCGTAGCGCTCGTAGTGGGCTTCCAGTTCGTCGGCGGGGAACTCCATCATCTCGGTCCAGCCGTAGTTGTAGAAGTCGAAGTTGGCCTGGATGTGGGTGATCTCGCGGGCTTCCGCCTCGCTGAATCCCTCTTCGAGCGCGCGGACGTACGTGTCGAACGTCAGCTCGAAGAACGTCTCCATATGCGGTTCGCGCTCCTCGCGGTGTTCGGGATCCGCCTTCTGCCCGAAGACGCGAACGTGGAGGTCGACGAGTTTGTCCGTCGCGATGTCGCCGACGACCGGCATCGTCAGCGCTTTCTTCGCCGCGAAGTGCCGGAGGTTCTGGCGGAGTTTCATCGGTTTCGCTTGGGACCGACAGACCTTCAATCACACGCGTTCAGGCGCTGCACCGCTCACGAACGGCCAAAAGAGACAAATAAGAAAAACGAGGTCAGCTCCGCGGCCTTCGACTCGTCGGCGCGCGCCGCTCACAGGAATTATCGTACGTCCTCATAGGTTTCTCGCCGGGCGGGACGGCGAGAATCTCCGAACAGTTACGATAATCCCTATCAGTCGTCCGACTGTGCGCCCCAGTTCTCGACGCGGCGCGGGCGATCGGAGACGGCTTCGACGTCGATCGGGTCGTCCTTCGCGTCGAGCGCCTCCAGTGCGGCGAACGCGGAGGCGGTCGTCGAGAAGTAGGTGATCTCCTCTTCGACGCAGACTTCGAGCGCGTCGCGGTCGCGGGAGACGACGAGGTCGATCTTGCCCTCACGCAGCGCCGAGACCAGGTCGTCTTCGTCGTCGAACGTCGCGAGGTCGAAGTACTCCGCGTAGCCGTTTTCGAGGGCGTCCCCGTCTTCGGTGCCGGGGTCGGGGAACTCCTCGGCCGAGAGGTCGACCCACGCGGTGCCGGACTTGGGGATCGACTTGCCCGTCGCGTCCTGGGCCTTGTCGTAGGCCTTCGCGAACGTGGACGCCGTGCCCATCACTTCCCCGGTCGACTTCATCTCCGGGCCGAGACGCGGGTCCGAACCCGGGAGGCGGTCGAACGGCAGGACGACCTCCTTGACGCTGACGTCCTCGGGGATCTTCTCGGGGACGTCGAGGTCGTCGAGGGTCTCGCCGGCCATCACCTTCGCGGCGAGTTTCGCGATCGGGACGTCCGTCGCCTTCGAGACGAACGGGACCGTCCGCGAGGAGCGCGGGTTCGCCTCCAAGACGTAGACCTCGCCGTCCTTCACGGCCAGCTGGACGTTCAAGAGGCCGACGGTGTCGAGCGCGGTCGCGATGTCCTCTGTGACCTCGCGGACGCGGGCCATCGTCTCCTTGTCGAGAGAGCGCGGCGGGATCATACACGCGGAGTCGCCCGAGTGGACGCCCGCGCTCTCGACGTGTTCCATAATGCCGCCGATGATCGCGCGCTCGCCGTCGGAGACGGCGTCGACGTCGAGTTCGATCGCGTCGGCGAGGAACTGGTCGATGAGGATCGGCTTGTCGGGGGAGACGCGAACGGCCTCCTCGATGTACTCTTTCAGCTCCGCGTCGGAGTGGACGACGTCCATCGCGCGGCCGCCCAGGACGTAGGAGGGACGCACGAGGACGGGGTAGCCGAGTTCGTTCGCGAGGTCGAGCGCCTCCTCCTCGCTCGTCGCGGAGCCGCCCTCGGGCTGGAGGATGCCGAGGTCGTCCATCAGGCGGTTGAAACGGTCGCGGTCCTCCGCGAGGTCCATCGCGTCGACGCTCGTCCCGAGGATCTCACAGTCGAGGCCGCGGCGCTGGAGTTCCGATTCGAGCGGGTGGCCGATGTTGACGGAGGTCTGGCCGCCGAACTGCACCATCACGCCGTCGGCGTCGGCTGCCTCGACGACGTCGGCGACTTCCTCGGCCGTGATCGGCTCGAAGAACAGGCCGTCGGAGGTGTCGTAGTCGGTCGAGACCGTCTCGGGGTTGTTGTTCACGACGTGCGCGTCGATGCCCATATCGCGCAGGGCCTGTACGGCGTGGACCGAACAGTAGTCGAACTCGACGCCCTGCCCGATCCGGATCGGGCCGCCGCCGACTACCACGACGCTCTCGACGTCGCGGTCGACGCGGAGTTCGCCCGCCGCGGCGTCGCCCTCGTAGGGGCCGGAGTAGAACTCGGGCTTGCGCGAGGAGTAGTAGTATGGCGTCTGTGCGGCGAACTCGCCGGCGCAGGTGTCGACCTGCTTGTACGTGCGGCCGGGGACGTCGGTCTCGACGTCGGCGACGCTCTCGCCCGTCGCAGCGGCGATCTCGGCGTTGGTCACGCCGGCCGTCGCGGCGGTCGTGAAGTCGCCCTCCTGGGCCGCGTCCATCGCCTCGGAGACGCGCTGGTAGCGTTCGAGGTACCACTCTTTGATGCCCGTCAGCGCTTGGACGTCGTCGACGCTGTACCCGCGGTCGAACGCCTCGAAGATGGCGTAGGTGCGGTCGGGGGTCGGCCGTTCGAGCAACTCGGTTTCGAGTTCCTCGTCGGAGACGCTCTCGACGTCGGTCGCGGGCTCGTACTCCGTCGAGCGGATCGCCTTCAGCATCGACTCCTCGAAGGTCCGCCCGATGGCCATCGCCTCGCCGGTCGACTTCATCGCCGTCGAGAGCGTGAAGTCGACGTCGTCGAACTTGTCCTTGGGCCACCGCGGGATCTTGGTGACGATGTAGTCGATCGCCGGCTCGAAGGCAGCGGTCGTCTCGCCGGTGATCTCGTTTTCGATCTCGTGGAGCCGTTTTCCGAGCGCGACCTTCGCAGTCACGCGGGCGATCGGGTAGCCGGTCGCCTTCGAGGCCAGCGCGGAGGAGCGCGAGACGCGGGGGTTCACCTCCACGACGCGGTACTCGCCGCCGGGCGTGCCGTCGTCGTGCCAGGCGAACTGGATGTTACAGCCGCCCTGGATGCCGAGTTCGCGTATCACTTCGAGCGCGGCGTCCCGCATCTCCTGGTGGCCCTCGTCGGGGATGACCTGCGAGGGCGTGACCACGATGGACTCGCCGGTGTGGATGCCCATCGGGTCGATGTTCTCCATATTGCAGATGATGATACAGGAGTCGTCGGCGTCGCGCATCACTTCGTACTCGAGTTCGACCCAGCCCGAGATGGACTCGGTGATGAGCACTTCGGAGTTCCGGGAGAGCCGGAGGCCCTTGCGGACGCGCTCGTAGAGTTCCTCTTTCTCGTGGACGACGCCCGACCCGGAGCCGCCGAGGGTGTAGGTCGTCCGCGAGATGACCGGCAGCCCGCCGACCTCCTCGACGGCGTCGTCGACGCGGTCCTGGAGGTCCGCTTCGGTCATACGCTGCACTTCTTCGCCCTCGTCGAGCGAAATCGTCGTCGACGCGGGGACGGGCTGGCCGATGTTCTCCATCCGCTGGCGGAACAGGTCGCGGTCCTCGGTGGCGTAGATGGTGTCGAGCGGCGTCCCCATGATCTCGACGTCGTACTCCTCGAGGATGCCCTGCTCTGCGAGTTCGGCCGTGACGTTCAGGCCGGTCTGGCCACCGAGGCCGGCGATGACGCCGTCGGGGTTCTCCTCGCGGATGATCTCCGAGATCGCCTCGGGCGTGATCGGCTCGATGTAGACCCGGTCTGCCATCTCCGGGTCCGTCATAATCGTCGCGGGGTTCGAGTTGACGAGGACGACTCGTGCGCCTTCTTCCTGCAGCGCCCGGCAGGCCTGTGCGCCGGAGTAGTCGAACTCGGCCGCCTGTCCGATCTGAATGGGTCCGCTACCGATGAGCAGTATCGTCCGGTCTTCGGACGCTGCCTCACCGTCTGTCGAGATGTCCTCGTCAGTCATCACTGTGAGGCAGTCCGTACATCGTAATAAGCCCGGCGAAATACTACGAGATGCGAAGGGTCATTTCGAAATTCGTAATCTATCTGGGCCGGTGCGCTGTCCTCCGTGCGCGCCGATACAGAGCAGCGGCGGGACTCCTAGCGACGACTATCGAACGATCCGGCCCACGAACGAAAAACTGTCTCGGTACAGATGTCTCAACGAGACGGCTCGTCGAGTCGGTAGCGGTACGGGCTTCCATCGATGACGGTGACCGCCGCCCCACGCTCTGCGGCCTGTCCGAGCACGGTCGCGACGCGATAGGACGTCTCGAAACCGTCGACGCCTCGCGCGCGCAGGCGATCGAGAATCTCTCGGGCGGTCAGTGGTTCCTCCGCGGTGGCGAGTACGTCGCAGACCTCCTCGAACCCGGTGGGCCGGGTTATGCTCATACGCGAATGTAGAACGTGACAGGGCTTAGGCTTCAGTGCGACGTGCGTCAGACTCGTACTGTCGGATAGACGTCCGTGGAGCAGTGCGGCACCCTGGGGGTACCGAGAATCTTCACATAGGTTTGTCCGACAGTATCAGAGAAAAGCAGCGACCGAGATCTGACTCAGGCGTAGACGTCGTCCGCGGAGAGGTCCCGCTCGGCACGATACTCCTCGACGAACTCGCTCACGTCGAAATCCAGCATCTGCCGTTCGAACTCTGAGACGGCGGTCTCGTTGTCGGCGTGGCTGACGGCGTGTTCCATCAGTTCGATCACGAGTTCGACGATGATTTCGTGGAGCCGTCGCGCCTCGAAGTCGGTCACCCAGACGATTCCGGCGCCAACGTCCCCGTCGTCGCTCACGTCGGCGGAGACGACGCGCTGGGGGAACTCCTCGAGGACGATACCCATCAGGTGTGCCGTGCCGAACTCCGGCATCTCCTCGCTCGTCGTCTCGACAGCCTCCCGAAGAACGGAGACGAGAAACTCCGGCAGAAATCGCTCCGGCGGGTGGACGTCCATCACGACCGCGTGACGCTCTCCGCACGCGCACTCGAACTCGCGCATCCCCAGATCGAGCGTCCCGATCGACTTCGTCTCACCGCACGGCAGTTCGAGCGTCTCCCCGCCACCGCCCGGAACCTGCGGTTGTGCCATACGCTGCGTTGTCGACGACGGGGGTTAAACGTCGCGTTCCGAAATCGGCCGTGACTCCGGAGCGACTCGCTCGCGTCCCGTCGACGCCGTCGAAAAAACGGAGTGGTATCCCCTCAGTTGCTCGCGGTCGCGTACAGGAGTGGCCCGATGACCAACAGCGCGAGGCCGAGGAACAGGTAGTGCAGCGGGACGAGCGACTGCGGCGTCAGCGCGAAGATCAGCCCGAACACGATCACGTTGAGCGCGAGCAGTTTTTGTGATTTCAGGGGGAGCACGCCAACCGTCGCGAGCACGAAGACGAGCAGTAACGCCTGCCCGACGTTGTAATTGAGCAGGAAACTGTCGACGAGCTGTAAGGGGAGCATCCTTGTCCGGAGTTTCGGCGCGAATCGAGTATTAAAGTTCCGTTCTTCGCGGGCGGCGACGCGGCAGCCCGCGCGGTTGTTCGATCGTTCTCGGCTCGATTATTCGGGCTTCGGTCCCGTGATGTCCATCGGACGGATCCAGCCGTACCAGATCACGAACACCATCCCGCCGTATCCAAGGATGAACACGACGATGCCGACACCGTCGTAGCCGGCTTCCGCGAGCAGGCGGCGAGCAATTCCGGACCCCGCGACGCCGATCAGGAGGATGGCAGCCAACAGGAGTTTGCTACGTGTCAGCTCGAAGAGCTGGGTGCGTTCGGTGCGTCCGCCGGCGTCGTCCTCGGTCATTACTGCCAGTTGGAGCCGAAGACCCCTCAATGACTCGGTCGGTCGCTCACGGGGGAGACTCGTCGGCGGTCTCGAACTCGATTCGAACGCCGCCGTCCGAACAGTCTGCGAGTGCGACCTGCCAGCCGTGCGCCGTCGCGACGTCGTAGACGATCGCGAGCCGGAGGTCGCGACGGTCCGTCTCGTTCACCGGGCGGTAGCCGAAGGGATCGACGCCGACCTCGCGTTCGAGACTCGGACCGTCGTCGGCGACGTAGAATCCATCCTCGTCGAGCGCGCCGATGCGGATCTCGACCGACGACCCGCCGCGGGCGATGGCGTCGTCGAACAGGCTCTCGAACGCCGTGCGGAGCCGCCGCTCGTTCGCGCGGACGGTCGTGCGGTCCTCGATCGTGAGCGTCGCCGCCGCGGGACAGACGGTGTCGAAGACGCCTTTCGCGAGGTAGCCGAGATCGACCGCGTCGACGTTCCCCGAGAGCGGTTCGCCGCGAACGAGATCGAGGAGGCTCTCGGTGAGGCGGTCCATTCGGTCGACGGCACCGCGTGCGGCATCGAGATGCCGCTCGTCGCCCTCGGTGCCGACGACGAGGTCGAGGTGTCCCGACGCGATCCCGACCGGGTTCCGGAACTCGTGGGCGACGAGTCCGGCGAACCGGTCCAGCCGCTCGTTTTTCCGCGCCAGCGCCGACTCCCGCTCGTCGAGCGCGGCCGCGTGATCGATACGGTCGAGCGTCGTCGCGAACGCCTGGCCGATCAGCCCGGCTAGCGCGGCGTCTTCGCCGTCGGTGCCCGTCGCATCGGGCCGCTCCGGCCGACCAGGACGCCGAAGGCACAGCACCCGGGTGTCGTCGACGGGCACGACGAACGCAGTCGTCTCACCCTCGTCGACGACGACCTCGTCGGCGTCGAGCGCCTCGCGTGCCGCGGCAGAAATCGAGTCGGCCGGAGCGACACGCCCGCCGTCCGATCCGGTTGCGGCGCCGTCGGCCCCGTCGGCTTCCACGTCGATACCGGCGACGCGCTCGATGGCGATCGACCCCCGCTGGGAGTCGACGGCGTACAGCCGAACGCTGGCGACGCCGAACAGTTCCGCTGTGGCCGCGGCAGTTCGCTCGAAGAGGTCCGCCTTCGACTCTGCAGCGGCGATGTCACACGCAGCACCCCGGCACCGTCGCAACGTCGCTGCCGGCTCCCGCTCGGAGTCTGTAGCCATACACTCTCTCGAAGTCGTCCCCGAATGAGTGCTGCTAAGAACACTCAATAGTGGTCTGTGCCGACAATAGAGGTCCGGTACTCACGCGAGCGGCGCCGAGCGCGGGACCGACGCACCCCGCTGGCGGTGCGCAAGAACGTGAATGCGGCTCGAACAAGCGCCTACAGACCGCCGTTCACTCGTCGGCACCGCTGGCGACGCGGGAGTCCGATCCCTCGTCGGAGTCGACGCCGACGCGCACGTCGTCGCTGGTGTGGCCCTCTCGGATCGCAGAGCGAAGCCCGACGGTTGCGATGCGTCCCGCGCAGTCGGCCGTTCGACGGATGCGCTCTACCGCGTTCGTCGTCCGATAGTCCGCGTCGGCGGCCTCGAACAGTCGTCGGTCGATCGACTCGGCCGTCGCGCGGACGTCGTCCCGCGCTTCGAAGACAGACCAGACGGCGTCGGGGTCGGGAGCGAACGTCGCGTCGACGGCGGTCTCGACCGCGTCGCGAGCCTGCGTCGCGACCGCGTCGATCTCGGCTGCGAGGTCGGCGCCGATCGGCTCGTCTACGTCGGCTGCGGCGCTCGCGATCCGGTCGGCGTGCGTCGCGACGTGTGCGAGTTCGGCGGCCATCTCGTAGAACTGGAACAGTTCCGGGCGGCTCTCGCCGAGGCTGTCGACCTCGTCCAGCCGCGAGAGACTCCGCACGAAGTAGCGCTCGACCATCCCGTGCAGTCGGTCCCCGCGGTTGTCGCTATCGGCGACGGTCGACGCCGGGCCGTCACCGAGCAGCGCGGCCGTCGCCTCCCGGTGTCGCGACAGCGCGACGAACTGGAGGTGCCGAACCGACTGCCGAACCGACACCTCCTCGGAGTTGAGGACGTTCCGGATCTCGACGTGTGACTCCGACTCGTCGGCGACGGTCACGCCGGCCATCGCCCGCGTGACCGATCGCAGGGCGGTCCGCTGTTCGCCCGTGAACTCGCCGTCGGCTTCGATGTGGATTTCGAGCGCGCCGGTCGTATAGGCCGCTCGAAGGATCCTGGCGAGTTGTGTCGCCGTCTCATCTGAGATCGTCAGATCGATGCGTGCCGCCTCGCGCTCGTCGGCCGTCTGGACGACCAGCAAGCCGTCGATGTGCGTATGAAGGTCGACGACCGCGCCCGCGGAGAGGCCCTGGTCTTCGGCCCACTCGCGCGGCAGCGACACCGTGTACGTCCCGTTGCTGACTCGTTGTATCTTCCGTGTCTCCATCGTAAACTTCGGTCTCTCGGGTCGGTCGCAGTCTCTACTCCGGGGTCAGTCGTCCGGACGGTGCCAGCAGTGTCACCGCGCGTCGAGCGGGAGTCGGGCGGCCGACAGCGGCACGCGGGAGGGCGAAGCTGAGTTATCCGAACTTGCCGCTGATGTAGTCGTCGACGCGCTGACTCTGAGGATCCTCGAACACCTGGTCAGTGTCGCCGTACTCGGCGAGTTCGCCGCCAGTCAGGAAGACAGCGGTCTGATCCGAGATGCGGGCGGCCTGCTGCATATTGTGCGTCACGATGACGACCGTGTAGTCCTCCGCAAGGTCGTGGATGAGCTCCTCGATCTTCGCGGTCGCGATCGGGTCGAGCGCGGAGGCGGGTTCGTCCATCAGCAGCACCTCGGGGTCGGTCGCCAGCGCGCGAGCAATGCAGAGTCGCTGCTGTTGCCCACCCGAGAGCCCGAGAGCGTTGTCGTCGAGGCGGTCGGAGACTTCGTCCCACAGCGCGGCCTGCCTGAGCGAGCGCTCGACCAGCCGGTCTTCGGCGTCTTCGTCGCTCCGCCCGAACACCTTCGCGAGGAGGCTGGTGTCGATGTCGCCGTGCTTTCGCGGGCCGTAGGAGATGTTCGCACGGATCGACTTCGGGAACGGGTTCGGTGACTGAAACACCATCCCGACGCGCTTTCGGAGCTCGACCAGATCGACACCGTCCTGGTAGATCTCCTTGCCGTCGAACGCGACTGATCCGTCGACGCGTGCGGAGTTGATCCGGTCGTTCATCCGGTTGAGACACCGGAGGAACGTGGATTTCCCGCAGCCCGACGGCCCGATGAGCGCCGTGACGCTCTGTTCGGGGATGTCCATCGAGACGCTCTTGAGCGCGTGGTCGTCGCCGTAGTAGACGTCGAGGTCCTCGACGGCGAGTTTCGTGCGGCCGTCGAACTCGTACTCCGTCCACTCCGAGCGCAGCTTCTCGTCTGATTCGCCGCTCGTGGTCTCGAGCGGCTGTGTCGTATTCTGTCGTGGGTTCTGTTTGGTCTCACTCATAGTCGAGTTTCCTCCGGAAGTAGTATCGCGTCACGATGCCGACGGCGTAGAACGACAACACGACGATCAGCAGGATGAGCGCCGTCGCCCAGCGGAACTGGTCGGGATTGCCGACGTTCCCGGACGCGCCGACGCCGGCCGTGATGAGCGCGTAGAGCTGATACGGGAGCGCAGACGTCGCCTGCAGCAGTTCGGGGTTCGAGACGAACGGCGGCGCAGCCGTGAACTGGAAGCCACCGATCACGTCGGCGGTCTGGCTCCCCGGGACGAACACCCCGCCGGCCATCGTCAGGAGAATCGGGGCTGTCTCGCCGGCGATCCGGCCGACGCCGAGGATCGTCCCCGTGACGACACCGGGCAGGGCGGCCGGGAGCACGACGCTGCGGATGGTCTGCCACTTGGTGACGCCGAGTGCCGCGCTCGCGTCCCGGTACTCGTCGGGGACCGAAAGCATCGCTTCGCGGCTCGTGATCACCACGAGTGGGAGCAGCATAAAGCCGAGCGTCAGCATCCCCGCGAGCAGCGACTTCCCGTTGCCGAACCGGGGGATGAGGAACGCGAACCCGAACAGACCGAAGACGATGCTCGGGGTGCTCCACAGTCCGTTGGTCGCCACCTCGACGACCTGCGTGAAGCGACCGCGCTCGGCGTACTCGGTGAGAAAGATCGCCGCCCCGACGCCGAGCGGGACCGCAAACAGCACCGCGCCGACGACGAGCCAGAACGTCCCCACGATCGCCGGGAGGACGCCGTTGAGGTCGTTGAGGAGGCCGACGCCGTTCATCGCGAATGGCCAGTAGACCGGCCAAGAGAAGGTGACGCTCGCGCCGAACAGTACGACCGTCGACTCCGGACCGACGCCGGGACCGAAGGTGAGGCCACGGAAGAGGCCCGGAACGCCCTTGAAGACGGTGAACGCGACGAGCGCGAAGAGCACGCCGACGATCGCGGCGGCGTTCAGATAGACGAGCAGATACGCACCGATGCGGCGGCCGCGGGCGCCGAAGCCGCCGTAGGCCTTCGCGGCGGCCCAGCCGGTCAGGAGCGCACAGAAGACCGTCACGACGGGCACCATAAACTCGGCCGTCAGCGACGCCTTCTGTGCCCAGCCGAGGTCCCAAACGGACGTCGGCGCGATGTAGCCACTGAGAAAGACGAGGCCCACGAGCGCGGTCACGACGCCAGCGGGGAGCGTCGAGCCGACGTCCTCACGCGGGAGGACGGTCGCCGCGAATCCGGCTGCACCCGTCAGAATCGCCCCGAGAAGCCAGCCGGCGAGGCCGAGGCTGAGCACCTGGGAGGCGACGAGCCCGCCGACGACGAACCAGATCAGCGTGAAGGCGACGGCGGCGACGATGCCGGCGTCCGGTCGCGGGTTCGTCTCGACGGCACCGAACCGGGAGCCGACGCCGAAGACGACGACGGCGACGCCTTGGACGAGCAGGAGGCCGCCGAGCAGCGGGAGCGTCGGAACGCCAGCGAGGGCTCCCGTGAGCGCGACTACCTCGAACATTGCCGCCAGACCGAGACCGAAGAGGACCGAGGCGACACCGACCGCGAGCGCCGCGACCGCGTCGGCACCCGAGGTGTCCTCCCGGACCAGTCGGGTTCGCGTCGCACCCGCCATCAGACGTCACCTCCGAACTTCTTGCGCATCCGCCACTCGACGTACTGTGACCCGACCGAGATGACGAGGACGGTGATAAACAGGATGACGCCGGCGACGAACAGCGCGTCCATCTGGAGGCCGTCTGCCTCGCCGTAGTTCCGGGCGATGAGCGACGTCAGCGTCTCCTGTCCGTAGAACACGTTGTACAGCGGGTCCGTGAGTTTGGGGACGCCGCGGAGCATCACTGTCGCGGCCATCGTCTCGCCGATGGCCCGGCCAACACCGAGGAGGACCGCCGCGGAGACACCGGAGAAGGCGGCCGGCAGCGTGATCGAAGTCATCGTCTGCCAGTCGGTCGTGCCGACCGCGAGCGAGCCGCTTTTCATCGACTCCGGAACGCTGTTCAGCGCGTCCTCGGCGACGGAGACGACCGTCGGCAGCGCCATCAGGCCGACGACGACGCCGACGAACAGGTACGTCCCCTGGCCGAGGATGTCGAACTGATCGGACGCCCACGGACTCAGGACGGTGAAGCCGATGAAGCCGTAGACGATCGAGGGAATGCCGGCGAGGATCTCGACCCCGGGCTTGACTAATTCACGGACGGTCCGCGGTGCGATTTCGGAGAGGAACAACGCGGCAGCGACGCCGAGCGGTGCGGCCACAGCGGTCGCGACGAGCGTGACCATAACCGTCCCGTGGATCATCGGGACCATCGAGTAGCGGATCGGCGAGGAGACCGCGTCCCACTCCGGTTGGATGAACATCCGGAGACCGGGGATCTCGATCCCGAACACCGTCGCGCTCTCGTAAAAGACGACCGGAACCGCCTCGACGAAGATGAACGCGATGATGAGGATCAAGATCAGGATCGTCGAAACGGTCGTCGTCAGGGTGAGGAGCCGCGCCGTTAGCTCCTGGTGCCGAAGCCAGCCGTATCCGGCAGCGACGAGGAATACGGCGAAGGGAGCGACCGTGTACGAGGAGACCAGGAGGAAGCCGGCGAACGCGGCCAAGAGCGCGGCCGACATCACGCCGACGACGGCGAGCGCCTCCCGGTCGGTCTCGTCGACGAAGTTGCGGAAGCGTCTGACGAGGTGGCCGAACGCCTCCGCGCCGGTCTCTTCGCTAGTCGTCTGAGCCATCGTTTCGGAACGTATGCATTGGAATGAGTGGATAAATGGACGAACTGGTTGTACGGCGAGGCGAGTTGCGACAGCCGGCGTTACACCTGCTCAGGGAGCTTCGCCTTCTCGGACTCGATGTCGGCGGTCGGAAGCGGGATGTAGTTGTTCCCCTCGACGAACACCTGCTGGCCGAAGTCCGTCAGGAACATATTCATGAACGCGGCCTCGCGCATATCCGTCCCGTTGGGGGTGTCCTCCGTGATCTTCGTGTACTGGTGGAGGTCACGGTTGAGCGGGTACGCGGAGTCGAAGATCGTGTTCTCGGCGTCCTTGTCGGGCTCGTACAGCGTGCCCTCGAACTCGATCCCGATCGGGAGGACGGTGTCGCTCGTGAACGCCAGCGCCATATACGCGATGGCGCCCTCGTTCTGCGAGACGGCCTGGGCGACCTGCTGGTTCTGACCGAACCGGGTGTCGACGCCCGGCATCGGAGCGTCGGCGGAGCCCAGCATATTGAGGCGGAACGCAGTGTCCGTCCCGGAGCCTTCCGCACGGCCGATCACGTAGATCTCCTGATCCGGGCCGCCGACCTCGCTCCAGTTGGTGATCTCGTCCTGGTAGATCTTGCGGACCTGCTCACCGGTGAGCTGCTGAACGCCGTTGTTGTAGATGTCGCTGCTGACGACGACCGGCTGGCCGTCACGGCCGAGCACGTGGTCGACGACTTCCTCTTCGGCTTTGCTCTCGCTCCAGCCGAGTTCGGCCGTGATCGGACCCGAGGAGTTACCGATGTCGACGAGGCCGTCGACGACCGACTGACACCCGGTACCCGAGTGGCTCAGGCCGATGCTGGTCGGGAACGGCGGCGTCGCCTGCTGCCCCGTCGGCTCGAAGCCGTAGAGGCTCGCAAAGTAGTCGGCCAGACGCATATCCGGTTCGC
>Ga0207719_100529_pt1 | contig 20293 bp, 21 predicted proteins | sample A23P1SouthBayCA_2_FD_187279 | JGI IMG/M metagenome (GOLD analysis project Ga0207719, IMG submission 187279) | Aerobic enrichment media microbial communities from Eden Landing Ponds, California, USA - A23 P3 (3) (SPAdes) | ecosystem: Environmental > Aquatic > Marine > Unclassified | place... | reverse complement strand
TGGCAGAACAAAGACGCCTACGGCAACTCGCTGTCGTCGCGACAGCGCGAGCAGATGCAACGCCTCCGCACGTGGAACGAGCGCTTCCGCACCCGCGACTCGAAGGAGCGCAACCTCAAACAGGCGCTCGGCGAGATCGACCGGATGGCCTCGGCGCTCGGCCTCCCCGAGAACGTCCGGGAGACCGCGTCGGTCATCTACCGTCGCGCGCTGAGCGAGGACCTGCTTCCCGGCCGTTCGATCGAGGGCGTGGCGACCGCTGCGCTGTACGCCGCGGCCCGGCAGGCCGGGACGCCCCGCTCGCTCGACGAGATCGAGCGCGTCTCGCGCGTCGACAAGATGGAACTGACTCGGACGTACCGCTACGTCGTCCGCGAGCTCAAACTGGAAGTCGAGCCCGCAGACCCCGAACAGTACGTCCCCCGGTTCGCCTCGGAACTCGGCCTCTCGGACGAGGCCGAACGACAGGCGCGACAGCTGCTCCGAAACGCGAAGCAGGCCGCGATCCACTCGGGGAAGTCGCCAGTCGGCCTCGCGGCCGCGGCCGTCTACGCCGCCGCCCTGCTCACCAACGAGAAGGTGACCCAGAGTCAGGTTAGCGAGGTCGCCGACGTCTCCGAAGTCACGATCCGCAACCGGTACAAAGAGCTCCTCGAGGTCGACGACCCGGGGATGCTCGCGTAGGCGACGACGCAGCTCCGAGGGAGAACGTAGCGAATCGGGAGGAGACAGAACGGATCAAATCGGAACGGATCAAATCGTCCCGTCCACGTGGACGAACGGCCCGAAACAGCCCCTGTCGGGCAGCTATTCGTCCGTCGACGGTGCCGGCGCAACAACCTTTATTGACGTACCGGGAGTCGATTGGGCTATGGTCGAAGCGTTTGTCCGACTGCTGTGTCCTGAATGCGGGAAAGGCTGGGAGGCGAAGCCGACATCGCTACCCAATCACCGTGAAAACTACACGTGCTCTTCTTGTGGTGCGACCCGTCGGCTCGCGGAGTTTATGCGGACCGAACGCGACCTCGACACGGTAAAACAGTTCGAGTGAAGCGACGAGCGGTGCCGACGAGCGCCGACAGACGCGACCGGCACCGTGCCACGGACCTCGGGGCGAGCCGGGTCCGCCCTCGCGACCGTATCAGAGGTCAGGAACCGTCGAGAGCGCGCCGCAGGCGTCGCATTTCAGCATCGTCGTGCCGCGCTCTTCGATGAGTCGCGTGTCTGGCGATCCGCATTCGCTGCAGGTGACGAAGTCGTCGACGTACGTTTCGAGCGCCTCTGCGACCCGCCGTTGTTTGAAGTCGCCCGTGAAGCGCGCGCGACCTCGGTCGTCGATCTGCGCGCTCGTCCCGAGTTCCGACTGCAGAAACCGGACCAGATGATCCGGGTCGCGCGCGAGCCGGTCGTGCGTCGACTCGAAGTTCTCCCAGACCGTGGCGTTGCCCTCCTGGCGGACCTCCGGATCCGGGACTTCGAACCGGTCTCCACCTTCGGCGATGTCGGGCGACTGGTCGAGTGCGCGGTCGAGTTGATCGTCGTAGTCCATACTCTCGTTATGGGGCCGCGTCGTGTAAAGCGTTCATATACTATCGGTTCTGCCGTCGTTCGTGTACTTCTAGAAACACTTTTTACGGCCCTGATGTATAGAGCAGCATAACGACTAATGACACTCGTCTAATAATATCCGGATGATCGGTGGGCTGTCCCGGAATCCTTCATCATTGTCGACCTGAAATCGGTCGATTCGGGGCGTTTCATCGGGATATTCGGCAGGCCCGTGTTAACGAGACTCAGGATAGTAATATATTCTTCGAGTCTCAACAGACTTTTGCTCATGAAGAAGCAGGAGCTCATCCACCTTCACGGCCTGCTTGCGGAAGTACACACACAGGTCGAAGCGTGGGAAGACGAGGAAGTTTCGCTCGAAGCATACAACGAACTCGGCGTCCGACCGACCTCGATTCACAAGTCGAAAACCGATCACAAAGCCGCCGTTTTTAAACTAGTCAAAGGAATCACCTCCTCGATGGACGAAGTCGAGCAGGACCGCGTCGCAGCCGCCGCCGACTAACCCCGACGACTCGCCGCATCCTCCGCACACCACGTCTCAGAGCGATAGCCACAGCGATGCACGGGCCCGCCGCCGGCGCACCCACGCGCGTCGCATCCGATCTACCTACGATCGCATCTGTAGCCGCCTGCTCACCGGTCCGTGCGCGCGAGTAACTCCTCCTCGTACGCCGCGACGGCCTGCACGACTTTCGCGGCGTCGTCTTCCGGAACGTCGAACGCGTCGAGACTATGCGAGAGGTGCTCGATAGCGCGCTCGATGTGCTCTTCGGTGAACGGAACGTGAAGGTGCGCCTCGCGGACCGGGGCGGCGTCGTACGTTTCGGGTCCACCTGCGGCCTCACACAGAAAGTCGGTCTGTGTCTGTCGGAGACGTTCGACGTCAGCGTCCTCGAAGAACGGGCCTACGTCCTCATCCGCGACGAGTCGGTCGTAGAAGTCGTCGACGACGGTGCTAATCCCCTCGCGTTGGCCGAGTCGATCGTACAGCGTCTCGTTCGCCATATCTCGCGGTGAGTACTGCAGCCTCACGATACTGTCGGCTATCACGGATACGTGCCTAGGGAGAAGAACCGCGCGGTCAGCCGTCTGCCACGCCGATCAGCCGTCTTCGACGAGGTCGTCGAACTCGGGGATGAGGTCGTCGTCTCTCGAATCGTCGGTCGAGCGGTCTTCGGTCTCGGAGTCCGCGCCGTTTCTGCCGTGCTCGTTGGATTCTTCCTCGCCTGTCGCGTCCTCGTCGGTCTCGTCACCTTCCTCGACGGGCTCGACCGAGAGAACCTTTAGCGGGACGTTTTCGAGCCGCTGGCCGATCTCTTTCCGGGCGATCCGGGAGGCGTGTTCCTCCTGTTCGACGTTGAAGACCGTCATCTCCAGTTCCAGCGCGACGAGCGCCTCGTCGGCCGCGATGAACGCTGGCGGGAGTTCCTCGCCGTCGGGCGAGGTTCGCGAACCCATCGAGATCTCGACGTAGCTCAGATCCGGATTCAGCATCTCGCCCGTCTTCGAGATGGCGATCCGGATCGCCTCGTCGGGCGTCGTCACGTCGTACACCGGTATCGCGGCCTCGACGACGACTCTGCAGTCCATACAGGATAGTACGGTCGCCCGGGGCATCAAAGGTTCGCCGATCGATACCAATATCCGATCAAACCGATCGCCGGTCAGTCGTCGCCGCGAGCGCGGAGGTAGTAAAAGAGGTACGTCTGGGCGTAGCCGGCGTACTCGCCGCCGAGGCGTTCGCGAAGGGCGCGCGACGTCTCGGTGTAGTTGCCGCGGTCGCACTCGGGGAAGTGCTCGGCGATGGCGCTCTGTATCCAAGTGTCGAGCGGGACCGCCTCCAGATAGCCGAGCGAGAACAGCAACACGCAGTCTGCGACCTTGTCGCCGACGCCGACGAACTGCGTCAGATACTCGCGGGCGTCCTCGTAGTCGCGGCCGACCGCCTCACTCGGGTGTGCCTCGTCCTCGGCGACCATTTCGGCCGTCCGCTGTACGTAGGGCGCACGGTAGCCGAGCTTCAGGTCGCGGAGGTCGTCCTCGCTCTGTGTGGCCAACTGCTCGGGCGTCGGGAACGCCTCGAAGGTCTCGCCGTCGACCTCGTGGTGCGTACCGAACTCGCGAGCGAGCGCCATCTGCATCCCGTGGATCCGCGAGACGCGCATCTGCGCCGAGCAGATGAACGAGACGAGACAGGGAAACGGCGGGTCGCGGACGAGTCGCATCCCGCCGTAGGCGTCGTAGGCGCGCTCGATGAGGTCGTCGTCGGGTGTCGCCGCGTAGATCGCGTCGAGGTCGTCGTCGAGGCGCAGGAGGTGCGTCAAAAGCGGCACGGGGTCGGTCGTCGCCTCCCACTCCAAGTCGCCGTCGCGCTGGCGGACGCGGACGACGACGTCCTCGTCGGTGACGCCGTCGACCGGCGGCACGACCGTCTCGTACCACGCGTCGCCGCCGTAGACGTCCATCGACTCGTACATCCGTCCGTCGGCGCGGTCCCACAGGTACGACTGGCCGCTTTCGAGCGTCGCCTGGAGATCGAACGGCCCGGGGATCGAGGAGAGCGGGATCGCGCCGGATTCGAACGTCATCGAGACAGTTGACGGCCCAGGCGCGTATCGGGGTTTCGATGCGTCGAGGAGCGGCAGGAAGCAGGCGGTAGGGAGCGTGCGGGGGGATCGGACGACAGGGGGACGACCGGAATCCCGACCAACCCGGACCTCAGTTCCGGATGTGCTCGTCGGTGACGCGCGCGAGCCGCGCCGCGGTGTCGTCTTCGAACGCCTCGTCGGTGCAGCGCCACGTCCAGTTGCCCAGCGCGGTCCCCGGGCGGTTGAACCGCGCGTGTTTGTCGAGGCCGAGGACGTCCTGCATCGTCGTGAAGACGAGCACGGCGTCCGAGCGCCAGACCGCCTCGATCATCGACCAGTGGATCGCAGAGCCGTCCGCGCCGATGTTGTACTCGAGGCAGTCGCGCTGCCGCGGCGGGAGCGCGTCGTAGTATCCGACGAGGGTGTTCGTATCGTGCGTCGACGTGTAGCCGACGCTGTTTTCGGGGTAGTGCATCGGCTGGTACATATCGCCCTCGCGGCACCAGTCGGCGTAGTGGGGCACGCGCATCGACGGGAAGTCGAAGCGCTCGCGGAGGTCGACGAGCCCCTGATCGAGGAACCCGAGATCCTCGACGACGAACGGCAGTTCGCCGAGTTCCGCCTCGACCGTCTCGAAGAAGTCCACGCCCGGCGCGTCGCGCCACTCACCGGCCGCCGGGGACTCGGCGTCGGCCGGGATCGCCCAGTACTCGTCGAAGCCTTTGAAATGGTCGATGCGCGTGACGTCGACGAGTTCGAGGAGGCGTTCGAGTCGCGCGAGCCACCAGTCGTAGCCGTTCGCCGCAAGCGCGTCCCAGTCGTAGACGGGATTCCCCCACCGCTGACCCTCGTCGCCGGGGTTCGGCGGAACGCCGGCGACGGCCGCCGGTTCGTGGTCGTCGGTCAGATCGAACGCCTCCGGGTTCGCCCAGACGTCGGCGCTGTCGAGCGCGACGTAGATGGGGAGGTCGCCAACGAGGTCGACGCCGCGCTCGCCGGCGTACTCCCGCATCGCACGCCACTGTCGATCGAAGACGAACTGGGCGAACTCGCGGTAGGCCACCTCGTCGGCCAGCTCCTCGCGGTGGGTCGCGAGCGCCTCCGGATCGCGCGTCCGGATCGGTTCGGGCCACGACGTCCACGCGCCGTCGTACCGCGTCCGCAACGCCATAAACAGCGCGTAGTCGTCGAGCCAGGCCGACTCGCGCTCGCGGAACGCCGCGAACGCGTCGCGGTCGGCGTCGCTTGCGTCGGCGTGAAACCGCTCGGCCGCGAGCCGCAACTTCTCGGTTTTGTACTCGCGGACGCGGTCGTAGTCGACGTCGTGCTCCGGAAAATCCGGGACGGGCGTCAGGTCCGCCTCGTCCAGATACCCGGCGTCGACGAGCCGGTCGAGGCTGACGAGCAGCGGGTTCCCCGCGAACGCGGAGTACGCCTGGTACGGCGAGTCGCCGTGGACCGACGCCGTCGGGCCGACTGGGCAGAACTGCCAGTACGACTGCGCTGCGTCCGCGAGCCAATCGAGGAACGTGCGGGCGCCGCTGCCCAGGTCGCCGATGCCGTGTGGGCCGGGCAGGGAGGTGACGTGGAGGAAGACCCCGGACCGTCGATCGAATCGCATACTCGGACCACCCCGGGCAGAAAGTTAAGCGTGTGGCAACGGGCGGCCGGCGGCGCGCACCGAGGCGAGGGGCCTGTCGTGAACCGCACACAATTAACACCGCGCGGGTCGTTGCTCGGATCGTGCATCCGAAGACGGTCCTCATCACCGGCTGTTCGTCCGGCATCGGTCGCGCCACGGCGCTCGCCTTCCTCGAGGAGGACTGGTGCGTCTACGCGACGGCCCGCAACCCAGCAGACATCGAGACGCTCGGTGAGAAGGGCTGCAACATCGCCACCCTGGACGTCACCGACCAGGACGACGTCGACCGCGTAGTCGACCGCATCATCGAAGAGGAGGGCCACATCTCCTGTCTCGTCAACAACGCCGGCTTCGGGCAGATGGGGCCGGTCGAAGACGTCCCCACCGAGCAGGTCCACCGGCAGTTCGAGGTGAACGTCTACGGGCCGCACCGACTGCTTCGGGCGGTCCTCCCGCATATGCGCGAACAGGAGGACGGCACCGTCGTGAACGTCTCCAGCGCGGCCGGCCGGGTCTCGTTCCCCGGCGGCGGCATCTACGCGGGGTCGAAGTTCGCGCTCGAAGCGATGAGCGACGCGCTCCGCAACGAGGTCGACGAGTACGGCATCGACGTCGTCGTCGTCGAGCCCGGCCCGGTCGAGACGCAGTTCACAGACCGCGTCGAGCGTGAGGTCCACGGCGACGACGGGGACAGAGGCGACAGCGACGATGCCGACACCATCCCCGGCATCGAACGCTCGGGCGCGTACGAGTCGTTCTACGAACTCTTCTCGGACACGCAACTGATCGGCGGCGGCGGACTCGGCGCAATCTCGGCGGAACGGGTCGCAGAGGACATCCTCGACGCCGCCTCCTCGACGAAGCCGCGGCCCCGGTATCAGCCCGGGACGGCCGCGCGGGTCTCGGTGCTGGCGCGACACCTCCCCGCGCGGTGGCTCGACACCGCGTACCGGTACCTCAGAAAGCTCTAAGCGCGATTTCGGCCCGTTTCGCTACTCCAGACACGCTGCGACGACGCGGAGCGCCCGCTCGCCGCGGACTTCCTCGGCGAGGAGCGGGACGCGCTTTACGTCCCGACTCCGGAACAGTTCGGTCGCGCGACCGATGGCGTCCTGCTGGACCTGCCAGCGACGCTGACAGAACTCACAGTGCTCTAAGTCCGGCGAGACCACCCAGCGGTCGTCGACGTCTGCGCTCGTCACCTCAGCGAGGTCCTCCATCACGCGGTTGACGACGAGCGTCTGGACGGGGATGCCGTAGCCGTCGAGGCGCTCGACGAGGCGCTCGGACTCGACGACGCTCATCTCCTCGGGGATCATCACCACGCGGAAGTCCGTCTTCGCGGGGTCGCGCAGGACGGTCCGGAGACGTTCGATCCGCTCGCGGAGTTCGTCGAGGTCGGGCGCAGCGGCGTTCTCCTCGTTACCCATCCCGAACATCCCTTTGACGCCCTCCATCATCCCCGAGAACTGCTGGCGGAGCTTCGCGATGCGGCCGACCATCGAGTCCATCAGTTCCGGGAGTTCGAGCAGTCGGAGCGTGTGTCCAGTAGGCGCAGTGTCGACGACGACCCGGTCGAACCGGGGATCGTCGAGGTACTCCATCAGTTGCTGCATCGCCGCCGCCTCGTCCGCGCCGGGCATCGAACCCGGCCCCATCGCGCCGCCGATGAGGTCCTCCATCCCGCCGAGGTCGCCGAAGGGCGACGCGCCCGCACCCGCCGCGTCGCCGCCAGCGAAGGGGTTGTCCTCGACGTCCGCGTTCTGATCGAAGCCGCTGCTGGCGTCGGCGTCAGATCCGAACCCGGCTCCTGCGCCTGCATCGCCCGCGGCACCCGATCCGGCCGCCCCCGGTCCGGCCTCACCGCCGAACGGGCCGGCGACGACCGAGTCCGGATCGATCTCGGCGGCGTACAGCGGAATATCCTCGCGAATCCGCGTCGGCTCGGCCGGCACGTCGACGTCGAGCGTGTCCGACAGCGAGTGCGCCGGGTCCGTAGAGACGACGAGCGTGGCCGTGCCCGCGGCCGCGGAGGCGAGCGCCGTCGAGGCCGCCATCGTCGTCTTGCCGACCCCACCCTTCCCACCGTAGAGGACGTAGTCAGGAGCGTCGACCTGGTCGGGCAGCCCCGTCGCGTCCTCGGTGTCTTCGATCGGGTCGACGTGATCGACCGCCTCGACGTCGACGGTGTGGTCGTGGCTCTCCTCCGGCGAGTCGCTCTCGGTACGCGCGTCGTCGCCCTCGTCGGCGGCGTCGACGTCGATACTCGACATACGAGGGGGGACGAGATGCGGACTTGTGTACTTCTCGGTCGGCGGATGCGAGAGTCGCCCGAGCCAACGCGGTCCGCTCAGCGTACGCTTGCACCGCCCGCAGCCTTCAGCGGTCGTCGAAGTACGCGGCGAGTCGGTCCGCCGCCTCCGCCGCCCGGTCGGTACAGAGCGCAAAACGGATCCAGTCGTCGTAGGCCTCGCCGAACGCTTCGCCGGGCATCCCCGCAACGCCGGCCTCGTCGATCAGTCGCTCGACGTTGGCCATCGTCCCCGGGAAGTCCTCGAAGCGCGCCAGGACGTAGAACGCGCCCTCCGGGGTGGTGTAGTCCGCGCCGGCCGCGTCGAGCGCGTCGGTGAACGCGTTGATCCGTTCGCGGAGCGTGTCGCGGACGGACTCGTAGTACGACGGTGGGGTTTCTTGGAGGGCGTTCGCGACGGCCGCCTGCGCGGGGCGACTCCCGGTGACGTTGACGAGCATATGCCGCGCCCGCGCGTCGCCGACGAGGTGGTCGGGGAAGACGCCGTAGCCGACGCGGAAGCCCGTGATCCCCATCGACTTCGAGAACGACGAGGTGACGACGACGTGCTCGCGGTCGAGCGTGAGCGCGCTCTCGAAGCGTCCGGTGAAGTCGAAGTGGTCGTACACCTCGTCGACGAGGAGGAGGGCGTCGTGCTCGGCTGCGACGTCCGCGACTTCGGCGACGGCGTCGCGGCTGTAGACAGTCCCAGTGGGGTTGTTCGGCGTGTTGAGCACGATCATCGCCGTGTCGGCGGAGGCCGCCTCGCGCATCCCCGCCACGTCGACGTGGCCGTCGTCGTGGACGGGGACGCGCGTCACGTCGCCGCCGAGCATCGTCGCCTTCCCCGGATAGTACGGATAGACGGGGTCGGTCAGGAGGAACTCCGACCCCGACCCACGCTCTATCGCCTCCGCCATCGCGAGGTAGTTCGCCTCGGCCGCGCCGTTGGTGACGACCAGTCGCGACTCCTCGACGTTCCGCCGTTCCGCGATCGCTTCGCGGAGCGCACCGAGCCCCTCGCTCGCGGGGTACTGGAAGTCCTGCGGGTCGCTATCGGCGTACGTTTCGAGCCCGTCTCGGATCGCTTCCGGCGGGCCCCAGTCGGGATTCCCCGAGACCATCGTGACGACGTCGCGGTCGGCGCCGACGGCGTACTGGATGACGCGGTAGAAGAGCGGTTCGTCGTACGCGTCGTCCGTCTCTGTCATCTCGTCTGCGGCGACGGATGCGAGAAGGGTGTGTTTTTCGACCGCGCCGTGCGGACGTTCTTTACTCGTCGCCGCCCTCGTCGAATGTATGCGAGAGTTCGCATCCGACCCCCCGATCGAAGTCCGTATCGGCGACGCCCTCCGGGAGACGGACGAGACGATCGCCGTCGCCGAGTCGTGCACGGGCGGCCTGATCGGGTCGCTCCTGACCGACATCTCCGGCTCTTCGGACTACTTCGACCGCTCGCTGGTGACGTACTCCTACGACGCGAAACTGACTGCGCTCGGCGTCTCACGGGAGTCACTGGACGAACACGGGGCGGTCTCGGAGCCGGTGGCCCACGAGATGGCGGCCGGCGTCCGCGACACCGCCGGGACCGACTGGGGAATCTCGACCACCGGGATCGCTGGACCGGACGGCGGCACGGCAGAGAAGCCGGTCGGGACCGTCTTCATCGGCGTCGCCTACCGGGGCGAGTGGGGAACGGGCGAGTCCTACACGCGCGTCGAGCGCTACGAGTTCGACGGCAGTCGAACCGAGATCAAAGAGCAGATCGCACGGCAGGCGCTCGAAACACTCCTCGTCGCCGTGGAGACGTAGCTCGGAGCGGCCGAGGAAGTGGACAAAGCGGCCGACGGCGCGGCGCTCGCCGAGACACAACGTTTGTAGGGGCGGCACGCCGACTCACAGCCGATGAACAAAGACGGGCACGTGCTGAACGGGGCGCTCCTGGCGATTGGACTCGGGGTGATTCTCTCGGTCGATCCGACGTCGGGGCCGCTCGTCGGGGGAGAGAGTGGAGCCGTCACCGTCGACGCCGCCGTGGCGCTCGCCGGCGACACCGCCTGGTCGGTCGCGGAACTGTCGCTGCCGGTCGTCCTCGGGGCGCTCTTTCCCGACGTCGACACCGCGTTCGGCCGGCACCGAAAGACGCTGCACAATCTGCCGATCCTGGCCATCTTCCTCGCGTTTCCCTACGTCTTCGGGAACCTCCAGTTCGTCTGGATCGGAGTCGCGACGCACTATCTCCTCGATATGGTCGGCTCGAAGCGCGGGATCGCGCTCTTTTACCCGCTTTCGACAACCGAGTACGACCTCCCGACCGGCGTGGCGACGTCGAGCAACTGGGCGATCCGGGTGACGGTCCTCGTGACGGTGCTCGAACTGGTGTTGCTCGCGCTCGTCCACAACTACGTTTTCGCGCTCGACACCTCGCTGGCGGAGGCGACGAGCACGTTCGGGGTCCTCATCGGACTGTGAACGAACAACACAGAACCGGTCTCAGAGACGAATATCAGTACTCTCTGACGTCGTCGAATCGATTTTCGTAGGCGACGTGTCCCGGATGGGTTGGCTCCATTCCCGAGAGAAACAGTCGATCGATCTTCCCCCAGGAGTTCTCATAGCCCAGATGCGCGAACTCGGTCAGTCCACGAACGGTGTGAGAGAGGCCACTGCGCCGGAGAACGCGACGGGGCGCTTGCTCTCGGAGCGCGTCGACGAGGTCGGTCACGGAGTCGATAGCGCGCTCGAACGTCGTCCACACCTCGCCGACGCTGCCGCGGAGGTGGGCGTACGAGGAGCCGAACCCCGGAAGGTCGACGTCGTTTGCGAGGGTTCGAGCGTGGCGGTTCTGCCGCGAGGGCACCTTGAAGTTGTGTGTCTCGACGGCGTGGATTCGCTCGGCATAGGCTGCGATCGTCTCGCGGTCCAGACTCACGTTGAGGAAGTTCGGGTGGGGGACGAGCACGGCCGCGTCCTGTCTGTCGAACTCCGCGAGCGCGCCGTCGAGCGAGATGAAGTCCGGGACCGGTTCGGAGAGCCCGATCGCGAGGACGTGGTTCCGATTCCGCCAGGAACCGGTGAACACCTCGCGGGCGGGGACGACGAGCAGGTCGTCGTCCGAGAAGCGTTCCGCGCGCTCGCGGATCGTCGGCAGGCGGACGAAATGCGGCGCGTACACCAGGACGTCGAGGCCGCGGGCCTTCGCACGAGTGACGACGCGCTCGTTTAGGATCTTCACGTGAGGGTCGACTCGGGTAGTCGTCGCCGTATCGCCGTCGGCCCGCACGGCTGCCGCCACGTTCGAATCGGCGTCACTCGTTTGGTTCGGTCCGGACGCGGCCGTGTCGGTCACGTCCGTCGGTCTGCACGGCGCCGGGTTAGTGATTTCTATTTCTCATCCGCTGCGGAACGGTTTTGTCGGACCTGTGCGTGCGTTCCGATATGTCCCTGTGGAAGTGCGGCATCGGCGACTGTGGGGAGCGCTTCGAGGACGTCGAGTCCGCAATCATCCACCAGACGGTGGAACACGCCCGCCACGAGTGTACGGTCTGTGGCAGCATCGTCCCGGACGGCTACTTCGCGATCCGACACGCCTTCGAGGAACACTCCCGAGCAGAGTACGTGCGCGCCTACGACGCAGATTCGACGGCCGTGCGCGTCCGCGAAGACATCAAGGCAGATATCGAAGACGAAGCTAACCTCCGGGACGTCGTCGAAGAACTCAAACGGCGCGACGCGCTGTGAGCGTCGCCGAAGCGCTCCTATCCGTATTCGCCAGGTCCCGTCCGTTTGCGCTGGGATTGTCGTCGCCGTCGCCCTCCTGACACTGCGGCTCTGTGCCCGTTCTCGCGTCTCAACTGCGTACAGGCCGCTCTCACGACGACGTGGACGCTACCGACCGGCGGGAAAACGGCTCAGCGCTCGTCGCTGTCGAGGACGCGGATCTGGTCGCCGCGGACGGTGACCGGAATCGGAACCGTCGCCTCGTAGAGTTCGACTGTGACCTGGTCTTTCGTCTCGTCGATCCGCTGGACGCGGGCCTTCTCGCCCTTGAACGGACCGGCGATCAGTTCGACGATGTCGCCCTCGGCGATGCCTTCGACGTCCGGCGTCGGCGAGAGGAAGTGCTCGACTTCCGCGATCGAGGAGCGGCCGGCTTCCCCGCCGCTCTTGACGAGGCCGCGAGCGTGCGGGATCTCCTCGAGAACGCGCGTGATCACGGCGTCGTTGTCCGATTCCACCATCACGTAGCTCGTGAGCGAGTCCGGAGCTAACACGGCGTGGATCTCCGGTTCTTCGCGGTTGGCGATCATATCGGCGACCGTCCGCTCCTGGCTGGCGGTCGTCTTCACCGAGTAGATCGGCACGTCAGACACCCCCCGGGAGGAAGCTCATCACCGCGTAGATGAGAAAGCCCAGGAAGCCGACGAGAACGATGCCGGCGCCGGCGATGAGACCGATCTGTGAGAATTCCTCCCACGAGGGGGTGCTCGCCAGCTTCAGCACCCGCACGTAGCTGGTCAGGTCGTACTTGACGTCCATCGTTGTGACGTAGCTAGTATGCCGGGCTTTTTCTATCTATTGATGCCCGCTTCGCGCTGCGGCAGCATTGGAGAGAAGTGATGAAGCAAAAACCGGGAGCCCCAGAGCAGCAGTACGGAACCAACAGTCGAGGGTTCCGAGAGACAGAACCACGCGACGAGGACAGGGTCGCTATTCGACGTAGTCGATCTCGGCGCCGCCGGCCTGGCCCTGCGGCGGGGCCTGCGGTTGTGGCTGCGCCTCGTCGTCGTCGCTACGGCCGTAGATCTGCGGCGACTCGACGCCCGTGACGACGATCATCGTCCGCATCGTGCCGTCGATCTCCTCGTCGACGGAGGTCCCCCAGATGATCCGCGCGTCGGGATCGATCCGGTCGTAAATCTCTTCGACGACGCCCTCGGCCTCCTCGATGCTCATATCCGACCCGCCAGTGACGTTCACGAGCGCGGAGTTCGCCCCCGAGATGTCGACGTCCAAGAGCGGCGAGCGGAGCGCGCTCTTGACGGAGTCTTGGGCCTTCGATTCGGAGTCGGACTCGCCGAGGCCGATCATCGCAACGCCGCCGCGCTCCATCACGGTCTTCACGTCAGCGAAGTCGAGGTTGACCAGCCCGGGTTTGGTGATGAGTTCGGTGATCCCCTTCACCGATCGCATCAGCACCTCGTCGGAGACTTTGAACGCCTGGCGAACCGGAAGCTTGCCGACCGCGTCGAGGAGGCGGTCGTTTGGCACGACGATGACGGTGTCGGCGACGTCGCGGAGGCGTTCGAGCCCCGCTTCGGCGTTGGTCCGGCGGACCTCGCCCTCGGCGGTGAACGGCGTCGTGACGATGGCGATGGTGAGTGCGCCGGACTCCCGAGCCGCCTTCGCGACGACCGGGGCCGAGCCGGTGCCGGTCCCGCCGCCGAGTCCGGCCGTGACGAACACCATATCCGAGCCGTCGATCGAGTCGTAGATCTCCTCTTGGGACTCTAAGGCGGCCTCCTCGCCGACCTGCGGGAGCGACCCCGCGCCGCGGCCCTGCGTCTTCTGTTCGCCCATCAGGATCTTCGTGTCGGCTTCGATCTCTACGAGGTGCTGGACGTCGGTGTTGGCGGCGACCAGCGTCGCGCCCTCGATGCCCTCTTCGTGCATTCGGTTGACGGTGTTGCCGCCGGCGCCGCCGCAGCCGACGACCGTGATGTCCGTCTGGAGGTCGACGAGGACTTCCTGCAGTTCCTCGTCGGTCATCGTTCCGGTGCGGGGCATCTCCCCGCCCGTGGGTGCGTCGACGGCGTTCCCATCCCCCGTCTCCTCGGCCTCGTCTATCGCATCGTCGACGATGGAGTCCATAGTATGGCCATTCGTACCGAATACAGCCTAATTATCTTTCCCCCTTTCGTCGGACGCGCGTCTGACGCTCAGGCGGCTGGACGCGGGGGTTCGGCGGAGTTCACGGAATCCGACGGCCGTCAGACTCCGAACGCGACGCGCGAGCTACGGCGAGTTCGTCGGCCGGGGGGCGCTGTCGACCGGGAACGTCACGGTTTCCTCGGCGTGGACCGCCGCGGGCGTGATCTCGCGCCCGTCGACCGTCACGGTCTCGCCCGCGGACAGCCGTCCGAAGGCCGGCCCCTCCGGGACACCCAACTTGGCTGCCGCCGCCGGGTCGAACGTCTCTCGCGTCGCGACGACGCGGCTGTCCTCCCTGCGGACCTCGTCGTACTTCGATTCGAGGATGGAAGCGAGCGCGTCGGCGAGCGCGTCGAGAGCGCCGGTGTCGGTGACAGCGGCAGCCCCCTGGGGTTTCGTCCCGCCTTCGACCGTCTCGAAGGCGAGTAGAGTGGCCCCGGCGGCCTCCATCGTCGCCTCCTGATCGATGCCCGAGGCCTCCGCGAGGAGGTCGTCGGGGAGCGAGACGACGTCGAACGCGTCGCGGTCGGCCACGTCGTCGGTGGCGTCTTTCGCCGGGGTCCCGAGCCGAAGTCCGGCGTCGATCGGCGAGAGCGCTGCTTCGAGGGTGTCGACGAGATCGAGGCCGACGCCGGTCGTGACGCGGAGCCACGTCTCGCCGACGACGCGGTATCCGAGGTCGTCGACGACGGCTTCGAGTTCGGGATCGTCGCTGGCGACGAGCGCGCGTGTCGCCGCCGACTGCTCGAACGCCTGGTCGACGACCGCCGCGTTCACTTCGGGCGCACCCATCGACTGGAGGACCCAGTCGGAACCGATGTGGCCGATCGCCCAGTCCGTCTCCCGGAGGATCCGTTCGAACTGAGGCGCGTAGTGGCCGCCGCCGAATCCGACGATCTGTCGCGGTTCGTGGCCCGAGTCGGCGCCGCCGGCCGAGGCAGCGTCGACCGTCGGCGTCGCGTCCGGAGCCGTCCCCGAAAGCGCCAGTACGGCACGAGCGACGGCCGCGGCGCCCTCGGGATCGTCCCACTCGGCCTCGCTGCTGCCGAGTTCCACGAACAGGGAGGGTGCGCCGACGTCGCTCGGGCCGTGGTGCGTGCACTCGATGCCGACGTCATAGCCCTCGGGCGCGTGGCGGTCGAACGCCTCGACGACCGCTCGCTGGACGTTCGGACACGTGCGGGCGAGTTCGCCCGGTGCACCGCCGTGTTCGGCCGGACCGAAGTTCCCCGTGAAGTGCGCTGTCAGGAGCGGGCCGGTATCACCCGAGTGCCGCGAGAGAAAGGCGACGAAAGCGGGCTGTTCCGAAAAGGCGGCCGCGACGCCGTCGAGTTCGAGGTGCCAGGCGTCGAACTCCCGGAGCTCGAAGTCCTCGTATCGGTAGTACGTTCCACCGCCGTCGGCGTCGCTGCGTGTGGTGTCCTCGCGTGTCTCCCACTCGACGAGCGAGCGGAGTGCCTCGCCGATCGCGACCGAGGCGGAGTCGGCGCGGCTGACGACCAGTCCGATCACGACCGGGAGTGGTCGTCGCTCAGTATAAAAACTCTCGGAGCGGCGGGAAGGGGAACGCTTCGTCGCTCAGTCCGCGCGCTCCGGTTCCGGCATCGGAGTCCCGCGGATGTTGGCGACAGTGAGTTTGGCGAGCCGTTGGAGGTCACGCCGACGGCTGGCGAGGAGTCCGGCGGCGAGCACGACGTAGACGACCGAGTACGCCAGGAGCAGGTAGATCGAGTACGTCTCCGCGAGCGCTTCCGGATAGACTCGGATGAGCGCGAACTCGATGACGACCTGCGAGACGAACAGGACGAGAAGCGTCACCGCCTCGCGGACGCTGATCCGGAAATTCACGAGGACCGCGAGCGCGAAGAAGCTCTGCGCCGCAGTGAGCCAGATTTCGGCCGCCTGCTTGAACTCGAACGGCAGGACACCGTAGGAGCCGAGCGAGATGCTGTAGACGACCGACAGCGTCCCGATCAGGAGCGTCCACTGATTCAGCTTCGAGGAGATGAGCGCGTTGAACGCCGCCGTCGCCCGTGCCTTGTTCACGAGGTAGGCGGTCACGATGAGTTCGGGGCTCTCAGACGCCAGCGGCGCGATCCACTGGATCATAAAGAACTCCGGGATCCCGTACTGCAGTCCCAGTCGCTCTAGTCCGTGCGCGAACGGTTCGACCGCGGTGAGGATCAAGAAGCCGGAGTAGACGAACAGCGTGAGGACGATCGGGACGCGGACCTTACGGGAGTAAGACTGGAAGTACGCCGGCACGCCGACCTGTTCGTCGTGGTCGTCGACGTCGCCGCGGACGATGATCGCGATGTAGGTGACGTAGAGACCAACGAGGACGACCGTGTCGACGATGTCGATACCGCCGCTGAGCGGGACGAAGAAGGCGAAGATCGTAGCCAAAAAGAGGAAGAGAATCTCCGTCGAGATGCTCGGATCGAGTTTCACGGCGTCGCGGAGCGTGCCCTCGCGGTTGACGACGCTCCCATCGTCACGGCCGCTGGCGGTCGCTTTGTAGATCGAAAACAGCGCGATCCCCGACCAGCCGAGACCGATGAGAATCCGGTTCGCGCCGGTCATATTGGCGACCGCGAGGTTCGCCTTCGACGGGTCGGTCGCCGCCTGCCAGGCGTACAGCGCGTCGACGGCGTACTCGGGGGCGACGGCGAGAACGGCGAGAACGGCCAGCGCGAACGCCCGCGGCACGTCTTTCTCAGCCGTCTCGGCGCCCCACGCGAGGAGGAACGACGCCCCGAGAACGGCGAGTCCGCTGACGCCGACGATCGAGAGCGGCGCGAAGCCGTCGGCCAGTCCCGTCGCCCACGCGACGACCCACGGGAGCGTCAACACGACGCCCCCGGCGACGGCGGTGAGCGGGTGGCGTAAGCGCGAAGTCATCACTCAAAGTGGCCGCTTGCCCCGCCTATCTCTTGCGGTTCAGTGATAACAACAGCGTGAGCGCGGTCGCGACGCCGCCGGAGACGCGCGAGACTGGCCGCCGGAGACGCGCGAGACTGGCCGCCGGAGACGCGCGAGACTGGCCGCCGAGCGACCATTTAATTCGATCGCGTGGCGACGCGTGAGTATGGACGTATACGGACTACTGGGAAACCCGGTCGAGCACTCGCTGTCGCCGCCGATGCACGAAGCGGCCTACGAGGCGCTCGGGATCGACGCGCGCTACGTCACCTTCGAACCCGACCGCGACGCCGCTGCGGAGGCCGTCGCAGCCGCGGAGACGCTCGGAATCGCGGGCCTGAACGTCACGATCCCGTTCAAGCGGGACGTCCTCGACGCGGTCGAATCGGACGACGTCGCCCGCCGCGTCGGCGCCGTGAACACGATCGACTTCTCCGGCGACGCGCCGCGGGGGTACAACACCGACGTCGCCGGCGTCGAGCGTTCGTTCGCGCACCACGACGTCACCATCGACGGTCACGACGCGGTCGTCGTCGGTGCGGGCGGGGCCGGCCGGGCCGCGTCGTTTGCGCTCGCGGACGCCGGGGCGTCGGTCCACATCGCGAACCGGACGGTCGAGAGCGCGGAGTCGCTCGCGGCCGACGTGCCCGGCGCGACGGCGGGCGGCCTCGACACGCTCGACCGCGTCGCCGACGCCGACCTCCTCGTCAACGCGACGAGCGTCGGGATGGAACCCGACGAGGACGAGACGCCAGTCCCTGCCGAACACCTGCACGCTGACCTCGCCGTTCTCGATGCGGTCTATGCACCGGTCGAGACGCGATTGCTCCGAGAGGCCGCCGACGTGGGCGCGACGACCATCGACGGCGCGTGGATGCTCCTGTTCCAGGGCGTCGCGGCGTTCGAGCGCTGGACCGGACGCGACGCGCCGGTCGACGCGATGAACGAGGCGCTGCGGGCCGAGTTGGAGTAAGGACCGACGAACTGGTGGGGACGAAAGGGCGAGACGCCGGCGCTCATACTGTCGGACTGAAGTTCGTAAGTTATGTTGGGACTCACGGGGTGCCGATACGCTTCACACAGTGCTGTCAGACAGTATCAGTCGTCGGCGTCGGTCTCGACGCTCGTCCGCGAGGCGCGGCGGCTGGCGCGCTCGACGAACTCCTCGGGCAGTTCGTCGATTTCGCCGGCCTGGACGCCCCAGAGGTGCGCGTAGAGGTCGTCGTTCGCCAGCAACTCCTCGTGGTCGCCGCGCTCGGCGATGCGGCCGTCTTCGAGGACGACGATCTGGTCGGCGTCCTTGATCGTGGAGAGCCGGTGGGCGATGCTGAACGTGGTCCGATTCTCTGTCAGGCGGTCGAGCGAGCGCTGGATGAGCATCTCGGTCTCCGTGTCGACGTCCGAGGTGGCCTCGTCGAGCACGAGGATCTCGGGGTCGCGGAGGACGGCGCGAGCGATAGAGAGCCGCTGGCGCTGGCCGCCCGAGAGCTTCACGCCGCGCTCGCCGATCTCGGTGTCGTAGCCCTCGGGGAGGTTCTGGATGAAGTCGTGCGCCTCGGCGGCCTTCGCGGCCGCGACGACCTCCTCGTGGGTCGCACCGAACGTCCCATAGCGGATGTTCTCTTCGACGGTGCCGTAGAACATAAACGTCTCCTGGCTGACGTAGCCGATCGAGCGCCGAAGGCTCGGGATCGTGACGTCGCGGATGTCGGTGCCGTCGATCGAGACCGATCCCTCGTCGACGTCGTACATCCGGAGGAGCAGTTTGAGCACCGTCGACTTGCCGGCCCCGGTCGGACCGACTAACGCGAGCGTCTCGCCGCCGTCGACGCTGAACGAGATGTCTTCGACGATCGCCTCCTCGTCGCCGTAGCCGAACGTGACGTCGTCGTAGACGACGCGACCCTCGTCGACGACGAGATCCTCGGCGTCCGGGTCCTCGGCGATCTGAGAAGGCTCGTCCATCAACCCGAAGATCCGGGCGGCGGAAGCGTACGCACGCTGGTACATATTGATGATCTGTCCGAACTGCGCCATCGGCCAGATGAAGCGCTGGGTGAAGAGGATGAAGCCGACGAACTCACCGGGCGTGAGTTCCCCGGTGAAAAACAGCGGCGCGCTGCCGGTCTGACGGTAGGTGAGGACCCAGGCGCCCCCGAGGAGGAACGTGAGGACGAAGCCGACGCCCGAGAGAATCCGGAGGCTAGGGAAGAACTTGATCCGCGTGCGGATCGCCCCCCAGTTGGCGTCGAAGTAGTCCTGGGAGACGTCGTCGACGCGCTCGGACTCGAAGTCCTCCGTGTTCGCTGATTTGATCACCTGGATTCCGCCGAGGTTGTTCTCCAGTCGGGAGTTGAGTTGTCCGACCGACGAGCGTACGTCGGCGTACTGCGGCTGGATCGTCTGGACGAAGCGGTAGGTGAAGTAGCCGATCAGCGGGACGACGGTCAGGGTAATCGCGGCCAGTTGCCAGTTCCAGTACAGCAGGATCGCCGCGATGCCGAGGACCATCACGCCGAGGCGGAACGCCGAGTTCATCCCGTCGTTGAGGAAGCGCTCTAAGCGATTGACGTCGTTCGAGAGGATCGACATCATCTCGCCGGTCTGCTTGTCGGCGAAGAAGTCCATATTCAGCCGCTGCATCTTGTCGTAGGTGTCGGTCCGGATCGCGTGCTGGATGTGTTGGGCGAAGGAGTTCCAGCCCCAGTTGCGCGTCCAGTGGAACGCCGCGCCGCCGAAGAAGGCGACGGCGATCAGCCCCGCAGAGAGATAGAGTTGCTCGGCGGCCGTCGCCGGCAGCCACGCGTCGGGGACGAGCCACAGCGAGAACGGCCGCTCGTCGAAGAAGATGGAGTCGACCGCGACCGCGAGGAGGACCGGCGGGAGGAGGTCGAGGAGGCGCGCGACGACGCTGGAGCTCAATCCGACGACGAACGCGAACGCGTTCTCGCGGCCGTACTCGTCGAAGAGCCGGCGCATCGGGTTCTCCGCGCGCTCGCGCTGTCGCTCGAAGGGGTCGTCCGCAGCGGGACTGGCCATTACGCTGTTTCAGGTCGCCTCGGTACTAAAGGGTTCCATCGGTTCGGTTCCGTCTTCGCTCCCCGGAGGGGCTCACAGCGACCGGCGCTCGATATCGGGGTCGATCCCGGCAGCGTTGAGGTCCTCACGGATCCGGGCCCGGAGGGGATCGGGAACCGTGTCGCGACCGACGGGCACGGCGGTCTCGCCGTCGCCTTTCACTTTCCAGTAGAGGACGCACTCGGAGGGCCCGTAGAACTCGATACTGTAGCGGTCGCCCTCGCCGCGGTAGTGAGCGCGCGCGGCGTAGCCCTCGGCGTGCCAGCCCTC
>Ga0207719_100528_pt1 | contig 20302 bp, 17 predicted proteins | sample A23P1SouthBayCA_2_FD_187279 | JGI IMG/M metagenome (GOLD analysis project Ga0207719, IMG submission 187279) | Aerobic enrichment media microbial communities from Eden Landing Ponds, California, USA - A23 P3 (3) (SPAdes) | ecosystem: Environmental > Aquatic > Marine > Unclassified | place... | reverse complement strand
GAGCACCTCCGGGTCGTCGCCCGCGTCGGCGACGACGAGGAACTGACGCTGAAGGCAAACGGCAAGCGCCTGCTCGATCCCGGCTACCACGCGGTCTACCCCTACTACAACGCCAGCGAGAGCATCGTGCCCGACGTCGAGGAGGGCGCCGAACTCGCGGTGACCGACACCCGGATCGAGGACAAGGAGACCCAGCCCCCCCGGCGGTACGGCCAGTCCCGCCTCATCGAGACGATGGAGGACATGGGCATCGGGACGAAGGCCACCCGCCACGACGTGATCCAGAAGCTGTACGACCGGGGCTACATCGAGAGCGACCCGCCCCGGCCGACCCGCCTCGCGACGGCGGTGGTCGAGGCCTCCGAGGAGTTCGCCGACCGCATCGTCAGCGAGGAGATGACCGCCCAGCTAGAGCGGGACATGCAGGCCATCGCGCGCGGCGAGCGCGACCTGGACGAGGTGACCGAGGAGTCCCGCGAGATCTTGGCGGAGGTGTTCGAGGGCCTGATGGAGAACCGGGAGGCGCTCGGCGACCACCTCAAGAAGTCGCTGAAGGCCGACAAGACGCTGGGGCCCTGTCCGGAGTGTGGCGACGACCTCCTCGTGCGCAAGTCCCGGTATGGCTCCTATTTCGTCGGCTGTAACGGCTACCCCGACTGCGAGTACACGCTCCCGCTGCCCTCGACGGGCCGGCCGCTGATCCTGGAGGAGACCTGCGAGGAACACGGCCTGAGCCACGTGAAGATGCTCGCGGGCCGCAAGACGTTCGTCCACGGCTGCCCGCAGTGTTCGGCTGACGCCGCCGACGAGCAGGAGGACCGCGTGATCGGCGCGTGTCCGGATTGTGGCGAGGAGCACGGCGGCGAACTCGCGATCAAGCGCCTCCGCTCGGGGTCGCGGCTCGTCGGCTGTACCCGCTACCCGGACTGTGAGTACTCCCTGCCCCTCCCCCGACGCGGCGACGTCGAGGTGACCGACGGGCGCTGTGACGAACACGACCTGCCGGAACTGCGCGTCACCTACGAGGACGACGACCGCGAGCCCTGGGAGCTGGGCTGTCCGATCTGTAACTACCGCGAGTACCAGGCCCGGCAGGCCGGCGCCGAACTCGAGACGATCGACGGGATCGGCGAGAAGACGGCCGAGAAGCTGAAAGCCGCCGACGTCGACGACGTCGGGTCGCTGAAGGAGGCCGACCCCGACGCCGTCGCCGAGGAGGTCGACGGCGTCTCGGCGGCCTCGGTGCGCGACTGGCAGGCGAAAGCCGACTGACCAGGCGGAGCGACGCCGGCGCGACCGTGCGGGCGACGCCGGCGCTTTGCCGATCCGACGCCGCCCCGACACCGTTTTGTCCGCGACCGCCTACCCTCGGGCGTGTACGACGTCGCCTTCCGCGAGCGGGCAGCCTACCTGCCGGAGGTCGACGCGCTCGTCGTCGCCGACCTCCACGCGGGGCGAGCGGCGGCGTCGGCGGTCGACTTCCCGCTCGGGGAACGCGGGGACCTCCGCGACCGCCTGACGGCGCTCGTCGAGGCCGACCGACCGTCTACCGTCGTCTTCGCCGGCGACGTGCTCCACCAGTTCGGACCGGCCCCGGAAGCGGCGGCGTCGGCGCTCGACGACCTCGTCGAGGTCTGCCGGGAGCGCGGCGCCGAGGCCGTCGCCGTCGCCGGCAACCACGACGGCGGCCTCGAAGCGGCCTGGCCCGGCGAGGTCCGGACCGCCTACCGGACGGGCGGCGTGATCGTGTGTCACGGCCACGAGGCGCCCGACCCCGGTGTCGTCGCTGACGGTCGCGGCGGCGACGGGGACGCCCGAGAGGACGTCGCGCTGTACGTGATCGGCCACGACCACCCGGCGATCGAGATCGAGGGGCGCAAGCGCCCCTGTTTCCTCTACGGCGAGGGCGGCTATCGGGGGACCGACCTGCTCGTCTGCCCGGCGTTCAGCCGCCTCGCGAGCGGCTCGACCGTCAACCGGATGGCCGCCGCGGACTTCCAGTCGCCGCTGATCGCGGACGCCGACGCGCTCAGGCCCATCGTCTTCGATCCCGACGCGGGCGAGGCGCTGCCGTTCCCGCCGCTGGGGCGCTTCCGGCGGCTGCTCTGATCGGGCTCGTACTGGGCACCGACCTGGATGGCGCCGGGCGGTGATCCGCGTCCGGGTCGTCCCCGGCCAGCCATTAAGCCCCTGTGGCGAGACGGGGCGACCGTGACTGACGACTACGAGGCGGGCGAGGATCTGTACCGGGTGCTCGATCCCGACGGGTCCGTCGTCGGTCCGGTTCCGGACCTCGACGACGACACCCTCCTGTCGATCTACCGGGACATGCGGCTGACGCGGCACTTCGACCGGCGGGTGGTCAGCCTCCAGCGCCAGGGTCGGCTCGGCACCTACGCGCCGGGCGCGGGCCAGGAGGGGGCCCAGGTGGGCTCGACGTACGCGCTCCGGGACGAAGACTGGATCGTCTACCAGTACCGCGAGCACGGCGCCGTCGCCGCCCGCGAACTGCTCCCGGAGTACCTGGCGTACTGGATGGGCCACGAGGCCGGCAACGCGGCGCTGGCCGAGATGAACGTCGCGCCCCTGAACATCACCATCGCCGACCAGATCCCCCACGCCGTCGGCATGGCCTGGGCGGCCAAACTGAAGGGCGACGACGCGGTCGTGGCCTGTCACTTCGGCGACGGCGCCACCAGCGAGGGCGACTTCCACGAGGCCGCCAACTTCGCCGGCGTGTTCGACGTGCCTTGCGTCCTCGTCTGTAACAACAACGGGTGGGCCATCTCGACGCCGGGCGAGCGCCAGACCGCGAGCGCGACCTTCGCGGGGAAGGCCGCGGCCTACGGCTTCCGCGGCGTCCGGGTCGACGGGATGGACCCGCTCGCGACCTACGAGGTGACCCGGCGGGCGGCCGAACGCGCCCGTGGCGAGGCGGTCCCCGGCGACGATGGGAGTTCGGGAGGGGACGGCGACGGGACGCCCGGAGAAATCACGACCGGCGACCACGGCGGCGCGTACGGCGCCGAGCGGCCGACCCTGATCGAGGCCGTCAGCTACCGCTTTGGGGCCCACACGACCGCCGACGACCCCACGGTGTACCGCGACGACGACGAGGTCGACCTGTGGAAACAGCGCGACCCCCTGACCCGGATGGAGGCGTTCCTGCGCGAGACGGGCAGGCTCGACGACGAGCGCGACGCGGCGATCCAGTCCGATATCGAGGCGGAGGTGGCGGCGATCATCGAGGAGGCCGAGGCCTTCGACCCCGACCCGGCCTCGATCTTCGACTACGCTTTTGCCGAGCCGACCCCCGAGATCGAGCGCCAGCGCGCCGCGTTCGAGCGCATCCGCGAGGAACACGGCGACGAGGCGTTCCGGCGGGACGAGTGACCGTCGTGGGCGGACGACCCCTCACCCGGGGGCCCGGAACGCCTTGAGCCGGAACGCCTGGACCACCCGCTCGACGGCCTCGCGATCGCCAACCCAGGTCACCCGGACCTCGGTGAGGCGGTAGGACGGACCGACGGGGACGGTGCCCGTCGAAAGGGTCGCCGTCCAGCCGTCGCCGTCCACTCGGCGGTCCCCAACGCGGTCGCCGCCCAGCCCCGTCAGGTACCGCACCGCCTGCTCGACGGTGACCCCTCGAAAGGCGTGTGTGATCCGGAGTTGGCCGTCCGTCTCGGTCCGTTCGACCGGTGGGATGGCGTCGAGTGCGTCCAGCCGGCGGTCGAGCCAGGCCGCCGGGGCCGCGTCGTCCGTCCGTTCCCGCCGGTCCCGGTTCGCATCTTGCTTTCGTCCCCCGTCGGTTTCGGTTAGCATCCCGCGTCCCGGTACGTGCTTCGGCGGAATAACGACCGCCGCCGGTTCTTGTGCGACGGGAATCCGGTCGCCTCAGGCCGCGTCGAGGTCCAGGTCGGCCACGACGGCGCCGGCGGCCTCGCGGCCGCTCCGGAGCGCCCCCTGGATCGAGGACCAGGCGGTGTAGTCGCCCGCGAGGTACACCGACCCGTCGGGCGCTCGTGCGGACGGGAGGTCGTCGTGGACGCCCGGCGGCTGGTCGAACTGTGCGAAGGGGACGCGGTCGGTGCCGACGAGCGCGAGGTCGTCGAACCGCCGTTCCGGGAACCACGCCGAGAGGGTTTCGCGGGTCTCCTCGAAGAGGTCCTCGGCGTCGCGGCCGAGCGCCTCCGTCCCGAGGAACGTCGCGTTCAGGAGTTCGCGGTCGCCGTCGCCGTACTCCGGGGCCGCCGCGGTCAGCGGCACGACCGTGTTGGGGGCCTGGTCCCCGGCGTTCAGCAGGAGTCGCGGGCCGACGTCGAGCCCTCGGTCGAGGCTGTAGTACTGGGTGACACACCCCCGGCCGCGGGTCGGGATGCCCGGCGCGTCGGTCAGGTCGCTCGCGGCCTTCGGATCGGTCGCGACGACGACGGCGTCGGCCGCGACCGTCCGGTCGGCGGTGGTGACGGTCACGGCGTCGGTGCGGCTGGCGCTGCCCCCGCTGTGGGCGGACCGATCGGCGTCGACCGTCTCGACGGCCTCGTCGGGGACGACCTCGGCGCCTGCCGACCGCGCGCGGTCGGCCAGTTGCTCCGGGATCGCGCCCATCCCCGCCGCCGGCACGCCGATGGTGCCCTCGCTCAGCGCCTTGAACGTGTACTCGAACACCCGCTTGGAGGTCGACAGCGACCGGTCGAGGGTGATTCCGCCGTAGAACGGCGCGACGAAGTTACGCAGGTACTTCGGCGAGAACCCCCAGTCGCGGAGGTACTCGCGGATCGGGGCGTCCGGTCGGGCGAAGATCTCGGCCTCGGTCCGGCCCGCGAGGTCCTGGCGGAGCGCGAGCGTCCGGAGTTTGTCGCTCACGGTCACTTCGCGGTTGAACAGGGACTCGACGGCGTCGCCGGGACTCCGGAGCGGGTCCGCGAGCGTCGACCGCTCGCCTGGGCGGGCGATCACCGCCCCGGGGTCGAACCGCCGGAGGTCGAGGGCGTCGAGGTCGAGTTCGCGCTTCACGGCCGGGTAGGCGCCAAACAGCACCTGGAAACCCCGGTCGAGGGTGAAGCCGTCGACGGTCCGGGTCCGCACCCGGCCGCCGACGTCCTCGCGCGCCTCGAACAGCGTCACGTCGGCCCCGGCGGCGGCGAGGTGCCGGGCCGCGACGAGACCGGCCAGTCCCCCGCCGGCGACCACCACGGCGGCGTCGTCAGTCATACCCGTCGTTCGGCCGGTGGGTACAAAGGGGCTGCGAGGTCGGCCGTCGCGGGCGATCGAGCGGGCGCCGGTCCAGAACCCGGTTCGCTCCCGAGGCGGAAGCGGTTAGTCGGTCGCAGCCGACGGTCGGCCATGGAGCAGACCGCTGCCGTCCGCGGACTCGACTGTACCGGGTGTGGCCGGCGCTTCGACGCGACCGAACCGGGGCGGTGTCCCGACTGCGGGGCGCCGCTCGACCCCGCCTACGACCTGGAGGCCGTCGACGCCGACGCGCTCGTGGCGGCGACCGGCGGGTCGATGTGGCGCTTCGAGGCGGCGTTGCCGTTCGCCCGGGACTCCGCTGTGAGCGTCGCCGAGGGGGGCACGCCGACGGTGAGCGACCCGGGGCTCGCGGCCGACCTCGGCGTCGGCGAGGTGCTGCTGAAAGACGAGAGCCGCAACCCCACGGGGTCGGTCGTCGACCGGGGGATGGCGCTCGCGGTGACCGCCGCCGCCGACCGTGGGCTCGAACCACTGGCGCTTGCCGCCGCCGGCAACGCCGGCCAGTCGGCGGCGGCCTACGCGGGGCGGGTGGGGCTTCGCTCCTACGCCTTCGTCCCCTCGCGGGCCCCCTTTACGAACAAGGCGATGGTGAACGTCCACGGCGGCGACATGCGCGTCGCGGGCGGGCGCTACCCGGCGGCCGTCGAGGCGCGATCGGACCTGCAGACCGACTGGCACTCCCTCCAGGAGTTCACGTCGCCGTACCGCCACGAGGGCGCCAAGACCGTCGCGTACGAACTCGCGGCCGACCGCGGGTGGACGGCCCCGGACGCGGTCGTCGTCCCCTGCGGAACCGGGGAACTCGTCGTCGGGATCGCCAAGGGCTTTCGCGAACTGGCGGCGCTGGACCTGGTCGACGAGCGCCCCCCCGTGTACGCCGCGCAGGCGAGCGGCTGTGCGCCGATCGCCGCCGCCCGCGGGAGCGGCCGCGACGCGGTCGAACCGTGGGCGACGCCGGACACCATCGCCGGCGAACTGGAGATCCCCGATCCGGCGGGCGGCGACCTCGCCCTGGCCGCACTCGGGCGGACCGGCGGCGGCGCCGTCGCGGTCGACGACCCCGACCTGCTGGCGGCGGCGGCCGACGCGACCGAACGCACGGGCGTCGAGGTCAGCCCGGCCGGCGGCGCAGCCATCGCGGCGGTCGAGGAAATCAGGGACGACCTCCCGGCCGACGCGACGGTGGCCGTCGTCAACCCGGCCGGCGGCGGCAAGACCGCCGACGTCCTCCGGAGCCACCTGATGAGTCAGGGGGAGTGAGCTAATCCGGGTTGGCGAAGTTGGCGCTCCGGGTCGGCGGAGATACCCTCTGGGTCGGTGGAGGTGCCCACCCGGATCGGATAAACGTCAGGCAGGACATTCTCGACAAGCGCGATGAGGCGGTGAAGGTAGATCAGAGACGGGATGATCTCAATGGCATAAATCGTCGTTCAACCCTTGTGCTTGACTTGGTTATTGATACTACGGATTGCCGACAGTATAGCGTGAAAGTGCAGAGGAAACGAGAGGAATTGCCTCTAACTATTTGACCTGAATTTTAGATGATTCAGGGTTCCTGGGCTCAGATAATCCCCTGGTTCTTGAGGTGTCGCTTCTGGAATGGTGCGAGACTACCCTTTCGCTTATTGACCCATTCAATTGGATCATCGACATCTGGCGGCATTAGCAACTGTACCGCCACAGATCTGTCGACACCTCTAGACATCAATTGCAGTCGATTGAAGTCCATTGAACCCATCTCCAGCATTTGGTCAAACTTTAGCATCCATTCTGATATGTCATGGTCGACTTCTTCTAAGATTGTAGTAAGAATCCCATAATATTTTACGAAAACAAACCGAATATCGTTATTAATTAAATTCATAATTTCCCTGATTGATTGGTCAATAGAACTATCCTCAACCCCCTCGTGGTCTTGACGACTTTCGATCATTGCGTTATATGACTCGCCTCGCAACCAATGATTTGCAGTGACTACAATTGGCTCTAAAGCGCCGTAATCAACCTCCTCGACGGAGGGATCATCGTTAAGCTCAGAGTCGGCTGCAAATTTGAAGACCCGGTTCAATTTCCGAGTTAGTTCCAGAAAATCACCGTAGGTGTATTGATGATGGGTGTCGGCCAGAATCCATTCTTCAGGATCATATCGGACCATATTATAGAGAATATCCTGTTTTACTGGGTCAACAGTCGGGTTTTCCTTGAGAATATCTCCAGGGACGGAAATATTGGATACCGTGTCTTCCAATGCAGACTTGATTCTAGAGATATCCTCTTCATCCATTCCCTTCTTCTCAAGATATTCGTCAACGCTCTTGTCTTTCAGATATCGGCCCCGAAGAAGCACCGCGGTATACTTGATAGACGGTTCATCGATGTGACCGAGATCTCGGTTTCCTACTGCCTCAACTAATTCATCAACTTCTGAAAGGGCTTGATCAGTAGCTGGTTCAATTTCCTTCTCACCAGAATTTTCTAACTTTTCATTCGCCCATTCATCGCCTTCCGTCTCGATACAATAGATTGCTCCGTAGAGCTTCTCGTCAATTCGACCAACTCTGCCAATCAGATTATTGAATTCGAAGTCGCTGAGTTCGTCTTGACCACGGTTAGCTCCCACCAAGAAAATTTTCTCGGCTGGGAGGTTGACTCCCTGCATCAAAGTCGGTGTCGTAACTATTGTATCAATTTGATCGGTGTCGCTATAGATGTTCTCGATTTCCTCACGAGCAATCTTGGGGACCATCCCGTGATGGAATGCTACCCCGTGTTCTAGGCATTTGATTAGCGAATACTCCTCGTGGATAGTCCTCTTTAGGAATTCAATTAAACCATTGACACTTGGCGACCGCTTTCGGGGTGCCTGCGTCTCGGCGAGAGCCTTGGCTCTGTCCTCAGCGTAGTCCTTCCGCCCACTGTAGATGAGATTCTTACTATCTGCACCAAACTCCTCAATGATGACCGGAAGAGACTGTTTATAGCTGCCCTGAACTTTAGAATACGTGAGATCCTTTGGTTCCTCGATTTTCAAAGACTGCTTGTGACCCGAAGGACTGTGGACTGTGAGCTTCAATTTTCGGTTCTTCTGAGTCCTTTGACTGATGAACTTGAGCGTAGCTTTTAGTTGAAGAACCGGTGTGAACCCGGTAGTCACCTGCTCTACTTCTTGATTTGTTAGTTCTTCCAGGGTCTCTTTTGGATCTTCAAGGTAGGGTCCGGCAGCGACTACTTGCGCGTCGTTGTAATTCTCTCGGAGTGTACGAATGATACTTTCAAATAGAACTCCGCGCTCGTCGTCTTCGAGATTCTGGAACTCGTCGAAGAACACTAGGTTTGGTGTAATTTCATTGCTAACCTCCGGGTCAATTAGCTTCAGACAGCGTTCAGGAGTTACAACTAGAAACCGGTTCTTGTTGTCCGATTCCTCTTCTTTTAGTCCGTCACCTTCTGTAACAGGATTCGGGAAGTGCGCACCGGTCAAGACCTCAAATTCTTTTTCCGGGTCTTCGAGGTCATCGTTCAACTCAGCGAGTTTCTGACTGACTTCTGCAATTAGCGCGCGAGTGGGAACTACGTAGATTGCTTCGAACTCCGACTCGGTCTCTACCTTGTGCTCGATGTATCGCCGCAGGATAAATGACTTTCCAGCCGAGGTCGGTCCAGATATTGCCACGTCTTTCCCTTCGATTAGATAATCGTAAATCTCGCGTTGGAAACCCGAGAGAACGTCTTCATTTTCCAGACTATAGCGGCTTAGATTGACATCTAGTTCAGTGCTCAGGACCGAGTCAAGAGAGCCCAGAAAGTCATACTCAAATTGAATCCTATCTTCCTTATTACGGACGTTCTGGAATGCAGGGAGGTTGCCGACCCGAGATAGGATGACATAGAGATACTGCTCGTACATAGACTCAAACTCCTCCTCTTGGTGGTACTTGAGATAACCCAGGATGCCGAAGGCGAGAGCTTTCCGCTTATGCTTGTCATCCTCGCTCGAAGCAAGCATTGACGCCGCTAGAGCGCTCTTTTCGACCTCTTCATGGTCTAGGTTTCCGGGAAGGAGTTCTTCGTCACTTCCTCTAAAATCGCTCAAGTCCGGGGTGTCATCCCAATCTCCCGGTTCACTCGCACCGAGATCAGACATAATGAGATCAACCGCTAGCTCGTCTAAACATTTGTTAAAGACGTCCAAATCCCCGATCGAGTCATAGTCGCTCATTAGTGTCTCACCGCATGAGGGAAGATTGCTTCCTGTAGTTTCTCACGGAAATCGTCAACATCCTCAAGTGGCAGCATCAGGAACTCTATTTGATGCTTCTGAAGATTGCTATATTCGGATTCGAGAGTTTCATGAACGTCTTCTTCGATTCCTGATGACTCAAGCTCATCAATAATCGCGTCCTCAAGCTCTTTAGCTTCTGAGCACTCCTTTTGCATCTCGGTGAGCCACTCAGCTTGGTATCCAAGGAAAACCGGATGCACGTGTTTGAACCGTGTCCTTCTATCGAAGAATACCTCAAGTAGCCGTTCTCGTTGCCCTGGCTTCAGATTCTCGCTTAGATTATTTCTCGCCACAATTAGTTCATGACGGGTCTTCGCTGCACCCTCCGCACCATGGAATCGAGCAGTACTATCGAGAGCCGAGTCAATTCCCTGGTCGGGATTTCCGTATATCTTTGCTTCCCCAACACCCAACGATTCTTGGCCATCGTGGAGACCGTAAAAGAGAGCGTCGGCTCCTTTCTGGTCTTGAACCGGTTCTTGCATAAGACCCAGCTTATGGCAAACTAGGGGGAGTTCCAGCAGAGCGTCGACAAGCACGAAAAGAATTAACTCGCCAAGTTTACCGTCGTATCTGGAGTCCTCATCGAAATCGGCCCGCCTCTGGGCTTCGTGAAGCGCATAGTCTTTTGCCTCTACCTCTTCCTTTGGCATGACGAAATACGGATATTGGTCCTTCAGAAATTCGATAAACCCAGCTTCATCAATCGAACCAGGTGCTGGTTTGATGCAGTAGACCGAGACATCCAATCCATCCTTGTTCCAGGAGCCCCCTTCGAAGATGTAATCTAGTAACTCACTTTGGTCTATGAGGGTGGCATTGGACCAAGGTTCGATGGTTGATTCAGACATGACTCGCCTGCGGTTCTAGCTTCTGTGCAAGCCATACTCATAATGTTTTGTATGAGAATAATTTTATTATCATCATGTCAGCCAGGGTATAGAGGCCTATCCGGTATCAGCCAACACCCCTTGCCAAAATCATCTGATTTAAGTTTCACCGTATAAACCCCTATTCCGGTTTTGTTGCTTCTGGGTGTAGGGCGAATCTGGTTTCAGAATCCAATCCCTGGTGCGATAGCGACCCTCGGTCTCACCCTTTGAAATAATTTTGGAAGCACCAGGCTTAATTATTCGACCTGTCTAATCTTCGCCAATGTTGAGCGACGTGATGGAGGACTACCTGAAGGCGATTTACACCCTCCAGACCGAGCAGGGGCCGCCCGTTGCGACCTCCGACGTCGCGTCGGCGCTGGGCAAGACCCCGCCGACGGTGACGAGTATGCTGACGAAACTTGAAGAGCGGGGGCTGATCATTCGCGAGAAGTACAAGGGGGCCGAACTGACGGCCGAGGGCGAGACGGTGGCGCTCGAAGTCGTCCGTCACCACCGACTGCTCGAAGCCTACCTGACCGAGCACCTCGACTACGACTGGAGCGAGGTCCACGACGAGGCCGACGCGCTCGAACACCACATCAGCGAGGAGTTCGAGCGGCGGGTCGCGGAGGCACTGGACGACCCCGAGGTCGACCCACACGGCGACCCGATTCCGAGCGCGGACCTCGAACCGCTGGAGGAGGAGGCCGCCAGCCGCCTGAGCCAGCACGCTGTCGGCGACCGGCTGGTGGTCACGCGGGTCCGCGACCGTGACCAGTCCGAACTCGACTATCTGTCCGAGGCGGGGATCACCCCGGGAACGAGGATCGAGGTGATCGACGTCGCGCCCTTCGGGATGGTGACGGTCAGGCTCCCGGGCGAGGGCCGGGAACAGAGTCTCCCCGAGGGGGTCGCGGAGTCGATCCGCGTCGAGCCCGTCGACGGAGGGACGGACGCCGTCGGGGAGGTCGGCCGGACGTGACGAGCGCAGTCGAGATCCTCGTCGTCGCCTTCGTCGCGCAACTGGCGGTTCTCCCGGGGGAGAAGGTGCAGTTCATCATCGCCGGGCTGTCGACCCGGTACAGCCCGTGGCTGGTCGTCGCCGCCGCGGGCTCTGCCTTCGCGGGGTGGACGGCCCTGGAGATCTGGTTTGGTGCCGCCCTCCAGGGGGCGCTCCCGGCGGTGGTGCTCGACGGGATCACGGCCGCGCTGTTTCTGACCTTCGCGGCGCTGCTCTGGCGCAGCGCCCCGGGCGCGGGGGCCGACCGACCGGCGGACGGGGGATCGCTCACCGACGGGGGACTGGAGGTGCGGACCCCGACGATCCTCGGCCGCGAGGTGCCCGATCGGTTCGGGAGCTTCCTCCCCATCTTCGTCCTGATGGCCGCCGGGGAGTTCGGGGACAAGACCCAGCTGGTGACGATCGGGCTTGCGGTCCAGTACGGCGCCACCCCGGCGATCTGGGGCGGCGAGATGCTGGCGATCATCCCCGTGAGCCTCGCGAACGCCTTCTTCTTCCACCGGTTCTCCCACCGGTTCGACGTCCGGAAGGCCCACCTCGCCGGCGCGGCGCTGTTTGCCTTCTTCGGCCTCGACACCGTGCTCGCGATGGCCACCGGGTTCTCCGTCTGGGAGGAGCTGGTGGCCGCGGCGTCGGCGGTCGTCCTCGGCCTGCTGTAGCGGGGTGTAACGCGCGGCGTGACTGCGCCCGCCGAAACCCCCACGGCCGTCCCGCAACCGGGGCGTTTTTGCCCCGACCCGTCGATGGCCGTCGGTGTGGCGAACGTCCTCGTGACCCTCCTGCTGGGCGGCGTGTTCGGGCTGGCCCTCGCGGCGCCGCCGGGACCGATGAACGCCGTTATCGCCGAGGAGAGCGTCCTGCGCGGCTGGACCGCCGGCTTCCGTGCGGGGCTGGGTGCGATGACCGCCGACGCGATGTTCATGGTGCTCGCGCTGCTCGGGGTGGTCGCCTTCGTCGAGCGGTTCCCGACCGTCCGCGCCGTCATGGTGGGCGTCGGCGGCCTCCTGATGCTGTATTTCGCCTACGGGGCGCTTCGGGACGCCCGGCAGCGAACGCTCGGTCCCGACGTCGACGCCGACCCGGGTGCGGGCTTCCTGAAGGCCTTCACCCTGGCCGCGACGAACCCCTACCAGATCCTCTTCTGGCTCACTATCGGGGTCGGCCTGCTGGAACCGGGGCAGGTCGACGTACTCGCCCGGACCCCCTACGTCGGCGACCGACTCGCCGGTCGGCTGATCGTCACCACCGGGAGTCCGACGCTGCTCGTGGGCTTTTTCGCGGGTATCCTCGTCTGGATCACCGGCTTCCCGGCGGCGCTCGTGACCGCAAAGCGGCGGACCGAGAGGTTCGCGCCCGCGGTCGCGGCGGTCAGCGCGCTCGTGCTCGTCGGGTTCGGTGTGGCCTTCCTCGCGGACGCGGCCGGCGCGCTGCTGTGACGCGATCTGTGGCATCCCGGCGCACCTCGGCGTCGGCGCGACGGCCGGCAGACCGTTCGGAAACACTCAAACCGTCGAGGCGACAAACGGGCACGTGACCCGATCGCTCCTCGTCTACGACGGTAGCAACCCGCTGTTTCGCGCGGTCGTCGAGGCGGCGACCCGCCGGTCGGACGAGGTGGTGGCCGCACGCTGGGCTTCCGAGCCGGTACAGCGCTTCCTCGAAGCGCAGTTCGATGGCCATCCGTTCGCGTTCATCTTCGTCGAGGACGACTCGGTCCACGTGGGAGGGGAGACCGTCGCGCGGGTCCTCAGTCGGGCTGGCGCACCCGACCGGCTCGTCGACGGGCTGAAACGGGCGTACGCGGTGGGTGGCGGTCCGTTCGGTCGAGTGGTTCACGGGCGGAGGGTGGCGGACCTCGACGGGACCTTTCGGCTGTCGGCGGAGGCGGCAACACACCTCGAAGCACTCCGCCGGGCCCAGGATATCCCCGTCCGGGAGCCCTCGGGAGGGAGTTGATCAACCCTCCGCGAGCGCCCGCCGGACCGCCGCTTCGATCGGCGTCTGTTCGATGGGGACGATCCGCTGCAGGTCCCGTTCCGGATCGACTGTCACGGGGTTCCGCATGCTCTCGACGAGCGTCCGTGCGATGGCGTACTGGACGTCGGTCGTCAGCCGAAGCCAGTACGACGAGAGCTCCGGCGACATCACGGGCACCGTCACGATCAGCACCCTTTTTTGCTTCTCCGCTGCGGTCAGCCTCAGCAGCGACTCGTAGGACCACACCGTCGGGCCGCCGATGTCGTAGACGCCGCCGCGCGTCCGGTCCGCGTCGAGGACGCCGACCAGATAGGCGACGGCGTCCTCGACGCCGATCGGCTGACACGGCGTTCGCACCCACTTCGGGACCGTCATAACGGGCAATCGGTCCGTCAGGTCGTCGATGATGCGGAAGCTCGCGCTCCCGGCGCCGATGATGATCGCCGCCCGGAGGACCGTCAGGTCGAAGCTCCCGGCTTCGAGCACCGATTCGACCTCCCGACGGGAGGCGAGGTGAGGCGACAGGTCCCGTTCGTCGCCGCTGATGCCGCTCAGGTAGACGACCCTGTCGACGCCGGCGGCCGACGCCCGCTCCCGAAACCGGCGTGCGTAGATGCGGTCTAGCTCCGCGAAGTTCTCGGCCGTCAGCGAGTGAATCAGGTAGTACGCCGCGTCGATGTCCGCACAGACCCCCGCCAGCGACTCCGGAACGCCGAGGTCGCCCTCGACTTGCTCGACGCCGTCGGGGAACTTAGACCGGCTCGCACTCCGAGAGAAGGCGACGACCTCGTGACCGGCCGCGTGCAGTTTCTCGACGAGTCGGACGCCGACGAACCCGGTCGCTCCGACGACGAGAACGCGCATTGTCCGTCATATGAGCCCCCGCCGCAAGGGTGTTTCCGTTGGCTCGCCGGATCTCCCCTCCGGAGTCGCCGGCGAGCGATCGACTTCCTCCGGGCCGGTGCCGTGGGGACGTTCGTGAACCTGGGCTGGCACCGGTCGGCCCGGGGCGACTGGACCCTCATCTTCTAAATGGCTCTACGGGGAAGGTGATCTATGTTCGAGTATTGGTGTCAACCTATCGTAAAGTTTAACTAACTGTCACCATTAGAATATAATGTGGTCAGATGAACCAATCAGTGCCTACAGTAGCCAGAAAGACCACATTCGACGAATTCTGCCACTCAGAATCAGTCGAAGAAGAGGATACGTGTCCGAGCGATGAAACGTGGTGCGATGGACCGAACGGTGACGATTTACCCTGCTTCGGGTGCTTCGATCCGGAACAGGATTACAACGTGGGTAACTCGGAATGAGCGGTCAAAACCGTCGTAGCGAGAGAATCCAACTCGCTGTATACCCTGACACAAAGGAAGAGTGGGAACAGGCTATCGAGAGAGACCCCAACGTCGACTCAATCTCACAATTGGTTCGGCTCGCAGTAAACCTCTACCTGAACGACGATAGCAACAGATCGGGCGCGAGCGTTGCCCAAGATGTTCACGAGCATCTTACGGACCTGAACACTCGTCAAGAGAAAGTGCTACAGCGGCTCGATCAGGTCAATGGACGAGTTACTGATGTTCGGGATGCAGTGATCGAGACGGAGGTAGGATCGGAAATTGAGGCGCTTGCGGACGATGTCTTCGAAGAGTTACCGACCAAGCAGGAGGTGCAAACGAACTCGGTATTCACCGATGACTTCGATATAGACGGTGTCCCCGCACCGGAACCGGGTACAGTCGAGTGGTTGACCGAACACTTCGGCGCTCCCAGATACCAGATCCAGTCTGCCCTCGACTATCTGCAGGAACAGACGCATTCTGTCAAACAGTCGGATGACAGACATTACTACAAAGAGGTGCAGTAAAATGACCCAAATCGAGAACGAGGAGATGGAACAATACCTGAACCGGGTGAAAGGAATGAAGTCTAACCAGACATTTCAATCCCGACGCACGACTCTCCGACGGTTCAGTAAATGGCTTCAGGAGACCGGGCGGGCAGTACTGGACATCAATGCATTAGATCTCGAAGACTATCTCGTCGCGCTCTCCAATCAGAACTACGCGCCCAACACTATTGGTGTGTATTTCGACGGGGTGCGAAATTTCTACGGCTACCTCGAACGGAAGGACGAGATCGAGGAAAACCCAGCATCAAATGTCCGGCAAAGTAACCTTCGGTCAGTCACCAATGGATCGAAAAAGCACGACAATTCCGATATCGTCTATGTTACTGCCGAAGAGAAGGAGAAGTTAGTCGAGAATGTGCCAGAGCCCCGACTACGAAACGAGTTGATTGTCGAACTTCTCTGGATGACAGGCGTTCGAGGAAAAGAACTGTCAGACATAAAGGTAGAAGATATTGATCGTGACGAGCGGAGTATCTGGGTATATTCGACGAAAACCGATTCCGCCCGTACTGTGTTCTATCAACCTTCACTCGACTTCCTGTTGAACAAATGGCTGGATGGGGGATATCGAGATGCCCACGGGCCAGCAGCAACCTCCCCATACCTGTTTCCCGGAAAGGAATGTGAAAAGCTCAGTCCGAGATTCATCCGTAACGCGGTAATGGCGGCGGCCGAACGGGCAGGAAACCAAGAGCCATTATACGAGGATGCCGGCGGTGCTACCCGATACCGAATCGGAACACATTCCCTCAGTCATGGCCATTGTGTCCACGCTCTAAAGTCTGGAATAAATATTCGGACGATCCAGAAGCAAGCGGGGCACAGTTCCCTGGAGGTCACCCAGAAGTACCTCAGGATTGTTGACGATGACGTGAAAGAGGAATACCAGCAGTTCGGCGATACGGAAACCGAAAGTATTTCCTAATACTTTCTCAGTTCGAACCGTGAGAGACGCGGAGAGTCCATGGAGACGCTAACGGAGTATCTAAGGTACTATCCCCTACCGAATGATGAGAAAGCGGAGGAGCCGCTGGATAGAAACGGGAATCAGGAATCTCGATTGTCACAGTCAAAGGCTACAATCTGATTCTCAATCGCGGGCCAGAATTTTACATACAGGGTAATAATGCTGTGTTTTCACACAATCATATCTAATATGCCAGCATATAAATTACAAATAGGAAGGATTAATACAATAGCCAGTCTTCACCGAACTACGCGGTTGGATTTTGGAGTGGACCAGTCCCGGTGGCGGGACGATTGCCAGCAGATGATGTAGTTGACGACTGGTCCCGTGATTCGGATGCGACAGCAGGACAAAACTGACGAGGGAATTCCAATCCCCCTCAACGACCGAGGCGAATCGAACCGATTCAAGCGACCGGGCTCCGTACCGGTTCTCAGCAGCGGGAGTGACAGTCGATGACCGAGTTGCCGGATGACGACGACATTCGAGAATGGGCAGCGATTGTGTCATCTGATCACATATCCAATGCAAACGATAAGGCGCACGCAGCACTGGACGAGTTAGAGCCATACTTCGACGTAATTGCAATGCGGGACACAGGCAAGTTGTACGAATATCACGATGGTGTCTGGCAGAATGATGGTGAGCAAGTCCTGCGTGAGTTATTGTCCGAATACATGGGGACTGATTACTCGCGGAGTGTGTTATCGAGCGCGAAGGAACTCATTCGTGTCACCGGGGCAATTCCACGGGACGAATTCGGTGTTCCCGACGGAAAACTCCCCCTTCAAAACGGCCTGTTCGACGTGAAAACACGCGAACTCGAACCGGTCGAACCCGAGGACTACATCACCGCACAACTCCCCATCGAGTACGATCCAGTTGCCGAGTGTCCGGCGTTCACGGACTTCCTGGATACAGTGGTTCCTGAGGGGGAGAAGCAGCAGAAGTTACAGGAGTTCATTGGATACTGCTTGCTCCCGACAGTTCCTTACAAGAAGGCGCTGATGCTGTTGGGCGCAACGAACACAGGTAAATCGACGTTCCTACGAGCAATCGAACTCCTATTCAGACCGGACGACTTCGCCCATGTGTCTCCCTACAAGCTCCAGAGTAGGAACCACGCGGCTGCGAATTTGGAGCACAAGATGGTCAACGTAGTCGATGAGCTGGACAATCACGACATCGACAATACGAACATAACCAAGGAGGCGATCTCCGGAGATCCGATGTCCGCGAATCCGAAATACGTCCAGCCCTACCGATTCGATCCATCGTGCAAGCATATCTTCGCGTCAAACAAATCACTCGAAGCCTCGATCTCGGAAGACGCCTTCTGGGATCGATGGCTCACAGTGGTATTCGAGGAGCAAGTCCCGAAAGACGAGCGTGTCGGCACGGACGAGATGCTTGGTAGGTTTGAGGAAGAAATGGCTGGCATGCTCAACTGGGCGCTTGAGGGTCTCGACCGACTCCTGAAACAGGACGGCTTCTCGGGTACTCGGGATCCTGAGGAGACACATGCCCTGTGGACAGGGTTCGGTGACATCCTCACCCAGTTTATCGACGAGGTAATCATCCACAATCCCAACGCTCACGTGTTCGCTGAGAAGGCTCATACCCAGTACGAAAAGTTCTGCAAGCGGATCGGGCGGGACCCGACACGGAGCCAGTATCAGCTCACGCAGGAACTGAAAGAGCGAGAAGTAGGTGAACACACGAGAAAGTACAATCCCGACGAAAAGCAGACACTGACCGCATTCGAAGGAATAGCGATTCGGGAGCGATTTCGGTCCGGAAGTGATAAGCGGGAAATTTAGTTCTGAAAATCATGGGGTCTGTTCTCTAAGCCCGGTACGGTAATTGGAATGAAAGCCAGCTCATGATTTTGATCTCAAAACTTCATCTGAGATACCAGAGGAGACAACACAGTCATAATCGGTTGTCTCTCAAATCTTTTTTGAGCGGAAAATCATGATTCTGCCTTTGGTCCTTATGGGGTCACGTGATTTCTGAATCAAGATCATGATCTTTCGGATGTATCGGGACGTATCATACTCGCCCAGGACTCGACATCTACGGTAGCAGCCATGAGTAGCCGCGATGGCATGCCCCAGTTCCACGAATGGTGTTCGCTCAGCTTAGACGGTGAGTAGTCCAGTAACGGAGACAATGAGCGGTGGCAGGGAGGTGACCGGCAGGTGGATCTGGATGAAAAGCACGAAGAACAGGCTCAGCAAACGGAGCTATAGCGATACAGAACGGTAGCAGGTGCGACCACTTCAGAGCAGAACGGATCAGGTGATCGATCAGACGCCGACTAATGCGTTGGAGACATCCCACCCCTGGTACCCGGTAGGTTTTGTGGGCTTCGCTACTGACTCAAAGTGGATTCGGTTCGGTGACAGACTATCCGCCATCTCAGCCGGATTGGTCGGTAGTTATTTGACAACGACTGAAGGTGTGTCTTCCGACCCAAACCTTACCTAAACGTCGATGAGAGCCGATAGACGTGATTCCTGAGGTCAAGCGCAGTACTTCTAACTTATATTTGGGTGACGTGCTGAGGCGTGGACTATCCGGTTTGAGTGGGCAGTATAAGTAAACCCCTATCGACATGGAAGGAACCGCTGACAAAGTTGAGCAGGAACGGAGAAGAGGGATGACGACTGAACAAGACTCGGGTTCTGGGTTAGTTAGCAGTATTCTGGTACAAAGCGAGTGGATAGACCACACGTTCACGCTTAGACGGAACAGTTTTACAGAAGGTGTTCTAACATAATCAGCCATCCACCCGCAAACATCAGACTATAGTTGGTTGAGGGAGGTATCAATCATTGATGCGCTCTAATGTACCGTATGTACATCCTCTTGTCGTAATATTCTGTCTCGCCATCTTCAGTGCTGTCGGATGGGTGATCTCTCCACTTGAGTTTCTTTCTCAGGATCTATTGGAAATGCAACACGGGGCGACCATCGCCGTTCTGTTAATTGGATTATACTCTGTGCGTCCGTTCTTTCTTTGGCCTCTCAGTCTCTTTTCGGTGTTTATTGGATATCTGATCGGGTTTCCTGAAGGTGTCCCGGCGGTATTGTTGGGAACGCTCTTCACCTGTTCTCCTCCTTTCCTATTGGCGAAGCACTACCGTGACAGACAAGTATATTTCAAACGTTCGAAAGCAGTTGGTGAGCGACTGACGGACGTGACAGGCAAACTTCGCGGAATGATCGCAGCTCGACTCTCACCTGCCCCTGCGGATGCCGTTTCATATGGCGCTGGACTCGCTGGGATTTCGGTGCAGACGTTTGCTCTGGGAACACTCATCGGTGAACTGCCATGGGCAATTTTTTATGTGTTTCTCGGGCAATCTCTCCAGACGGTTTCTACGGCAGCGATACGACAGACAGATATCCGACTCATTCTGTTAGCTGCCGCAGTCTCAGTCCTTCTCATCGCTCGTCCACTTTATGAATTTGCTCAAGGCCAGACAGACAAAGACGACGAGACATCTACCGACTTCTCAGGATAAATCGACGAGTTCCCGGTTTCGAACGTACCGATAGCCGACGAACACCGCCGTGCCAAGCACTGCTCCATACCAGAGTGTGCCGACTCGGATTACCAGCGTTGAACTAACAGCGATTGTCCGTGAGAAGCCGAGGACAACGAGCATTCCGACCATACTGGCCTCAGCAGCGGCCAAGCCGCCGGGTAACAGACTCGCCGCACCAACCACGGAGCCAAGTCCGAACACGAATAGCGCCAGCAGTATCGATGTATCCACGACGAATCCTTCCAAGACGACCCAGAGTGCGAGCCCTTCGAGACCCCACGCAACGAGACTAATCACGAACGCCACCCCCAACGGTTGCGGTCGAAAGAGCCTGTATGTACTCTCGTAAAACTCCCGGATTTCATCAGCATACGAACCCACGACGGGCACCGTTTCAAAAAGGGCCAAAATCCGAAGACAGACCGCTCGCCACTGGAGGAGCGCGACGGCGCCGA
>Ga0207719_100527_pt1 | contig 20347 bp, 20 predicted proteins | sample A23P1SouthBayCA_2_FD_187279 | JGI IMG/M metagenome (GOLD analysis project Ga0207719, IMG submission 187279) | Aerobic enrichment media microbial communities from Eden Landing Ponds, California, USA - A23 P3 (3) (SPAdes) | ecosystem: Environmental > Aquatic > Marine > Unclassified | place... | reverse complement strand
AGAAGCCGGCGTCGCCGAGGTAGTACTGTGCGACCCGGGCCATCGCCGCTTCCCCGTGTTCGGCGAGAAAGGTCGTCGCGACCCCCGGGCTTTGCAGTCCTGCCCGCTCGGCGAGGAAGGCGAGGAAGCCGGCGTCGGCAGTCGCGAGGACCACGACGGCAACGACGAGGACGTACAGGACGGTCACGAGACCGAGGCTCAGGAAGATGGCCCGCGGGACGGTCTGCTCTGGTGATTCGATCTCGCCCTCGCTGGTGGCGATGGCCTCGAAGCCGAAGAACGTGATAAATACCAGCGCCGCGGTCAGCGCCACGTCGTCGACGTGGGTGACGTTGGTGGCGAGCGAGTTCACGAGAACGTCCGCCCGGAACGCCCGGAGACCGCCGAACAGGAACAGACAGATGAGAGCGATCTTCAGTCCCGTGACAACGACTTGGAAGGTTCCGGTCTCCTCGGCGCCGGCGAGGTTGACCGCGACGAGGAGTGCGAGGACACCGACGGCGGGCACCCAGAACGGGAGCGCGGCGGGGAGCGAGAGCGCCGGGAGGAGAAAGCGGGCGAACCAGTCGGCGAAGCTCGCGAGGTAGAAGGCGGCGCTCGCGGGATAGCCGAATATCAGGAGCCAGCCGACCAGATACGACCAGTCGGACTCGAACACCTCGGCGACGTATGCGTAGCCTCCGCCGTCGACCGTGTAGATGGTCGCGAACTCGGCGTACGTGAGCGCGGTCACCGCGGCCACGACGGCCGCGAGGACGAACGAGACGGCCGCCGCGGCGCCGACGTTGGCAACAGCGAGCCCCGAGAGAACGAAAATGCCGCCGGCGATCATCGTCCCGACACCGATGGCCGTCGCCCCGACCAGACCGATCGAGCGTTCTAGCTCCCGCTCCGGCGGCGTCCCGTCGCCCGCTGACACGTCGCGGTCACCCGGACGGCAGTTCGCCGCCCCGTGCATTAAGCGTAGTACCGACTTCCGAATCCGTGGGAATTGGTGTCTGGGGTGGTCACTGAGGCTGTCCCTCCCGAACGGCGGTGCGCTTCGGGGCTCGGTCACCTCGTGGCCGGTCAGGTTCCTAAATGAATACCGACCCCGTTTCGGTGACTCAGACGCGTACGCACGGTCTTCTCGCCAATACACGTCCCCGACGCGTCGCCTACGAGCGGTCCCGGGACTCGTCTTCCCGGTCCTGTTGCGCCGCGGGCGTCATCGAGACGATAAGTCCCAGTTTGTCCCGCCGGTCCGCGGCCCAGCGATACGCCCGCTCGCGGTAGCGCTCGTACTCCTCGAACTGGCGGAGGAAGGTCACGGCTGGGCGGGCGTCGCTCGCGACCTCCGTCCGAACCAGCGCCTGTTCGATGGCGGCGCCACAGGAGGCGACGGCGTCGTCGGTCACGAGGTGCGCACAGTCCTCGTAGTCGTCTGGGAGTCGGTCACGGAGCGTCGGCGTGAGGTCGGCAAAGCCGACGAGTCGGAGGTCGGCCCGCCGTGCGAGTTGGTCGGCACACCACGTACAGAACCCGCAGTCGTCGTCGTACACGAACGTCGGTTCCATGGGCGGCCCCACGCACTCGACCCCTATCGGTCTCTCGTTTCGCTCATACAGTAGCATTTGTAAGTCATTGCACACCCGGTCGCTCGCAGTCTTGCGATTGGGTGTGCAAACAGTTCCAAACGCTACTACAACGTCCGCTCGATGTAGCGGTTGACCGCGCGAACCCGCTCGTCGTCGAACGTCCACAGCGCCTCCCACTGGTTCCGTTCGACGCGCTCGGCGACCAGTGCCGCGGTGCGGGCGTCCGGATCCTCGGCGTGATAGACGACGAACCACGAACTCCGGAACTCGCCGAAGTAGCCGGCGTGAATGACGCCCGGGAACGACTCCGGCGGAACCCAGTCCGGGACGCCGTAAACGTGAACGTCCGTCTCCGTCTCACCGAGTTGGGTGTACACCTGCTTCGTGCCACGCTCGTCGTCGAGTCGGGAGAGCCGCTGGAACGACGACCGGAGCCGCCCCCCGTCCTGTTGCCAGGCGAGCTGTTCGATGAACCGCGAAATCAGGATGAGTGGCAGTTTCTCCGAGTTCGACACCGGGTAGCCACTGACTCGAAACGGCGTCTCCTCTAGCCCCGCCAGCACGTCGGGGAGTGTCACGTCGCCAAGCGCCTTCGTCCCCGTGATGTACAGGTCGGAGTTGACGAGTAGAATCTCGTCTTCGAGCGCCGACAGCGGTGACGAGGCGATAACCTCCTCGCCGTCGACCAGCAACACGACGTTCTCTTCGGCGTCCGACATGTCCAGTTCGTCGACGTCGACCGACCGGTCGCCGAACGTCTCTTCCAGCATGTCCTGAATCGGTTGGGGCCGCGTCCGATTGACCACGGCCAGCGACAGATTGCGTACCTCCCCGCTCTCGATAAAGGCAGTTAGTGAGTCGGGAGCGTCTGGCATTCACCACGAATACGGGCAGCAGACGAATAAAAGCGACTGCTCCTGACCGGGGTAGTGTCCAGATTAGATTGAGTGTGACGTACTTCCGCATCGATCGCATCGTGAAGTTTCACGTACCCTGCGGAGGCGTATACGATGTCGTGAAACGCCGCCCAGAAAGGTTCCAGTGAATGAATTCAATACTGAGACTTCCTCTCGGGATTCTGGACTCCAGTGTTCCCGGGAGATCAGCATGCCCTTCAAACGCATCGTACCGACAGGTTTCCAACAGGATGAGAGCGTCCAATACTCGTAAAAACGTCAATGCCGTCGGGATTGTACGTGTATCGAGTTCCCCGGCGCGTGAGCAGCGATTGATCCCGTGACCGCCCGTGTCGGCTTGCGAAGTGCTCGCTTGATGCCGGCTGGGTCGTAAATGTGCGTACAGTCGGTCTCACTTGAGATAATTAAGTTTTTGACAGTAGCTATCGACAGTGTTCCTGTGACCATAGACAGTACATCTTGTCTTGCATTTACGATATGATGACGGCTATTGTCTCGATTGCATCCCGTCGAGCGCTCTGCGTGGTCGATTGGCTCCGAACACGATGACGAATGTCTCCGTTTTGATTCCTGTGGCAATTGACGCGGATAACTCCGGCTTACGACGGGCTTACAAGAGCATCGTCGAACAGACTGTTACTCCTGAAGAGATACTTCTGGTTACCAATCAAACGTTGTCGACGGCGCTGATCGAAACGATTTCCGCGTTGGTCGATACCCACTCATCGACCCGTCACGAACATTTCCCAAGCACATCGGGTCTCGGCGGTGTTCTTCAAGCTGGGTTAGAGCACTGCCAAGCGCCCTTCGTTGCACGCATGGATGCAGACGATATCGCCGAACCGGAGCGCTTCGCCAGGCAGATCGATATAGTTGCCAACACCGAGGCGGATGTGGTCGGTGGGCAACTCGGTGAATTTCTTGACGATCCCCGGCATCTCGACCGAATTCGTCAGGTACCGACGGCGCACGACGAGATTGCCGACTGGATGGCGTGGCGATGCCCGATAAACCATCCAACGGTCATGTTCGACCGAGATGCAGTTTTAGAGGCTGGCGGCTATCGCCACGTACCGATGATGGAGGACTGGGACCTTTGGGCACGGTGTCTCGCGGCTGGTCTCCGATTTCGGAATCTCGATCAGATGCTCGTTCGAGCGCAGGTGACGGATCTTACCGATCGCCGTGGTGGACTGCCGTACGCACGCGCCGAAATTCGGATGGCCCGCGAGCTTCGTCGGTTAGGCATCGCCTCGACGGTCGACACGACGCGTCATCTCTGCCTTCGCGTCCCGACACGCCTTGTTCCGTCGTCGATTCGTGAGCGGCTGTACCAGCTTTTCGCACGATGATTCGGTCTCTGATCCGGAGAAGCACACCACCGGGTAAATTTTACGTCTTCCGTGGACAACTATGCAACAGTGAATCTATGAGATATCGAGGAGGTAGCCTCGGTGGCTGATCTAGGAGACCTCAAAAAGGGATTGACCGATCCCTCCGCTCTTATCCGCGAATTGAACAAACTCTACTATACACGAGGACGACAGCGTCCCTACTACCCGCACGGGACTGACGTATTCGCCGATGAGGATTGGGACAATTTGATAATTCTCGACGCGTGCCGGTACGACGCGTTCAAAGAGCAAGTCTCGATCCCTGGTCAGTTGGAGAAGCGACAATCTCGAGGCGGGATGTCGCCTGAGTTTGTTCGCGCCAATTTCACGAACAAACAACTTCATGATGTCGTCTACATCTCTGCGAACGAGTGGTTCGCGCAACTTCGGGACGAAATCAACGCCGAAGTACACCGGTTCGTGAACCTGCAGATCGACCACCTCGATCTCGGGGGCATCTCCGTTCGTCCCGAAACCGTGACCGAGCAAGCACTACGTATCGCCGAGGAGTATCCGAACAAACGGCTCATTGTCCACTACATGCAGCCACACCAACCGTACATCGGGCCGACCGGCGAGGAACACTTCGAACTCAGCCCCGGACTGATCGAGACCCTCCGCAAGAGCGACGGCGTCACCGACGAACTGCTCTGGCAGGCGTATCGAGAGAATCTTGACATCGTCCTCAACTACGCCGAGGAACTCGTCTCAGCGCTGACGGGGAAGACGGTCATCACGTCTGATCACGGCGAGTTGCTCGGTGAGCGCGTGTTTCCCATTCCGATAAAGACGTACGGCCACTTCGATGGACTGTACGTCGACGAACTCATCGATATACCATGGTTCGTCTGTGAGTTTTCTGAGCGAAAGACGATCCGGCCGGAAGCGCCCGTCGCCGACGAGGACGATGTGGACGCTGATGCCGTCGAGGACCGACTTCGGCAACTGGGGTACAAGGTATAGTACCTATGCGGTTCCGAGTATTGACCACCGACGGTCGCCATTTCGATGGAGCTGTGTCGAGATGAGTTCCCCACCGAAGCTCATCTATCTCATCAGCGGCTTGGAAATCGGCGGAGCTGAGATCGGCATGGTGAGATTGCTCGATGGACTCCCCGAAGACGAGTTCGACGTGACGGTCGTTGCGCTCAACGGTGGCGAACGAACTGTCGTTCCCGATATCCCCGATCACGTGGATATTGTCGATCTCCAGATCGATAACAAACTCCACGTTCACAAGCTGTTGCCGCTCGTTCCGATCCTGCGGGAAACAGACATCTTGCTCGGGTCGATCTATCACGCGGAGATTGTGGCACGTCTCTTCGATCTCGTGATTCCCGTGGATACGTTACTAACGTGGGCGCACAACACGGAATTTAAGACTCCGATGCGCCGCTGGGTGGACAGGCTCACGATCGGTCGGTGCGATGCAGTCCTCGCTGATTCGGAGGCTGTCGAGACGATGCTGGTCGAACGGCAGGGGGTCGATCCGGAGAAAATCTGGACTGTTCCGATCGCCGGGCTCTCGATGGACGAGTACGACCGGCCGTCCGTCCCGTTGCAGTCGATCGATCACGCGGTCGTCGGCGGCGAACCACTCGGATACGTCGACGAGGGTACCATCGTCGTCGGTACGGTGGGTACGCTCTCGCCGGCGAAAAATCACGACGCCGTTCTGGAAGTTGCGTCGCGATTAGCCGACCGAGACATCCATTTCGCGATCGCCGGTGACGGAAAACGACGGAAAGAGTTGATCGAGGAGGTTGCTGAGCGGGGTCTCACTAACATCTCGTTCCTCGGTCGTGTGGACTCTGTCCCGGAGTTTCTCTCGGTTGTCGATATCTACTTCCAGCCATCTCACTACGAGGGACTGTGTATCACCGTGTTGGAAGCGATGGCTGCTGGCAAGCCAGTGGTCGCGAGTACGGCTGGTGAGATTCCGCGGAACGTTCGGGATGGGAAGGAGGGATATATTGCAGATCCCGAGGATGTGGACGCGTTCGTTGACGCGATTGAGGAACTCGCCGACGACCCGGCGTTACGCTCCCGGATCGGAGATTCGGGGCGAGAACGCGTTGCAGACCGTTACTCACGGGAAGTGCTCGTCAAGACGTTTTCGGCTGTGGTCAGGGCAAACCAACTTAAGTCGTGAAGTAAAAATTAACTTAGAAAATATGGAGTATTTGTAATAATGACATCCGTAAGCGTTGTCATCCCGACTATCGGTCGGGTTAATCGACTTAAAAGAGCGCTTCAAAGCGTTGCCTCACAAACCAAACCTCCACATGAAGTAATAGTTGTCAGTAAATGTGACAAATCAAAATTAACCGATGTCATTGATTCAATTGACATTTCAATCACTGTCGTTGAACAGTCTGGAAATGGCCTCTCAAATGCCAGAAATGAGGGTGTCAACGCGAGTTCCGGAACTTTGGTTGCCTTTTTAGATGATGATGATTGGTGGAAGCCTAAGAAGCTTGAATATCAAGTTCAAACACTCAGCGGAACGGATTCCGCGTTCGTATTCACGGGAATAGAACACGTTGATTCGAATGGAAATACCATCAATTTTCGAATTCCCACGAGTAAACCGGACAACCGGGAAATATTGGTTAAGAATGCAGTTGGTGCCCCCTCTACTGTTCTCGCGAAGCGGACGCGCCTAGAGGCGGTTGGTGGATTTGATGAGACACTCCCGTCTCGAGAGGAATGGGACCTTTATATTCGGTTACTTGAACGGTATAACTGCGAGTACATTTCCAAACCACTTATTTTCAAAGAGTCACATGCCGAGACTATTTCGAGGAATATTGATATGATTGAGCGAGACTGGATGGCATTATTTGAGAAACATGAGAATAAATACGACAAATACGCCAAAAAAGAATTCTTTTCGAATTATTATTTCGATCTCGGACGTATAAGCTGCAAGAATGGTCATCTGGCGCAAGGGCGAAAATACTTTAAAAAGTCTATCAAATATAATCCGGACCCAACCCGCGCCCCTCACTATATTGCTACATTCTTTGGAGAGAAGAACTATGAAATTTTCACAAGCGTCTATCGAACCCTTCGAAAGATAAAATATCGACTAACAGATACTGAGAATATCGAACCTTTGTGATAATGAACACGGCATCAGTACCACACAATATGGATATACGATTATACACAAACCGTCCTATTACCGGAAGTGTAGATACACATTATCACTCTAGTAATTCACATGAGTAAAAATGCAGACCCTGTTCGTCACATGGATCGGTGGAAATATTTTGCACTCATATTTGTGTTAGTTGGCAGTCTTAGCGATTACTCCGTCTTCTTTCGAGGAACAATCTTCCCCACGGTCTTCGTGCTGGGTTCGTGCTTTCTTTTTGTCACGCTATATCTCGTTATCGACGACCGCACGCTACACATCCCTCGATACTTGCTTGTCCCCTTGACAACACTGTTGTGTGCGTATGCAATTACGATGCCATTCCGGCCAGAGGTGTTCTATCGGTCAATTATTGATATCACGGTATTATCTGTTAGCGTACTGCTCATACCACAGGTAATAGACCGCTCTCTGTTTTTTTATTTTGTTCAAAATTTGTCGGTATTGCTTGTTCTTATTGGACTTCCTGCTGTAATAATCGGCCCTTACTCTCTCTTTGGAACGACGATCGGGTATCCGTGGCAGGCAAGCCTACCAATTCTCCCTGGAACATGGTATCCACTTCAGTCAATATACACGAATCCAAATTTCCTGAGCGCTTTCATTCTGGGTGGGATGCTAACTGCATTGTATTCATACGATAAATTAGACAATAGCTATTCACTATTTGCATGCCTTGTCAGCGGAGGTGGTTTGTTACTCACGCAGAGCCGCTCAGCGATCTTTATCGGAGCTTTTGCTATCTTCGGATACATATTCTACAAAATGTGGGGACCCCAGATTTTTCCTCCAGTAGTAATCGGCAGTATCCTTCTTGGCGTAGGTGGTTTCTTTCTTTTGGTTTTTGGGGTCGGTCCACTCTCTCAAGTTAGTCTTTCGGGGCGAAGAGAGATCTGGCAAGCCAGTATTCTGGTACTGATAGAGAAACCACTGATAGGATACGGTCCGGTCCCGCTGGGTCCTATAATTGAGACAAAATTAGGCAGTTCTAAACCTCCGCACAGCTCTTACATTCGAATGTTTTTGGAAACGGGTATTGTAGGTGGTGTAAGTTACATTTGGACAATTTCCACAATTTTATATCAACATATTCGACTCCCTATCGATGGAGAATCAGCAATCTGCTTTTTACTTGGTCTTTCACTAGCAACAATCATGGTTTTTGAGACTTTCACTCTTAGCGGCATCGGATCCAGTTCAATTCTCGCTTCAATAACTTTTGGCTATCTTATAGATGATTTCAATAGCTACGCTCTCGCAGGCGATTAAGTGCGAATTATTGCCAGTATTTTTACAGAAAAAGCAAATTATAGAATTCCAACTTACGATTTTCCTATATGAGATGAAATCACCACACGTTCAACTTCTCTGTTTTGACCTGTTTCCTTGATCCTGTGCGAGGCGTTTGCTGAGAGTCTCTTCCGGATGGGTCTTTGTCGGTCTTGACCGGAAGACCGGCAGCGCTGTCTTCCGGAGGACTCTAATCAACTCGCTACAGAAGGCTGCTCTATCCATAAGAATCCGCCCGGTCTCGAACGAGCGATTTTTTTAGAACAGGCAGTCTGCCTGCCGAATTTATTGTCGACAAGGATTTGTTATTACTAACTTTGACGCCGCGGTGATATTGATGCCAAAGTTAATACCCTTCCTGAAACTTCATTTACAACGAGTAACTGAAAGGAAAATGAATAGGCTAGTAGTCATTCACCCTGATCTGAGATCTATTGGGGGTGCCGAGGCTGTTTGTATGAACATTCTTGAAGCATTACAGGATGAATATGATCTGCATCTAATAACATATAACGGTGCTAATATTGAGAGACTTAACAAATCGTTCAACACACACGTTAAAGCTGAGAATCTAACCACCCATCAGCCGTGGATATTTCGGGCTATATCGAGCATATCTCCTAATCGTCTTTCAATACTAAAGGACGCATTAAGAACTGCGTATTTAAATTCATCTCTACCAGAATTTGATCTGATAATAAGCACAAAAAATGAACTTTATTTAGATAAATTCACCATTCATTATATCCACAATTCCTCTTATCCAGAATATATCGATCCCAATCCGGAGACAGTCGTGCGTAAAATATATCATTCACTAAGTCGCGATATAGGCGGGTTTGATGAGGACAAATTGCAGAACGATGTCCTTCTTGCTAATTCGCACTGGACAGCCGCACCCTTATCTGAATACTACGGGGTGGAATCAACAGTAGTCTATCCGCCAATAGATACGGCTCGATTCACTGACCAAGCGTGGGCCGATCGTGAATCTGGGTTCCTCTGTATCGGGCAGATTGACCCTCGAAAGAATATCGTGGAGAACATCGATATTATAGTCAAGTTACGGAATAGAGGTCATGACGTTCATCTACATATCCTTGGGCCAATCAATTCACAGGATTACTACCGACGGGTTACCGACGAGGCTGATAAGTATGATTTCATCCATGTTGAGGGAGAAGTCAGCTTTGAGCGTATGACTAAGATGATTTGTAGTCATAAATACGGGATACATGGGATGCTGAAGGAACATTTTGGCATGGTGATCGCTGAAATGGTAAGTGGTGGAATGATTCCGTTCGTCCCGAACGGCGGCGGTCAGGTTGAAATTGTCAACAAAAATGAGGCCTTGATTTATGGTTCCTCTGCTGATGCTGTCGAGAAAATCAATGACGTTCTTTCGAACACGGAGGTGCAACGAGAACTGCGTTCAGAACTTCAAAAAATGAAAATGGCATTCACCAAAGACCGATTCCAACAGGAAATCAGAGATGTCGTTCGTAAAACGATTGATACTCCGAAATTTGACCATGGATAGCTGAGACTAGCACTATGTTTGCAGGTAAACTTTTTCAACAGTAACTTGCGTAATATATTTATGCCTCTTATTCAGCGAGCGTACGACAAGTATCGAAGAGACGGTCTCGTTGAATTGTGCTTGAGGGGTACAGAAATGATGTATGAGGGATTATCTGCTCCCCTATGGAACCTCTTGTGGTCTCTCCCACCCCGGCGCATGAAACTGTCTGCTGGAGATACTTCGGCGACTTTTCTGCGATCGTTTCAGAAGGCCCACTCACATGACTTCACCAACGACTTCAAAGAGGAGGAAACAATACTTGAAACGTTTGTTGCCGAACTACGGACAGACGATCTTGTCTGGGATGTTGGAGCCAATCTGGGAATTTACTCGTGTCTGGCGCTTCAAATCGTGACAGAGGGCGAAGTTCATGCGTTTGAGCCGGAACCGACGACGGCCGAGCAATGTGCCCGTCATGTTGAGTTAAACGGCTCGAACGGAAATGTCCACCAGTGTGCACTTCATGACACTTCTGAGACGATTCATCTCCATATCCGTGGACAAACAGGGCACTCACTGAAGCCCGATGAAGGAACATCCACCGTCGCGGTTGAGGCACTCCCCGGAGATATTGCTCTCGATCGATATGATATCCCCGATCCGAATGTTGTGAAAATTGATGTTGAGGGAATGGAAATGGCTGTTCTCCATGGAATGAGACAGCTATTTACCGCATTTCCGCCGCGGATTATCTTTGTCGAAATCCATCCGAACCGGCTTGAGTCACTTGGACACTCCGATACGGATGTTATTAATTTCCTAATTGACCGCGGCTACACGCTCACTGAGTATCAAAAATCAACCAGTAGAGGTCAGTATAACTTGAAAGCTGTTCGGTGAAACACTCTCGAATCATCGATGTCACTTGCTGGTCCGCTTACACCGCTCCTCTCTGAAAAAATTTATCACTGTGTGGTTGAGTGTCATTTGTGATGGGCCGGGGGATATTGTATTTCGCGAAGGGAGACAAGTTCGTTTTAGAAGCCGAAAAGTCGGCTAATAGGACACGGGAGCTGATGGATTGTCCAATCGCGTTGGTGACCAATATAGAAACCAATGCCAATGTTTTTGATGATATTATGATTGATACTGCAGATTTCACATGGTCAGACAAACCTGAAAGTTTGCTCAAATCTCCATACGAAAAGACGATTTTTCTTGACTCGGATATCTGGCTTGAGGAGTCAGTTTCTGGGCTGTTTGATGTCCTTGATCAATTTGAATTGGTGTTAGCGAAGGATCCGAGAGAAGACCATGTTCACTATATGGACAAGACTCATCCTATTAATGGGGTTCCAGAGGCCTTCCCAGAGTACAATACCGGGGTCGTTGCATATCGGCAAACTCCCGATGTAACTCAGTTATTTAAAGAGTGGCAACGGCGATGCAAGCCTGACCATGTTCACGATCAGCTATCATTTCGAACAAGCTTGTATCAATCTACTGTTCGATTTGCGACGCTGCGACCAGAATATAACTGTATGTACCGAGCCCACAATGCGCTGAATGGGGATGTGAAGGTGTTCCACGGAAAACTGGCGAGGGAATCACACCACCCTTCCCTAAACGAGGCCTTACAGAAACTCAACCAGCAGTCTGGTCCACGTGTCAGCTATGGCTATGACCCATACGTGGAGACTATTCCACCCCGTTCTCTTTCGACTTACTTACGTTCTAGATTAATCCGGCTACGATCAATTGTTGAACAAGAGGGGATCGGTGCAGCAGTCAAACGAACGGGCTCATTCCTTCGCCGGAGGTTCAGCCGAAAAAATTAATTCCCCTACCCATTTTCCCGAACGATTGTGTTTTTAAATATACGGATAATACATAACTAATAATTAAATAGAACCGTGTCTGTATTATTTCTTGGACTGAATTGCATACAACTCTGCATACTTCCCACCCTTGTTGACTAATTTTCCATGGTTGCCTGATTCGGTAATCTTCCCGTCTTCTACGGTGTAAATCCGGTCAGCGTTCTTCACTGTCGACAGCCGGTGCGCAATCGTTATGATCGCGTATTCCTGTTCCATCTCCTCAATAGCCTGTTGGACTTGCTGTTCCAAATTCGAGTCTAGGTCACTCGTCGCTTCGTCCAACACCAATAGATCCGCGTCCTCAATCAATGCTCGAGCGAGCGCCACGCGCTGTTTCTGGCCTCCTGACAGCCGCACGCCGTCGTCACCCAGGAGCGTATTGTAGCCGTCTGCTAGGTCCTCCGAGAACTCGTCAACCTTCGCAATCTCACAGACACGGTCTAACTCCGAATCTGAGACGTTTCGATTGCCGACCGTCAGGTTGTACCGGAGCGTGTCGTTGAAGATGAACGGATTCTGTCGCACTACTGAGAGCCGATTCCGCCATTCGCCGATGTCCATCTCGTTGATTGGGATTCCGTTAGCTCTGATCTCCCCCTGATCAACTTCGTACATGCGCGCAAGCAATGAGACGATAGTCGATTTCCCGGCACCTGACTGTCCGACGAAGGCAACGAACTCTCCTTTCTCGACTTCGAAGTTAAGGCCTTGAAGCACGTCCTCCTCCCCGTCGTATGAGAACCATACGTCATCGAATTCGACGTCTGTGACTTCGGAGGGTGCTTCACCAGTCGCCTCGTTCGGTTCCGCGTACTGTTCGAGTTCGTCGACGAACTCCAGCGTCCGGACGAGGTGCGGCAGATCGTTTTCGACCTTGTAATACTGCGAATTCACGTTGCTCAACCGTGGTCCGAGTCGGAACATCGCGAAGAGGAACACTCCGAGCGCCCCGAGAGAGAGATTCGCGAACGTTAGCGCCAGATAGATCAGCACGAACACTGACACCGCCACGACGAGATTGTAGAACTTGTTGATCGCTGCTTCGTTTCGGCGCAGAATGATTTGGGCGCCGGTGTAATCGTTGATTGCTTGTCTAAAGTCTTCGTACAACTCGTCGGCGACACCGAAGATTCGCACGTCGCGAATCCCCTGTGTTCCGGCCTGTGCTGCCTCCTGTCGCTGTTCGTTCGCCGTGGCAACCTTGTCGCCGATATCGTATCCCGACTCCAATACCCGACGGATGAACACTGTGAACCCGCCCAACACGACGCCAGTCAACAGGGTTAGCTCGGGCGAGATTACCAGTGCGACGAGGAAATAGATTCCGGCCAGAAACAGTTGCTCCATGAACTGAATAGCTCGCTGAATGACTCGCCCGGCGTAGTATGTTTGCGTTACTATTGCGTTTAGGATGTCGTCCGACCCCTCTTTGTCGAAGTACTCGACGCGAGCGTTCAGCGCGTGTCGGAACGCCCGATCCTGCAGATCCCGGATGTAGTACGTCCGCAGAACCTCTCGCAACCAGGCTACTGCGAAGGTTGTCGTATACCGAACGACCATCACAAGCGACACGCCTAGGACGACGTAACCTAACGTAAACGGAATGCCAATTGTTCGATACGTAGTGATAAATATGGCCAATAGACCTTCCGCTTGGGCCGTAGGATTCTCGAGTTGGACTAACTCAACAATTGGGAGGACAAAACTTAGACCAAGTCCCTCGAAAACGGCTGCGACGACCCCCAGAAGTACGATACCGATAGTAAATGCTGGGTTATAATTCGCCACGTCGGCCAGTGCTTGGACTTTCTTCTGTCGCGAAATTGAATCACCGTCTGCCTCAGACATGGAGATGATACCAACTGTTCAGTTAGATGAAGAGGAATCAGATAAATTCACCCCTCCAGTGCTCGCTGTCGAGTTTTAAGTGGCGGAGAGCTGACGCAGCCGTTGTCTGGTGCACGAAATTTGATCGAAACCGTAGATCGTCGCAGAGGATTACAGCCGAACCAACGTGATGTGTTGGTTGAGCTGTCCGGAACGATTTAGTTTACCCATCAAAATGTGTCGGTAAGATGGAATGGTGAGATTTTCTATGAACGTCATCGATGACCAAGGTCGCCTCTTCGGACGCATCAACCTCGTCGACGCCCTGGTCGTCTTCGTCGTCCTCGCTGTCCTCGTCGCGGGCGTTGCGTTCGCCCTCTCGTCCGGGTCGAGCGACACCACTCCCGACACCACCACCCGCTACGCCACCCTCGACCTCGGCATCCAGCCCGCCTACGTCACCACTCTCGTCAGTGAGGGCGACGTGGCCGATGCCGACTCCGGCGACGCCGAGAACCTCACCATCACCGATGTCTACGCCACGGACACGGACGACGGTCGCCACCTCTACGCACGCGTTCGGCTCAACGGCACCCTCGACGACGACATTGTCACCTACCGCGGCGATCCCCTCCGCGTCGGCCGCAACCTCGACCTCACGACGCCCGACTACTCGACGGGCGGCACGATCACAGCCGTCGACGCGTCGAACGCCGATCTCCCGGTCGGTCCCACGGACGTGCTCCTGCGCACCACGCTTGCCGCCGACGCGACAGACGAGATTCAGGCCACCGACGAGTACCGGGTCGACGGCCGAACCGTGGGTACCGTCCGCTCGGTGACCGCCTACCGTACCGGCGAGCCTGGCCAAGTACAGGCCTACGTCGGCGTCACATACCGCACCTACCGCGCGAGCAACGGGCCACAGTTCGCCGGTACAACCGTTCGCGAGGGCGCGACACTCCCCCTAGAGACGGACGCTTACGCCTTCGAAGGCGAGGTAATCCGGATGGGCGCGACCGACCCGCGCGGCCGAGAGACCACCCGTACTGTCCGACTGAAGATCGAGAACGCCGATCCCGACTTAGCCGACGGGCTCCGGAGCGGGATGACCGAACGCGTCCGCGGCGACACCGTCGCCGAACTCACGAACGTCGCTGTCGAGCCGTCGACGATGGTACTCACGAGTCAGGACGGCAATGTCTATCGGCGCGAGCATCCCGTCGAGGAGGACGTGACGCTGACCGCGGATCTGCGGATGCGCGAGACGAACGCCGGCGTGCAGTTCAAAGGGTCGTCGCTGCGTCAGGGCCGGACAGTCACCCTCGATTTCGGCACGGTGACCGTCGAGGCGACGGTCGTGGAGGTGCGATAGGATGAGCCACTCCGACGACGCCAATTCGCGACTCGCTGCTGCTGTCACCGATTCGCGCGTCGTCGCCGCCCTCGACCGCGTTGGTGATCGCCTCGCCGGACTCGGCCAAGGGTACCGAGCCGAGCGTCTCGGCACGTGGGGCAGTCGCACCGTCACCGAATCATCGCTCTACCGCTGGCTCACAGCCGACCCCGATCCGGAGGTAATCGTGATCGACCTCCGGAAGTCGCACACTTTCGGCCCGTTCGTCACGGTTCTCGATTGCGTGCTCGCGTGGATCGACGCGGCTGCCACCTCTTCGAGCGCGGTGGCGCTCGCCCGGATCCTGCTCATGGAGTTCCGCGCCGCGCCTGTCCGTTTCGTCGGCGCCGCCGTCGCGCTCGGAAGCGCATCGACACTTCTCGTAAGCGTTGCGCTGGGGGCGCTCGGAGTGTTGCCTATGGTCGTCCTCGTCGCCCTCGCGGTCACGGGGCTGGTCGGTATGCAGGTTACCGCCTCGTGGGCCGACCTCGTCGACTCGCAAGTGGGGCGACTCGTGATAGCCGCGCTCGAACCGCCCGCAGACGATCCGCCCGTTGACGCCGATGACCGCAACGAGTGAGTCGCTCACCCGCCGCTGAGCGGAACGTACCGTTCTCTAATCCCGGAGTCGGCACCGACGACTAGCCCTATCCCGTGCCCGACGACGCTCGCTCGCCGGTGGCTGCAGAAAACGCCCGGGCTGGGGTACCGCCCCGACGACCGCGAGTACTAAGACCCCAGCTCAACTCCTGAGAGGGGTCGCTATTGGGGCCGCGAGCGGAACCATACGGGTCGCTTCGCGACGACGATCCGCTCGACACCGCGTTCCCGGGCTGCGTCGAGGACGTTTAACGTCCTGTCGATGTTTTCGTCTTCGTAGAGGCGGAGAGTGGAAACGCTCGATCGAACGACCGTGCGGGTCGCGTGCTGAAAGACCGTTTCTGGTCCGCCTACCGTCGTCTCCGTTGCCCGACACTACCGCTCTTGCGGGGAGTCAGACCGATTATAAACCGCCGATCCGAACCTATCTGTCGCCGAGAGAACCGCTCGACGGTCGAAAGCCCGCCGGCCAGATTCCGGAACGACGAGGGGTTCGAGAGATCTGTCTGGAATCCCGATGGACAACTCTCGCGGCGACAATTAGTCGGCGACGGCACCTGGTGATGGCCACTCGCCGACGCCGCCGAGTGCGTGGAGGTAGTCGTCGAGGTCGAGAGCGAAGGGCGCGTCGGTCGGCAGGTCCAGCCACGAGAACTCGAACTCGGCGCCACGCTCCTCACCGGTGCCGGTGACCACGTGGGTCCACTCGTCGCGCGGTTCGTGAACGGGGACGTGATAGAAATGGCGGACGTACCGCTTCGGCGGCGACTCGCGCCGCGTCCACACGTCGGTAACGAGGTGGTCGACGCCTTCGAACGTCGCCAGCCCGCTCTCCTCGATTACCTCGCGATACAGGGCGTCACGCGGGGTCTCGCCGGATTCTATCGTTCCCTTCGGCACCTGCACGTCGTCGTGGCCGGGTCCCTCGAACACCAGCACCTCCCCGTCGTCTCTGGTGATGTAGGCGCACACTTTTCCGACGTACGTCACGTTATGCGCTAACACAGTACACTCTCTTTCGGTCCGTCCGTATAACGCTATGGGTCAGCGGGAGGAGTTACCCGTCTGGGGTCCGTTCTGGAGCGCATGAGAGACGAGCCGACTGGGTTCGCGGACGGAGCGAGTGACTTGCCGCCGTCGGTCGACCGCGCCGCGATTCGCCGGATGCGGTTCGTGGCGCGCGTCCTCGACGAGAGCCTCCGGATTCCGTTGACGAACGTTCGCATCGGCCTCGACCCGTTGCTGGGTCTGGTCCCCGTCCTCGGCGACGCGGTGGCTGGTGGCCTGTCGCTGTACGTCGTTTTCGAGGCCGCTCGACTCGGCGTGTCCGCTCGCACCCTGTTTCGGATGCTCGCGTACGTCGCACTCGACGTCGCCGGTGGTTCGATCCCCGTCGTCGGCGACGTGTTCGACGCCGCGTGGAAGGCTAACACCCGGAACGTCGCGCTTGCCCTCGACGACTTGGGGGCGGACTCGCCCGACGAGGTCACTGTCGGCTGACGGCGGCGATGGCTGACTGCCCACCCTTTTGCCAGTCGGCACCGTATTGGCCGCATGGTCCAGCGTGACGTTCGCGTCCCGTTCGCCCCGCGGTGGGTTCGCTGGCTGGTCGCCCTTGCGGTGACTGTCGTCCTCTTCGCCGCGTCGGTCGTCCGCCCACCCGCGTCGGCCGGTACGGCCCTGCCGTCCGCGTGGTTCCACGCCGTCGGGTACGCGGTGTTGGCGCTGGCGCTTGCGTACGCTCTCCACCGTTCGCGCCCGACGTGGCAGGTGGTCTGTGTGGCGTTCGCCCTTGCGACGGTGTACGGCGTGGGAATCGAACTCGTTCAGTCGACGCTCGCGTACCGAGCCTTCGAGGTGGGTGACATCGTCGTCAACGCTGTCGGCGCGGCAGTCGCGGTGGCTGGCTGGCGACTGGCCGTGAGTCGGGTCCGGTTCTACCGCGTCGGTGTCCGTCCGCGGAAGTGACACGCAACTCACCAACCTATTTCCCGTCGCACCACCCACCACCGACGATGGCACCATACGAGGCCTTCGACGAGGACGTGGAGGTCCACGGGCGGACGATCATCGCTGTTGCCGACGACGCCCTCTCCCGGTTCTCGTCGTCGTACCGCGAGACGGCGGCCGACGCCCTCGAAGCGAACGGTATCGCAGATCCCTCCCCCGACGAGTGGTACCCACAGCAGGCGTGGCTGGACACGTTCGCGGTCATCGCCGACGAACTCGAACCGCACATTCTGGACCGCCTCGGGGAACAAATCCCCGATGTCGCCGAGTGGCCGACGGGTCTCTCGTCGGTTGAGGCTGGTCTGCGGTCTGTCGACGATGCCTATCAGCGCAACCACCGCGGCGGCGACATCGGTCACTACGAGTTCGAGTCGACGGGCGAGCGGACGGGGACAGTCACCTGTCTGAACCCGTACCCCTGTCCGTTCGATCGGGGGTTGATTCGGGCGACGGCGCAAGAGTACGCCCCCGTGGAGTCGTTCGTGTTCGTCGAGGAGCGGGGCGACCGGTGCCGGCGCGTCGGCGACGACGCCTGTGTCTACACTGTCTCTTGGTAATTACTCGTCGTACGCTTCGATGGCTTCGATCAGTTCTGCCATCGAGTGGTCCATCATGAGGTCGACGAGCGTCTCGAACTCGTCGTACGTGGCGGCGAGCTCGGCGACGCGGTCGGACGCGTCGTCGGTGTCGTCGAGTCGCGTCAGCGCACGGTCGAGCGTGCGCCGCGTCGACCCCATCTCGCGAGCGACGTGCTGTTGACACACGTCCTGCACGACGAACCAGAGGTTCGATTCGGGTTCGAACTGGACGCGCCGCCCCCCGCCGCCGGAGGAGCGCCGCCGAAGTAAGCCGATTCGGGTCAGCCGCCGAGTCACGTTGCTGATCGTCGATTTCGCGTAGCCCGTCCGCTCGACCAGTTCGGGTATCGACAGCGGCCCGCCCGCGAAGTAAAGGACGCCGTACACCCGGCCCGCGCTCCGACTCAGGCCGTACACCTCCGCCGACCGCTCCATCGATTCGATGACTTCCTCCTTGACTGCCTCGGGGTCGTCCGTCATCGTCGGCCCCCGTGTCGACCTGCTGTCCGCCGTGCGTTCACGTCCGTACTCGATGTACCGTAAGCATTAAATTGTTTGGTCTGTTTGTTCAGGACGAGCCGAACAAACGAAACAAACGGCTCGTCCCCCGCATCGACTCCCGACGGTCACACGCTTCGGCCCTCCCCCTTCGTCGGCGTCCCGCCCACATGTCCCCCACACCAATGCATTCCCCCACCACGCCAGCCGTCCGCTCCCGGTGTGAGCGTCTCGACGCTCGGACCGAGTGCGGGTCGTTCGTGTTCGCCCTCTCGACTGTTCCCCTCCTCGCGTTCGTCCACCCCGCCTTGGCGATTGCCGCCCTCCTCGTTCTGTGCGGGCTGGTCGCGACGCGATCGTGGCGGCCCTGACCGCCCGCGTCCCCACGTTCTATACGCCCGGCCAGCGTCGGCGTCGGTATGGACCCGCACCTGGTCGCCGTCGTCGTGGGTATTATCCAGGGGGTGTTCGAGTGGCTCCCCGTCTCCAGCGAGGGCAACGTCGCCATCGCGCTGACGGCGCTCGGCACCGCGCCGAGCGTCGCCGTCTCTTATGCCCTGTTCGTCCACCTTGGGACAGCCCTCTCGGCCACGGCGTACTACCGCGACGAGGTTCGGACTGCGCTCGCCTCGTGGCCCGACCTCGGCCCCTCGTCGGCGTTCGACGGCGAGACGGCGACGCTCTCGTTCGTCGTCGTGGCCACCGCCGCCTCGTCTGTCGTCGGACTGGTGGCGCTCCTCTCGCTCGACGCCCTCGTCACCGAACTCACGGGCGGCGCGTTCGTCGCGCTCATCGGTGCGCTCCTCGTCGCCACCGGGGTCTTACAGCGTGTTGCAGACGCCTACACGCTCGCCACGCGGTCGGCGCCGGACGCCGTCGACGCCCTCCTCGTCGGCGGCCTACAGGGACTCGCCATCCTCCCTGGCGTCTCTCGCTCCGGGACGACGACGAGCGCACTCTTGCTCCGCGGGCACGACGGCCCGGCCTCGTTTCGTCTCTCCTTCCTGCTCAGCATCCCCGCGGCAGTCATCGGCGGCGTCGTCGGCGTCGTCCGCGCCGGCGGCGTCGGCGTCTCGGTCACCGCGGGGCTGGTCGCACTCGTCGTCGCGGGCGTTGTCGGCTACGCGACCATCGGCCTGCTGATGCGTGTCGTCCACCGGGTGGCGGTCTGGCGGCTCTGTGTCGGTCTGGGCCTCCTCGCCATCGCTGGCGGACTGCTCGTTTAACCTGCAATTAACGGGGGGTTCCGGTCCCCCACGCCCGCACCGTAGGGACCGCTTACCCCTGCGGATTGCTCACCCAACCGTGACGGAGGTGGTAGTTAACCGGTAACTAACCATATATTTGCACGTGTACACTTCTGTCAATGCTCTCTGGGTGGCGGTACCGGCTCGCGAGCGTTCTCGGCGTCGTGGCACTGACCGCGGGAAGTGTCGTCGCCGCGAACCACCCGGCTGCTCAGCGGCTCACCGCCGTCGTCCCCGTATTCGACCGACTCCCGGCGACAACGCTCTCGAACGGTGCGCTCTCGCTCGCCGTCGTGACGACGCTCGCCGTCGTCCTCGTCGCCTTTGTCCCGCTGTTCAAGCCCCGCCCACGACGCGTATTCGACACCATCGCACTCTCGGTTCAGCGAGTCACCCTCGTCGCCGTTGCCCTCGCGGCGGTCGGCTACTTCGATTACACCTACCGGCTCCC
>Ga0207719_100526_pt1 | contig 20449 bp, 26 predicted proteins | sample A23P1SouthBayCA_2_FD_187279 | JGI IMG/M metagenome (GOLD analysis project Ga0207719, IMG submission 187279) | Aerobic enrichment media microbial communities from Eden Landing Ponds, California, USA - A23 P3 (3) (SPAdes) | ecosystem: Environmental > Aquatic > Marine > Unclassified | place... | reverse complement strand
AAGCTGACCGGTGCGCGCTCGCGCATCGAGAAGTTCAACCGCGGCTACATCAAGCACAACGGCGAACCCGCCGAGGAGATCGTCGACCACGGTCAAGGTGTGGCGGTCATGAAGCTCGGCACCATCGGCGTCACCGTCCAGATTATTCCGCCCGGAGCGGAACTGCCGGACGACTTCGAAATCGACGAGGACGCGGACATCGAAGACCTCGTCGTCGACGAAGAGGACGCCGGAAGCGTCGAGGAGCTCCTGGAGGGCGAACCCGACGAGGAGGACCTCGAAGCGGCCGAAGCGGAGTTCGAGGAAGTCGAGACGCCCGACGAGGCGCCCGAAGAGCTCGTCGAGGAGGACCTCGAGGAGGTGGCCGACGAGGCCGCCGCGGCGGAGGACGCGGCCAACGTCGAAGGCGACGTGGCCGCCGAGGACGTCGACGAGGAGCAGCTCGAAGATCTCGACGACGACACCGAGGAGGAGGCCGAAGCCCTCATCGAGGAGATGGAGGACGAGGTCGAATCCGACGAGGAGGGTGAGGAGTAATGGCGATTCTTCACACTCAGGAAGTTCGCGACATGACGCCCGCCGAGCGGGCGTCCGAACTGGAGGAGCTCGAAACCGAACTCCTCAACGAGAAGGCCGTCAAGGCCGCGGGCGGAATGCCCGAAAACCCCGGTCGAATCAAAGAACTGCGCCGCACGATTGCGCGCATCAAGACGATCCAGAACGAAGAGGGCGACTTCGAGTAATATGCTGACCCCCGAAACGCTCCCGAAACACGAACTGGTCGGCCTCCACGCGGAGGTGCTCGACTCGACGGACCCCGGACTCGTCGGCATCGCCGGCGAGGTGGTCCGCGAGACGATGAAGACCCTCGTGATTCGGAGCGATTCGGGAGTCAGTACGGTCCCCAAGGCGGGGACCACGATGACGTTCGCCATAGATGAAGCCGCGGCCGCGCAAGCGGTCGGGACCCCGTCCGAACTTCCGTTGGAAACTGCCGGTCGAACCGGTCAGTCTGGCGGTTGCGAGGGCGAGGCCTACGTTACGGTGGATGGCGGCGTCTTGCTCTCACGCCCGGCACTGCGAACAGAGTTAGGAGTTGATTCCAAATGGCGATAGGACTAAACGTACCCGAACCAGAGGGGGCCTGCGCCGACGAGAACTGTCCGTTCCACGGAACGCTTTCCGTGCGCGGACAGACGCTCGACGGCGAGGTCGTCTCGACTGCGATGGAGAAGACCGTTGTCGTGGAGCGCGAGTACGACGTATTCGTGCCGAAGTACGACCGCTACATGACCCGACGGTCCCGCATTCCGGCCCACGCGCCCGAGTGTTTGGACATCGCTGAGGGAGATACGGTAACGATAGCAGAGACACGACCGCTCTCGAAGACCAAATCCCACGTCGTCGTGACCGAAGGTGATGCCTGATGGAGGCACTGAAGGCTGACGTCACGCAGGGCCTCGAAAAGGGCTCGCTGGTGACCTGCGCCGACAACACAGGCGCGCGCGAACTGAAAGTCATCAGCGTCACCGGCTACCAGGGAACCGTCAACCGACACCCGAAGGCGGGCGTCGGTGACAAGGTGACCGTCTCGGTCACCAAAGGGACCCCGGAGATGCGCCGGCAGGTGCTGGAGGCAGTTGTTGTCCGCCAGCGCAAGCCCATCCGCCGCCCCGACGGGCAGCGGGTCAAGTTCGAGGACAACGCGGCGGTTATCATCGACGAGATGGAGGAACCCCGCGGGACCGAGATCAAGGGCCCCGTCGCACGGGAGGTCGCGGAGCGGTTCGGAAGTATTGCGAGCACTGCGACGATGATAGTATGACCGAACAACCACGAAAACAGCGAACGCAGACGCGCAACGCCCCGCTCCACGAGCGACAGGCACAGGTTCGCGCGTCGCTTTCCTCGGACCTCCGAGAGGAGTACGACCAGCGCAACGTGCGCGTCAACGCGGGCGACACCGTCGAGATTCAGCGCGGCGACGACGCGGGCGAGACCGGCGAGGTCGCGTCCGTCGACCTCACCGACACGAAGATTCGTGTCGAGGGTGTCGTCACCGAGAGCAGCGACGGCGAGGAAGTGCTGCGTCCGCTCGAAGCAAGCAACGTGCAGGTAACCGAACTCAATCTGGAGGACGACCGCCGCGAACAGCGGCTGAGCGAGGAATGACGAACCACCAAAAGCGACTCTCGGCACCCGACTCGTGGCCCGTCGAGCGCAAGACCGAGACGTTCACGGTCAAGGCGACGGGCGGCCCCCACGGCGACGATGGGGTTCCCCTCGTCATCGTCCTGCGGGACGTGTTGGGCGTCGTCGACACGACCAAGGAAGCCAAGTACGCGCTCAACAACGACAGCGTCCTCGTCAACGGCGACGTGCCGAGCGACGTGCGCGAGCCCATCGGGATGTTCGACATCCTGGCGCTCCCCGCACGCGAGGACTACTTCCGCGTCTTCCCTGACGAGGGTGGACGACTCGGTCTCACCGAGATAGACGCCGACGCGGCGTCGAGCAAGCTCTCGAAGATCGAGGACAAGACCGTCGTCTCCGACGGTCGCGTCCAGTTGAACTTCCACGACGGTTCGAACCTCGTCGTGGAGGACGACGACTACGACACGAACGACTCCGTCGTCGTCGCCAACGAGGGCGAGGAAGTCGTTGCGCACTTCGAGTACGAAGTGGGCGCGCTCGTCACCGCCATCGACGGCGAACACGCCGGCGACGTCGGCACCCTCGACAGCATCGAGGTCACGCCCGGCTCCGCCCGGAACAACGTTCACGTCGAGTCCGACGACGGCACCTTCGAGACCATCGAGGACTACGTCGTCGTCATCGACGAGAACTTCACCGGCGACTCCGAGGAGGGTGAGGACGAATGAGCCTCGACGAACTCCACGAGATGCGCCGGCCGGAGATAGAGAAGGTCGTCGTTCACATGGGTATCGGCCAGGGTGGCCGCGACCTGCAGAACGCAGAGGAGATTCTCACGGAAATCACGGGGCAGGACCCGGTCCGAACGACCGCGAAGTCCGCCATCCGAGAGTTCGAAATCCGCGAGGGCGACCCCATCGGTGCGAAGGTCACCCTCCGCGCCGACGAGGCGCGCGAGTTCCTCGAAACGGTGTTCAACATCGGCGTCGTGGACCTCTCGGCAAAGCAGTTCGACACCCGAGGCAACGTGAGCTTCGGCGTCGAGGAGCACACCGAGTTCCCGAGCCAGGAGTACGACCCGAACACCGGCATCTACGGGCTGGACGTGACGGTCAACCTCGTCCGCCCGGGATACCGCGTGAGCAAACGCGACCAGCAGACGCGCCAACTGCCGTCGGCGCACCGCTTGGACCCCGAGGACGCGGCCGCGTTCCTCGAGTCCGAGTTCAACGTTGAGGTGAACTGAGATGAGCGAGACAGAACACGAAACTGGCGAGCACGCCGGCAAGCGGACCGCCGAAAGCCACGAGTGCCGACGGTGTGGCCGCGACCAGGGCCTGGTGTCGAAGTACGACATCTGGCTCTGCCGACAGTGCTTCCGCGAGATTGCCCGCGACATGGGCTTCAAGAAGTACAGCTAATCATGGTCGGAAAGGACCCGCTGGCTGACGCACTCTCTGGCGTGGACAACGCCGAGAGCGTCGGCCACTTGGAACACAACGTAACGCCCGCTTCGAACCTCATCGGCAACGTGCTCGAGGTGTTCTACAACCGCGGTTACATCGGCGGTTTCGAATATCTCGAGGACGGGAAGGCCGGCGAGTTCGAGGTCGAACTGAAAGGCGCCATCAACGAGTGCGGCGCGGTGAAGCCGCGCTACTCGGCCGGTGTCGACGACTTCGAGCAGTGGGAGAAGCAGTACCTCCCCGCCCGTGACTACGGGACGCTCGTCGTCACCACCAGCCAAGGCGTCATGAGCCACTACGAGGCCCGCGAGGCGGGCATCGGTGGCCAGGTCATCGCATACGTCTACTAATGACACGAATCGAAATCGAAGTTCCGGAGGAGGTCAGCGCCTCCATGGACCATCTCGAACTCACCGTCGACGGTGACGTTGGGTCCGTGACGCGTCGCCTCTGGTACCCCGGTGTGAACGTGTCCGTCGAGGACGGCACCGTGGTCATCGAGGCCGAAGAGGAGGACGCCCAGACGAACGCGACGGTGGGCACCTTCGAGAGCCACGTGAACAACATGTTCCACGGGGCATCCGAGGGCTGGACCTACGAGATGACCGTTCACTACGCTCACTTCCCGATGCAAGTCGACGTTGAGGGCGACGAGGTCGTCATCAACAACTTCCTCGGGGAGCGTGCGCCCCGTCGGACGGCGATTCTCGGTGACACCGAGGTCGAAATCGACGGCGAGGACATCACGCTCTTCGGTCCGGACAAGGAGGCCGTCGGACAGACGGCCGCCGCTATCGAACAGTTGACGAAAGTCCCCGATAAGGACACGCGCGTCTTCCAGGACGGCGTGTACATCACGGAGAAGCCGAGCAAGGGTGGTGCCTAAATGGCAGACGAAATCGAGGAACTCGAAGACATCAGCGGCGTCGGCCCCTCGAAGGCCGAGACGCTGCGCGAGGCGGGCTACGAGAGTGTGGAGGACGTTCAGGCCGCGAGCCAGTCCGAACTGGCCGAGGTCAAGGGCGTCGGCAACGCGCTCGCCGCCCGAATAAAGGCCGACGTCGGTGGCCTCGAAGTCAGCGAGGACGAGGAGACCGAAGCGGACGTCGAGGAAGCGGAGCCCGAGACGGAAGCCGAGGAAGCGGAGACCGAAGCGGTCGAAACGGAACTCCGTCCCCGCGGCCACGCCGACAAGACGCCCGAACTCAGCGATGAGGAGAAGCGCCTGCTCTCGCGCAGACGCGAGGTCTCAACGCCGAAGTTCAACCGACAGGACCACCACAAGAAAAAGCGGGTCGCCAAATCGTGGCGCCGACCCACCGGGACGCTCTCGAAGCAGCGTCGCGGACAGAAGGGGAAGGGCGACAAGGTGGCGGCCGGCTTCCGCGGTCCCGAGTCCGTCCGGGGCAAACACCCCAGCGGGTTCGATGAGCAACTCGTCCACAACACCGACGACCTCGAAGGCGTGGACCCCGACACCGAGGCGGTGCGCATCGCCTCCGGCGTCGGCGGCCGCAAGCGCGAGCGAATCGAGGACGAGGCGGCGGAGCGCGAAATCCGCGTTCTCAACCCGACGTACGTCGAAGTCGAGGTGGAAGAATGACTGACCTGAGCACCCAGAAGCGACTCGCGGCAGACGTGATGAACGTCGGCGAGAACCGCATCTGGCTCGACCCGGACGCACAGGAGGAGCTCGCAGACGCCATCACCCGAGATGAGGTCCGCGAGATGGTCGAGCAGGGCCTCATTCAGGCCGATGAGCCGGAAGGCAACTCCCGCGGTGCCGCACGCGAGCGGGCCGCGAAGCGCGCCTACGGCCACCGCAAGGGCCCCGGCTCCCGCAAAGGGAAGGCCGGCGGTCGGCAAAACGAAAAGCAGGAGTGGCAGAACAGCATCCGAGCGCAGCGGCGCAAACTCCGCGAACTCCGCGATTCGGGCGAACTGTCGCCCGCCCAGTACCGCGACCTGTACGATCAGGCGAAGGGTGGGGAGTTCCAGGACGTGCGCCGACTGCTGAACCACATTGAAGACAACTACGGTGATAAGTGATGGCTAGCGGACCACGATACAGAGTTCCGATGCGACGCCGTCGCGAGGTCCGAACCGACTACCATCAGAGGTTGCGCCTGCTGAAATCCGGCAAGCCTCGGCTCGTCGTTCGAAAGAGCAACAGCCACATCACGGCGCAGCTGGTCATTCCCGGTTCGGACGGCGACGAAACACTCGCGAGCGCACACTCCAGTGAGCTCGCCGAACACGGCTGGGAGGCCCCCACGGGCAACATCCCCGCCGCCTATCTGACGGGGCTCCTCGCGGGCCGACGCGCCGTCGAGGCGGACGTCGAGGAAGCGGTCCTCGACATCGGTCTCAACAGCGCGACCCCCGGCTCGAAGATATTCGCGGCACAGGAGGGCGCCATCGACGGCGGCCTCGACGTGCCTCACAACGAGGACGTGTTCGCTGACTGGGAACGGACCCGGGGCGAACACATCGCGGAGTACGCCGAGAGCCGCGAGGAACCCCTCTACTCGGGCGCGTTCGACGCGGCCGAGCTCCCGGCGCACTTCGACGACGTGCGCGAGAACATCATGGAGGCTGACATATGAGTTCGAACTACAACGACGGCTGGACGCCGAAGACGCGTCTCGGCCGCATGGTACAGGAGGGCGAAATCGAGACGATGGAGCAGGCCCTCGCCTCGGGTCTCCCGCTCAAGGAGCCCGAAATCGTGGACCAGCTCATCCGCGACCTCGAGGACGAAGTGCTGGACATCAACATGGTCCAGCGCATGACCGACTCCGGCCGACGCGTGAAGTTCCGCTGCGTCGTCGTCGTCGGCAACCGCAACGGCTACGTCGGCTACGCGGAGGGTCGCGACGACCAGGTCGGCGGCGCCATCCAGAAGGCCATCGAGGTCGCCAAGATGAACATCATCGACGTGTCCCGCGGCTGTGGGTCGTGGGAGTGTGGCTGTGGGACACCCCACACGACCGCGCTCAAGACGACCGGCAAGGCGGGCAGCGTCGAGGTCGAACTCATCCCGGCGCCCCGCGGACTGGGCCTCGCCGGCGGTGAGACGGTGAGCCACGTGCTCGAACTCGCCGGCATCGAGGACGCCTGGACGCGCTCCTCCGGGAAGACGCGGACGACGGTGAACTTCGCGAAGGCGACGTTCAACGCGCTCCGCAACACGACGGAAGCACGCGTCCCCGAACGCACCCGCGAGAAGCGAGAGGTGATCGAATAATGCGGGCTGTCGTTCAACTGCGCGGTGACGTGAACATGGACGGTGACGTTGAGGACACCCTCAACATGCTGAACCTCCATCACGTCAATCACTGCGCGCTCGTCCCCGAGGAGGAGACGTACCAGGGGATGGTCGCCAAGGTCAACGACTACGTTGCCCACGGCGAACCGGACGCAGACATCGTCGCGACGCTCATCGAGAAGCGCGCCGAACCCCTCGAGGGCGACGCCGACGTCGACGACGAGTACCTCGCTGAGAACACCGACTACGACAGCGTGTCGGCGCTCGCTGAGGCGCTCATCGACGAGGAGACGACGCTGCGCGAGCAGGGTCTCTCCCCGGTGCTTCGGCTCCACCCGCCGCGCGGCGGCCACGAGGGCATCAAGCACCCCGCCAGCAAGGGCGGCCAACTCGGCAAGCACTCGTCCGAACAGATAAACCGGCTGCTGAAATCGATGCGATAACTCATGACGGACAAGAAACGACGCCAACGCGGCTCCCGAACCCACGGCGGCGGCTCCCACAAGAACCGCCGCGGCGCCGGCCACCGTGGCGGGCGCGGGCGTGCGGGCCGCGACAAACACGAGTTCCACAACTACGAACCGGTCGGCAAACACGGGTTCAAGCGACCCCAGGAAGCCCAACTCGACGTTGCGGAGATTTCGGTCCGCAAACTCGACGAGGACGCGGTGCTGTACGCCGCCGATGACCTCGCTGAGGAGACCGACGACGGCTACCGCCTCGACGTGCGCGACATCGTCGAGGACGGCCACGACGTCGACGCGGTGAAGGTGCTGGGTAGCGGACAGGTCCGTAACGAACTCGAAGTCGTCGCTGACGCGTTCACCGAGACGGCCGTCGAGCGCATCGAGGCCGCCGGCGGCGAGGCCCGCCTCACCGAGCGCGGTGAGGAGCTCGCCGCGGACGACGACGCCGAGGAAGACGAAGACGAGGCGTAAACTGATGGGCTGGAAGGAGACTGTCGGTCCGACGCTCTCGAAGTTCCCGGGTGTTCGCCGCCCGCAGGGCCACGTGTCGTTCCGCAAAAAGCTGGCCTGGACAGCGGGGGTGTTGGCCCTGTACTTCTTCCTCACCAACATCTCGCTTTTCGGGCTCGGACAGGACCCGTCCAACCTCTACGGTCAGTTCGGGGCGCTGCTCGCCGCCCAACAGGGGAGCGTGATGCAACTCGGCATCGGTCCCATCGTCACGGCGAGCATCGTGCTCCAGCTGTTGAGCGGTGCCGACCTGCTCGGGCTGGACACGTCGAACCCCAGAGACCAGATGATATACCAGGGGCTCCAGAAGACGCTCGTCGTCGTGATGGTGTTCTTCACGGGCATCCCGATGGTGTTCCTCGGGAACTTCCTCCCGGCGGGCGAAGTCGCCGGGCTCGGAACGTTCGCGGTGAACTGCATCATATTCGCCCAGATAGCCGCTGGTGGCCTCCTCGTCCTCTACATGGACGAGGTCGTCTCCAAGTGGGGGGTCGGCTCCGGTGTTGGCCTGTTCATCATCGCGGGCGTCTCCTTCAGCCTCATCTCGGGGCTGTTCTACTGGGAGCCCGGAGCGGGAAGCCAGGTCGGCTTCTTCCCCTACTGGATCAACGTCGCGCTCGGCAACATCGAGATCGGCTCGGTGCTCGGCGGGGCCGGTCTCGAGACGCTGCTCTTGCAGCAGAACGTCGGGCTGGTCGCGTTGCTAACGACGGTGATAATCTTCACCGTCGTCGTGTACGCGGAGAGCGTCCGCATCGAGATTCCGCTCAGCCACTCGCAGGTGAAAGGGGCCCGCGGTCGGTTCCCGGTCAAACTCATCTACGCGAGCGTGCTGCCGATGATTCTCGTGCGCGCGCTCCAGGCGAACGTTCAGTTCCTAGGGCGGCTGTTGAACTCACAGCTCACCTCGATGCCGGCGTGGCTCGGCCAGTACGACCAGAACGGCAACGTCGTCAGCGGCGTGTTCTACTATCTCGCGCCCATCCAGTCGCCCCAAGACTGGATGTGGTTCGCGGGGACGACTGGTCAGGAGGCGTGGCAGGTGTTGCTCCGCGTCGGTATCGACCTGAGCGTGATGGTCGTCGGCGGCGCCATCTTCGCCGTCTTCTGGGTCGAGACCGCCGACATGGGCCCGGAGGCCACCGCCCAGCAGATAAAGAACTCCGGGATGCAGATTCCCGGGTTCCGGAAGAACACCACGGTCATCGAGAAGGTCATGGAGCGATACATCCCCCAGGTGACGGTCATCGGGGGCGCGCTCGTCGGCCTGCTCGCCGTGCTGGCGAACATGCTCGGTACCATCGGCGGCGTCTCCGGAACGGGGCTCCTGCTCGCCATCTCCATCACGTACAAACTGTACGAGGAGATAGCCGAGGAGCAGCTCATGGAGATGCATCCGATGATGCGCGAGATGTTCGGCGGATAGTGAACCCGGTCTGAACACTCATCCGAATGGGGACGAATCCCCATGTGCGCCTTCTTCCTGCCTGATAGCGCCGAAGACGCTTCTCCGCACGTCCGCATCCGAATTGCTCCCGAAAAGAAGCTTGAGTGGCTAGAATACGCCGACGAGCACGACCTCTCTCACCGATTTGATCAAAGACGCCGTCGATAACACGATTAGCGACACCTGGGTTCTCTACGTAAAAGTGCTTGGGCCAGGCAGACGCCTTAGAGCCTAAAAACCCATCAAACAGCGGAATTGTGTTTCAAGGGTGCTCTCTGTTGTGTTTGGTGGTAGGTGTGGTTTTATTGATGTGAAGGGTGTATGGTGAGATAGATTATGGTTTGTAATCGCGTTCGTATGGTTTGTGTTGTTGCGGTGTTGGTTGTGCTGGCTGGGTGTGGTGGTGGCGGGACGGGGTTTCAAACGTCGTTTGAGGGGGGACAAGGCGTGGTTGCGGAGGACGTGGTTGTAGAGCAGGGGTTCGTGTTGGAGAGCCAGGAACAGTTTGTGGTGAATGACTCGGTTCGGGTCGATAGAAATAATGAGAATGTGTCGGTGTCGGTGTCGAATTGGGTCTCGACGTATCGGAAGAATGGGTCGGTGAGTAGTTCGAATGGGAGTGAGGTGAGTGTTGCGTCGCGGGTTGGGGTGGTGAGTACGTCGTCGATGGAGATTCTTGGTGGAGAGGTGAATCCGGTGTTGAAGGAATCAACGGAGCAGCGTACGAATCGGGTGATGGGTGGGGATGCGTCGGTTACGGTGGGGTCGTCGATTGGGGAGCCGTCAGTAACGCACGTGACGGGTGAAACCGTGTTTTTGCAGAAGTTCGATGCGACAATACTGGTTGATGGGAAAGAGGTTGATGCGTATGTGCTGACGGGTGTGTTCAAGCATGATGGCTCGGTGCTGCTACCGGTCGGTGTATATCCCAAAGAAAGCAATCATGAAGCCGCAGTAATGGAGCTGATTAAGAATATGGATGTGCGGACAGACTCGGATGAGTGAGTGTTAACACGGAGTAGCAGCGTTGTGTTGAGTGCGTAGTTGGGAGTTGAAGCGTTCCCACGACGGTCAGAACCAGCTGTTACTTCCTTGATTCAACGGTTCGTAATCGGTCTGTAATCACTCAGTCTATACTCCTCCGTCAAGTGGGGCGAACGCGTTGCCGACCCGCTGGAAATTCAGCAATGTGATCCGAGAGAGGGGTGTTCGCACCGTTTTGGTAGCGTTCCGGGCGTTCATACAGGCCATGAATAGGGCCATATCACCGCTATAAATACAAAATGTTCACACTACTCCGATGATGCGCGAGATGGTCGGCGGATAGCGGTCTTTTCTCCCCTTTCGGGCCGAACAGCGTCGTATCTCCCCAGCCGTGAGCACGGCCAATGCGGCCTGACGCGAGTTCGCGGGTGATTTAAACCCGAGCGTCGAATCCGGGCGCATGAGCGACCCCCAAGTTGTCATCATGGGCCCGCAGGGCGCTGGCAAGGGAACGCAGAGCCGACGCATCGTCGAGACGTTCGGCGTCGACCACGTCTCCACGGGCGATATGCTCCGGGAGAACAAGGACATGGAGACCGAACACGGGACGCCCCGCGAGTACATGGAGGCGGGCGAACTCGTCCCCGACGAGGTGATGGAGGCCGTCGTCGAGGAGGCGCTCGCTGACCTCGACGGCTACGTCCTCGACGGCTACCCGCGGACGATGGGTCAGGCGGAGTTCCTCGCGGGCATCGAGGACATCGACTCGGTGCTCGCCATCGAAATCAGCGACGAGACCGCCATCGACCGGCTCACGGGCCGGCGCGTCTGTCCGGAGTGTGGTGCGAACTACCACGTCGAGTTCGACCAACCCGAGGAGGAGGGCGTCTGTGACGACTGTGGCGCCGAACTCGTCCAGCGAGACGACGACAAGCCGGAGGCCATCCGCAAGCGCCTCTCGGAGTTCCACGAGCAGACCGAACCCGTCATCGACTTCTACCGCGAGGAGACGGACATCCCCGTCGAGACGATAGACGGCGAGCGCGCGCCCGACGCGGTGTGGGAGGACGTGCGCGAGGCCATCGAGCGGGTCGCGTAAGCGAACGGTTGATAACGCCCACCCCGTAAACACACCCAATGGCAGGTACCGCCGAGACGGTCCGAGCGCTCGTCCGCGAGGACCCGGAGATGGAGGCGGCCATCGAGACAGTCCTCGAACGCGCCGACAGCGAGGACGAAATCGACTGGGCCGACGTGAACGACGACCTCACGAGCGGGCAGTGGGGCCGACTCATCGAGAAGGGCGTTCTCGTGGACGACGGGGACGGGTTCGTCGTTTCCGACGCGGAGGGCGTCCGCGACGGTCTCGAGGACGAGGAAGACGCCGACAAACCCGACGGCGCGTCCTGGACGAAGTGGGACAAGGTAGCGGCCGCCATCGCGCTCTCCTTGTTCCCCGGCTACTACTTCAACCCAGTCCGGAACGCCGTCGGCGGCGTCGTCGACGTGATATTCGGGCCGCTAGAGGCCCAACTCCCCTTCTACGCCGTCATCCTCGTGATGGCCGTGCTCACCGGGTTCAACTCCACTGTGTTCCAGGCGAACCTGATGAACATGGAGAAGATGTCCTACTACCAGGAGCAGATGAAGGAGATTCAGGAGCGCCAGGAGGCGGCCAAGGAGCGCGGCGACGACGAGGCCCTCGAGGAGATCCGCCAGGAGCAGATCGAGAACGCCGGCGAGAACCTCGGGATGTTCAAAGAGCAGCTCCGCCCGATGGGCTGGATTATGCTCCTCACCGTCCCCATCTTCCTGTGGATGTACTGGCTGATGAACCAGGGCGGCGTGGGCAGCGAGTCGTTCGTGTTGCCGCTGGTCGGCCAGACGACGTTCCAGAGCGGCACCGGGATGTTGCCCTTCCCCTCCTGGATCGTCTGGTACTTCCTCTGCTCGATGTCCGTCACGCAGGTCATCCGGAAGGCGCTGAACGTCCAGACCCAGCCGACCTGAACTGGGCAGTGTAACGCCGTCCCACACCGCCGACAGAAAAGCCGATTTTAAGCCGGTGGGGGGCGCATCCCTGATATGTTGATTACCGTCTCGGGCCCGCCCGGCAGCGGGACGAGCACGATTGCGGACCGTCTCGCGGCCCAACTCGGCTACGAACACGTCAGCGGCGGCGACATCTTCCGGACGCTCGCCGCGGAACACGGGATGTCGCTGTCCGGGTTCAACGAACTCGCTGAGGAGGACGACGCCATCGACCGGGACCTGGACCGACGGCTCCGCGAGACGGCGGCCGAGCGCGAGAACGTCGTGCTCGAATCCCGCCTCGCCGGTTGGATGGCGGGCGAACACGCCGACCTCAGAATCTGGCTCGACGCGCCCATCGACGTGCGCGCGGAGCGCATCGCTGAGCGCGAGGAGAAGACGCCCGAGCAGGCCCACACCGAGACGGAGGAACGCGAGGCCAGCGAGCGCGCGCGCTACGCGGAGTACTACGGCATCGACTTCACGGACCTCTCGATATACGACCTCGCCGTGAACACGGCCCGCTGGGACGAGGACGGCGTTCTCGACCTCGTCGTCAACGCCGTCGACGCGTACGACCCTAACACCGACGAGGGGGCGTCGGCCGTCGAGGGCGTCGCCTACGAGTTCTGATGTCGCTCCGAGACGCACCCGAGAACCGGTCGCCGTCCGAACTCCTCTCGTTCGGCGTCGTCAACCTCGACAAGCCCGCCGGCCCCTCGGCCCATCAGGTCGCGGCGTGGGTCAGGGACCTCGCGGGTGTCGAGAAGGCCGCCCACGCCGGGACGCTCGACCCGAAGGTGACCGGCTGTCTGCCCACGCTTCTGGGCACCGCGCCCCGCGCCGTGCCCGCCCTCCAGCGCGTCGCGAAGACGTATATCGCCGTGCTGGAACTCCACGGCGAACCCCCGGCCGACTTCGAGGACGTCCTCTCCGACTTCGAGGGGAACCTCTACCAGAAACCCCCGCGGAAGAGCGCGGTGTCGCGGCGCCTGCGGACCCGTCGGATTCACGAACTCGCCTGTTTGGAGCGCTCGGGGCGACAGGCGCTGTTGCGAATCCGCTGTGAGAGCGGTACGTACGTCCGAAAGCTCTGTCACGACCTGGGGCTCGCGCTCGGCACCGGCGCGCACATGGGCCACCTGCGTCGCACCGAGACCGGACCGTTCGACGACACGGACCTCGTCACGCTCCACGAGTTCGCGGACGCGCTCGCGTACTGGCGCGAGGCCGGTGACGAAACCATGCTCCGCGACGTCGTCTCGCCCGCCGAGCGCGCAATTCGTCTTCCCGAAGTCATTATCGCGCCCTCCGCCGCCGAACAGGTCATCGAGGGCGCGCCCGTGTACGCGCCCGGCGTCATCGACGCGCCGGAGGAAACTGATGACCTGGTCGCCTGCTACACGCCGAACGGGGCCGTCGTCTGTCTGGGCCGCCTCGTCGGTGACCCGCACGCCGAACGCGGCGAGGTCGTCTCGCTCGAACGCGTGCTCGTCTGAGGGTCACGCCCTTCCCGTCTCCGAAACGAAGCCCTTAAACTCCGGACACGCGTCCGTCGAATCACGGGACCGTGGGGTAGCTTGGTATCCTCGGCGCATGGGGTGCGTCGGACTCGTGTTCGAATCACGACGGTCCCATCCCGTTCTCTTCCGTATCGAAATTACTCGACGTACAAGCGCTCGCTGTCCAATTTACTGACCTGGACACGGAGAAATAAAAACCCTCGTTTGAGTGCGGGTGGTCGACGTGAGTTCCGAGCACTCCGACGCCGAATCTGGGGGCGAGGAACGCTACGAAGCGCTCGCGGACAGCCTGAATGAAACGGAGTAGTTACCCTTGGTTCTGCCCGATAATTTCTATTTCGCCGTCGAAGAACTGCTTCCACCCGCCGTCGGGTTCGTCCTTCCGATAGAGCGTGTTGAACCGTATCAGCTCAGTCTCGCGCCCTGAGCGAACGAGGTGTGCCACAAACGCTCGGTCAGTGGGTCCGTTCATTCGGATTTATTTATAAGCACCTTCGGCAGTTTGACCACGGGAACCACCGCCACACCACGCCAATCCCCCTCCAATAGAAAGCGTCGAAATGAGTGGTTAGATGACCTAAAGCACCCGTTTTCCATTTCCCGTGACACTCGTTATCGGGCGACGAACTTATACACAAAGCATTTACCGGTTCCTTCGCTTGTAATGGTTGTACCCCTACCCAGCGGTGACAACAGGAGTATCACCATCGCGGTGAGAAACGGCATGTCGCCCAAACAAGACAATTCAACTATGACAAGCCAAAAATTCCGTGCCGTAACGCTTGCGGCGCTGATGGTGCTCTCCGCGTTTGTGGGCACTATCGCGTTCGCGGGTGGAGCGGCGGCGGCAAGTAACGGTTCGTTCGTTGTTGACGATGATTCAGCGAGCGCAACGACCAATCTGAACGCAACACTTGACTTCAATGGCGGACACAGCGTTGGTGGACTAGGCATTGACTTCAGTGGTGCGAGCGGCTTTGACGGACAGCTCCCGTCGAGTAGCTCCAACTACGAGATAAACTTCTATAACACCAGTGCGAACACGCTGAACGAAACCGTCTCTGGCGGCATTTCCGCGAGCGCGAGCAACGGTCAGTCGACCGTTAATCTCACGTTCAGCACTGTTTCCGTTAATAGCGACTGGAATGTGACGACGAGCGTCACTGACTTCCAGAACCCGTCAGACCGGGGAACCTACTCTGGTACGTACCAGATTAACCCATCGTCGGACGGTAACTCGGTGAACGCTGATCTCACGATCAGCGGCGCCGGTGCCGCCCCCAACGCGGACGTGAAGTTCGATAATCCGGCCAACCTCTCTGGTGAGATTATCTACGAAGGCCAAGAGATGGCCGTGAATGTCTCTGACAATGCCAGCGACGGTGACGACGTGTACCTCCGTCAGGGCACCAAGGGTGACAGTACGCCTGTTTCCAGCGAGGTCGTCAGCGGTGGTTGGGTCACCTTCGACACAACCGGCCTCACCACCGGTCAGGACTACTTCCTGCGCTCTGGTGGCAATTCCATCCCGGTTGATAACCCCGAGTTCGAACTCGTCAAGCAGAACATCGACGTGACTCTGACTGAGTCCGAAGTTGGGAACGGTTCCACGGACTACAGTACGACGACGGACCTCAAGGTCTCGTCGCCGCTGCGCAACGACTACGATGCGAACATCTCCATCGACGGCTTCAGCGAGCAGAACTTCGTCGATGCGTTCGGTCTCGCGAACAACGACAGCGTCTACGGTAACGACGACGACGGGTACTACCTCCACGTCGACGGCGTTGAGGGTACGCACACGCTCAACTTCTCCAGCTTCGACGCTGGTGAGCCCGGCACTGAGACCACGTACTCCATCACGGTTGACGTGACGGACACGACCGCGAGCGGTTCGCAGGACGTTACCCTGTTTGCCGAGGAGCCCGCAGAGGAGACGAACGTTGAAGTCGGCTTCACCGGTGACGACGGCAACGTCTTCGATGTTACGCAGGGTAACATCGCGGAGTTCACCGTCGAGATGCAGGACACGCAGAACGCGTCGATCAACTTCGGTTCGACGGACAAGGAGTACAAGGCACGACTGAACCTCACCGACGGTGCGACCGGTGACGCGGACGGCGAAGTCACCGTGCGCCTGAACACGTTCACCGCGGGTCGCTCGGGCACTTCGCAAGCGTCCTTCGGTGTTGCGGACACCGCCAACGACAGCGTTGACGTTATCAGCACGCGGAGTCCGGGTCAGGAGGCCGAGGGTTCGATCCTCGCGGCGACCTCCTTCCGGATGAACCTCTACGAGGGTCACGGACTCACCGGTGACACGGCCGACGTGGCCGCGCTCTCGGTCGTGCGTGACGCCGAGGCGGGCGGGAACGACTACACCGCGCCTGCCGGCACGGTGTCCGAGGACATGGAGCTCTCGGATGAAGTGAAGAACAACCTCTTCGCCCAGGGCGAGGCTGCCCTCGGTGACGACGTCGCCTGGGACTGGTCGCCCGGTGTTGGCCTGGAGGGCGCATTCGCCGTCCACCACGCTGACCTCACCGGTGGCCAGGACCACCTGACCACGATGCCCGAAGGCGACAACTTCGAGAACGCCTTCTTCAGCCTCATCAACAACGAGACGAACATCTCCGCAGCGGTGACCGGTCAGCCTGACGCGCCGTCCTACGACAATCTCGCGACGGTCGACGTCGAGATTGGTGACGAGCGTCAGCTGGTCCTCAACCAGAGCAACGTGAACGTGATCAACGACGACGGCACGATTTACCTGCTCTTCGATTCGGAGAACCTCGACGTCTACGTCGACGAGAACGACAACGGCGTCTACGACGCCGGTGAGGGTGCGACGTGGGACGACGACGAGTACACGCTCAACGTGGGCGACACCATGGAAGCCGGTCTGACGGTGAACGCGAACGAGAACGCTGGTCTCACGTTCAACGAGATCAGCAAGGCCGGATCGGGGATCGAAATCCTCGAGCCGTCCATGAACCTCGTCTACGAGGGCGACACCTTCCAGCTTGAAGCGGTCGAAGACGCGACCGTGGAAGTTGAGACCTCCCTCGCAGGCAACACGAGCGGCTTCTCCATGGACCTCGAGTCCACGGACGACAGCCAGCCGTTCCTCGAGACTGTTCCCTCGATTCAGGCGAACGGGGACCGTCTCGTGACCTCTGAGTTCGATCTCTCGGGCTACGAGGGTGCGACGTTCAAACTGACCGTCAACGGCCCCGATGGCCGCGAGGTCGATACCATCGAGATGGCCGGCGAAGTCGTCGCAGAGGGCGCGACGGAGCCGACCACGACCATGGAACCGACGACGACCACGCCGACGACGACGTCGACGACCACGTCGACCACGACGTCGACGACCACGTCGACCACGACGTCGACGACCACGTCGACCACGACGTCGACGACTACGTCGACCACGACGTCGACGACCACGTCGACGACGGCGCCGACGACGGAAACAACGGAAACGACGGAAACGACCGAGGAAGAGACGACGACGTCCGGCTCGGGTAGCGGTCCCGTGCCTGGCTTCGGTGTGGGCATCGCGCTGCTCGCACTCCTCGCCGCGGGCGCACTCGCGCTCCGCCGTGAGAACTAACGAAGCTGAATAAATAGGCTCGACGCGAGTCGGCCTGTCGCGCCTTCGGGCGCGATTCGGACCACTCTCTTCGGCCGCCCGCGGTTCTGGGCGGCCATTCGCTACACCCCGCAGTGGCGACGCTCTCCCTTTGACCGGCTTGAACGTGGGGTACAAAGCGCTTCGCGCGTAACGCTACCCATGGCCAGCGAAACCGCGACGCTTGCGGGCGGCTGTTTCTGGTGTACCGAGGCCGTCTTCGAGGAACTCGCCGGCGTCACCGCCGTCGTCTCGGGCTACGCGGGCGGCCACGTGGACGACCCGTCCTACGAAGCCGTCTGTGCGGGCGACACCGGCCACGCCGAAGTCGTTCAGGTGACCTACGACGCCGAGACGTTGAGTTACGAGGACGTGCTCACCGTGTTTTTCGCCGTCCACGACCCGACGACCGTGGACAGACAGGGCCCGGACGTCGGTTCGCAGTACCGCTCGGCAGTATTCTACCACGACGAGGCACAACGCGACACCGCACGGGAACTCGTCGAGCGCCTCGAAGTCGAGTACGACGACCCGATAGTGACGGAAATTGAGCCCCTAGAGACGTTCTACGAGGCGGAGGCGTACCACCAGAACTACTTCGAGAAGCACCCGGAGGACGCGTACTGCCGGTTCAACGCCGCGCCGAAAGTCGAGAAAGTCAGGGAGAAGTTCGCGGAACTGACGGCGTAGCTACCGGTTCTGCTCCCACTTCGCGCCGGGGTTCGTCACGGCGCCGTTCGCCGCGGACCCGAAGGCCGCGCCGTACTTCGCCAACACGCCCGTCGCGTAGGCGGGTTCGGGCGCGGGGCGGTCCTGTAGGCGCTCGTTGAGCTCGGCCTCCGAGAGGTCCACGGACATCTCCCGCGCGTCAACGTCGATGGTGACCGTATCGCCGTCCTGGACGGCGGCGATGGGGCCGCCGGCGTACGCCTCTGGCGCGACGTGGCCTATCATCGGCCCCCGCGTCGCACCGGAGAAGCGGCCGTCCGTCAGGAGCGCCACGTCGTCCTCGTGGCCCTGTCCCACGACGGCGGAGGTGACGCCGAGCATCTCGCGCATCCCGGGCCCGCCGCGCGGCCCCTCGTTGCGGATGATGATGACGTCGCCGCTCTCGATGTCGCCCTCCTGGACGTACGCCATCGCGGACTCTTCGTCCTCGAACACCCGGGCGGGGCCCTGATGATAGAACCCCTCGTCGCCGGTCACCTTGAGCACCGAGCCGTCGGGCGCGAGGTTGCCTTTGAGGATTTTGATGGCGCCCTCCTCGTGCATCGGCTCCGCCGTGGTGTAGAGGAAGTCCGCCTCGATTTCGCTGTCGTCGGGGAGCGTGAGGTGGTTCAGTTCCTCCTCGATGGTCCGACCCGTGACCGTCATCGCGTCGCCGTGGATGTACCCGCCCTCCAGGAGGCGCCGGAGGACAACCGGGATGCCGCCGACCTCGTGGAGGTCGTTCATCACGCGCTCGCCGCCCGGCTGGAGGTTGGCGATCTTCGGCGTGCGGTCAGATATCTCGTTGAAGTCGTCGATGTCGAGGTCGACGCCCGCCTCGGCCGCCAGCGCGAGCAGGTGGAGCACGGCGTTCGTCGAGCCGCCGATGGCGACCTGGAGCGTGATGGCGTTCTCGAAGGACTTCCGCGAGAGGATGTCGCTCGGCTTCCGGTCGTTTTCGATGGCTTCGATGGCGAGTTCGCCGGCGCGCTCGGCCTCTCGGTAGCGCTCCTCTGACTCCGCGGGCGGGCTCGCGGCCCCGAGCGGCGCGAGGCCGATGACCTCCGCGATGGACGCCATCGTGTTCGCGGTGAACATCCCGCCACAGGCGCCGGCGCCGGGGCAGGCGTGGCGCTCCAGGTCGTCCAGTTCCTCCTCGGTCATGTCGCCGGAGGCGACGCTCCCGACACCCTCGAAGACGTTCTGGACTGTGACCTCGCGGCCATCGTGTTCGCCGGGCATGATGGACCCGCCGTAGAGGAACACGGAGGGAAGGTCCGTGCGGATGGCAGCCATCATCATCCCGGGGAGGTTCTTGTCACAGCCGGCGACGGTGACGAGACCGTCCATCTTCTCCCCGAAAGCGACGAGTTCCACGGAGTCCGCGATGACCTCTCGACTTATCAGGGAGGCCTTCATCCCCTCGTGGCCCATCGAGATGGCGTCGGAGATGGTGATGGTGCCGAACTCGATGGGCATCCCCGCAGCGTCGTCGACGCCGTCGTAGGCCGCGTCGGCCACATCGTCGAGGTGGACGTTACACGGCGTGATGTCCGCGGCGGGGTTGGCGATGCCGACCATCGGAGAGGAGAGGTCGCGGTCGTCGTAGCCCATCGCGCGGAACATCGCGCGGTGGGGGGCGCGGTCGACGCCCTCGGTCACTTCGCTGCTCGGGAGGTCCGCGGGCTTCTCCCGCTTCTCCTCGCCGGGTTCCTGTTGGCCGTGACTCATACTCAAAGGTATGTCCCCGAGTGAATAAATGGTGTCGCTCCGGCAGTCGGTGGCGTATTGGCCGTGACGTACCGGACATGTTCGGCCTGATTACGAGCGCGCTCGCACGGAGGCTAACACATTCGGATGGCCGAACGAGCGAATCGGGACGCACCGAGGCGAAATCCCCTTGCCCCGTCCGGCCGAGTGAACAGTATGACCGTTCGCGTGACGGCCGGCGCGCGCCTCCACATGGGCTTCTGTAACCTCTCGCTCGCCCACGAGCGGATTTACGGAAGCGTCGGCGTCTCACTCGACGCGCCCCGCGTCGTCGTCGAGGCCGACCCCGCGCCGTCGCCGGACTGCGAACACGAACTGGCCGCCGACTACGCCCGCGAGGCGTGCCGGTTGCTCGACGTTCCCGGCGCGCGACTCGACGTCCGCGAGGAACTCCCGCGCCACGCCGGCCTCGGAAGCGGCACCCAACTCGCGCTCGCCGTCCTGACGGCCGTCGCGCGGGCACACGACCGCGCCCCGGCCGTCCGCG
>Ga0207719_100524_pt1 | contig 20532 bp, 19 predicted proteins | sample A23P1SouthBayCA_2_FD_187279 | JGI IMG/M metagenome (GOLD analysis project Ga0207719, IMG submission 187279) | Aerobic enrichment media microbial communities from Eden Landing Ponds, California, USA - A23 P3 (3) (SPAdes) | ecosystem: Environmental > Aquatic > Marine > Unclassified | place... | reverse complement strand
GAGCGCAACATCGAGGACGACACCTATCACATCTGGACGAAGAAGCTTCCCGTCTCCCAACTGGGAGACGTGAAGCTGGTCATCGCCGAGAAAGAAACAGATGAAGACGAAGAGAACCCGGTCAAGTACCTCGCTACCAACAAAATCGACGCACCGACCCAGCACGTGATCCGCTCCTACGGGATGCGGTGGCGCATCGAGACGTTCTTCGAGGACTCGAAACAGGATCTTGGCCTGGGAGACTGCGAGATGCAGACTGACGAAGGTGCCAGTCGGCACTGGCACCTTCTCATGGCTGCCTACAGTCTCGTTCGTCTTGATTCTGAGTCGAGCGTCTTGGGGACGGTTCGCTCGAAGGCGTCATCGCTTCGAGCGAACCTCGAACATTCTCTGAAGGAAGCCGTCTACAACCTTCTCTCGTGGGTTCGGGACAACGATGATCGTGGCGTCGAAGACCTTATGCAAGAGATCGACCACCTCTTCGTTCACTCAACAGCCGACGCTAGCGTGCAAAGCTGAGTTTACATGAGAATACGCTCAGCGACGTTGACCTTACAGGCCGAGTTGCTCTTCGACCCAGTGGTCACGGGCCGTGAAAACCATGTCCTCTTCGTCCGCGAACATCGTTGTTTCGGCAACGAACGTATCCCAGGTGCCATCGGGTACCAGCTCCAGTTCAGCGGCCGAGTCCGCCTCGGACGGACTGGATGCGACCATTTCGTCGAAGTCCTCGAAGTCGGTATATTCCTGGATGAACGTAGCATCGAAGATATCCTCGATTGGAATTTCCTCGTATTCTCCGACGATCTCACGTGGATGCGGGAGGTCTTCGGCTTCGACTGCCGTTTCTATCAAGTCGCCTTGTTGAACCATATTTGCAATAATGGCCGATCCCATCTAAATGTTTCTGGTGACGGGCTGTGACATTCAGTATAGAGACGAGCAGTTCAAAAAATCAAATTCGAAATCGAACTCGGAACTTGAATTGTAATGTAGCGAGTTCGAGAGTTACCGCGACGTTTCGGCGAGAACCGACGCGGCGTAGGCACCACGCTCGGGGCTATCGAACGTTGCGATACCTAGGTCTTCCATTCGCTCTCGGTCCTCGGTCAGAGCCGCGTCCGGCCCAGCAACGGTGAATACGATGGGTTTGTCGATATCGGTCGTGAGTTGCTCGAGTTCGTCAACGGGATACCCCAATGAGTGCTCGAATATCTCGTAGACGAGGATGATGTCAATGTTTTCGTCGCGCCCCACCGCGTCAATGACGTCACCGAACTCTGGCATCGGACGGCCAGTATCGACAGGGTTCTCTTCGTACGTGAATCCATGGAGGATATCGTCGAGTCGCCCACGGGTCTTCTCGGTCAGTTCGGGTAAGTTCACGCCTTGTTCACAGAGGTAGTCCGCCATCATGATCCCCGGACCAGCCTGTGCAGTGACGATTCCAACATTCGGGCCGGCCGCTTGTGGACACTGCGCAAGGACGCGACTAGCGTCAAGTAGTTCAGTCATCGAGTCTGCCATGACGGCACCCGCCTCAGTGAACGCCTGTTCGTAGCGCCCGTACTCCTGTATCGGTGCCGCGGTGTGAGCTTGTACGAATTCCTCCATTTTGTTCCCGGACTTGAGCGCGACCACGGGCGTATTCGCCTCCTCGACAGCTTCGATAGCGCCGTCAATCTTTGCAGTGCCTTCGATGTGGAGCGCTATTGCGTTCGTCTCTGGATCGTCGTCAAGCATGGGAACGACGTCGTCGAAATCGGTGTTCACACGATTGCCGAGTCCGTACATTCCGGCAGTTCCGTAGCCCTCACGATCCAACTGGAATGTAGCTGTCACCCCGACACCACCACTCTGTGCAGCTATCGCAACGTCGCCGGACTCAATCTCGTCGAAGCCCGGTACGAAAGAACTGAACAGGTTTCGCTCTGGGATGATGTACCCAGCTGTGTTCGGTCCTAGAACGGATATGTCGTAGTCGTCGGCAACTTTCTGGATTTGTGCTTGAAGTTCTTCCCCGTGCTCACCGGCTTCAGCGAACCCGCCGGCGAAGACGACAGCGGCGCCGACGCCAGCCTCGCCACACTCTTCGATGACGTCTGGGGTCGCTGGGCCGGGGACGCAACAGAGTGCGAGGTCTGCATCGGTGTCAGCGAGAGACTCGACAAAATCGTAGCCGTATACCGACCCTTCACCGGTGGGATTGACTGGGTATACGGTTCCGTCGAACTCTTTCGCGTTTGCCATCGCGTCGTTTCCGAGTTTCCCTGGTGTCTTCGATGCACCGATAACTGCGATACTGCTCGGTTCAAACAGCTCTAACAGGCTCATAAGTCATCTTCTCTATTGGCGTGAATATAATTTTCGACTGTGTGGTGGTGTTTGGGCAATAATGCTAGAGAGGAAAGACGGTAGACTCCACCATGTCGGCCTTTTATTCGCGTGCCATATTCACCGTCATGTGCGTTTCTACGGTGGTTTCGTTGTTGGCGACGTGCGCTACTCCGACGAGTAACGAATCTCGAAGTCGAAAGTTATCGACTTCGTCGGCTGTTCTGTCGAAGATGTAGTTGTCGAGGGTCACCAACTCCGGCAAGATTGCTTTGCCCGGTCCCCACACAGCCTCTATGATCAGCTGAGGTGCACCTGTCGACGACTGGATGGTGAACATCATGCCGCTATTTTTAATGCCGATATTTTACTGGATGACGACTGTGATGTCTACAGCGTTGCGGCAAAGATCACCTGATGAGTGAAACAGTGAGGGCCAGTAGCGTTTTATCCGGTCGCGCAACTCCTTGCATCTCAATGTGAGTAACGTTCTCCAGCTCGTACGCGGGCGAGGCGTCCGGCAGGTCATCTGCCGTCGCTGAGGACCGCACTGCGACCATGGGCACCCCATTGATGTCGTAATAAGCCTTCGGAACGTCCCGGCGCTTTGTCTCGAGAATCAGCTTCCGGACCTGCTGTTAGCCTCTAGTCAGTGCCGTGCTGTCGGCGATGTCTACGTCTACCGTATCGAACACCTCCCCCCTTCGCAACCACTGTCTCCTCGACGAACGTACCGTCCGAGTCGGCCGTGGCGACGAACCCCTACCGCGTCGGAACCTCCCCCAACGGGTCAGTTACCTGACTGACGCGCTCTTACGCTTAACGCGGTCAATGTCTCTGGCGCTGATCGTACTTAACAAGGCAACTGGTATGTTACTCGGGCATCCACCAGCCCGGTACATTTGCTTCGCTGTCTGCTGTGAGGAAGGTGAAGACCCGACGGGTGTTTGCCTACGGAAAGGAGAGGGGTTGATTGTACTGTCATATATTCCTCCGTGACGATTATTGCAGCCGATCAGTATAGACTCCAGAGATGGGATAGTTTCATAGGCTCCGGAACCGCTTTATTTTGTATGACCGATGACACCGGCGGTGAAAAAAACCTGAAAACGATCCTGAACGCAATCAAGGTGATTGAGGCGATCGAAGATTTGGGTGGAGCCTCGTTGACGGAACTTGCATCCCATCTAAACATGGCAACCAGTACTATACATGGTTATCTCAATACGCTTGAGAACGCACACTACATAACGAAAGCGGATGATGAGTATCAACTCAGTCTCATATTCTACAAACACGGTATGCACGCAAAAAGATCGATTGGAATAATCGAAATATCAACGCCACTGCTCGACAAGATCGCCGAAAAAACCGGTGAAACAGTGTGGTTGGTCGTTGAGGAGCATGGAAAGTCAGTACTGCTGGAACAGGCAACGGGGGAGAATGCCGTCCCAATGGAGGCTGACATTGGTGATAGGGTCGATATTCACTCGGTCGCAGGCGGAAAGGCGATACTTGCATACCAGGACGAAAAATACGTTCAAGAAGTGATAGACCTGCACGGATTGACACCGCGGACCGAACACACAATAACAGACGAAGAGACGTTTCGTAAAGAACTCGAACAAGTAAGAGAACAAGGGTTTGCGGTCAATCAACAGGAGTCCGTCCTCGGACTCCGGTCGATATCTGTACCGATCCGAAGAGATGACGAGGTGATAGCAGCTATAAGTATTGCTGGACCGGCTCACCGTCTCACAGATTCGCGAATAAATGAAGAAATATCTTCAATTCTGCTCGAGGCGAGTAACGAAATTGAGCTTAAGATGCAGTACACCTGACGACTGTCTAACGACATCGCTGCTCCTGTGTGGCACGTCGTCGGCCGGTACCGGATCGGTTTGACACCGTCGAACAGTCGACGACAAAACAGCGAGAATCGTCCGTATCAGTCGGCGTTGAGATCGAAGGACCGAGTCGGGATGATATCGGCCTGTTTCCGTCGGACGGCGTAGAACACTGTCCCAGTCACGACGAGTCCAAGATAAATAAGGAAGGCTCTCGGCGTCTGCTGGGAGACGTACGCGAATGAGACAGCATTGATCGCAACCGCACCGATCGATGTCCGGCGGACGATAGTGGGAGTTAAGTATCGAGAAGACCGTAGAGCGTCCTTCTCAAAGATTTCAGGGAACTTATCCGGGAGTCGAATACCAATCAGCGGACCGATACTGAACGTCGTCAGGAACGCGAGCGTCAGACAGGTCGCAAGGACATTGAGTGGGAGGGTCAGAAACGTCGTTGATACGGAAATGATGAATAGGACCGCCATGAAGTATTTTGGTTCGCCGTGTTTGTTGGTCTTATTGAAGATTGACGGAATCAGTCCGTCCGATGCCGTCGCCTCGACATAGCGGTTCATGATCATGATGAACACGATATCGGAGGTGACGCCAGCTAGCACTGCACCGAAGCCGACCACGAGGAGTAACCCCGACGGTAGATACTGAGTAGCGACGAAAGCCAACGTCTGGTCAGCCAATTGCGTGTACGACACGATGCCAACACTGACGAGTCCGATTAGGATTGCAGCCGAGATGTTTGCGAGTGCGGCAATCGTGATCGACTTCGACACCTTCTCTTTGGCCTCTTTGACACCACCAGAGAAGTCGACAGTGTAGAAGGAGGCTGCTGAAATAGTGTAGAGTAGGGCGAACGCCGCAACCATCCCTCCGATTCCAGGAGAGGACACTGAGGTCAGGGTAGCCATATTGATTTCCCCGAACCCCGGGATCACAATAGCGGCAAGCGATGCAAGCAATAGGGCTGAGAGCACGATCTCGATCCATCCGATTATCCGGAGACCGAACCAAACGACGACAAACGAGAATGTCATCATGGTGAGGATTAACTGATGAACGGTCAGCATCGGCACGAACGCGTTGAAGATCTGCGCACCGGGTATCAGGATGTACTGAATGATCGCGACCGCACCGAGACTGGTCATGACCCAGACGGCTAACCATCCGACGAGTTGGCTCGCAGACTTGTTATTGGGGAACAGAAATCGGGTCGGATAGAAGTAGTGTCCGGCCGATGTAGGCCATGCCTTTAGAAGGCTGAAGTATGACGGGAAGGACAAGAAGATTGGGATCGCCGTCAGGATTCCGAGAACCACGACGTACGGACCCGCCAGTGATCCAGCTACGACAGGAGTGACCCAGACGCCTCCGCCGATACTGATACCGATTGCAGCAGCGATACTCGCGATGAAGCCGATCTTTGTTTCTTCTATTTGTGTCATTTGTGTTCTGTTGTTTTTCGCAGTGCCCTCCCTTCATGCATCCCAACTTAGACTGTGTTAAGAGATGCCGTGGCACTCTAAACAGAAATTCATGTTAATAGTATATAAATCCTCTTGTTTTTTCTGCCACATGTTTGGCTGGCGCGGAATACGTCGACCGTCACACGTACGCTCGTGCGATAAACGAATGGTTAGGTGCCAGTCGGTCACTGGTTGATCAGCACTGAAATACCATGTTCAATATTTCGAATATATCGGAAAGAGGGGCAGGATAGGAAACTTGGTCATTCGCGTACGGTATTCGCAGTTCCATAACAGCAGTACATCAGTTATTTTCAAAGGCAACGCCAAGATACCGTTTCGGGATATTCGAAACCGTGTGGTGAGAGGAAAACCGTCAGAAACATCTATAATTTTTGTAGAAATCTCGTATAGGATCGCTCTCCTACCTGTTCCGAATTTTCCGGATTTCGTGAGACAAGAAAACAATCATCACAACCTATATTACCCACAGTTACGATACTATAAATCATGTCTGTACAGCTACCAGATTTGGCCACGGATTGCCAGAACCTGTTCATTGATGGAACGTGGTGTAGTTCAGTTTCCGGCAAGCATCTCCCGGTTTCGACCCCGATAGACCGGTCCGAGATCGCGAGCGTTCCAATGGGCTGTGACGAGGATGTTGATGACGCCTATCGAGCGGCGGCCGACGCTCAAGATGAGTGGAAAGAAAAGTCGCCTTCGGAACGGAAAGCAGTTCTAGAACGCGTTTTGGAGGCGGTCAAGGATCATAAGGACGCGCTTGTCTCGGCTCTCGCAGTCGAAGGAGGAAGCACCAAAATCAAGGGGAGAATCGAAGTAGAAAACACTCTTGGATTTATTGATCACTCGACAAACCTCCCATTCGAATTCTTCGGTAAGACTGGACCCTCACCGATTCCAGAGAGAGAGAACAAGATTCGACGGACACCCACTGGCGTCGTTGGCGTCATCTCACCGTGGAACTTTCCGCTTTCATTAACGATGCGAGCGGTCGCACCGGCGATTGCACTGGGAAATAGCGTGGTAATAAAACCGTCGAGCAAGACACCGATCACGGGTGGGTTGATCATCGCCAGATTGTTCGAGATGGCGGGCCTTCCCGACGGTGTCATTAACGTCGTTACGGGATACGGCTCGGACATAGGCGATGACATGGCCGCCCATACGGATGCTGATGTTATCGCGTTTACCGGCTCGACAGGCGTCGGACGTCGCGTCTCGAAATTCGCTGCAGAACAGTTGACCGAACAGGCGATGGAACTCGGCGGGAACAACCCTCACATCGTGCTTGACGATTCAGACGTTGAGAATGCCGTCGAAGCAGGCGTCTTTGGAACGTTCCTCCACCAAGGACAGGTCTGTATCTCGATTAACCGACACCTGGTTCACGAGTCAATCTACGACGAATACATCAAGGCACTTACAGCGCGTATCGACAACCTTCCGGTCGGCGATCCACGCGACGATGAGACCGTAATCGGGCCGATCATCGACGAGGGACAGCGGGATGAACTGGCTGACTATATTTCACGAACCGTCGAACAGGGCGGCAAAGTCGAAACGGGCGGCGACGTCGAGAATCTGTACTTCGAGCCAACCGTCATATCGGGCGTAACAAACGAGATGGCAGTAGCCTGTAACGAGCACTTTGGACCGATCGCACCTGTAATCCCGTTCAGTTCGGACGAGGAGGCTGTGCAGATCGCGAACGATACCGAATACGGCCTGGCAGCCTCGGTCTACGGCGGCAACCTTGACAGAGCCAAGACCGTAGGCAAACGAATTGAGGCTGGCATGGTCCACATCAATGACCAGCCGATCAACAGTAATCCACGGGTCCCGTTCGGTGGAAAAAAAGCATCCGGAATGGGGCAATTCAATGGGAAGGCAATCGTACGGAAATTCACCGAACCGCAGTGGATCTCAGTACAAAACGAACCACGGACATATCCATTCTGACGATGTGTCACGAAACAATTCGGACTGTCGAACGTAAGCGAGCCAGTAACAAGAGCGACGTATTCGATACCACGATTCGAACCTAACTATGCACGAAATCAACGCGGCAGTCATGCGCGAACCAGAAAAGCTCTCCTACGAGTCGGTCACCCTTGACGAGCCAAAAGAGGGGGAAGTACTAGTAGACATCCGGGCGACCGGCGTCTGCCATACCGACTATCACGCTTACACGAACGCTGAGACCCAGTGTCCGATGGTTCTCGGCCACGAAGGTGCGGGCGTCGTTGAAGCAGTCGGCGACCAAGTCAGTCGCGTCGAACCTGGCGACCACGTCGTGCTCTGGGTGTTGCCGTCGTGTGGCGACTGTGAGTTCTGTGTATCGGGGCGGCCGTATCTCTGTTCACTACATGCGGAGATTCGGGGCGGAATGCCTGACGGGACGAAGCGAATACACGGTGATGACGGGCCGATCAACCACTTCTTCGCACAGTCGTCGTTCGCGGAGAAGGTAGTGGTTCCGGAACGAACGGCGGTCCCGATCCGATCGGATGTTCGGTTCGAGATTGCTGCACTCCTCGGTTGTGGCGTCCCGACAGGTACCGGAGCCGTGCTGAATACGGCCGACGTGCGTCCTGGCGATGACGTTGCCGTCTTCGGCTGTGGAGGTGTCGGCGCCAGCGCAATCATGGGTGCAGACCTTGCCAGTGCACGAAGGATTATTGCCGTCGACATCAACGAGCGGAAACTCAAGCAGATGTGCGAACTTGGTGCGACCGACATCGTGGACGCGTCGGCGACGGATCCGGTTGAGGAGATCCATCGACTGACTAATGGGGTCGACTACAGCTTTGAGTGCATCGGACAACCACAGACACTGGAACAGGCATTTGAGTCACTGGGCCGTGGCGGTACCGCGGTCGCGACGACGACGAAGGACACGGGGACCTTCGAAGTCGACGGTGGTGCGTTCCCGCGAGGTGTGAGTATCGTCGGAAACATGGTTGGCTCGACGCAACCACGCGTCGACATCCCGAAACTGGCGAATCTCTATGTCGAGGGACGACTCGATTTAGACGCTTTGTTAACCGATTCGTTTCCGCTCTCCAAACTCGATGAGGCTTTTACGGCGCTTCGCGATGGTGACGGGATTCGTAGTGTGATCCGGATGGAAGGGTAGAATTGGCCAAACGTCGGCGAGACCCTCATCACCCCGAACCTCAACTTATTTATAACTCGAACGAGTTCTGCTTAATATGCATGCTACCCTCGTAGGGACGGGGAGTCCCATCCCTGTTCTGGAACGGGCTGGAACGTGTCTCGTCGTCGAAACGGGCGGCGAGAAGTTCATGATCGACTGCGGACCGAACACGCTCCATCGCCTGATCGAACAGAATATTAATTATGGCGAGATTGAGGACCTGATCATCACCCACCATCATCTTGACCACAACGCCTCGTTCTACAACTTCGTGTTCACAAGCTGGGCACAGGGCGGGCGGGAGTCGTTGACCGTCTACGGACCGGATGGAACCGAGACACTCGTCAATTCGATGTATGATATTTACGAAGACGACCTCCAGTATCGAAAGGAAATCTACCCGACAAAGGGGATCACCGACATCGAGGTCGAACGGATAACCGAGGGGTTCTCGACGACGATTGACGGCCACACAATCACGACCCTCGAAGTCAACCACTCCATCGAGACATACGCGGTCAAGGTGACCGATCCCAACGACGAACGAACGTTCGTCTTCTCTTCAGACACAAGCAAGATACCGGAACTAGAGGAATTCGCCCGAGACGCCGACGTGCTCGTCCAAGACGCCTGTATCGGTCCGTACGACGAGGACGATGGCGTTCCCGACGAGGGCCTTGTCTGGGACCAGTATCGTACCGACACACCATACTCTAGTGATGCGGTCTACGAAAACCACTGTACTGCCGAGGACGCCGGTGAGATCGCGAGTGCAGCCGGAGTCGAAACGCTCGTGATGACACATCTGATGCCTTACCGTGATACCGACGCGATGCGAGAGCGCGCCGAACAGTCGTTCGATGGTACCGTCATGGTCGCAGAAGACGGCCTTGAAATCGATATATAGACTATCGAGCAAAAGGCTACTCCACACCTGATAGTATCATGAATATCAAATACAGATTGGGTGGCTACGAATCGACTGTCCTTCTCTCATGTACGCTCGCGTTTTTTGTCACGGCGTTCGGCCGACTTGCCTTGAGTCCTCTCGTACCACAGATTACGGCTACGTTCGGTCTCTCAAACGCAGCTATCGGAGTCGCATTAACTGGCATGTGGGCCGCGTACTCAGCCACGCAGTTTCCCAGCGGGCTCCTCGCTGACCGGTATGGGGAGAAGGTGATCGTCCTCATCGCACTCGCTGGGACGGGAGTTGCAAGTCTTGCAGTCGCGTTCGCACCGACGTACCCGGTGTTCGTTTTCGGAGCCGTACTGTTGGGTGCAGTCGGCGGGTTACATTATAGTGCCGCGACCGCGTTGTTGTCCCGAACCTACGAGAACATCGGGATGGCGATCGGCGTCCACAACATCGGGATGCCAGCCGGCGGGGTCATCGCGCCAGCCATCGCTTCTTGGGTGGGCGTACGCTACGGTTGGCGACCAGCCGCACTGCTAGTGCTCGGTACCGCCGTTCCAGTACTGGCGCTGTTTGCCCTGAAAGTTCGTTCGCGAGAGCCACCCGCCCCTGGCGACCCCATCCGTAAAAAGATCAACCTCGAGCAAATCGGCTCCATACTGTCCTCTCCACCAGCTGTCTTTACTGTCTGTCTCGGCATTATTTCGATGTTCGTCGCGATCGGACTGTTCACCTTCGTACCAACGTTCCTCGTCAAGTACAGCGGCTATGGGACTAAGGTCGCTGGCGGTATATTTGCAGCTTTTTTTGTGCTGCTAGTCCCGCTCCAGGTCGCGATCGGATACATTTCAGATATCGTTGGGCGCGACTTGACGTTGGCCGGTTGCTTCGTTGCCGGTTGGGGTGGAATCCAGCTTCTGTTGTTCGAGAGCAGTCGCGTCTCGCTTGCCGTGGCGCTGGGTCTCGTCGCGCTGGGATCGAGTAGCGTTCCAGTCATCGATTCGAGGCTCGTAGACCAGTTCTCGGGCAATGACGTCGGGATGGAGTTCGGACTGTTGCGAGCGATTTACGGTCTGATCGGCGGGTTAGGAGCAGGAGTCGTAGGTGCGTTAGCGGATCTTTTCTCTTGGGCAGTCTCGTTTGGGTTTCTTGCGGGAATCTCACTACTCACCGCATTTGCGGTCTGTCTCAACAGGTATCTCTCGCTGGGCTACTGATCGAGCATCTCTGCAAAAACGGTTACGATGGGTCCACTCGGTCAGTGGTGATCTTCTGGCCCGTGAGGCTGTTCAAGAAACTCGGTGAATAGCGTGTGATCCTGACGGGCGAGCCCACCGAGGGCATCTGGGTCGATTTGTATCTGCTCGCGTTTCTTTGGTGCACAAATCTGAAGGGTGCTTCGTTCGGGAGACTGCAGTCGCCGGACCTGTACCTGCGCGTACTCGTTGGTTACGTCGAACCCAGTGTCACTCATGATGTCGTCGGACTCCTCGTTGAGGGGGTCCATATCGTGCCCGCCGGGTAGGAACCGATCAAAAATCTCCGTCTCTTGCCACGACAGCGATTCCAGCCCGAGCGCATCGATTCGGAGCGTCTCGTCTCCCGAAGGTGATTCGATCTCAAGCCGTTCGCCCTTTCGTGTTTTGAGTTTTCGGACAGTCGCCGTCTGCTCGCCATCCGACACATCGAACTCGTCCACGACGGTGACGTACGGTCCGTATGATTTCTCGCTTGTCATAGGAAGGTCGATAGTTTGCTGATACCCAGGATCGTGTGATCTGGGTAGATCGTTCTCTCAGCGATTGTGAAGCCGTCCTCCGTTCGCCTGAGCGTATCCTCACGTCGGACCGAGATCAGCGAGTAGTCCTCCGTATCGTCCTGGCTGTAGTAGACAAGGACGTTGCTATGCACATCCAGTTCGTCATCGGACCAGTCCTCGACGACGACGTTAGTTACGTATCGGCGAACCCGGGCCGGCGGCCGTTCGGCCCAGGCGTAACTGGAGTCGAACCGTTCGACGCGTGCTTTAAGCGACCCGAAATCTTCGTCGAAAAAGTATCCGTCCTCGTCGAACTCCGAGGGCTCGTGCTCTTTCATCAGCCGGCGGGGCATCCAGTATCGGATGTCTTTATCAATCAGTTCGAACCACTGTTCAAGTTCCCGATCATCGAGAAGGTCGGCTTCGCGCTTGTAGAAGTTGCGAACGTTGCGCTCCAGGACGAGCGCCTGCAGCTCCTCCTCGTCAACGCCGTCGATGCTCTTGCTCATCGTTCGGAACCCTCGCCGTCGACGATTGATTCGTACCACTGTTCGTGGAACTGACGCATGCCGCCTTCCTGAAGATTCTCGGTGTAAGCCGTCCCCGGGCCCGGCCACTCAGTATCGATGTCGACGTCGGTCATCCACTCCATCCCCATCTGGTAGTTCAGGGCGTAGTTCTCGCTACGGGCTACCTGTGCTTGTGCCGAGTCAGTAATACCTTCCCAGAGGTTGACGTCGTCCTGTTCAAAGTTGCCCGACGGTCCGAAGCTCGCGGTATACATTTTGTACATTCGTTCTTTGAACTCCTCTGGTGCCTCCTTCGGAACGAGCGCCCAGCTCCAGATCTGCATCTCGTCGGGACCGACCGGCTGCCACTTTCGGATCGAGAAGAACGGACAGACTTCTTTCGCGCTGTCGTCAGTCGTGTTTCCGAAGTGGATGAATCCGAAGTTGGGGAATACCGCCCCAACGAACTGCAGTGCCCGCTTTCCGATGTCGTACTGCTCATCGGAGAGGCCGTCCCCGGTGAGCAGTGACTCGACGCTGTCGGGATACGTGAGGTGGACCGGCTCGTCAAGCATCCGCGTGCTCAAGGTGTGACCGTCGACGTAAACATGTCGGTCGATGCTCTCCCCTGTGCCGGCACCGCCGACGGTTTCCTCACCACCGAGTTCGAGGTCGAGAATTGAGCCGTGCGCCCACGCGGTGTGATAACTGTCGCCGTTGAAGTTCTCGGCGATTGTCTTCCAGTTCGCGTCTACAGTCCACCGGTGCGGCTCGCCCATGACCTCCATGCCGCCATCGACCATGTCGAACTGGATGTCGAGATACCACTTGAACCCGCCGAGGTACTCCTCAAGCGACGGCCCATCCTGTGCGAGCGATCCGAAAACTAGTCCATTGTAGGTCTCGAGTCGGGGGGCGTGGAACAGTCCGTTTTCGTCCCGGTCGAGGTTCTTGAACCCAGCCGATTTCTGTGGGACACCGATCAGATCGCCGTCGTTCTTGTACGTCCACCCGTGATACGGACATCGGAAGTGTGCCGTGTTGCCTTGCTCTGCCCGACAAAGTTGTGCGCCGTGATGACGGCAGGCGTCGAACAGGAGGTTGATCTCTCCGTCTTCGCTCCGGACGAAAATGAACGGATCATTGCCGAGGTACCGTCGCGCGTAGTCTCCTGGTTCTGGGATCTCACTCTCATGACCAACGAAGATCCACTTTTCGCCGAAGATACGGTCGAGTTCGAGTTCGTGGACATCGGCATCGTTGTAGAACTGCAGCGGGAACTTTCCCTGCTCGAGGTGCTCCTCAACGTCTCGAATGACTTTGTCAGTTACATCTGACTCCTCAGACTGTGCCATACTTTGATGTATATGGTCGATCATTTATAATATTACTGGACTAAGTGTGACCGTCATTCTTCTAAAGAGCCTTTTTGAACTCACGAGAATCAGAACACAGTTTGCATCCACCGCCCGTCGCCAACCCAGTATCGAATGGTTATTATTGTGAACTCAGCTTTGCACGTTGAAGTAAGAGCGTGACGTAGACGGTAGCAAGAACGGATGATGCCGATTACGGACTTTCTGTTGTGTACGCGCGTATTCGACGAGTTCGATTCGTTGTCACCAGCACAACGCCGTCACGCCAAAACCTACGCCACCGGTCTTGTTGCGGCCAGCAACAAGACCGTGGCGGGCATCGCACGCGAAGTCCTTCCAGCCAGCGGCAAACGCGCTCTCAACAAGTTCCTCACCGAGTACGACTGGGACGAACAGCAGTTCAACCACGAACGCCTCGAAGAACTCCAGAAACACGGTGAAACGCGCTGGTCAACAGACGGCTACATCATCCTCGACGACACGATCACCGAGAAAGCCGGGGACTTCGTCCCCGGCGTCGGCCGATTCTACGATCACGCCGAAAATGACACTGTCTGGGGCCAAGACCTCATCTACGCCTTCTACGCTGACGACAAAACCGCCTATCCGCTCACATTCCGCCTCTACGAACAGCAAGCCGACGAGGACGACAATCACGATACAAAATACGATCTGGCCAGAGATATCGCTACGGAACTCGAAGAAGAGGTAGGTGTACCTGCGGACACCTACCTCTTCGATTCGTGGTTCGCTCACGACTCTGGCCTTCCCGAACACATCGAGTCCTACAGCAAGGACTGGATCGGCTCGCTCCGGAGCAATCGCAAGGTGACCTACGCGGGCGAAGAACTCCGCGTCGATGCGCTGGCAGAGCGCATCGACACGGTTGAACGCGAGGTCGATGACGACACCTACCACATCTGGACGAAGAAGCTTCCCGTCTCCCAACCGGGAGACGTGAAGCTGGTCATCGCCGAGAAAGAAACCGACGAAGACGAAGAGAACCCGGTCAAGTACCTCGCCACGAACAAGATTGACGCACCGACCGAGCACGTGATTCGCTCCTACGGAATGCGATGGCGCATCGAGACGTTCTTCGAGGACTTGAAGCAGGATCTCGGCCTGGGAGACTGCGAGATGCAGACCGACGAAGGTGCCAGTCGCCACTGGCACCTTCTCACGGCTGCCTACAGTCTCGTTCGTCTTGATCCCGATTCGAGCGCCTTGGGAACGGTTCGCTCGAAGGCGTCATCGCTTCGAGCGAACCTCGAACATTCTCTGAAGGAAGCCGTCTACAACCTTCTCTCGTGGGTTCGGGACAACGATGATCGTGGCGTCGATGACCTTATGCAAGAGATCGACCACCTCTTCGTTCACTCAACAGCCGACGCTAGCGTGCAAAGCTGAGATTGTGAAAACAATGAACAGGTACTCGACATGCCTACCACGGTCGGCCGGTAGAACGATGACACCCGTATGAGGACATTGTTCCCGACGATAGTCTCATGAGTTTTCCCAAGCGATACTTATTTATTAGTTAGACTGAGAGAGAGTGGTAGGGAATGGTAGACGCAGTTGTGTTCATCACGCTATTCGTCGCAGCAGCGGCGAGTCTGTTCATGGCGTGGACGGTCGGTGCGGGATCCTCGGGTTCGACGCCATTCGCCCCGGCAGTTGGTGCGAACGCTATCTCGGTCATGCGCGCGGGATTTCTTGTCGGAATCCTCGGGTTTTCAGGGGCAGTGTTGCAGGGAGCGAATGTCACGAACACAGTCGGGTCTGGCCTAGTAATCTTCGCCGAGGGGGGCGGGCTATCGGCCATCGCAGCTATTGTCGCGCTGTTCACTGCGGCGTTACTGGTCGCGGCCGGGATATTTACCGGATATCCGATCGCGACGGCCTTTACCGTCACAGGGGCGGTCGTCGGTGTCGGTCTCGCAATGGGTGGACAGCCAGCTGTCTCGAATTACATTGAGATCGTGCTACTGTGGGTTACAGCTCCGTTCATCGGTGGGGGTATCGCCTTCGCCACCGCGTGGGTGTTGCATCACGACGAGATGCCGGAAAACCGGTGTATACTGGTTCTATCCGGCATTGTCGGGGCGATACTGGCGAACATTGAGTTCGTGTTGCTGGCACCCGGCGAGCAGCAGGCCTCAATCGCGTCCGTTCTCGCCCAGAGCCTGAACACCCCGGTGTTGCCGACAGTGGTCATCGTGACAATTGTGACCGGTGCCGTCGCGACGAAACTGGTCGAGCGCGACATTCGGGCCGACCCTGTCACGGGACAGCGACACTTTTTGCTCGTTCTCGGTGGACTCGTCGCGTTCTCTGCCGGTGGCAGCCAGGTTGGACTGGCGCTCGGACCGTTGCTACCGCTCCTCAACAAGGAGGGAACGACATTCATTTCGTTCACCTGGGTCTTGATGTTCGGCGGCGTGGGTTTGCTCATCGGATCGTGGACGGGTGCACCACGGATGATCAAGGCGCTCGCCCAGGACTACTCCTCGCTGGGCCCACGCCGGTCGATCGCAGCGCTCATCCCGAGTTTCGTACTTGCGCAGACGGCAGTACTTTTCGGTATTCCCATCTCGTTCAACGAGATTATCGTATCAACAATCATCGGCTCCGGTGCAGCTGGTGACGGAAGCGTAAACCAAGGCAAAATCGTAAAGACTCTCCTGGCTTGGATCGGTTCGTTAGTACTGGCGTTCAGCGCGAGCTACGGGGTTTACACCGCGATTGCGCTCGTTACATAAGTTTTAGTTCCTGTTCGGGCGAGTAATATCAACACCGCAACAAAACACTCGTATCGCTACAGATGTCCCGATTCTAATTGATATTTCCGGAGAGCAGGTGGCCCGCACCGGGAACCTGTGTACTGAGATTTAGCTGATCGAGAATCTCGTAGGTCGTAGCTGTGGCAGCTGAGAAGACTGGCAGTCCGAACCGGTCCTCGGCAGCCTGGATCGATGCCAGCGACGGCATTTGGACACAGGATGAGAGTACTAATGCGTCTGCACTATTTGTATCTAGGTCATCGGCGATATCGATGAGGTTACGCTGATCCAGCTGTGCGACCTCAAGATTGTCTGGACACTCGAGGGTGCGGTAGTCGTTGACGTCGACCCCGGTGTTCTCGAAGTAGTCGATCATCGTCTCAGTGAGTTCGCGCTTGTAAGGTGCGATCAGCGCGATGTTATCGGCATCCAGACGTTCGATGGCACGTACGAGTGCTCCGGCACTTGTCACGACAGGAGCTTCGGCGTCGTTTTCAACGGTCTGCTGGCGGAGTGTGGCCTCACTCTCCTCGTGGTATCCAGGCCCCTGTGCCATGATTCCGATGAGACAAGCGTACGCGAGGACGTCGCAGTGAGCGTCGGACAGGAGGGTCGCACACTCGATGGACTGTTCATCCATCCGTTCTAACTCCTCTTGGGTGACACTTTGCATCCGCATCCGGCTCGAATGGTACGTGAACTGCTCAGCGTAGTGATCTGGCCGGGCTTGGAGCATTGCCGGTACCTCAGTTTCCATTGTAACGTTCGAGCTAGGAGCTATCATCCCAATCCTGAAACTATCTACCATGATGCAATCAGTGCTACTATCGGCTCGTAATTAAAGTTAGCTATCTAACTCTGTGGGCGACGACGGAGCAAATAACGAAATGGGCAATCTGACGATCGTAAGAGGATGGGATCGGCCGTAGCTTTTCGTCTGAAACACGTATAGTCGACAGTGTCGGTGGTTCCCGGCAGAGTCGATTAGCGGGGCTCAGCAGTGATCGTACGGTGTATCGTCAAGGAACTCCGGGCTTGAAGTGGTCGGTTGGCGACGCGGCGGACTCTTTGCAGCGAATAGTCAATAGATCAACAGCCTGCAGGTACTTGAGAGCCTGCACCGCGGCATCGAGGTTGCACTCCACCGGCTTCTACCGGCGGGCAGTGTACAGGTGGTTCTGAACGGATACACGCGAATGACCGAGACGGCATTCAAAAAGCACCGGCCCTGAACCCGCGAAGAGATGCTCTTGGAACGGGTAGCACCACTGTTCGCGCCCCTCGCCAGCAATGCAGCAAACCACCTGACGTGTTTCGCTATATCAGATTGGGGGCCGAATCGGCGTCCTGTCGGTTCTATAGATGGCCGCTATCGGAGGCAACCCAGACGAGTGGACGCTCGAGAGCTAGCCACTCACTTCGAGAAGAACTTGCTGTTGACGCTGAGGTGACGCGAAAGGTCAGCCATGTTCGATACTGCCGGCTATCTTCAAAGGGCACCATTTATTATGGTTTCCTCCGACAATCGGTCTATGCGATTCGTTCACTACGACGAGAATCAACTCGGACTGCTGACAAACGACGGTTCCGGTATTATCGATCTGACCGATCGGCTTGCACTTGACGGCGAGGAGCCGCTCATCGAGTACATTGAGGGAGACTACAATGTCAGCGAGTATGCAGACGTCGAACCGGACCACGATATCAGGGAAGTCAATATTAGGTCGCCAGTGGGACGGCCGGGGAAGGTTATCGCCGCGCCGCTGAACTACGAGAATCACATCGAAGAGGCCATCTCAGACCGTGACATCACCACCAAAGAGTGGTTCTCGATCAAGGATAAAGGCTACTTCCTGAAAGCCCCCTCCAGCGTTGTTGGGCCCGATCATGGCATCGAACTGCCGTTCAAGGACCGGCGCACCGACCATGAAATCGAACTCGCGTTCATCATGGAAGGAGATGTGAAGGACGTGCCGGCCGAGGAAGCCTGGGACCACATCTTCGGCTACACGATACTGCTCGACATCTCGCTGCGGGGAGATCAGGACCGTTCGAACCGGAAGTCCTACGACACGTTCACCGTCATCGGTCCGTGCGTGACGACAGCTGACGACATCGACGACCCGCAGGATCTCCAGATGGAACTGCAACTCAACGGCGAGCGTCGTCAGTACGAGAACACGGGCGACATGGTGTACACCTGCGCGGATGTCGTCCAGTACGCGTCACTCGGGGCGACCTTAGAAACCGGCGACGTCATCACCACCGGGACCCCGGAAGGCGTCAGCGAACTCTCCGCCGGCGATACCATCGAGGCCCAAATCGAGTCTGTCGGCGATATGACTGTCGACGTTACCGAACGGGACGTCAGCTACGCCGAGGCTGACGTTCAGAAAGGCGGACAGGAGTAATGATACCCACCGCCATCTGTTCTTAGGGGAGCTAACGCCTCCATCGTTCGTACAGTCGGCCGTTTTTGGGACGACGAGAGAGCAATCTTGAGACAGAAGGCCGTTCAATCTGCATGATTGTTTTCCGAGCATATCGAATGCTAGAGGTGCGGGCCGAATAACACGACGAAAACAGAAAACAGGCAGAATTACAAACTGATGCGCAAATAAGTTTACGATCCATATTTCTTATAGAATTTTTATAACGATCAGACACTAATTTTGCCTTCAGATTGTTCGCATATCTCGGAAACACTACTATAACATGAGTACAGCTGTTATCGGTTTGATTACGACGTTTGGATTTTAGCAATACGGAAATTCTGCCGCGTTGAACAGCGATCTAATCGGCGGTTATCACGGGTTAGAAGGACGAAGCCGAGGAAATCAATTCTGGCTATGGAAGTCGATCTCCTCCACTTCGTTGAGCAGTGTCGGCAGCTAGTCAAACAAGCGTTGGGGAAGCACGCGGGCGAGCCCGCCAGCGGCGGGTTCGCCCGCTGGAAGCACGTCGTTCTCCACTGTTTCCGGGTCGAAGACGGCCACAGCTACCGTGAAACACCGAATCGGCTACAGTATATGACCGAGATTTGTGATGCACTTGGTCTATATCCGGACGATCTACCTGACTTTACCACGGTCTACAGGTCATTCGACCGGCTGGAAATGTGGGTGTGGCGGGCGCTGCTGCGCGTTTCAGCGCAGCAGCACCCGCAGTCTGGCCACGCCGCACTCGATAGCACGTTCTTCGACCGCCGCTCAGTTTCATCGTACTACCGCCAGCGATCGGGAAGCAACGTTCAAACACTGAAAGTGACGACACTAATCGATAGAGAGTCTCTTGCTGTCCTTGACGTGCACATATCTGCCCGGTGGAAACACGATACGAAGACCGGGCCGCAGGTCGTCCGCCGGAACGCGGACGACCTGCTGTCCGTGGCTGCCGACAAAGCCTTCCACAACTGGATCACGAAATACGAGTTCTACGCACTTAGCGTCGAACCACTCATCTTACAGCGTGGATCGAGACCGTTGACGCTAGGACACAACGCACTCATCCGGACAAAAGGCTACTCTCAGCGCTGGATGGCCGAAACATCGTATTCGACAACGAAGCGCTTGCTCGGCGACGCCGTGCGAGCGCTCGGCTGGTATCGACAATTCCGTGAGATTGTCTTGATGTTCGCCATCTCGAACATAGAACCGCTCTGTGAACCACTCTCACCGTGACTCACCATCTATTCAACACGGCAGGAAATTCTGGTCTGTGACGATATAAGCAAGCAGACGACAGTCCAGATCGACTATTCTGTGGTCAACGTTTTGAACGGGCTGTGATCATACTTGTTCTCTACCCAATCAAGATTCAATCCCCAAGTGTTGAGCTACTACGACAAACTTCCGCTCTTTTAACCGTGGACGATTCTATTCGGACATATCGAAATAACCCAGGAGTGAAACGAATTCCACCAAGATAGTCTGGGTTATATCCACTGCCCGACGTATAATTCGATCGCTCTTGCGTAGGAGATTGTGGATACTGCTGAGCGGTCGCTATGGAGTCGAAGAGGACAAGGGCACCGCGTTAGTGGCTCACAGAACATTTAGGTGTACTCTGAGTAGGTAGAGTAATGACTGGACGGGAGAAAGAGATCGTCCGACACCTCAGTGAGGACGATCTCGACCGCTTGCTCACACAGACTGACAGCGAGAAGGTGAGTAAGCGGCTCACGTTCGTCAAACGGCTGTACAAGGGTGCCATACTGGAAGATGCAGCCGACGATGTCGGAATGTCTCAATCGACCGGCTCTGGTGAATCGCTGGACGGCGCTGGTTTCGACCGTTAGAACTAGGAAGATGAAGCGGGAAACCGTCGATGTCCATGTCGAAAATTTCCCGCTT
>Ga0207719_100522_pt1 | contig 20702 bp, 16 predicted proteins | sample A23P1SouthBayCA_2_FD_187279 | JGI IMG/M metagenome (GOLD analysis project Ga0207719, IMG submission 187279) | Aerobic enrichment media microbial communities from Eden Landing Ponds, California, USA - A23 P3 (3) (SPAdes) | ecosystem: Environmental > Aquatic > Marine > Unclassified | place... | reverse complement strand
CCGCCGGCCCTTTTTGTCGCCAGAACGCCGAGCGTTCTGGCTGGACGGCCAGAAATCTCCGATTTCTGGCAGTGATCGAGCTTTTTCAAGGAGTGGTGCGCCATCGGCGCACCCGACGCAGAAAAAGGTCGCTAACAGACGTTCTTCGGCTTGACGCCCATCGATTCGAGGGTCTCGACGTAGTCGTCGTAGGCGGCCTCGATCACCTCGTCGGCGGCGCGGCGGGCGGCGACCCAGTCGTCGTCGTCCGCACAGACCGAATCGAGCAGGTCGATAGCGTCCTCGCGCCCGTTCTCGACGTCGGCCTTCAGGTCGCGGAAGGTGCTGGCCGTCGAGGGGTCGGCGTCGCCGACGAAAAAGCCGACCATCTGACCGAGCGTCCGACCGGTGACGACCGTGCGCGCGAGCAACGCACCCGCGCGGGCTGCAGTGCCCTCGACGCCGGCGAGCGCGTCGTAGGTCGGCAGCGAGTCGTCGGGGCGATAGTCCTCGGGGCAAACGGTGTCGAGGTGGTCGCGGGCGGTGTCGGCGACGGCCGCGAACGTCTCCGCGGCGGCCTCGTCGCCCTCGTCGGCGGCCCAGGCGTCGAAGGTCGTGGCGGCGACGCTGGCCTCGTCGGCCGCCGCCCGCTTGACGTGTTCGGCGTCCATCTCGCCGCCGGTCAGGGCGTACACCCACTTCGAGGAGCCGAGCCGGGAGAGGGGCGTCTCGTGGTCGTCGCGGATCGCTTCGAGGAGGTCGCGTCCATCCATGGCGGCGGCTACGGCGACGAGTCGTTAGAATCCATCGACCCCGGGCGGCGCTGTCGCTCCGTGGCGGTCGCCGCGCAAAAAAGGAGCGTCGTAGGCGGCCGGCTCAGTCGCCCTTCTCGATGGGGGCGCCGACGAGGTTGCCCCACTCCGTCCAGGAGCCGTCGTAGTTGACCGCCGAGTCGTAGCCCAGCAGTTCGTGGAGCGCGAACCACGCGACCGAGGAGCGCTCGCCGATGCGGCAGTAGGCGACGACGGACTCGTCGCCGCCGATGCCCTGTTCGGCGTAGAGTTCTTCGAGTTCGTCGCGGGTCTTGAACGTGCCGTCGTCGTTCGTGACGGCGGCCCACGAGATGTTCTGGGCGCCGGGGATGTGGCCGCCGCGCTGGGCGGTCTCCTGGAGTCCCGGCGGGGCCAGGACCTCGCCCGAGAACTCCTCGGGCGAGCGGACGTCGACCAGCGGGAGGCCGCGGTCGATGGCCTTCTCGACGTCGTCGCGGTAGGCGCGGATGTCCTCGAAGGGGCCCGCGGCGTCGTAGGACTGGGCCGAGAAGTCGGGCACCTCGTCGGTGACCGGGTAGTCGTTGTCGATCCAGTACTCGCGGCCGCCGTCGAGCAGGCGCACGTCGTCGTGGCCGTAGTACTTGAACTGCCAGTAGGTGTAGGCGGCGAACCAGTTGGAGTTGTCGCCGTACAGTACGACCGTCGAGTCCTCGGTGACGCCGGCGTCGCCGAGCAGGGACTCGAAGTCCTCCTTCGAGAGGATGTCGCGGGTCGTCTGATCCTGGAGGTCCGTCTCCCAGTTGAAGCCGATCGCGCCGGGCGCGTGGCTCTCGTCGTAGGCCTCCGTGTCGACGTCGACCTCGACGAGCCGGTACTCCGGATCGTCGGCCTGGAAGTCGTCCAGGTGGTTCTCCACCCAGTCCGCCGAGACGAGAACGTCCTTGGCGTATGCTGTGTCTGACATGCGAAGGGACCTTCTCACGCCACCGGCATAACTCCGCGTCCAACGGCATGTACGGCCTTTCGCTCGGTGAACGGACAAAAATTGCCGGTTCGGGCGACGGCGGCGGTGGGCAGCGAAGGCGCATCGTCGCACAGTCGGCGGATAGCCGGGGGGCTACAACGGACATCGACGCCCCGGCCGGGGTGGTCTCGCAATCTTTGCCGCTTTCTCTGACAGAGGGGGATGAGTGCCACTAAAGGCGCCCGTCGCCAACGGAGGGACATGCAGGGAACGCTGGTCGTTTCGCCCGACTGGCTCGCGGCCCGCCGCGGGGACGTCCGGATCGTCGACGTACGCGACGCCTGGGAGTACGAGGGGATCGGACACGTACCCGGGGCGGTGAACGTCCCCTTCGAGACGTTCCGCGCCGAGGCGGGCGACGAGGGGATGTTGCCCGGCACCGACGTCTGGCGCGACCTCATGTCCGAGGCCGGCGTCGCCGCCGACGACCCGCTGGTGGCGTACGACGACACCAACGGGGTGTTCGCCGCACGATTTCTCGTGACCGCACTGCTGTACGGCCACCGCGATCTCCACCTGCTGGACGGCGACTACAGCGCCTGGAGCCGCGACCACGAGACCGAACAGGAAACTCCGGCGGTGGCGCCGACCGACTACGAGGTGCGCGAGCCCGCACGCTCGCCGCTGGTCGACTACGAGACCGTCCTGAAGGCGAGCGAGGCCGCCGTCGCCGGCGAGGACGTGGTGATCCTCGACACCCGCGAGGACTGGGAGTACGAGGAGGGCCACATCCCCGGCGCCGTCCAGCTCGACTGGCGCGAGTTCGTCGACGAGGAGACGCGGGGACTCAAATCCGACGCGGAGATCGAACGCCTGCTCGAAGCGCGCGGCGTCGACCGCGACACCCGCGTGGTGCTGTACTGCAACACCGCCAGGCGCATCTCGCACACGTACGTGGTGCTCACGCACCTGGGCTACGACGACGTCGCCTTCTACGAGGGGTCGCTCACCGAGTGGGAGGCCCGCGGTGGGCCGATCGAGACGGCCTGACTCGGTCCGTCCAGGGGGAGTCCGTCAGTCTTCGCCGTTCGGAGAGTGCGCGTCGTCGTCCCCCGACACCCTGGAATCCACACCACGTGACCCACGGGCGTCCTCGCCGCGGGAGCCCCACGCGACGCTACGACGGGAGCCCCGCTCGTCCTCGTCGACCGGGATGTCGTTGAGGTCCGCCGAGAGCAGCCCCGCGGCCTCGACGACCAGCCCCACGACGAGCGGCCCGGCGATGATGCCCACCGGCCCGAGCGTGAGCAGGCCGCCGACGAAGCCGACGAAGTAGAGCGTCCCCGGGAGGTCGGCGGTCCGGGCGGCCAGTCGGGGGCGGATGAGCACGTCGGGCAGCCACGCGACCAGGATCGCGCCGAGGACGAAGACGAGGATGGCCTGGACCGGGTCACCGAAGGCCAGGTGAAAGACGGCGATCCCGGCGAGCACGATGCTCGGCCCGACGACGGGGACGAACTGGAGCACCGCCGAGACGGTCGCGAGCGCGATCGGAAACTGGTAGCCCAGCAGGGCAAACAGCGGCAGTGCGATGAGGAAGGTGCCGATCGCGGTGGCGACCTGGAGCACGTAGATCGCGTACAGCGTCTCGCGTGCACGTCGGTCGAACGCCCGCGCGAGGTCCCGGTAGCCGTGCGGGACCAGCGCGAAGACGGCCCGCTTTGCCGCCCGCTCGTGATAGAGGAGCCCGTACACCACGAACGCGAACAGTGAGAGTTTCACGAGCACGACGGGCGCGGCGACGGCGGCGTTGCGCGCGAGCGACTGAAGCGTCACGACGCCGACCCGCTGAGCCTCGGCCAGCGTCAGGACGTGGGTCATCCCGAACAGTTCGATGGGGTAGCTGTCCGGGAGCAGGCGCACCAGCGCCACGAGCGCGTCGAACCGCAGGAAGAAGACGAGCACCAGCGGGGAGAGCACCGCGACCGTCCCCACGAACGCCGCGAACGTCGCCGCCGAACTCGCCACCCGCGGCGAGAGGCCGTAGGCGGTGAGCCGCCGCCGGAGCGGGAGCAGCAGGTACGCCACCGAGATGGCAAAGAGGACGGTCCCGAGCACGCTCGCGAGCAGCGCCGCCGCAAGCACCGCCGCAAGCACCAGAAGCACACCGAGGACGGTGCGGCGGCGGGGCATGGACCCGGCTTCGACGGCCGGATACAAAAGTCGTTCCGCCGGAAGTTCCGGATTCTCCATACGAAACGCAGGGGCCTGGTTCGACCCCCGGCCCGCCACGCCAACACCCGGGACAAAACCACAACCGGTAAGGTATCACTCGGTGTAACCACTGAGTGATGGATCGACGTACGTTCCTTCGGCGGGGCGGCGCGGCGGGGGCCGCGTTGCTCGCCGGCTGTTCGGCGGAGCAGACTGACTCGGACGCGACGACCACCGACGCCGCGACGGAGACGGCAGACGGGGAGACGACCGCGGCCGACGAAACGACCGCGGCCGGCACGACCGTCGGCGGCGGGACGCGGTCGCTCGTGGTCGCGACCTACAGCCCCTTCATCGACGCGCCGAGCACCAGCCCCGGCGCCTGGGTCAAGGAGACCTTCGAGTCGGAGTTCGACGCCGAACTGATCTGGCAGACGCCCGAAAACGAGATCAACTTCTTCATCGAGCGGGCGAACGCCGGCGTCGACGTCGACGCCGACGTCTACGTCGGCCTCAACACGGACATGCTGATCCGGGTCGACGAGAACCTCGACTCGGGGTCGCTGTTCGCCGAAGCGGGCGACCTGGAGGGCGCCAGCGACGTCCGCGAGTCGCTGCGGTTCGACCCGATGAATCGGGCGGTGCCCTTCGACACCGGCTACATCAGCCTCGTCTGGGACGCCACCGCCGACGACGGCGAGTTCGTCGCCCCCGAGACGTTCGACGAACTGCTCGATCCGGCCTACGAGGGTGACCTGCTCGCACAGAATCCGGGGTCCTCGGCGACCGGGCGGGCGTTCCTGCTGCACACCATCGCCGAAAAGGGGACCGACGGCTACCTCGACTACTGGCAGGACCTCCAGGACAACGGGGTGCAGGTGCTCGGCTCGTGGTCCGACTCCTACAGCGCCTACGAGGGCGGCGAGGCACCGATGGTGGTGTCGTACTCGACCGACCAGGTGTTCGCCAGCCAGTCCGACGCGAACATGGACCGCCACCAAATCAGGTTCGTGAACGACCAGGGGTACGCCAACCCCGAGGGGATGGCACGCTTCGCCGACGCCGACAACCCGGACCTGGCACGGTCGTTCATGGAGTTCATGCTCCGGTCCGACGTGCAGGGCGAAATCGCCACGCGGAACGTCGCGTTCCCCGCCGTGACCGACGCCGAGGTGCCCGAAGACTACTCCCAGTACGCCCAGGAACCCCCGGAGGCCGTCACCTTCACCTACGACGAACTGCGCGGGAACGTCGAGGGATGGATCGACCAGTGGGAGCGGGAGTTCGCCGGCTAGCGACGTGAGCGACCGCCGTCGCCGCGCAGCCGACGGGCGAGACGACGCCGACGACCCGGACGACACCGGACACCGACGGCTGCGCGGCCGGATGGCCGCGCTCGTCGAGCGGCGGACGCTGTCGCTGGTGGCGGCGGTCACGGGGGTCGTGCTGGTCGTCCTGTTTTACTACCCGATCGCGACGGTGTTCGTCGAGGCGGTCGTCGTCTCGGGGCGGGTCACCCTCGACGCGTTCGGCGCCGTCGTCGCCGACCCGTTTTACGTCGGCTGGCTCGCCGGCCTCGCGAGCGATCCAGTCGGGTTCGCGGGGCGGGTCGCACGCGATCCGGCGCTCCTGACGGGGTCGCTCGGGCTGCTCGGCTTCACCGCCTACCAGGCGCTCCTGTCGACAATCGCGAGCGTCGCGCTCGGCCTGCCCGGCGCGTGGATCCTGGCGCGCTTCGAGTTCCGCGGCCGGGAGACGCTGCGCTCGCTCACCATCCTGCCCTTCGTCCTGCCGTCGATCATGGTCGCCATCGGCTTCGTTGCCACCTTCGGGAAGAACGGGACGCTCAACGCCGTCCTCCGGGCGCTCGGGGTCGGCGAGGTGTCGCTACTCTTTACGCTGGAGGCAGTGATCGTCGCCCACGCCTTCTACAACGCCCCGCTGGTCGCGCGGGTGACGACCGCGGCCTGGGAGAGCGTCGACGCGGGGGCCGTCGAAACCGCCCGGAGCCTCGGGGCGAATCCACGGAAAGCGTTTCTGGACGTGATCGCGCCACAGCTGTATCCGGCGGTGCTGATGGGGGCGACGCTCACCTTCGTGTTCACCTTCGCCTCGTTCCCCATCGTGCTGGCGCTCGGCGGGTTTCAGCTTGCGACCGTCGAGGTGTGGATCTACGGTCTCGTCGGCGACCTGGAGTACACGGAGGCGGCGGCGCTGGCGGCCATCGAGACCGGCATCTCGCTGGTGTTGACCTACGCGTACCTCCGGTACGAGGCCCGCCAGGGAGCCGGGCGCCGCGGGAGCCGACCGCTCTCCAGACGGCCGCTGTGGCCCGAGACCTGGACGCCCGGCGCCGCCCTCACCCGGCTCGCGGTCGCCGGCTACGGGGTGGTCGTCGCCGTCGTCTTCCTCGGGCCGCTGGCGAGCATGGCCCTCGCGAGCCTGACGACCGGCGACGGGGCGTTCACGCTCGCCCACTTCGCCTTCCTCCTGGAGCGCCAGACCGCGGGGGCGAGCTTCCAGGTGAAGCCGCTGCCGGCGGTGCTGAACTCGCTCGCGCTCGGCGTGACCACCCTGCTGCTGGCCCTCCCGATGGGGGTGGCGCTGTCGGTGCTCACCACCCGTCGCTACCGCGGGCGGACGCTGGTGGACGCGCTGACGATGGCGCCGCTGGCGGTGTCGGGCATCGTCGTCGGCCTCGGGATGCTCCGGGGGCTGGTGTTCGGCGTCGTCGTCTTCGGCTACCGGATCACGGTGACCGGCTGGGTCGCCATCGCGCTCGCCCACGCCGTGGCGGCCTACCCCTTCGTCGTGCGGATGGTCGCACCCCTGCTCGGCGACCTGGACCGGGCGATGGTCGAGTCCGCACGGAGTCTGGGCGCCTCCCGGGCCCGCGCGCTCTGGGACGTCGAACTCCCGCTGGTCTGGCCCGGCGTCGTCGCCGGCGCCGCCTTCGCCTTCGCGATCAGCGTCGGCGAGTTCGACGCCACCGTCATCCTCGCCCAGGGATCGGGTGCCTACACCATGCCCGTCGCCGTCCAGCGCTTCATCGGCCGACGGCTCGGTCCAGCGACGGCGATGGGCGTGGTGTTGCTCTGTGTCACGGCGGGGAGTTTCGTCGTGATCGAACGCTTCGGCGGCCGACTGGGGGAGCTATGACGGCTACGACTATGACCCTCGGCACGAAACGGGGAGACGACCGATGGTGAGCGTCGATCGCGACAGGGGTGAGCACCCGTGGTGAGCGTCGAACTCGACGGCGTCGACAAGCGCTACGGCGAGACCCGGGCGCTGACGGACGCGAGCCTGGAGATCGCCGACGGGGAGTTCTTCACGCTCGTCGGGCCGTCGGGCTGTGGGAAGACCACCACCCTCAGGCTGCTCGCCGGCTTCGAGGCCCCCACCGCGGGCGAGGTTCGCTTCGACGGCGCGGCCGTCACCGGCGTGCCGCCCGAGGACCGGGAGGTCGGCGTCGTCTTCCAGAACTACGCGCTCTTTCCGCACATGACCGTCGCCGAGAACGTCGGCTACGGGCTCCGGTTCTCGGAGCCGCCGGGCGGCGTCTCCCGAGACGAGCGGGTCCGGAACCTCCTCGAACTGGTCGATCTGTCCGGGATGGGCGACCGCGACCCCGCCGCACTGTCCGGCGGGCAGCAACAGCGGGTGGCGCTGGCCCGCGCGCTCGCGCCGGGGCCACGCTTGCTCCTGCTCGACGAGCCGATGAGCGCGCTCGACGCCCGCCTCCGGGAGCGACTGCGGGTGGAGGTCAAGTCGATCCAGGAGGAACTCGGCATCACCACGGCGTACGTGACCCACGACCAGGAGGAGGCGCTCGCGGTGTCCGACCGGGTCGCCGTGCTGCGGAACGGCCGGATCGAACAGGTGGGCCGCCCCCGCGACGTGTACCACGAACCCGCGACCCGCTTTGTCGCCGAGTTCGTCGGCGACAACAACGTGTTCACCGGGACCGTCGTCGACGGGGGGACGGGAGCGGACCCGACCACAGCCACGGAACCGGGGGACCGAGGCCGCAGGCTCGCGGTCGGCGACCGGACCTGGCGGCTGCCGATCCTCGACGCCGCCGGCGACGAGCGAGGTGAAAAAAGAGATGTCGCCGGCGACGCGAGGGGTGAAAACGGAGACGCCCCGGCGGGGACGACCGTCACCGTCTGCGTGCGGCCGGAACAGCTCCGGATCGGAGGGGGCGAGAACCGCTTCCCGGTCGTGGTCGAGAGCAGCGAGTTCCTCGGCGACGTGACGCGGGTCCACGGGGACTGGGACGGACGGCGGGTCCTGCTCCGCGTCGACGAGGCGCCACGGGGTACCGTCGAGGTCGGCTTCGACCCCGCGGACGCACACGTCGTCGGCGTCGGCGATGGGTGATCGGCCCCGACCGCGACCGACCCGATTCGACATATGTCGACCAAAAGTGATAGTAGCCCGAACCGTACGTGGAGACGAGAAGTGACACTCGGCGCAACGACGGACGATGATCGGGGCCCGATTTCGGTGCTCATCGTCGACGACGACGCCAACTGGGCACAGCTCGCCGCTCGGCTCCTGAACAAGACCGAGTGGGCCTTCGAGGTGGCGACCACGACCGACGCCGTCGAGGCCCTGGAGGCCGTCCGGACGGACCCGCCTGACTGCGTGGTCTCTGACTTCCGGATGCCGGGCCTGACGGGGATCGAGTTCCTCCGGGAGGTGCGTCAGGACCACCCCGACCTCCCCTTCATTATCGTGACGAGCAAGGGCGACGAGTCGATCGCCTCCAGAGCCATCGCCGAGGGTGTCACCGACTACCTCCCGAAGGGACACGACGAGGACCATGGGACGCTGTTGGCGACCCGGATCCGCAACGCCGTCCAGCAGCGCCGAACGCGGGCCGAACTGGAGGCCAGCGAGGCCCGGTACCGGGCCGTCGTCGAAAACGTCCAGCACGCGATACTCATCCTGGTCGACGGCCGGATCCAGTTCGTCAACTCCACGGCGACCGACCTCACCGGGCTGTCGGAGGCCGACCTCGTCGGCGCCGGACTGGACGCGTTCGTCGATCCCGCGGAGCTGTCGGCGGTCGAGCGGCTGCTTGACGGGAGGGGGGACGAAAACGCGACGCGGGACCTCACGGTCCAGACGGACGACGGCGACATCCGGGAGTGCGAGGTCGAACGGGTGGACATCAGGTACGGCGACACCGAGGCCGTGATGCTCGTCGTCACGGACGTCAGCGAGCGGCGGCGACGGCGACGGGCGCTACGTCGCGAGCGGGACGCAAAGGAGGCGGTCCGGGAGATCCTCCTCAACCACTCGACGCCGGACGGCCTCGTCGAGGCATTCTGCCGGCACGTCGTGTCCGGGGCGGAGTACGACTTCGCCTGGATCGGCACCGAGGTCGGCGGCACCGACCCGACGGTCGTGGCGGCCGCCGGCGCTCCGGAGTCGTACCTCGACGCGATCGGGTTCACGGAGTCCAACGGCGACGATGGGCTGCTCGACGACGAACCGGGGGTCAAGGCCATCGTCGACGGCCTCAACCGCCCGATCGTGACACACGTCGCCGACCGTCCCGACGGGACCGACCGGAACGGCGCCGGAAGCGAGATTGGAACCGGGACCGGGTACAAAACTGGAGACGGGAGCGAAAACAGAACCGAAAGGGGGAGCCAAGACAGAACCGGAAACGCGGCCGGGAACGGGGACCCAGCGTCACGGTGGCGTCGCCACGCCGGCGACCACGGATTCGCGGTCGTGGCGACGGTTCCGCTCCGGTACAACGGGATCGACTACGGGGTGCTCGCCGTCTACGCGAGCAGCCCCGACGCGTTCGACTCCCACCGGCTTCGAACCCTCTCGGAGGTCGGCGAGGCGGCGGCCTACGCCCTCTCGGTGGCCGAGTATCGCGAGACGCTCATGACCGACGAGCCGATACTGGTCACCCTCCGGATCGGCGACGACCTCCCCGGGCTGTCGGCGCTCCAGGCCGCGCTCGGTCCCGGTGGCCGGATCGAGGTCGACCGGGCCGTCTCGCTGTCCGAGGAACGCGATCGCTACTTCGGCACCGCGATCGACGCCGACCTCGACGGGATGACGACGGCCGCCGACGGCCTCGTGGAGATCGCAGTCGACGACGACGCGGGCTACCCGAACGTCCGGTTCGCGCTCGATCGACCGTCGCTCGTGTGTACCGTCGTCGAGGTTGGCGGGGAGTTCCGCGACGCCACGATCGCCCCGGAGTGGATCGAGGTCCGCGTCGCCTTCCCGCCGGATCGACCGACGGGCGAACTCCTCGATCGGCTCCGCGTCCGCTTCGACGACGTCTCGCTGGTGTCCCAGTGGCGGGAGGGCAGCGACGCGCGGCGTCGGACGACCGGGAACGATCCGCTGGAACGGCTCACCGACAAACAGCTGACCGCCGTGGAGACCGCCCACGAGATGGGGTTCTTCGAACAGCCACGGGAACACTACGCCGAAGACGTGGCCGAAGCGCTCGGCGTCTCCCGGTCGACGTTCGGGCACCACCTGCGGTCGGCCCACGAGACGGTGTACGAATCGTTGCTCGAAGGCTTCGAGGGTCCGTGATGTCGGGTGCGTCAGTCCGGACGAGGGGACCGTGGCCGAGGACGACGACCTGCTGGACCGGAGCGAAGCGATAGATGTCGACGTACCTCCGGCTCCGTCGAGTGATCGGACTGTACGGTCCGACGCTGGTCGGCCTCCTGGCGGTCGTCGGACTGCTGGCCGGGGGCAGCGCCTGGTACGTCTACGCGTCGCCGCCGACGGAGACGGTGAACGAGGAGGTCGACGCCGTGACCGTCGGGTCAGTGGTCGAAACGCGGGCGGTCGTCACAAGCGACACCCCGCTGTACGAGCGCGGAACGAACCTGACCGACAAGTCACTGTACCTGCTCACGGTGTCCCCGAACATGACGTTCACCGGCCGGACCACCGTCCCGACCGACGGGGAGGCACGGGTGACGACCCGGCTGTCGATCGACATGGCCGCCGAGTACGACGGCGAGGCGTTCTGGGAGGAGCGCCGGACGATCGTCGAGAGCCGGCGCCGGACCGAGCAGGGGACCGTGACCGCGTCACAAACGGTGAACATGTCGGCGCTGAACCGGTACGTCCAGCGGCGCCGGGAGGCGACCGACAACATCGGGACGTTCTCGGCGGACCTGCGGCTGAACGTCACGTACCGGGCCGGGGAGTACGAGGGGCAACTGACCGCGAGCGCGCCGCTCGTGTTCACCGGAAACGGCTACCTCGTCGACGGCGAGGTCGCGGCCGAGCGCACCCACTCCCGGACGGTCACGCGGACGGAGGTCGGACAGTCCGACCCGCTGGTCTACGGCAGCCTCGCGGTCGTGGCGCTGCTCGCGCTGGGGCTCGCGGCCGCGATCGGGGTCGAGTACCGCCGGGGGATCGACCTCCAGGCGATCGAGGACCGCCTCGTCCGCGAGCGCCACGCCGAGTGGATCTCCCGGGGGGAGCTTCCGACGAGCGACGAGGTCCGCCACGTCGAGATCGACACGCTCGCCGACCTCGTCGACATCGCGATCAGCTCGAACAAGTCCGTCATCCACGACGTCGAGTACGACGCCTACGCCGTCGTCGACGGCGACGTCACGTACTTCTACGCCGCCGGCGACGTCCGCGTCGAAACCTGGCTGGACGTCTGAGCCGCCGCGTTCCTTGGTTACAGCAGCCACCCGGCCGCCCGCTCACCGGAACCTTCGGCGGAGCGTCTCGATCGTCGAGGTGCCGTCCGACAGCCGGATCCGGCCGCCGCCGACGAGTCCGATCCCGAGGGCGGTAAAGCCGATCCCGAAGAGGGCGTCGATCGCCAGGATCGGGAGCCACGGATGGATCCGATACAGCGCGCGGATCGTCTCGGTCGGCAGCACCGCGAGATACCGGTGCTCGATCAGCGCCATGCGGTAGTAGCCGGTCTCGGCCGGCGCGTGCAGTTCGACGACGACGGTGCGGATCTCGTTCGACGGGACGAACAGTTCGCGCTGCTCGGGTTCGATCCCCCCGTCGACCGGTTCGAGAAACGACACCACCGGGATCGGTCCGTTGCTGGGGACCCGGAACGTCGTCGTCTCGGTCCCGCCGCGTTCGATCACGCGCGGACCCGGCGCGTCGGTCTCCGAGCTCACGACCTCGTAGACGTGACTGCCGGCCGGGACGGTCATGCTCAGGGTGAGAAAGATGACCAGCACGAGCGCGAGTCCGACCACCACGAGCGACGCGCTCGTCCCTCGACCGGAGCGCCCCGTCCGTCGCGTGCGCGAGTCCACGTCGTCCTCGAGGACCGCCATCACCGCATACAGGAGAAGGCCGACCCCGAACAGGAGGTAGCTGAACCCCTGGGGACCGAGCAGGGAGCGCGTCCCGAGCGCGGTCGCGAGGCCACGCTGGAGGCCACCGACGACATCGCCAGCGGCGATAACGCCCACACCGAGGCTCGGGATGACGACCACGTTGTCGCCGATCTGGAGCGCCGTCGCGACGATCTGGGTTCGCTTCACCGGGGGTTCGCCGCTCGACTGATCCGTGACGGGGTTGGCGTCGCCCTTGGTGATGAACCCCCGCTCGGTCCGGTCGACGACCCGGTGGGTCACGAGCCCGCCGCCGTTGAGCTGTTCGGCGTCGAACACGACGACGTCCCCCACCTCGACCGGGCCGGCGACCGCCGCCGGGATGGCGACGAACCCGTCCCCGGGCTGGAGCTGTGGCTCCATGCTCCCGGTCTCGACGTAGCTCAGAAGCACCGGCTGCCCGATGACCTGCCCGACGACCAGCAGCACGGCTACGACGACGAGCGCAACGAATACCGCGCGAACCACGGCGTCCCTGACAGCCATGTCGTGATCAGCCGGATCGGCCCGACGGATCTCTGTCCGGGCCTGGGCGTCGAACCGCCATAGCCCTGTCGCCGGACGAGAGAGCGGTCACTGGCCGGGTCGGTTCCCGATCCGTGGCGGCAACGCCCGCCGAAGATCCAGCAACAGACCGAGCAGGATGAGCGGCAGGACCGTCACGGCCGCGGTGGCGAACACGGCGAGGGCGGGGTGGCTGTCGTGGAGACGCTCCAGGAGCCACGACGGCAGCCACGGAAGGTACGGGTAGACCTGGACCCGCCGGGTATCGGCGGTAGCCGGTTCGGGGTCCTCCGGGAGCCGCACCGAGACGAACACCCCGGAGGCGTTGACGTAGCTGTCGGTCACGGTCACGTCGTCGGAGCGAACGACGTACCGCATCCCGGGCGGCGCCGGCCGGTCGAGGCTGACGGTCTGGACCCCGGCGACGGATCGGCCCTCGGACGCCACGGAATCGGGCGAGTCACTCCCCGTCGATCCCGCGGGGTCGAGATCCAGCGACCCCGTCGAGTTGGGATCCGTCGGTCCGCCGACGTCGATCCCGTAGGTCAGCTGGTGGGTGGTCGACGCGAGCGGGGTGACGGCCAGACTGGCCACGAGGAGGAACGCGAACAAGGGAACGAAGACGTCACGGAGCCGGAGGGCTCTGTTCCGCCGGTCCCGGGGGCGGCGGCGAGCCCACAGCGCGGCGGCCCCCAGTCCCAGCGCGAACGAGAGCGCGACCGCGTCGTAGGTCCGGATCGTCGGAACCAGCCCACCGACACCGCGGAGAACGATCGGCTCGCCGGCGACGGCGACGACCTCGCCGACCACCAGCGTCCGATCGACCACGAGCCGTCCGGCGTGTTCGGGGCGGTCGGCGACCCACACTCGGGTGATCGAGCGCCGGAAAGTCGTGTCGTCGCCCGACTCCCCGTCCCGCCCAGCCGTGTCCGCCGACTCCCCGTCCCGCCCAGCCGTGTCCGCCGACTCCCCATCCGGCCCAGTCGTGTCCGCCGAGTTCCCGTCCGGTCCGGACGCGGCCCCGGGCTGATCGGCCCGGTCGACCCTGGTCGCCGTAACGTAGCCCGCGTCGGTCGTCGCGACCACCCGCGTCGCGGCAAACTGCTCCGAGACCGGGGACCAGTACACAACGACGTCGCCGGGGACGACGCGGTCGGTCGGACCGACGACGTAGGCGTCCCCGGATCCGATTGCGGTTCCCTCGGCGTCGGAGGCGGCGTATTCGAGGTGGTACGGCGAGAAGACGAACCCCGCAAGCGAGAGGAGGACGACCACGGAAACAGCGAGTGCGACCCGCCGGATCATCGCCCCGACTCCGCGGTCTCGGCTGCGCCGTCGGCGGCCGCGTCCGCCGTCCCGGGCGCCGAGGAGGTGACTCCGTCCCCGCCCCGGGACCGGGTCGACGGGTCGCCGTTCACCGGTTCCGGTGTCCAGGTGAAACGGCGCTCGGCGACGTTGTCGTCGGCGTCGACGCCGCGGACCACGAGCGTGTACCCGTTCGCGGGGGACGGAGCGTGGCCCGTCCGCGCCCGGATACGCTCGTCCGCGGCCTCGAACAGTGGAGTCTCGTCGAGCGTGAGGACCGTCTCCCCAACGGCGTCGCCGTCGTCGTCGAGAACGGCGAACTCGACGCGGGTCAGGTCGTCCTCGTCGTCCTCGATTCGGACCTCGCCGACGACGAACCCGTCCCGACCGGGATTGGGGTGGAAACCGCGAAGCCGCGCGATCACCGGGGAGTGTCGCCCCAGCAGCGCCATCGCGAGCCAGAACAGCCGCCAGCGGAACAACACGGCGGCCAGGCCGACCCCGATCGAGCCGAGCAGCACCCGCATCTCGAAGGGGATGCCGACCGGGAAGAGGCTCGTGAGCCCGAAGCCGACGGCGTGCTCGGTGGTCGACGCGGCGCCGTACGTGTCGACCACCCGAACGTCGACGGTCCGCTGGCCGGCGGCGAACCGGTGTGTGACGGTCCGCCCCCGGCGGACGCTCCCGTCGGGGAACCGCCAGACGACGGTCGCGGACCCGACCTGGTTGGTCACCCGGGCCCGGAGGGTCGCCGTCCGGTTGCGGCCGTGCTTTTCGACGGTGGCGACCTCGGCCCGGGGGATGTCGTCGACCAGGACATGATAGACGGTGTCGTCGGTCAGGCCGAACGCGTCCTCGACGGAGAGGTTCACCTGATAGCGGCCGACCTCCCTGAACCGGGGGACGATCCGCTGTCCGGTCCGGACCTCGCGTTCGCCCTCGACCCGCCACTGGTACTCGACCCGGTTGGTGGCGAAGATGGCGAACCGGCTGAATCCGGGGGTGACGGCCGCGAGGGTCACCTCGCCGTCGCCGCGGCTCTCGATCCTGGTTTCGAGCAGCTGCCAGCCGTCCGCGGTGTTGTGTGCGATCACGGCCTCCTCGGGCGCGGTGTCGCCGAACCGCTTCTCGGGGACGGACAGCGAGACCGTCGCCGAGGTGTTCTCCATCCCCTCGGGGACGCTGATGTCGACGTGTCTGATCATCCGAAGGCGGTCGTCGACCGACTCCTTGGAGGCAAACAGCGAGTGGCTCCCGATCAGGGGCGTATCTTGCTCGACGATCGTCACCGCGTCCGAGCCGGTCGTGTTGAGTGCCCGCCGAACCGCCCGGCGTTCGGACTGGTTGAGCTCCGGATTCTTCGGCCCGACCCGCACCTCGCCCTCGATTTCGCCGGAGATCGACCCCTCCAGATCGGACACCTGCGTGCCGTTACCGCCGACCTGGACCGCCGCCTCGGGATCGGTCGGCCGGGTGATCTCCGCCACCGGCCCGTCTCGACCGTCCCCGTCCGGCCCCGTGACTTCGAGTTCCGTCACCGAAACCTGGTCGGCGAGTTCCTCGTCGGCGGGGTCCTCGGGGTCGACCCGCACGTCGTCGCCGGGGTCGCTCTCGGCGGCGTCGCCGGCCGTGTCGCCGCTGCCCGTCTCGTCGTCGCCCGTGTCGCCGCCGGCGCCCCCACCGCCAGCGCCCCCACCGCCGCCGGCACCACCTGCGCCGTCTCCGTCGCCGTCGCCGTGCGGTCCCGGATCCGGGATCCCGTCGCCGTCCTGGTACCCGTCGTCGTCCTCGGGACGATCGGGTGCCCCGTCCTCCCCGTCGGGAACGCCGTCGTCGTCGCGGTCGGGGTCCAGCGGCGCGGGGTCGTCATCGTCCGGAACGCCGTCGCCGTCGGCGTCCTCCTCGGGCACGCCGTCGCCGTCCTCGACGCCATCCTGGTCCTCCGGACGGTCGGGGGCACCGTCCTCCCCGTCGAGGATCCCGTCGTCGTCGCGATCGGGGTCCAGCGGCGCGGGGTCGTCCTCGTCCGGAACGCCGTCGCCGTCGGCGTCCTCCTCGGGCACGCCGTCGCCGTCCTCGACGCCGTCGGGGTCCTCCGGGTCGGTCGGCGCTTCGTCCTCGCCGTCGGGGATGCCGTCGCCGTCGGCGTCGTTCAGCGCCCGCTGGCGGAGGACGATCTTGGTGACCAGCGTCTGTCGGACCGTGATCGACGCCGGCGTGGTGTCGATCTGCATACTCACCTCGATGGTCTCACCGGGGGCCAGAGAGACGTTCTGGTCGCGTTCCAGCGGAGCCCCCGAGCGGGCGTCGTACACCGTGAGCGCGCGCTCGGTGCCCGTGTGCGCGATCCAGATCTGCTGACTCACCTCTCCCTCGTTCGAGATGGAGAAGATGCGCTCGACGGTCGTTTCTGCGTCGGGATTCACCCCCGTCGCGTTGCGCTCGGGGCTCGAGAGATTGACCGTCAGTTCGTGGTTCTCGTCGTCGATCTCGGCGTAGGCACCGTTCGGACCGTCCGCGGGCGCGAGCACGATGCTCTCCTGTGGCCCGATGGCGTCTACCGCGCCCGACTGGACGACGGCGCCCGTCGGAATGATCAGCAAGAAAACGAGCCCCACGACTACCGGCAGGAGTCGGTCGACCGCGAACTTGGTGCGTGGGGTTGGATCTGGCATTCAGCGGATGTCACATCGACGACGTCACCCTGAACAAGGGGACCGCAGGCACAGAGCCGTGCCGGCGGAGTAGTGAAACTCAGTTAGAGTTGTCCGGAACCTCGTAGTCCGGGCTCCCGTCGGCGTCGGCGTTGATAGTGACGCTATTGATGATTTCCTCCCCCTGACCGACAGAGGATGAGGCACCGGTGTTTAGGCCGTTAGACGGGTTGTTGTCCGAGGTGTCGATGTAGATCCCCACAGTGACCGATTCACCAGGGTCGAGTTCGACCGAATTGCTACTGAGGCTAACCTCATTTTCACTGGTGAACGTGTCATCGTCGGAGACCTGATTCCCGTTAGTGTCTTGAAGCTCCGAGGACATCACTGCGAAGTCAATAGCACCGTCGTTAGCACCGGATGCGCCGATGGAAACCGTTGCCGCCTGAGTCCCCTGGTTGGTGATCGTGAAGACGCTCTCGACCGACGTCGTTGCGTCGAGGTTCACCTCTTCGAGATTGAGCTGAAGTTGCCCGTTGTTCGTCTCAACGTAGGGGTTGTTGCCAGCGACGGGCGTCCCCTGGGCATTTTGACCCGAGGTGGCCGGTTCTAGCGCGAGCAACGCACTATCGTCGCCCGCGACGCCGACCTCTGCTGTTCGTTCCGCACTCACCGTCGTGAACGCGCCCGTCGCGGTGACGAGGCCGATAGCCGCAAACACCGCGAACAGCGCGAGCAGTTTTCCTTTTGCCATTGTTGGATTCTCCGTGTGTTCGGTCCGCGGGGACTGCTCCCGCGCTGACCTTACTCACCCTATACAGAGGTACCACTATTGTTACACCGGCCTAACCCGGAGTTAGACCCCACTAACGTATCGTATGGCTGTTTAACGGGGTGTTTAGCTACAGTTCATTGAGCGTTAGGGTAGTCTACGTACCAGTTAGGCCGGTGTAACAAACAGGGGTCGGCGCGTTGTCAGGAACGACTTCACTCGGAGCAGACCGGGACGAAGGGAGACAATCATGGTAAACACCAAAGGCAAACTTCTCGCACTCGTGGCAGTGTTCGCGGCCATCGGCCTCGTCACGGCCACCGGTGCGTTCACGACGGTGAGCGCGGAACGGACGGCGACGGTGGGTGTCGCAGGCGACGATAACGCCCTCCTGGCGCTGGACGAGGGCGTCGCCAGCGACGGCGGCGTCTCGGCGAACGCCGACGATTACATCGACACAGAGAACGGACAACTACAGATCGACCTGGCAGGGAGCGACGCAGGGGCCAGCGGGATCAACCTGCGTGCGGACACGGACGTGAAGAATCTCTTCACGATCTCGAATCAGGGGACCCAGCCGGTCGCCGTGTACGTGACTCCCGAGGACGACGAGGGGAACGGCGACGCCGACAACGTCTACTTCTACACGGACTCCTTCCAGTCCGAGAGCGGGAACAACGCCCTGCCTGATCTCGGGCCAGAAGTCGACGGCCACGAAGGCGCCAGCGGCCCGTCGAACGAAGTGATCACCGGCAGCGGGAACGCCGTCGTGCTCGAACCCGGCGAGACCATCGAGGTGAGCATGTACGTCGACCTGATGCAAAGCGACGGGAGCGCGGTTTCGATCAGCGGCGGAGACGTACTCGACACCGTTACGATCACCGCCGACGCCGACGCGGTCGACTCGGCGTACGATCCCGCTTCGGGGGACATCTCGTCACCGCAGAACACCGACTGATCGCCGACGTCCCCCGGTGACGGCTTTCGGGGACCGACGGCAGCCCAATTCACTGGGATCGATACTGCGGTAGGTCACTGCAGGCCCGAGCAGGGAGCGCAGAAACGATCACGAGCGGTGTTCGAAGATACGCCTTGCGTGTGCGATTCACACGGCCGTGTGACTCGACGACCGCGTGTCGTGCTGTTAGCAGTGGTCCGGCCGCGTCCACGGAGGCCCGGTACACTTGTCCTCTCCGTCCTCTCCGTCCTCTCCGTCCTTCCCGTCCCCTCCACCGCCGTCAGTCTATTCGCTCGCTGGCACCGATCGTTCGAGGGCGATCTGGGCGTCGCCACCGAGGGTCTGGGCCTCGATCGTGACGCCGACCTCCGGAGCGGCCGATCCGGTCGGTGTGAGGTCGATCTGCTGGGTTCCGCCGGGTGCGAGTACCACGGTCACTGCCGACCCCGGAGCGACGTTCGAACCGGGCACAGCGAGCGTTCCGTCGCCGTCCTCCCGGAGCGTCACCGTGACTTCCACCTCGGAGCCGAGGTTGTTCGTGAGGGTCAGAAGCCGCTGACGGTCGCCGGTGACCGAGCCACCGTCGCTCCCATCCTCACCACCTCCGTCCCCGCCATCCCCGTTCCCGCTTCCCTCCGTAACCTCACCGGAGATCCGGGCGCCGTTCGCGACCGTCACAGTCCCCCCTGCCTCGACGTCGCCGTCGATCCGCGCACCACTCTGGAGCGTCACGTCCCCGCCCGCGTCGACGTCACCGTCGATCCGGGCGCCGTTCTCCAGCAACACGTCCCCGTCCGCGTCAGTCTCGCCGCCGATCCGACCGCCGTGCTCGACGACGACGTCCCCGCCGGCCTCGACTTCGCCGGTGATGCGAGCACCCGACGCGACGCGAACGCAGCCCTCGGCGTCGACGTTCCCGTTGATTCGGCCGCCGGACTGGACGACGACGCCCCCACCCGAGTCGACGTCTCCCGCCCGGGCGCCCGACTCGACGATCACTCCCTTCGGGGTGTCGACGTCCGAGGGCTGGTTGCCCGACACCCTGAGGACGTCGCCGTCGAGCGTACATGTCGCGCCGTCGTCCCCGGAACTCCCGTTCGGAACCGTGATTTGAGCGGCCAGGTCGACGCCGACCAGCGCCTGGCTGTCGGGGACGACACCCACGTTTGCGGACCGTTCGGGGCTGGAAGTCGTGAACGCCCCCGACGGGACGGTGATCGAGGCGATCACCAGTACTGCGGCGACCACGAGCAGGAGAGTGGCCAGCCTGCTAACGCCGGAATTCCGTCCCGAGCGCCCCCGTCTTCCCCGGCCAGTACGGCGTTTTCGACTCATCGTCCGCTCAGCCCTCCTGCCCCGTCACGGTCGGTAGCCACGCCCGACTCCCCGACGCGCGAACCCGTCCGCGACGTATCACTCGCGCTCACCCACCTGTGGCGGGGACCCGGCGTCGCCGAACCGCATCCGGCCCGTGTAGTAGGTCTGGACGAACGCCGACACCGCAAAGCTCACGAGGACGATCCCGCCGGAGACGACGCCGGGAACGGCGCCGAACGGCGGGACGTCGAACCACACCAGCGCGAGCAACAGCGCGTTTGCCGCCGCCAGCCCGACGTAAAACTGGTTCCACGGGATGTCCTCCTTGGGGACGATCTCCAGATAGATGTCGGCCTCGGTGAGCGCCCCGGACAGTTCGACGACCCCGGCGTCCGGATCGTACTCGACCAGTCCCTCGCCGTCCATCGTTGACAGGTGTGACTGGTAGAACGCGATGTAGACCCGTTTTCGCTCCTGGGAGGTCAGCTCCGCGACCGGCTTGTCGTTCTCCCAGGCCGCAACCTGCTCGGCGAGTTCGCGCACGGAGACGGGGTCGTCGCACTGTTTGAGATAGTGGATCGCGTACCGCCGCCGGCGGTTGCCGAGCGACTCGTAGATGGCGTCGGTCGAGAGTTCGGGCGTCCCCGAGGCGTCCGACCGATCCGAAACCGTCACCGTGGATCACCCCCTTCGCCGTCCATGCCGAACGCGCCCCGGAAGCGGTTCCAGACGCCCCTCGCCAGCGTCCGCGGCCGCGTGGCGATCCACCGCCGGAGGCGACCGGCGTACCGGCGGAGCCGTCGCGACGGGCGGGGATCGGTCGAGTCGTTGCGGCGTTCGGTCGGACCGGTCCGGGGAACCCGCTCGACCAAGTCGTCCGG
>Ga0207719_100519_pt1 | contig 20776 bp, 15 predicted proteins | sample A23P1SouthBayCA_2_FD_187279 | JGI IMG/M metagenome (GOLD analysis project Ga0207719, IMG submission 187279) | Aerobic enrichment media microbial communities from Eden Landing Ponds, California, USA - A23 P3 (3) (SPAdes) | ecosystem: Environmental > Aquatic > Marine > Unclassified | place... | reverse complement strand
GAACCGGCCACGAGCCGCGTCAAGGCGTGGTGGGTCCAGGCCGAGGCGCTGACCAGCGCGCTCCGGATGTACGAACTCACCGGCGACGAGCGCTACGCCGACGCCTTCCGCGAGACCTACGAGTTCGTCGACGAGTACCACGTCGACCGCGAGGTCGGCGAGTGGCACTCCGGGGTCACCGCGGACCTCGAACCCGTCGGCCGGAAAGGCGCGATGTACAAGGGCGCCTACCACAACGGCCGCGCACTCGTCGAGTGTCTCGAAGCGCTGGAGCGGATCGGGAGCGCGTAGCGGGACTGCAGTCGGCGGATCCCGTTTCGGGGAGCAGTTGACGCGCCGCGTTGGACCACGGATTTATCACTGTGTGCCGACACAGTACAGGGAGAACGTATGCAACCGTCGACCGAGTCGGTCCGGGTCCTGCACGTCGACGACGACACCAGCTTCGCGGAACTGACTGCGGACTTCCTCAAGCACGCGGACGAGCGGTTCGAGGTGGAGACGGCGCCGAGCGCCGGCGAGGGGCTGGACCTGCTCGCCGACGCGGAGTTCGACTGTGTCGTCTCGGACTACGACATGCCGGGGCGAAACGGGATCGAGTTCCTCGAAGCGGTCCGGGCGGAGTACCCGGACCACCCCTTCATCCTCTTTACCGGGAAGGGCTCGGAGGAGGTCGCGAGCGACGCTATCTCGGCCGGCGTGACCGACTACCTCCAGAAGGAGGTCGGGGCCGACCAGTACGCGATTCTGGCCAACCGCATCCGCAACAGCGTCGATCGGACGCGGGCCGAACGCGACCGGCGACGCCAGCTCCGGGCTATCGAAACGGCCAACGAGGGGATCAGCATCCTCGACGAGGACGGCCGGTTCGTCTACGTGAACGAGTCCTACGCGGACCTGTACGGCTACGACGGCGAGGAGATGGTCGGGGAACACTGGGCGCTGATCTACCCCGACGGCAACGAGGCGCGGATCCGCGAGGACGTCCTCCCGACCGTACACGAGGAGGGACACTGGCGCGGCGAGACGACGGGCCTTCGCGCGGACGGATCGACGTTCACCGAGGACCACACGCTCGCGACGACCGACAGGGGCGAACTCGTCTGTACCGTCCGCGATATCACCGACCGCGAGCGACGAGAGCGGCGGTTCGAGGCGGTCTTCCAGAACACGCACACGTTCATCGGGCTGCTGGACCCGGATGGGACGCTGCTGGAGGCGAACGAGACTGCCCTGTCGTTCGGCGGGTTCGACCGCGAGGACGTCGTGGGCGACCCGCTGTGGGAGGCCGGCTGGGTACGGCCGATCGAGGAGTCGCGGGCTGCGGTCAGGGAGGGGGTCCAGCGGGCGCGGGAGGGCGATCTCTTCCGGCAGGAGATCCGCGCCCAGGGTGTCGACCGGGAGGCGGTGCTCGACTTCTCGGTCCGGCCGGTGACCGACGACGACGGCGAGGTGACGCTGCTCGTGCCCGAGGGCCGGGACGTGACCGAGCGGAAACGACATCTGCGACGGCTGGAGACGCTGGTCGACAACCTCCCGGGAATGGTCTACCGGTGTGAGAACGGGCGGGGCTGGCCGATGGAACACGTCGGCGGGGAAGTCGAGCGGCTGACCGGCTACCAGCCGAGGGACATCGAGAGCAGGGAGGGGTTCTACGGGTCGGAGATCGTCCACCCCGACGACCGCGAGGAGGTGTGGACCACTGTCCAGAACGCCCTCGACGCGCGCGAACGGTTCGAACTCACCTACCGGATCACCACCGCCGACGGAACCACCAAGCGCGTCTGGGAGCGCGGACAGGGTGTCTACGAAGACGGCGAGGTGGCGGCCATCGAGGGGTTCGTCACCGACGTGCGGGACCGCGAGCGGCAGTGAACCGGGTGTGACCGTAAGGAATCGCGAGCGGCCGTGAACCGCAAGCGGCCGTGAACCGCAAGCGGCCGTGAACCGCAAGCGGCCGTGAACCGCGAGCGGCCGTGAGATCGCGGAACACGGATCGATATCGGCAGCGGCAGGGTCGGCACGACCGACCGCGCGAAACGGGAAGTCTATGTGGCCCGCATCGATAGGATCGGGCATCGCTTTCATGACCCGGAAGACACGCGGCAGTCCGTACGCGCCCCACACGGCGGCCGACACGGCGGCGATGCTCGACGCCGTCGGCGTCGCCGACGAGGAGGCGCTGTTCGACATCCCCAAGGCGGTGCGGTTCGACGGCGATTTCGGCATCGAGGCCCGTGACGAGCAGGGCACCCGACGCGCAGTCGAGCGCGCGCTCGGGCGGACCGACGACCTGACCGAGTTCCTCGGCCGCGGCCACTACGCCCACTACGTCCCCGCGCTGGTCGACGACCTGGCCTCGCGCCAGGAGTTTCTCACCTCCTACACGCAGTACCAGCCCGAGGTCGCACAGGGCTTTCTCCAGGCGCTCTTCGAGTACCAGTCCCTGCTCGTCGAACTAACAGGACTAAACGTGGCCAACTGTTCGATGTACGACGCCGCGAGCGCGCTGGGCGAGGCGGCCACGCTCTCCCAGCGGGTCCGCTCGGTTTCTGGCGAGCGCGTCCTCGTCCCCGACCACCTCCGGGCGGGGAAACGCGAAGTCCTCGAACGCTACGCCGACGGGCCGAACCTGACCGTCGACACCTATCCGACCGCGGCGGGGACCGTCGACGTCGAGGGCCTCGCCGACGCTGTCGACGACGGGACGGCGATGGTCTACGCCGAGACACCCACCGTCGTCGGCGCCATCGAGGAGTCACTCGGCGCGGTCGGTGACCTCGCGGCCGACCACGACGCGCTGTTCGTGCTCGGTTCGGACCCGGTGGCGCTGGCCCTGCTCGAACGGCCCGCGGACGTGGGCGCCGACGTGGTCGTCGGCGAGGCGAGTTCGCTGGGGCTGGGCGCCGCCGGCGGGATGGGAATGGGGCTGTTCGTCACCCGCGAGGATTATCTGCGGCAGGTCCCCGGACGGCTGGTCGGCGCGAGCGAGGACGCCACGGGCCGGCGGGCGTTCACGCTCACCCTCCAGACCCGCGAACAGCACATCCGCAAGGAGCGGGCCACGAGCAACATCTGCACGAACCAGGCCTGGCTGGCGCTCCGGGCCGCGATCCACGCCGCCGTGCTCGGCCCCGACGGCCTCGTCGACCTCGCGGAGGAGTGCGTGCGTCTGCCGAGCGACCTCGCGGCCCGGCTCGACGATATCGACGGCATCCGCGCGCCGGTCCACGACAGGCATCACTTCCGGGAGTTCCAGGCCCACACCGACCAGCCCGCGGCGGCCGTCGCCAGCGCCCTCGAGAGCGAGGGCTTTGCCGTCCACGTCGTCGGCGACCACCGCATCCAGGTCTGTGTCACCGACGCGACCGAACCCAGGACCGACGAGTTCGTCGCCGCCGTGGCGGAGGTGGCCTGAGATGGACGAGCGCGACCGCTACCGCGGGGACGCCGAGGTCGATTCTGACAGCGACGCCGGCACCACCTACGACCAGGCACGCTGGACCGACGACGGCGGCTACGAACCGCTGCTGGCCGAGAAAGACCAGACCGAAGTCGCGGTCGGCGGCGACGATTCGCCGCTACCCGACGGCCTGACGCGGGACTCGCTGGAGTTGCCCGCGCTCTCGGAGCCAGAACTCGCACGCCACTACGCGCGCCTCTCCGAGATGAACTACGGCGTCGACAGCGGCCCCTTCCCGCTTGGCTCCTGCACGATGAAGTACAACCCGAAGTTCACCGAGGACCTGGCCGCCCACCCCGACGCCGCGGTCCACCCCGACCGCCCGGACGAGCGCATGCAGGGCGTCCTCGCCGTCGCCGCCGAGTTACAGGACTACCTCGGACGCATCGGCGGGATGGACGCCGTGACGCTCCAGCCACCCGCGGGGGCCGCGGGCGAGTTCACGGGCATCCACATCGCGCGGGCCTACCACGAGCACAACGGCGAGGACAGGTCGGAAGTGGTGATCCCCGACAGCGCCCACGGGACGAACTTCGCGACGGCGGCGATGGCTGGCTTCGACGTGGTCGAACTCCCCAGCGCCGAGGACGGCCGCGTCGACGTGGCGGCGCTCGAAGCGGCCGTCGGCGACGACACCGCGGCGTTGATGCTCACGAACCCCAACACGCTCGGCCTGTTCGAGCGCGACATCGAGGAGATCGCGAACATCGTCCACGACGCCGGTGGCCTGCTCTACTACGACGGCGCGAACCTCAACGCCCTGCTCGGGCGCGCCCGTCCCGGCGATATGGGGTTCGACGTGATGCATTACAACGTCCACAAGACGTTCGCGACGCCCCACGGCGGGGGCGGCCCCGGCGCCGGCCCCGTCGGCGTCGTCGAGGAACTCGCGCCGTTTTTGCCGACGCCGCACGTGCGAGAGCGCGAGGAGGGGACGGACTACGAGCGCTACGAACCCGCTCACTCCATCGGCAAGGTCCACGGCTTCGAGGGCAACTGGCTCGTCCTCCTGAAGACCCACGCCTACATCGCCCGTCTCGGCGATTCGGGGCTGTCCGACGCGAGTGCCACGGCCGTGCTCAACGCCAACTATCTCGCAGAGCGGATCGACCTGGACGTGCCCTACGGCCCGTTCCACCACGAGTTCGTCGCGAGCGCCGGCGACCGGGACGCTGCTGACTTCGCCAAGCGGATGCTCGACTACGGCGTCCACCCGCCGACGACGAAGTGGCCGGAAATCGTCGACGAGGCGCTGATGACCGAACCCACCGAGGCCGAGAGCAAGGACGCGCTTGAGGACCTGGCCGCCGCGTTCGACGCCGTCGCGAGCGAGGACGCCGCCGCGCTCGAGTCGGCCCCCGAGCGCACCGCGGCCCGCCGGATCGACCAGGTCGCGGCCGCCCGGAACCCCCGTCTCTCCTGGCACGCGCTCGAAGAGAAGTAGGTCAAAGTGGCACACAAGGGTCCCACCGAGTTGTCGTCGGCGCATCCAGTCACCCTCGCATCTCCCTGGCGAGCACCCCTCGAATCTTCCGGGAGACGAAACTATTCCCCCGCGTAGTCCGACAGCCGTGACGTGCAACCGCAACTGTACGACACGCTCGACGGACAGGTCGCGCTGGTGACCGGCGCGAACCGGGGTATCGGCCGCGAGATCGCCAGGGGACTCGTCGACCACGACGCGACGGTGTTCGCCGGGGTCCGCGACGCCGACTACGACGTGCCTGAGGGAACGACGCCGGTCGAACTCGACCTGACCGAGGAAGGAACGCTCGCGGACGCCGTCGAGACGGTCGTCGACGCCGCGGGCGGACTCGACGTACTCGTCAACAACGCCGGTGTCGGCGGGACAGGATCCGGTGTGGCCGATATCGACACCGCGGCGTTCGACCGCGTCCTCGATGTCAACCTCCGTGGCGCGTCGTTGCTGGCCAAGCACGCCCTCCCGCACCTGCTCGACGGCGAGGGCGGGCGCGTGGTCAACGTCTCCTCGGGCGTCGGCATCCTCACCGACCCCATCGAGGACGAGATGCCCGCCTACCGCATCTCGAAGGCCGGGATCAACGCACTCACCGTCTCGCTCGACCAGACCTACGGCGACGAGGGCCTGATCGCGAACTCCGTCGACCCCGGCTGGGTCGCGACGGACCTGGGTGGTGAGCAGGCGCCCCGCGAACCCGCGAAAGGCGCCGAGACGCCGGTCTGGCTCACCCGCTTCGCCGCGGGCTCCCCGTCGGGCCTGTTCTGGAAGGACAAAGAAATAATCGAATACTGAGTATTATAGATAGTATTCGATTCTCAGATACGTTCACGGCGGCGTCTGATTGCCTGAGTCCACATCGGACATTTGAACGGCGTCTCCTGACTTTTCGACCCTATAATGGTTTTTCCGGCCGATTATCTGCCGCTACCGACTGCCAGCGACGGGACCCGAGTCGGCCTGCCGGTTCTGGAATCGTTTTCGGCGGGAGACATCTCAAAATAGCCTTTTCGAGCGTCCGAAGGCCGTCTGTAGACCAGCGACGGGCGGAATGGACGGTGCGTGATCGGGCGGCGAGTCGATTCTGAAAGGACGGATAGGATTACAGTATTGTAATCGGACTATTCTGCCAAAACGATCGGTCGAAACGGTGGATCATCCCGTGACTGTTCGGGGAACGCTGAAAGATATAGTCAGGGAACGGAAGCGAGCGGTGAAACGAACCGAAGCGAGCGGCGAAACGAACGGGAGCGAGCGGCGAAACGAACGGGAACGGAAGTAGAAACGAAGACGGGAACCGAAACGGGAACGGAAAGCCCGGGAGTCAGTCGAACGCGGGGATGACTTCCTCGCCGAACAGGCGGATCTGGTCCTCGACGAGGTCCTTGGGCATCCCGGAGTGGTGGAAGCGCAGGGCGAGTTGGTCCAGCGCGAAGCGGTCCTGCATGGCCTCGACCTGCTCGATGATCTGCTCGGGAGTGCCGTAGATGAAGCGGTCGTCAGCGAGTTCCTCGAAGTCCTCGACCGAGTCGGCGTTCATGAGCGGGTGGGAGAACTCGCCGCCGTACTCGTCGACGTAGGTGGTGTGGAGATACTCCTTGCGCTCCATGACCTCCTCCTCGGTCTCGGCGATGACGGCCTCGCGCATGAGCGGGTGGTCCATCTCCTCCCAGACCTGGTCGCTGTTCTCGACGTGTTCTTTCTGCATCTCCTTGCGGTCCTCGACGATGCCAAGGTCGGCGACGACACCGGGTACCCAGGCGTCGCTGAACTGGACCGAGCGGGAGATCTGCTTGGGGCCCCAACCGCCGATCCACAGGGAAGGACGGGGCTCCTGGATCGTCTGGGGTAGCGGCTGCCAGTCCTCGACCTCGAAGAAGGGACACTCGTAGCTGATGGGCTCCTCGGCCTCGAAGAACTCCTCGATGAACTGGATCCCCTCGATCATGCGGCCGGCGCGCTCGTCCATCGGGACGCCGAAGGCGTCGAACTCCTTCTCGACGTAGCCGAGGCCGACCCCGAGCGTGAGGCGGCCGTCGGAGATGTTGTCGAGCATCGCCGCGCGCTGGGCGACGTGCAGCGGGTGATACAGCGGGAGGATCAGGACCGACGTAACCAGTTCGAGCTCCTCGGTACCCTGCGCGATGCTCGTCAGACGAGTGAGCGGCGACGGCCAGTAGTTGTCGCCCTCGGTGGCCTGGTGGTCGTTGACCCAGCAGGTCTCGAAGCCGACGTTCTCGGCGACCTGACACTGCTCGACGACGCCCTCCCAGGTGTCACCGCCCTCTATCGGGAAAATTCCGAATTGCATGTTCGACTCACTGGAGGGTATCCACTTACTTCTTGCGTTCCTCCCGATGGCCGTTCTCAGTAGCGGTCGCCTGTCAAGGGCCGAACGCAGTGGTCGCCTGTTCGAGAGCCGAACCCGTTCAGCGAACCGGCTATCTGTGGTTCCCCATAGACGAACAACTTATGTGGGTCGAAGTCGGAATGGGTGATATGGCGAATACCGCCGATAACGCCCCTCGCCGCACGATCCGGTCGGTGGAGATAGCGTTCAACATCATCGACGTGTTACAGGAGAAAGGCGGCGCCGGCGTGACGGAGTTGGCCAACGAACTCGACCACTCGAAAAGCACCATCCACAGCCACCTCCGCACGCTGGAGGAACGGGAAATCCTCGTCCGGGAGGGCGACGGCTACCGGATGAGCCTGCGGATCCTCGACATGGCGACGCACGTCCGCGAGCAGGTTGGTAACTACGACGTGATCAAAAACGAGGTCGACACGCTGGCCGAGGAGACGGGCGAAATCGCCCAGTTCGGGCTCGAGGAACACGGCAAGGTGTCGTATCTCTACAAGACGACCGGCGAACGCGGCGTCGAGACGGCCTCGCGCGTCGGCACCCAGCAACCCATGTACTCGACGTCGCTCGGGAAGACGATCCTCGCGTACCTCCCCGAGGAGCGCACCGACGAGATCGTCAAGGCGCAGAAGTACGAGGCGCTGACGCCGACGACGATCACCAGCCCGGAAGAGCTCTACGAGGACCTCGAAACCATCCGCAAGCAGGGCTACGGTATCGACGACGAGGAGAACTTCGAGGGGCTTCGCTGCGTCGCCGCGCCGGTGAAAAACGAGGAGACGGTCCTCGGCGCCGTGAGCATCACCGGCCCGTCCAGCCGGTTCACGCTCGATAGCATCCACGACGAGTACGCCGACCAGGTCCAGCGGGCCGCCAACGTCATCGAACTCAACACGAAGTTCGCCTGAGCGCTGGCGGCGGTCCCGTTCTCTCGGCTCCTTTCTCCCCGTTCTCGCTCAGTTCCACGGAAGCCCGTAGCTCGGGTCGTTCGCGAGTCGGTCCATTCCGGCCGACAGCGAGACGCGGGTCCCGCTCGGGAGCGAGACGCGGAGCGCGGGATCGTCGACCGCAGTCGGCCCCTCGCCGGGATGGTCGTCCCGCGCGACCGTCGTGAACTGGTGTTCGCCGTAGGCGCCGGCCTGGACGACCACCTCCCGGTCGTGGCCGCCGGCGTTGACCAGCGTAAACTCGACGCCGGCGTCCGTGACGTTCTCGACGAGCGCGCTGACGCCCGGGGGGAGCCCGGGGCGCTCGCGCTCGGGGTCGAAGTGGCGGAGTTGCGCCTGGACGAGGCCGCCGTAGTACACCGGCTGGGGCGCGCCCATCGTCAACTGGAGCAGGGCCGTCGCGGTCGCCGGGTTGCGGTCCCGCAGGTAGTCCTCGTCGACATCCTCGGGCGGGCCGCCCTCCGCGCGCAACAGATCCAGGCGCTCGTGGACCTGGCTGTGGGCGGCGTCGAGGATCCGTTCGGGATACGTCTCGAACTCGCCGTCGAGGTAGGCGAGCCAGGCGTACTCGTGGCCGCCGCCGTGTTTGGTCGTCGCCCGCGGGTCGATGCGCTTCCAGTCCTGTGCCCCCCAGTTTCGTAGGTCGCGGACCCGCTCGCGGTCCGCCCCGTCCATGGTGAGATACCAGAGGTGGACCGCGTAGGGGTTGTCCCGGAGCGGGCGGAACTCGAACCAGCCGTCCTCGTAAACGACTTCGCCGTCGGATTCGCGCAGGGCGCTACCGGGGTCGTAGTGATAGTCTCCGGGGTCGCCGTACTTGTGCGGGAGATACAGCGTGTCGTGGACCGAATCGGCGCTCACCTCGATGCCGTTGTCCATCAGGATGTCCAGTTGCGAGCGCAGGAACCCCATCGGCTCCGCGTCGCCCGAGAGCAGGGCGACGTTCTCGGAGCCGACGGTGACGCCGACGCCGATGTAGTGCCACCCGCCCCACGACCAGCCGTAGTAGCCGCCGTACCAGTCGCCGGCGTACTCGCCGACATCGCCCGAGCGGCCGACGTTGTCGGGCACGAGCCCGCCGTTTTCGGCGGCGCGCTCGCGCCAGCCGTCGACGTACTCGGTGACCCACTCGCGATACCGCTCGTCGCCGGTGTGGAGATAGGCGTTCGCAAGCAGGCTCGTCGCCGCCATGTTCAGCGGGATGTCCCCTTTCGAGCAGTGCTCGTTGAGATAGTCGAGCAGTTGCTCCTCGTTTGCGGGGTCTTTGGCGTCGTTCACCGATTCGATGCCGTCGATGTCGCGGAAGGGGAGCCCGTGCATCCCCCAGCGGTAGCCGGCGCCGTAGGGGTGGTGTTCGTAGGCCGCGAAGTCACAGAACTCGGGCCCCATCGAGCCGTTCATCGGGCCCCGGACGATGTTGTGCTCGGCGTCGTAGTTGCCCGTCTCGGAGTCGGGGAGGTACATGTCCGCGAACCGCTCGGCGCGCTCGACGACCGACTCGTCGTCGGGCGCCGCCAGTCCCATGTTGTAGGTGAAGCGGTTGCCCTCGCCGAGGTGGAACCAGTCGCGACACTGCTCGAACTCGTCGACGACCATCGGGTGGCCGAAGGGCGTCTCGGTGTCGGCGCCGCGGCGCAAGGCACCCGCGTAACAGTCCCGGGCGTGGTCGAGCAGGCGCTCGTCGCCGCCCATCGCGTAGACGAGCGGCCAGTCATGAAAGCCCTCGATCACGTCGTCGAAGCCGTCGATGCCGACGTGGTCCTCGGGCGGCCAGTACGGTTCGTGGTCGTCGTCGACGTAGTCCGCGACGAACCGGTCGACCGCCTCGTCGATCAGTTCGAACAGGTCGCGCTGGCGCCGCGCCCACTCGGGGGCGTCCCCGAGCGTGCGACGCGCCGCTACCTCGTGCATACTCTACCACTCGCCGGACCGGCATTGAACGTTGCGGCCGCGGAACTCTTCCCTCGAACGGCGGACCGGAACTACCCCGAAGGTTCACGACCCCACCGAGCGCACACCCACGCATGCGAGTCACGGACTACGAACTCTACGAGGTGCCGCCGCGGTGGCAGTTCCTCAAAATCGAGACGAGCGACGGCCGCGTGGGCTGGGGCGAACCCTACACGAAGTGGCACTACCGGGGCGATACCCCATCGGCCACACCGGCGGCCGTCGACCAGATGATGGAGAAATACGTCCTCGATTCCGACCCGGCCCGCATCGAGGACACCTGGCAGGCGATGTACCGCAGCAGTTTCTACCGGGGTGGCCCGGTCCACATGAGCGCCATCGCGGGCATCGACCAGGCGCTGTGGGACCTGAAAGGCAAGCAGTTCGGCGCGCCGGTCTATGACCTCCTCGGCGGGGCGACGCGAGACCGGATCCGCGCGTATCAGCACGTCTCGGCACACCACGACGAGGAGCATGCCGACACGGAAACGGCCGCCGCGGCCGCTGACGCCGCCGCGGAAGCCGAAACCCATGTCGACGCGGGCTTCGGCGCGCTGAAACTCGTCCCGACGGGCGGACTCGAAATCATCGACTCGCCGGCAGCCGTCGACGAGGCTCGCGAGGTCGTCGGTGCGATCCGCGAGGCGGTCGGCCGCGAGGTCGACATCGCGCTGGATTTCCACGGTCGGACCTCGAAGGCGATGGCCCGTCGACTCGCCGCCGCGATGGCCGAGTTCGACCCGATGTTCATCGAGGAACCGGTCCTGCCCGAACACGACCACGCGCTCCCCCGGGTCGCCGAGGCCACGGACCTGCCTGTCGCGACCGGCGAGCGCTGCTACACCCGGTCGGACTTCCGGCCGATTCTGGAGGCCGACGCGGTCGACGTGGTCCAGCCCGACGTATCAAACGCCGGCGGGATCACCGAGACGATGAAGATCGCGAACCTGGCCGCGACGTACGACGCCGCCATCGCGCCCCACTGTCCGATGGGGCCGCTGTGTACCGCCGCCTCGCTCCAGGTCGACGCCGCCGCGCACAACGCCCTGGTCCAGGAGCAGATCCTCCACAAGACCGAGGGCGCCTTCCGCTACGTCGAGAATCCCGAAATGTTCGACGTGGACGATGGGTTCATCGACCTGCCCGAGGGACCGGGGCTTGGCGTCGAAATCGACGAAGACACAGTCGCGGAGTTCGACGGCGTCGATCTGTCCTACGAGCGACCGCTCGGCCGCCGTGCGGACGGCAGTGTCGGCGAGCGGTGAGGGTGGGAACGGCGGAGAAAAGCGTCGACGAGTGATGAGCCGGGAAACTGCGGAGAAAAGCGTCGGTGAGCGGTGAGCCGGGAAACTGCGGAGAAAAGCGACGTTACGGCGGGCTGACGCCGGGTTCCTCGACGGCCACGGCCCAGGCTTCGAGCCAGTCGCGCAGGCCAGCGTCGGGCACGTCGAGGCTGTGGGTATTCTCGTCGAGATCGGGGTAGCCGCCGACATCTTCCTGGCTGTCGACGTAGTCGCCCTCGTTGTTGCGGATAGCGTCGACGACGCGCTGGTCGTGCTCGGTACGGTCGGCGGGGCGGGCGCCCACGTACGTGAAGTTGTTTTCTTCCACGCCATCCGAGTCCATCGCGGTGAGGTCCGCCGGCCAGACGGGGCGTCCCTCGTAGACTTCCGTGTTGCGGGTCATGCTGGCGCCGCCGTCGGTGTAGTTGTCCTCGACGAACGCCTTCCCGCCCTCGATGTTCGCGTCGTCCTCGTCGGCCCGGAGGAAGGCGTTCCCGACGATGCTCGAGAGCGTCGAGGGGTCGAGGTTGACCGCCTCGTTGAAGTGGTACATCACGTTGTTGACGACGACGCTTTCGGTCTCGGCCTTCAGTCGGGGATTGCGCGCGACGTTGTGGGCAAAGACGTTGCCCAGCAGCGCGACGCCGGTCGCCCCGTCGCCGACGAGCAGTCCGTACGCGTGGGGGCCCTTGGCGTGGGATGCCTCGTTGAGCGCTTCCGCGACGAGACAGTTCGAGAACGTGGTGTCGACGGAATCGTACCCCGGCGTCATGTTCTCGTCGACGCTCCAGGTGGCCGTACAGTGGTCGACGACGTTGTTCGACGTCTCGTCGCCGGTCCGGAGCGTGTCCGGTTGCCAGTCGCTCTCGTTGCCGGCGTCGCCCGGTCGCACGCGGATGTGCTGGACGACGCAGTCGTTGGCCTCGACCCGGAGGTCACCCCGGACCAGCGTGACGCCGGGGGACGGTGCGGTCTGTCCGGCGAGGAAGAGTTTGTCCTGGCTGACCTGAAGCGTTCCCTCCTGCAGGTCGATGGTTCCGCTGGTCTCGAAGACGACGATGCGCGGGCCGGCGTTGTGGACCGCGTCGGCCAGCGCTTCCCGCGTGGGTTCGGTGACCCGGTAGATGTCAGGGTCTTCCTCCTCGAGCCACGGCGCGGGGTCCGCGAACCCGTCGTCGGGTGCGAAGTACGACCCACCCTCGGGCACCTCGATGTCCGCCGGCGTGGCCGTCGCCGTGGCCTCGGCCGTCCCGGTCGGCGTCGACTCGGACGTCGGTTCGCCGTCAGTGGGTGTCGAGGTTGCCGTGTCGGCCGGCGTGTCGGCCGGCGTGTCGGCCGGCGTGTCGGTACCACCGGAATCGCCGCCGCTACAGCCGGCTACCGCGCCCGTGAGGCCGACACTCGTCAACGCGAGCAGCCGTCGCCGCGAGAACCTAGTTGCGACTGATCGCTCGTCGTGTGACTCGCCGTCGTCTGTCATAGCCGTAGGAAACGGATTCCAACACAAAAACGTTCGTATCCGATCGCGCCATTCATGTTACTCCAGCGGTTCGATCGGTTCGATTCACTCCAGCGGTTCGATCGAGTCGACCTCGCCCCAGACGGCCTCGCTGCCCTCGGTCGGGGCCGCCCAGTCGACGGCGTTGTCCAGCACCTGGAGGACTTCGTCCTGGTAGAAGATCGGATACTCCTCGTGGCCGGGCCGGAACGCGAAGATCCGACCACGACCCCGCCGGTAGCAGACCCCCGACCGGAACACTTCGCCGCCCTCGAACCAGGAGATCAGGACCGTGCGGTCGGGTTCGGGCACGTCGTAGGGTTCGCCGTACATCTCGGTCGACGGTATCTCGAAGGACTCGGGGAGGCCGTCGACGATGGGGTGGCCGGGGTCGGCGGCCCAGACTCGCTCCGTCTCGCCACCGTGGCGGTACTTGATGTTGCAGGTCGTCCCCATCAGGCGCTTGAACGGCTTTGAGTTCTTCCCGGAGTGGACCGGGATGAATCCCATCCCCTCGTGGACGCGGTCGACGACGCGACTCGCCACGTCGTCGCGGACCTCGTCGTTGGCACAGTGGGACCACCAGACCAGCACGTCCGTCTCGGCCAGCACCTCCTGGGTCAGTCCGTGTTCGTCCTCCTGGAGGGTCGCCGTTCGGACCTCGCGGCCCTCGCCCTCGACCCCCTCGGCGATGGCGCCGTGGATCCCGTCGGGGTAGATCTCGGCGATCTCCGGTTCTTCGGTCTCGTGGACGTTCTCGTTCCAGACCGTCACCTGCAGGCTCATGTCCGGGTGTGTCGCTGGGACGGCAATAAGTGTGTCGTGGTCGGTCCCACGCGGCGTTCCGGGACGGACGCTTGCCCCGCTCGCCGAGTGTGAATTCCCGCCTCCCGAACCATTACAATAATATTACTGTAATTTCCAGCCAGGAAACCGCCTCAGATACCCGACGAGAACGTCACACTCCCGGGATCTGATAACGGCAAAGTCACCACGAAATTCTGTAGAGGGCGTATATCTGTACTTCAGGCCTTCAACGGTATGTTCTCCCCTAGGGAACGTATAGTGGTCGCACAAATCCATCGGGAGCGCTCCGGGGCGCGACGGAGTCCGATATTCTCACCTTGGCAGTCGTTCGACGAGAACTGGCTGTTCGCACCAAGGGAACGGATTGTCTGCACTATGGGGATGATTTCGGGGTGATACCGTGTCGGGGAGAGCCGGAGACGTATCGGATTCGCCAAACTCCCCGGGTGAGAGCACCTTCAGTGCCGAAATCGGGGAATATCGATTCGGCCGCCCTCACACACTGTGTTTTCTCCTGCGGAACGTTTCTCCGTGGTATCTTTTCATCCCGACAGAGAACGTCGGCGCGTCGCGCGCCTCTCGTACGTTTTATGCTGGCGGGGACGCGAGGACTGGTATGGACATCGCCGAAGTCACGGGCTATGCGCTATCCTCACCGATCGACCCGCCACAGGACCGTCCGTTCCACGGGGGAACGCGTCGGCTGCTGAAACGCGACGTCGTGCTCGTCGTCGTCGAGACGACCGACGGCACCCGGGGAGTCGCTACCGCGGGCGCAAGCAGTTCCGCGATGAAGGAGTATTTCGAGGGCGACTCGCAGGGTACCTTCGCGGACGTGGTCTCCGGGCCCGTCGCCGACGCCCTCGAGGGCGAGTCGCTCGATTCGATCACCGACGCCCGTGACCGCCTGCGCGACGCGAACCTGCCCGCGGGCGACGAGACGGAGGCCATCTCGGCCATCGACGTCGCGCTCCACGACATCCGCGGACGCGAACTCGGCGCGCCGGTGTACGACCTCCTCGCCGAGAACTACGACACCGACCCCGGTACCGACCTCCCGCTGTACGCCAGCGCCGGGATGTACATGGAACCCGAGGGCTACGTCGAACAGGCCGAGGTCATCGAGGAGTTGGGCTTTTTCGGCTACAAGTACCGCCCCGGTATCGGCCCCGACCGCGACCGCCGCACCGTCGAGTTGCTCGCCGACGCCATCGACGATACCGAGATCATGCTCGACGTCCACACCTGGTGGAAGCTCCGGGAGGGGTACGACCGCGAGACGGTCCGCGACCTCGTCGCCCACGCCGGCGACCACGGCGCCTACTGGGTCGAGGAACCGGTCGAACCCGACGACCACGAGGGCTACGTCGACCTCGCCGAGACGGGCGCGCCCCTGGCCGGCGGTGAGAGCGAGCCGTCCCCCGAGGGCCTCGTGGCGCTCGGCGAGACGGGGGCCGTCGACTTCCTCCAGGGCGACGTTCGCCACCACGAGGGATTCACCGGCTGTCGCGACGCTGTCGAGTTCTGCCGCGGTCGCGGGGACGTGGAGTTCGTCCCGCACAACTTCGGGACCTGGATCGGTCTGGCGGCCAACGCCCACCTCGTCGCCGCCGCGCCGGAGGCCGACCTCGTCGAGTACCCGGTCTTCGAGGACGACCCGCTGTTCGACGCCGAGCCGGACCCCGGGATGTACCCCTTCGACCTCGCGTTCGATCTCGTGGAGGGTCAGCCCGACGTGACCGACGGCGTTCTCTCGCTGTCGGACGACCCCGGCCTCGGTGTCGAAGTCGACCTCGACGTGGTCGAGGAGTACCCCTTCATCGAGGGGCCGTGGACCGAGTTCCACTACGACGAGGACTGAAAGCTACGGTTTCCGGCCACTTTTTGTGAGCGTGCGTACGAGCGATCGACTCGCCCAGAACGGACGGCGATTCGCCCGGAACGGACGGCGATTCGCCCGGAACGGACGACGATTCGCCCGGAACGGACGGCGGTTCGGCGAACGCGGACCTTCCTGTCGCTGTCCTTCGAAACTCCGGGAAAAATCGACTGCTGATACCGGTTCGCCGTCAGTCGACGAGTCGATCGATGTCGTCGTCGAGTTGCCCGTAGAGTTCCTCGGCGCGCTCGGCCTCGCGCTCGCCGAGCGGGCGAAGCGGTTCGCGGACGTTTCCGCTCTCGAACCCCTCGTAGCCGGCGAGTTCGAGCCCCTTCTTGACGACGGGGACGCTGACGGCCCCGGGGATGGTGTTGTTCTCCCCGGTCCCCTCGCGGAGGTTCTGGAAGGGCAGACAGATGTCACGGAGCTGGCGGGCGCGGTGCCAGTCGCCGTCCTGAAGCGCGTCGAACAGCGCCAGCCCCACCTCGGGGCGGAAGTTGCTCACGCCGGCGGAAAAACCCTCGATGCCCTCGGCCCAGTAGGAGACGGCGTACGGCTCCGCGAGACCGTCCACCCAGACGACGTCGTCGGCCCCGGCCTCGACCCCGGCGCCGAGTTTCACGGGGTCCTCGATGGCGTACTTGATCCCGACGACGCTGTCCAGGCGCGTCAGGTCAGCGAGGTACTGGACCGACGGGTGGAAGCCGCGGACGTACGGGACCAGCGGCTGTTCCGTGACCGAGCCGAGTTCCCGGTAGTAGTCGAGCAACCCCTGCTCGTGGATGTAGGTGTGGTCTGGCGGCATCACCATCATCGCGTCCACGCCCAGATCTTCGTAGGCTCTGACGAGTTCCTTCGCGTCGGCCGTACTCCCCCCGACCCCCGCGAGCACGCAGGCGTCGTCGGGTAACGCCTCGACGCTGATTCGCGCGTGGGCGATCCGTTCGTCCTGGGAGAGCGAGTGGTACTCGCTGATGTTCGCCGTCGCGAGGAACGTCCTGATCCCCTCGTCGTAAAGCGTCCGGGCGTTCGACGCGAGGCTGTCGGCATCGATCGACAGAGAGTCGTCGAAAGGTGTCAGTAGGCCGACGGCAACGCCGCGAAGACGCTCCCGTACCTCGTCGTCTGACAATCGCATAGTGTGGAGATTCTCGGCATCAATTATAAACCCATCGTCTATCGTCCGTTCGAGGTGGCGTTCGGCGTCCCCGTGAACGACGCCGTCTCGCCGGTTCGGCCAGTTTCGCCGCGGGCCGTTCGACGCGGGCCGTTCGACGCGGGCCGTTCGACGCGCTCCGTTCCACCGACCGGGCGCTCGTCCGGCCGGTCGCTCGACTGTCGGTCGCTCATCCGTCGTTCACTCGTCAGGTCGGCCGGACCGACGACGTGACGGTATCGCTAGGCTTTCTGGCCGAACGTCGATGCGACTCGGTCGTAGTGGCGTTCGAGACAGTCGCGGTCGCGGTCGGAGAGCGGCGCGAGCGGCGGGCGGACCGGGCCGCCCGCGTAGCCCGCCAGTTCCAACCCCGCCTTTACCACGGGGACGTTGTTCGCGTTCGCGAGCGAGTTGCCCCTGCCGGGTTCGTCCCGCAGGTCCTCGAGTGGGCGGAGACTGCGCTGGATCGTTCGCGCGCGGTCCCAGTTTCCCTTCTCGATGGCCTCGAACAGGGCCAGCGTCGCCCGCGGGACGAAGTTGCCGACGCCGGTGGTGTAGCCCGTCGCCCCCTCGATAGCAAAAGCGAGCGCGTACCGCTCGGCGATGCCGTTGACCCAGGTCACGTCGCCGGCCGCGTCGTCGACGGTCTGGGCGAACTCCTTGACGTCGGCCTGTGCGAACTTCACGGCGACGACTTCCTCACGCTCGGTCAACTCGACGAGGACGCGCCGGGATACCGCCGGCCCGCGCTTGTAGATGACGACGCCCAGGTCCGTGGCGTCACAGATGGCGTGGTAGTACTCCTTGAGCCCCTGTTCGTGGGCGTAGGTGTGGTCGGGGTGCATCACCATGACCGCGTCGGCGCCGGCCGCGGCGTAGGCGTCGGCCAGTTCGCGGACCTCGGGGAGACTGCCGCCGATGCCGCCGGCGACCGTCGCGTCGTCGCCGGTCGCCTCGACGTGTGTCTCCACGATGGCCGCGCGTTCCGCGTCGGTCAGCGCGTGATACTCGCCGGTGTTGCCACACGGGATGAACAGGCGCGCACCGTCGTCGTAGAGGGCCGAGAGGTTCGCCGCGAGCGCGTCGTGGTCGACGGTCCCCCCGTCCTCGGTGAACGGCACCGCGGTCGTGAACGCCACGTCCTGGAAGGAACTACGCAGTCGAGAGGCCTCCATGGGCGAAGCGTCGGGAAACTCGGTATTAAAGCTATGCCCCCGCTCTTCCACGACGTGGGCTCACGAGTGGGCTCCCAAAATGTCGACGCGACCGTTGCCCTGAGAGTGGAGCTCGAAATGTCGACGCGACCGTTGCCCCGAGAGTGGAGCCCGCAAGCTATATGCGCGCCGCGGGGCCTGTCTCGGACATGGAGATAACCGACCTGGAGGTCATCGGCCTCTCGCACACCCTCCCGGAGGGCGAGGGACTCGGCGACGCGCGGGGGTTCGGCCACGACCGCGCGACGACCCTGCTCCGACTCGAAACCGACGACGGCCTCGTCGGCTGGGGCGAGGCGTTCGCCCCCGGACCGGTCGTCCAGGCCACCGTCGACGAACTATTCCGCGACGACGTCGTCGGCATGGACCCCTACGATGCGGAGGGCCTCGCCGTCGATTCGTTTGTCGACCCGTATCACTTCGGCGGGAGCGTCTTCGTCCAGAGCGTCGTCAGCGCCGTCGACGTGGCCTGCTGGGATATCCGCGGCAAGGCCGCGGGTCGGCCGGTCTATCGCCTGCTCGGTGGCGGCGAGTGCAAGACGCTGCTGCCCTACGCCTCGACCATGTACTACACCGAGCGTGACCGCCCCATCGCCGAACCCATCGAGGACGCGGTCGACGAGGGATTTACCGCCGCGAAGATCAAGATCGGCGCCGACCCCGAGAGCGACGTCGAGCGCGTGCGGACCGCCCGCGAGGTTCTCGGCGACGACGCCCGCCTGATGGTCGACATGAACGGCAACTACCGCCCCGACCAGGCGCTTCGCACGGCGCGGGCCATCGAGGAGTTCGACGTTACGTGGATCGAGGAGCCGGTGCCCCCGGAGAACCTCTCGGGCTACCGCGAACTCAAGGGCCAGGTCGACACCGCTATCGCCGCCGGCGAGGCTCACTACGGCCGCTTCGAGTTCAAGCGCCTCGTCGACGAGCGACTGGTCGACGTGGTCCAGCCGAACATGGCTCGCTGTGGCGGGCTCTCGGAGGCCCGCCGGATCGCGGACCTGGCGTCGACGGAGAACGTCGCCGTGCGCCCGCACATCTGGAACAGCGCGGTCGGGCTGGCCGCGGCGGTCCAGTTCGCCGCGAGCGTCCCCGACTACCCCCACACCCGGAACGTCCCCGACCCGATGATGGTCGAGTTCGACCGGAGCCCGAACCCGCTCCGCGAGGAAATCCTCGAGACGCCGTTCGACCCCAGCGGCGGCGCTCTCGACGTACCCCAGGCGCCCGGCCTCGGCATCTCGGTCGACGAGGACGCCCTCGAACGGTACCGCTGACCCGAGTACCGGGGAAACCCCGCTGGCCGCCGCGTTCGTCTCGACACCCCGACAGTGAGTGCGACAGATTTTTTCGGCTCAATCGCGTCGGAGTACCAATGGCAGACGATAGCAGCGACGAGACGACAATAGCCGACGCTCTCTCGCGTCGCCGATTGCTCGCGCTCGCCGGGACGGGCGCTCTCACGTCGATCGCCGGTTGTTCGGGCGGATCCGACAGCACCGACACACCCGCTGACACGCCCACCGAGGCGCCGACCGCGACGCCGTCGCCAACGCCGACCGACACCGCAACGGCGACGGCCTCCCCGACGGCCACCCAGCGCGACGTCGAGGCGCTCCTCGAAGAGTACAACTGCCCGGACCCGGACAAAGAGGCCGACATCGTCGTCGCACAGGACGGCAGCGGCGACGTCGAGACGGTCAGCGCGGCCCTCGAACAGGTCCCGTCCGCAGACTTCCAGGGGACGCGCGTCCGCATCGAGCCCGGGACCTACAAGGAGAAACTCCAACTCGCCTCGAACAAGACGGACGTGACCTTCATCGGCGGCGGTGACTCCCCCGAGGACACGATCATCACCTACGACGACCACGCGGACAAGACCGACGAGAACGGTGAGGAGATCGGCACCTCGGGCTCGTCCAGTTTCTTCGTCTGGGGGCCGGACTTCACGGCGAAGAACCTCACCTTCCGCAACGACGCCAACCCGGTCGCCCAGGCCGTCGCCATCCGCATCGACGCCGACCGCGCGGCCTTCGAGAACTGCCGATTCATCGGCAACCAGGACACCCTCTACAACTACGGGCGGGGCACCCGCCAGTACTTCAAAGACTGTTACATCGAGGGCGACGTGGACTTCATCTTCGGGCTCGCGGCCGCGTACTTCGATAACTGCGAGATCTTCTGCAAGGACGACGGCTACATCGCCGCGCCGGCCCAGCCCGAAGACCAGGAGTACGGCTACGTCTTCGACAACTGCGAGATCCACGGTGACGCACCCGCCGAATCCGTCTATCTCGGCCGCCCGTGGGATCCCTACGGTCAGGCCGTGTTCATGAACTCCTACCTCGGCGAGGTCATCCGGCCCGTGGGATACGAGCCCTGGGACGAAGCCGACCACGGCGACAAGACCGAGACGGCCTTCTTCGCCGAATACAACAACGAGGGCCCGGGCGCCTGGACGGACGCCCGCGCCGACTGGGCCAACCAGCTTTCGGAGTCCGAGGCCCAGGAGTACACCCTCGACGCCGTGTTCAGCGACTGGGCCATCCGCGAGTGCATGGAGCAGTAAGGCGGTCGAGGGTTCGGCTGTAGCGGCTTTCTACTTCTGCGATTCGACGGTTCGGCTTCGAGCGCCAGCAGTCGTTCCTCGGCAACTGCGGAGGCGCGCGCCGTCGCGGCCGCGAGCGGTGCGAGGCCGACCGGCGCGAGACGCGACTACAGGGAGCGTCTCGGG
>Ga0207719_100517_pt1 | contig 20877 bp, 19 predicted proteins | sample A23P1SouthBayCA_2_FD_187279 | JGI IMG/M metagenome (GOLD analysis project Ga0207719, IMG submission 187279) | Aerobic enrichment media microbial communities from Eden Landing Ponds, California, USA - A23 P3 (3) (SPAdes) | ecosystem: Environmental > Aquatic > Marine > Unclassified | place... | reverse complement strand
CGTCGCGAGCCAGACCGCGAGGGCGTACGCCACGAACCCGGCCAGCGTCAGCGGGATGCCGACGATCGTGATCGCGATCAGGACGAGCGCGATGGGGGCGCCGATCAGCGCACCCAGGCCGACGGCACCGGTCCGGAGCGGTTCCTCGGTCACCCGGTCGGCGACCCGCCGGGAGGTTCCCGGAAGAACCAACAGGAGGAGCGCGCCGATCAGGAGGTTGACGAGGAAGCCGTAGATCCCGAAGACCGGCCCCGTAAAGTCGGGGACGTTGACCCCGCCGCCGCCGATGTCGAGGTCGGATCGCTCCGTGATGCTACCGCCCACGGCCGCCTCGCCCGCTTCGTTCGTGAACTCGCCGTCCTCGCCGGTGGAGTACTCGACGTCGCCGTCGATCGTCGCCGTGGGCGCGAGCGTGATCGACCCGCCCGCCAGGCGGGCGTCCTCCCCGACGGATCCGGCGACGATGATCGATCCGGCGGCCGCCTCCAGGGTGCCGCCGATATCGGCTGACTGCCCGACGAAGACGTTCCCGCTCGTGGCAGTGACGTCGCCGCCGACGGTCCCGTCGATCTGGACGTTCCCGCCGTTCGCCTCGACGTCGCCCGTGATCTCCGCGCCGGATTCGATCACGACGTTGCCGCCGAAGACGGTGAGGTCGCCCTCGACCGTCCCCCGGATCGTGACGGTCCCGCCGAAGACAGTGAGGTCCTCGTCGACCGTCTCGTCGGCGCCGACGGTGACCGAACCCCCGGATCGCTGCGCCGCAGCCGCGACGCCCGGGAGCGCCCCGAGCAGGACGACCGCGATCAGGAGCACTGCGAGAACCCGGGTGCCGGTGCGTTGACCGGGACTGATCTGTGGAATCCGTGACATTCACGATCCTGTACTCCCGCCGGACACATAAACCATGTGTCGTTACCGATGTGTGACGGCCTGGTTGGGTGTCCTTACCGCCGTTCACGACGGTCGTCCACCACTGTTTCGTGGCGGTATCGATCGTCGCCTCGTGGCGATCGTCCACCACGGTCTCGTGACGGTATCGGCCGCCGTCTCGTGGCTGTCGGCCGCCGCCGTGTCGGTCGTCTCTCACCAACCATTATTACGAACCGCGACCCCAGTTTCCACCGAGGTGTATCCGATGTCAGAACACGGAGACCCGGAGATCGAGGCGAGGCTGTCGGAACAGGAGTACTTCAGGCCACCGGCGAAGTTCGTCGGGGGGGCGAACGTGAGCGACCCCGACGTGTACGACCGCTTTTCGGAGTTCCCCGACGGGTTCGAGGAGTACGCCGAACTGCTGGACTGGGAGGAGCGCTGGGACGAACCCTTCGACGGCTCGGACCCGCCCTTCTTCGAGTGGTTCGTCGGCGGCGAGCTCAACGCCGCCTACAACTGCATCGATCGTCACCTGGCGGACCGCAAGAACCAGGTCGCCCTGCTGTGGGAGGGCGAGGACGGCGAGCAGCGCAACATCACCTACCGTGACCTCTACCGGCAGGTCAACGAGATGGCCGCGGCCCTGCAGGACGTGGGCGTCGAGGAGGACGACGTGGTGACGCTCCACCTCCCGATGCTGCCGGCCCTGCCGATCACGATGCTGGCATGCGCCCGGATCGGCGCGCCCCACTCCGAAGTCTTCGCGGGGTTCTCCGCGAGCGCGCTCGCCCAGCGGGTCGACGACGCCGACTCCGACGTCGTCGTCACGGTCGATGGGTACTACCGCCGGGGCGAACTCCTCGACCACAAGCAGAAAGCCGACGAGGCCATATCGGAGGCCGAGACGGACGTCGACACCCTTCTGGTGTGGGAGCGCCACGAGGGCGAGTTGCACGACGACGCCGAGCTCGTGGAGGGCCGGGACGTGCTCGTCTCGGAACTCCTCGCCAACAACGAGCGCGCCCGCGTCGACCCCGTCTCGCGTGACGCCGAGGACCCCCTCTTTCTCATGTACACCTCCGGGACGACGGGCAAGCCCAAGGGCTGTCAACACAGGACGGGAGGGTATCTCGCGTACACGGCGGGGACCTCGAAGTACGTGCTGGACATCGAACCGGGGGACACCTACTGGTGTGCCGCCGACATCGGCTGGATCACCGGCCACTCCTACATCGTGTACGGCCCCCTCGCCCTGGGAACGACGAGCGTGATGTACGAGGGCGCGCCCGACCACCCCCACAAGGGCCGGATCTGGGAGATGGCCGAGAAGTACGACGTCGACATCTTCCACACGTCCCCCACTGCCGTCCGGATGTTCATGAAGTGGGGCGAGGACATCCCCGCCTCCTACGACTTCGATTTCAGGCACATGACGACGGTCGGCGAGCCGATCCAGCCGGAGGCGTGGCTGTGGTACTACGAGCACATCGGCGACGAGTCGGCGGTCATCGTCGACACGTGGTGGCAGACGGAGACGGGCGGGCACCTCATCACGAACCTCCCCGCCCTGGAGGACATGAAGCCCGGCTCGGCGGGCCGGGCGTGCCCGGGCATCCAGCCGGCGATCTACGACGACAACGGCGATCCCGTCGAGCCGGCGAGCGGGCGCGCGGGCAACCTCGTCATCGAGCGTCCCTGGCCTGGCATGCTCCAGACCGTCTACGGCAACGACGAGCGCTTCATCGAGGAGTACTGGCAGCGCTTCTCGGACACTGGCTCCGACGACTGGACGGACTGGGTGTACGAGGCCGGCGACGGCGCGGTCCACGAGGAGGACGGCTACTTCCGGGTGCTCGGACGCCTCGACGACGTGATGAACGTCGCCGGCCACCGCCTGGGGACGATGGAACTCGAATCCGCCGTCGCGGAGGCTCCGGAGGTCGCGGAGGCCGCCGTCGCCGCCCGGTCGGATCCGGAGAAGGGCGAGGTGCCCGACGTCTACGTCACCGTCCGGGAGGGCGTCGAGGAGAGCGACGCGGTGCGGGAGAAGATCATCGGGGCCGTCGAGGACGAGATCGGCGCCTTCGCGCGCCCGGCGAACGTGATTTTCGTCGACGACCTCCCGAAGACCCGGTCGGGCAAGATCATGCGCCGCCTGCTCGAGAACATCTCCAACGACGACGACCTGGGCGACACGACGACGCTCCGGGACCCCTCGGTCCCCGAGGAGATCCGCGACCAGGTCCACGGGGACTAGATCCGCGACCAGGTCCACGGGGCCCGAGAGGATCTGGTGCCGTCTCTCATCCCTCGGCGTACATGTCCTGGAACTCGTGTTCGCCGTCGATCAGGGTCTGGACGCCCTCCTGGAGCGTGGTCCGGCCGTAGATCGTGGCCGAATAGTACACGTGGGTCCCGTCCCGGCCGCGTTCCGTCCGCATCCACTTCCTGATGAGGTGGGCGTCCTGGAGCTCGTTGAGGTGGTAGTGGATCGTACTGTCGTCGATTCCGAGCTCGTCCTCTATCTCCGTTGGCGGCATGTCCCCTTCGTTGACCAGGAGGCGCAGGATCCGGTAGCGCGTCGGGTTACCGACCGCCTTGTGCATGTCGAGGTAGTCCTCGAGGTCGAGGACGCCGTCCTCGGGGAGCGTCGCCGCCGGTCGAGCGTCGGGCGGCCCGGCGTCGTCCGGTTCGTTCGTCGCCATCGTACGTCCGTTCGGGCCAGTTCGGCTTAATGCTTGTCGAGCCAGGAAACGTGGAAAAGCCGTGTTTTTATATATTCGGCGGAGGGTTTGGACGTCGTGGCCGGGGGTACGCCGATCACCCGCGACCTGATCGTCGATCGATTGGGGACGGTCCAGTATCCCCGGTTCCTGCTGTACGTGATGGGGCCGTACAAGTCGTTCAACCTCAACTACGTGTTCACCGAGACCGAGCGAGACGAGATCGACGTGTCGGAACTGCCCGGTCCTCTCCGGAAACTGTTCCGGAACGAGGAGGCTGGGAGCATCCTGGCGGCGCTCTCCGAATCCCGTACCGAGCGACTGGTCGTTCTCCACGAGGACGACGTGACGAGCGCGATGCTCTCCTCGGCCCGGGATCGGTGGGACGTGAGCGTGGACGGCTACGCGTCCGAAACGGAACTCGTCGAGACGATCCGGTTGTACGCGGGCGAGATAATGGAGATGGAACGGTGCGGGGAGCTACCGCGTTTGGATTGACCTACAGCTCCGGCAGGCCGGCCTCGATCGACTCCCGGCGGTCCTCGAACCACTCGGGCAGGACGAGTCGCTCGCCGAGTTCGTCGAGGGGTTCGTCGACCGTGTAGCCCGGCTCCTTCGTCGCGAATTCGAAGAGAATCCCGCCGGGCGTGCGGACGTACACCGACTCGAACCACTTCCGGTCGATGATCTCGGTGGGGCGGAGCCCCCGGTCGATCAGAACCTGGCGCCAGTCGGACTGGGTCTCGCGGGTCACCTGGAATGCGATGTGGTGGACGGTCCCGGCGCCGGGGCGGCCCTGGGGCATCTCCGGGTCCTCGAGGACGTCCACGGCGTAGCCCAGATCGCCCTCGGCGCGGTAGCGGGTGCGGTCGCCCTCCCGTCCGTCCTCGACAAAGCCCATCTCCGAAAGCAGGCTCGCGGTCGGTTCCGCCCGGGCGAGCGCGAGCGTGGCGCCGAAAAAGCCGCGGATCGCGTGGTCCTCGGGCACCGGGCTCTCGGGGAGGTCGGGCGCCGGGGCGTCCGTCCGGCCGACCAGTTCCAGCGGGAGGCCGTCCGGGTCCTCGAAGGCGATCACGTCGTCGCCGAAGCGCTCTTTTCGCTCGGCGTCGACGCCCGCATCGGCGAGGCGGTCGGTCCAGTAGTCGACTGACTCGCCCGGGATCAGGAAGGCGGTCGTGCTCACCTGTCCGGTCCCCACGCGCCCGGGTCGGGCGCCGGGGTACGGGAAGAAGGTCATGCTGGTCCCGGGGGAACCGCCGTGGTCGGCGTAAAACAGGTGGTAGACGGAGGTGTCGTCCTGGTTGACGCTTCGCTTCACGAGGCGGAGGCCGAGCGTGTCGGTGTAGAAGCCGAGGTTCCGGGCGGGGTCGCTCCCGATGGCGGTGACGTGGTGGATGCCGGGGATGGGGTCTGGCATGGGTCCGGATAGGCGTCCCGGAGGCATAACGGTCCGGAAACCGGTGGACCTTCCGCGTCCCCCGACACCGCTACCGATGGACGGCGTCGAACGTCCGATAGGAGAGGTACGCGAGGTCTCGCGCCGAGAGGAAGCCGACCTCCTCGACCCAGGAGAGACAGTCCTCGTAGCTCCCCCACGAGTCCATCCACGGGTAATCCGACCCCAGCATCAGCCGCTCGGGCCCGAACCACTCGACCAGGTTCCGGACGTAGCCGTGGAGGTCGGGATAGGGCCAGGGTTCCCCCGCGGACCGCGGGAGCGAACTGGCCTTGACGTACGTGTTGTCGTGCCCGGCGACCGCCTCGAAGTCGGTCCAGGGCGGTTCGTCCGGGTCGGTCCGTTCGTCGGGCCAGGCCATGTGGTCGATCACGATCGTCACCTCGGGGTGGGCGCCGGCCACCTCCGCGATCGTGGAGAGCTGGTCGGCCTTCGGGAAGACGAAGAGGGCGTCCCCGGTGTGGGCGAGTTCGTCCCAGACCGGGTCGAGGTCGGGCGACGCGAACCAGCCGCCGGTCCGATCCACCTCGGTCGGAAACTCCTCGTACTCGAGGGCGGCGTGCAACCGGACCCCGAGCATCCGGTCGTGACCGGTCACCCGGCGGACGTCCGCCCGGACGCGTTCCTCGTCACCGAACACGTCCATCAGCCCGACCCCGTACAGCCGGTCCGGGTGGGCCTCGATGCTCCGCATCGTGTACTCGTTGGCCCGCCGGCCCCACCCATACAGCGGGGTCGTCACGATCACGCCCTCGTCGATCCCGAGGCGATCCATGTCGGCGACCAGGTCGCGGTGGGTGTAGGGTCCGTCCCACTCCGGCGGGAGGAGGTCGGCCTGCCAGGCGAGCTCCCCGGTGTCGGCACCCCATGTGTGGGTGTGCGTGTCGACGAACCGCATGGGCCCGCGTTCTCCGCAGGCCGGCTTATACCTTCGGCAGCCGGTGGCGGTCCGAACGCGTGGCCGACAGCGTATTCACGCCGGCGCGAGTATCCCGGGTCGATGCCCGAGGAGGGGAGCGATACGGCCCGCGACGGCGCCTTCAGGTTCGCGTACGATCCCGGCGTGCTCAGGTACGGAAGCGCCGACGACCTCCACGGGGAACTCGACGCGCTCGGCGCCGATCGGGCCCTGGTCGTGTGTGGCGAGACGGTCGGATCGACGCCGGCGGCCGTCGACCCGGTGACGGACGGCCTCGGGGAGAACCTCGCGGGCGTGTTCGCGGGGACCACGCCCGAAAAGCGCCTCGAAACCGCGTTCGAGGGGCTCGATGCGATGCGGGCCCGCGACGCCGACGCGATCGTCGGCCTCGGGGGCGGGAGCAGCCTCGACCTCGCGAAAGTGATCGCGGTCCTCGCGGCCAGGGACGCCGACCCCGAGGTGATCGGACGGGAACTCGCGGAGACGGGATCGATCCGGGTTCCCCCGGGATCGCTTCCGCCGATCGTCGCCGTCCCGACGACCCTGGCGGGGGCGGACCTCTCGATCGTCGCCGGCGTGACGGCGTCGCCGTCCTCGGGGCTCGTCCCCGAACCGGCGAGCGGCGGCGTCTCGGACCCCCGGCTCATGCCCGGGGCGGTCGTGTACGATCCGACCCTGTTCGCGACCACCCCGGAGGACGTCCTCCGGGCGTCGGCGATGAACGGCTTCGACAAGGGGATCGAGACGCTGTACGCCCGCGCGGCGACGCCGGTCACCGACGCGACGGCCACGCGCGGACTCTCGCTCCTCCGGAGGGGCCTCCCCACCCTCGGATCCGAGGGGGCGAACGAGACGACGCTCCGGCCCGTACTCCGGGGGACGATGCTCGTCCAGTATGGGATCTCCCGCCCCGGCGAGACCACGCTCTCGATCATCCACGCCTTCGGCCACGGCCTGAGGCGGGAGGGCGTCCAGCAGGGACTCGCCCACGCGGTCGTCGCGCCGGCGGTCCTGTCGTACCTGTTCGACCGCGTCCCGGGGCGGCGGGGCCTCCTGGCGGCGGCGCTGGGCGTCGGGGACGCCCCCGACCCGGCCGAGGCCGTGGTAGAGGAGGTCACGCGCGTTCGGGATGCCCTCGGACTCCCGGGACGGCTCCGGGACGTCGACGGGCCCGAACCGGTCGACCTCCCGGCGGTCGCGGAGCGGATCCTCGGGGACGGGTTCATGCGGAACGCCCCGGCGGGGCTCGACCCGACCGCGGAGGGGATCGAGGCGGTCCTCCGGGACGCGTGGTAGCCCCCTGGAAACAATGGTGGCCGAACCGGCAGACTTTGGCCGTTCCGACCCCGACGGTCCGGCGATGACCGACGAGTCGACCGCGAGTGCCGGCGACGTCACCGCCCGCTACGACGAGACCGACGAGGAACGCCTCCTGACGTTCGAGCGCGACGGCCGGACCGCCGTGATCGCACAGAACGTCGAGGGGTACGCCATGCTCAAGGTGCGCCCCACCCCGGAGGGCGACGAACTGGAGCGATACTACGGGTTCGACGCCGCGCTCGATCACGCCGCCGAACTGCTCGGCGTCGGCGTCCACGACCTCCCGGTCCCCGAGGAAGCCGGGGACATGGGCATGTGACCTCGCCGACACGACGGCGACCACCCCCGTGACGCGACCACGAACACGCTTTTCACCCCGCTCCGCGTACCGTGCCGTGCATGTCAGATGTACGAATCGCCGGCGTGGGGATGACCCACTTCGGCGCACACCCCGAACGCACGGGCCGGGACCTGTTCGCGGAGGCCGGAGCCGCCGCGCTTGAGGACGCGGGCGTCGACCGCGACGACGTGGAGGCCCTGTACTACGGCAACTTCATGTCCGAACTCGCGGAACACCAGGGCCACCAGGGGCCGATGATGGCCGAGGCCGTCGGCCTCCAGGTCCCCGCGACGCGCTTCGAGAGCGCGTGTGCCTCCAGCGGCGCGGCGTTGCGCCAGGCCGTGCTCGACGTTCGTAGCGGCGAGTCCGACGTCCTTCTCGTGGGCGGCGCCGAGCGCATGAACAACCTCGGGACCGCCGGCGCGACGGAGGCGCTCGCCATCGCCGCCGACGACCTCTACGAGATCCGTTCCGGGGTCACGTTCCCCGGCGCCTACGCCCTGATGGCGCGGGCGTACTTCGATCAGTACGGCGGCGGAAAGGAGGACCTCGCGCACGTCGCGGTGAAGAACCACGACAACGCCCTCCCGAACGACCACGCGCAGTTCCAGAAGGCGATCGACGTCGAGGACGCCCTGGGCGCGCCGATCGTCGCGGACCCGCTGGGGCTGTACGACGCCTGTCCCTTCACCGACGGCGCGAGCGCGCTCGTTATCACGAGCGAGGAGTACGCCGCGGAGAACGACGTCGACGCCGACGTCGCAATCACGGGCAGCGGCCAGGGTGGCGACCGGCTGGCCCTCCAGAACCGCGAGTACCTCGCGCGGACCCCGGCCACCGAGAGAGCGGCCGAGGAGGCCTACGCCGACGCCGGGATCGACGTCGGCGACGTCGAACTCGCGGAGGTCCACGACTGTTTCACGATCGCGGAGGTCATGGCGATCGAGGGACTCGGGCTCTACGAAACGGGGGAGGGTATCAGCGCGGCCCGCGACGGCGGGACGACCCGGGACGGCGACGTGCCCGTCAACCTCTCCGGTGGGCTGAAGGCGAAGGGCCACCCCGTCGGCGCCACCGGCGCGAGCCAGGTCTCGGAGATGACCCGGCTCCTGCGGGGCGACCACCCGCGGAGCGACGCCGTCCCGGACGCGACGACCGGCGTCACCCACAACGCCGGCGGGACGGTCGCCAGCGCCGTCGTCCACGTGCTGGAGGTGAAAGCATGAGCGAGGAAACCGCGCGGGACGGCGGGTTCGACGACTGGCTCGACGCCATCGAGGAGGGCGAGGGGTACTACTTCGAGTGTGCGGACGGGCACGGTGGCCTCCCGCCCTGTCGTGTGTGCCCGGCGTGTGGCTCGACCGATCTGGAACAGACTGATCTGCCGGCGTCGGGCGCGGTCGACACGTTCACCGTCGTCAACGTCGCGGCGCCGCAGTTCGCCGACGACACCCCCTACGTCACCGCGGTCGCGGACTTCGGGAAGGTCCGGCTCACGGGCGTGCTCCGGGGGATGGACCACGACGACGTCGAGGTCGGTACGACCGTCGGCGTCGGCGTCGAGGAGACCGAGACGACCGGCGAGCGGGTGCTCGCGTTCCGCCCGCGGTAGTTCGTTTCCCGCCGTCACTCCCGTCCGTACGAGCGCCCGCCGAACAGCGCGAGCAGGTGCAGGGCGAACACCGAGAGGAACAGGCCCAACTCGCCCAGTCCGTCGATCCCCGTGGTCAGGAGGGGGACGTACAGGACCGGGAGGGCGATCGCGAGCCAGAAGGCGATCGCGGAGAGGGGGTTCGCGAGCGATTCGATCGAGATCGTGGGCCTGGGAAGGCCGTCTTCCGTGGTATCCTGGAGGGGCTGTCGGTTCGGCATGGGGGGACCACCCGTCCATGCCATGGACTCCCACACGTATATATCCACAGGTGCGTTTAACCCGTTTTAACCGGATTAACCCGGATCGCGGCGTCGACAGTCCGGTGACGGCAGTCGACTGCTATCACGTCTCAATCTATCTATAAGTTCTCGCGGCGCCTGTGTAGGAGTATGGTATTCGAGAACGTCACACTGTTCGAGTTGCACTTCGACGGCGCGCGCTTCGGTCCCGGACTCCGCGAGGACGGTACGGACGGCGAGGACCGCGATGTGCCGGTGGAGGATTCGCCCCACGATGTGCCGGCGGAAGACACCGACGTCGCGGGTTCCGGTTCCCCGCGGCGTTCGCGCGTCGCCCCGGCCCTGCTGGCGCTGTCGGTCGCGATCGCCGCCGTCGCGATCGTTCGGCGAGTCCGGGCGTCCGGACACGGGGCCGACGCCGGCCCCGAAGAGTACGATTCCGGTCCGGAGGAGATCGAAATCGACGACGTCCCCGGCGAGGAACCCGTCTCGCAGTGATCGATAGCGAACAACCGACCCGTCGCTCGCTTCCCTCGTTCCGGCACTCGGCCTCACGGCCAGCGCTTATTATGTTCGCTGCCGTCGTGCGTGTGAGAGGCAGCGATGCGCCTGACACCCCCGCCCAGGGTCGTCGACCTGTCGCTCCTGCTCGCCATCGTCGTGTCCTTCGCGACGGGGCTCGCGAGCCTGGTCTCCGGGACGCCCGACCTGTGGTGGGTGTTCGCGCTCCACGGGGTCGGCGGCCTCGCGCTCGTCGTGGCGCTGGCCTGGAAGCTCCGCCGGGTCGCGCCGCGCCTGCGCCCGTCTTCGTGGACGCGCCGGACCGTCGCGTCGGCGCTCGCGCTCGCCGCCGCCGTGGCCGCCCTCGGGACGGGGATTTTCTGGTCCTTCGGCGGGAACTTCCAGGTGCTCGCGTGGAACGCGATGAACATCCACATCCTGTTTGCGTTGCTGCTCGCCCCCCCGCTTTTCGTCCACCTCCTGCACCGGTTCCGGCTGCCCTCGCGGGCGGAGGTCACCGAGCGCCGGACCGTCCTCCAGTACCTCCTGCTGGTCGGCGGCGCCACCCTCGCGTGGCGGCTGCAACGCGGGATCGTCCAGGTCCTCGAACTCGCCGACGAGCGGCGGTTCACGAGCTCGCGGCAACGCGGCGAGGAACCCGGCAACACCTTCCCGGTTACCATGTGGGTCGCGGACGACCCCGACCCGATCGACGCGGGCGAGTGGTCGCTGCGGGTCTCGGGAGCCGTCGGCCGGCCGTCGGCGTTCGACTACGACGCCCTGCTCGACGTCGAGGACGACCTCCGGGCCACGCTCGACTGCACGAGCGGCTGGTACACGACCCAGGACTGGCGCGGCGTCTCCGTCGGTCGCTTGCTCGACCGGGTCGAACCCGGTCCGGACGCCACGTGGGTGAGTTTCCGGTCGGTGACCGGCTACCGCTTTAGCCTCCCGATCGAGGAGGCTCGGGGGGCCCTGCTCGCGACCCACGTCGGCGGGGAGGCGCTCTCGCATGGCCATGGCTTTCCCGCGCGGCTGGTCGCACCCGGGCGTCGGGGTTTCCAGTGGGTGAAGTGGGTCGAGGCGGTCGAGGTTCGGGAGAGCCCCGACTACGGCCAGTGGGTGGCGATCTTCGCGAGCGGGTTCACCGGAACCCGTTCCGACGGGTGACCATCACCCGGCACGCCGCGCCTTTGTCGATGGACTTAACTGTTCAGGGAAACTAGGGTTTCGCGAGTCATGCACGATCTCACCGGGTTTCAGCGCGACCTGCTGTACGTGATCGCCGACCTCGACGAACCGAAGGGACTCGCAATCAAGGACGAACTCGAAGGGTACTACGGCACGGAGATCAACCACGGCCGGCTGTACCCGAACCTGGATTCGCTCGTGGAGAAGGGGTTAGTCGAGAAGGGGCAAATAGACGACCGGACGAACTCCTACACGCTCACGGGCCGCGGCAAGCGCGAGATCGAGGCCCGCCGGACGTGGGAGAACGACCGTCTCGACGGCGTGCTCGAAGAAGCGGCGGCCTGATTCCGACCCTCTGTCCCTGAATCCTACCTGGCTTTCCCCGCCGCCCGAAGGCGGCTTCCCCCCGTTGTATCGTAGAACTGTCTGGATGACGTTCCTGTCATCGCACGGAGTGTTGTGGAACGGGCGACGGAGTCCCACGCGAGCGAAGCGAGCGTGGGGCACGTCAGGACGTGAACGTAGTGACCGAAGGGAACGAAGTGAACGTCCTGACGGAGATTTGAACCACGCGAAGACGGTCGCTCACTTCGTTCGCGCTGCGTCTTCTCTCGTTCAAATCTCCTATCGGACGTTCCATTTCGCAGGCTCCTCGCTATCGCTCGGAGCGCTGCGAAATGAGAAGCGTCCTGACGGAGATTTGAACTCCGGTCCCGGGCTCCGCAAGCCCGGAGGATAGTCCACTACCCTACCAGGACTCACTGAACCGTACCGCTGGTCCGGTAAAGAGGATTACGGTCCGGCCGTCCACGGTGAAACGCTCGTTTGTGCCTGGGGGACCTTTTTGTCCGTTCGACGCCTTGACACGCGTATGAAGCGACGCGCCTACCTCGCGCGGATCGCCGCCATCGCGAGCGTCGGGAGCGTCGCCGGCTGTCTCCAGTCCCGGGGTGCCCCCGACCCGGACGACACATCACCACCCGACACGCCGACCCCGTCGGGGACCTCGACCGAGACGCGAACGGCGACGGACGCTTCGACGGCGTCGGGGCCACGAACTGCCGCCGACGCGAGGACGCCGGTCGACACGCGATCGCTCACGGCAACCCCGCACCCGACGGAGACGCCGGGCGACGGGACGCCGACCGACACCCCTCCGGAGCGAACGTCGACGCCGCCGGAATGGACGCCGACCGAGGCGCCACCGGGCGTTTCGGCGTCGTTCTCGGCCGCCGACGGGACCTGCGGTGGCCTCGATGGGAGTGCGTCGGTTGCCTTCGGGAGGGGGTCGGTCGTCGTCGACGGAACGCTCGTGACGCCCGTTCCCTGCTACTCCGCGACGCTCCGTCGGGTCACCGTCGAGGAGGGCGTCCTCGAAATCCGGATTGCCGAGGTTCCACCGCCCGAGGGGACCGTCTGTGTCGAGTGTATCGGATCGGTCTCGTACACGGCGACGATCCGCCCCGGCGGGACGACGATCGAGCGCGTTCGCGTGGTCCACGTCGGCCGCGGAACCGCCGAGACGGTGGCGGTCGCCGAGCGTCACTGAACTGGCCGGGGCGGCGGTTCGACAGGGGCAGGACGCGAGCGTTTATCACGGAGAGCGCGCCACACCGGGGTGACGAGACACGGGGCGCGCATGAGCGACCACGAACGAACGGAGAACGGTCCCGCGGGCGCAACGACACCCTTATGCGCGCGCCTCGTGTGAAAAACGAGCAAAACCATGGGAGCGATCGAGGAGATCTACGCCGACATCGACGCCGACGTCTCCGAGGCGGAGTTCCGCGAGGCGGTAGAACGGAAGGTCGAACAGATGGGGGGGCTAGCCGACGAGGAGACCGCCGCGATGCTGATCGCCCACGAGTTGAACGAGGGCGAGGTCGAGGGGATCGCCGACGTCGAACCCGGCATGGAGGAGGCCAAGTTCCTCGGCAAGGTGGTCTCGGTCGGCGAGCTCCGGGAGTTCGAGCGCGACGGCGACGACGAGCCGGGCCGGGTCGTGAACGTCGAACTCGCCGACGAGTCGGGGTCGATCCGGGCCGCTTTCTGGGACGACATGGCCCGGTCGGCGACGGGGGAACTCGAAGTCGGGCAGGTCCTCCGGGTGAAGGGTCGCCCCAAGGAGGGGTACAACGGCGTCGAGGTGAGCGTCGACGAGGCCGAACCCGATCCCGACGCCGAGATCGAGGTCGACCTCTCCGAGGAGAGCGCGATCGAGGACCTCTCGATGGGCCAGTCCGACGTCACCGTTCGCGGGCAGGTGCTCGACACCGACGACCGCGTGCGCACCTTCGACCGCGACGACGGCTCGGAGGGCCGGGTCGCCAATCTCGTGCTCGGCGACGGGACCGGCCGGATCCGGGTCACCCTCTGGGACGACCGCACCGAGCTGATCGACGCCTTCGACCCCGGCGAATCGGTGGAACTCGTCGACGGCTACGTCCGGGAACGCGACGGCGACCTCGAACTCCACGTCGGCGACCGGGGCACGATCGAGGCGATCGAGGAGGAGGTGACGTACGTCCCGGAGTCGACGGACATCGCGGACGTCGAGATCGACCGGACCGTCGATATCGCGGGCGTGGTTCGCTCCGCGGACCCCAAGCGCACCTTCGACCGCGACGACGGCTCGGAGGGCCAGGTCCGGAACGTCCGCGTCCAGGACGACACCGGCGACATCCGGGTCGCGCTGTGGGGCGACATGGCCGACCGCGAGGTTGCGCCCGGCGACGAGGTCCAGCTCACCGACGTCGAGATCCAGGACGGCTGGCAGGACGAACTCGAGGCCTCCGCGAACTGGCGGTCGACGCTCACCGTCCTGAACGAGGGGATGTCGGCGTCGTCGGGAACCGCCGAGGAGGACGGGACGGCGAGGACGACAACGGCGGGCGACGACGCCGAATCGACCGGGGCGGGCGACTCCGGCGAGGTCGGAACCGTCGGCCTCGACGCCTTCGGTAGCGGCGACGCGCCGACCGCCTCGACCGGAGGCGGGGAGAACGGCGACGGCCGGGACGTCGAGTTCACCGGCGTCGTCGTCCAGGAGGGCGACCCGGTCGTCCTCGACGACGGCGAGGAGACGGTGAGCGTCGCGACGGGCGCGGACCTGGAACTCGGCGAGGAGGTCACGGTCCGGGGGCGCCGCGAGGGCAACCGGGTGTACGCCGACGAGGTCGCCGGCAGCCGGTGATTCTCAGATCGCGGGGACGAACCGGAGCGAGACGTCGACGGTGATCGTGTCGGGGCTGTCCCCGTCGACCTGGGCCCTCGGGACGCCGCCGTTGAAGTTCGAGTGGTCAACCGCGATCCAGTACCGGCCGGCGTCCACGGAACTCGTCTTCGTTATCTCCCCTTCTACGTTCCGTGCGGTGACGCCGCTGAGCCCGACGATACCGCCGTCCTGGGGTCGCATCCCGGAGGGCGCGTTGATCCACGGCTCGTATATCTCGCTTACCGTGTACTCCTTTTCGAACACGTACACGTCGAAACCGGTGCCGTCGGCGGCCGAGACGGTGTAGGTGAACGCGGCGAACTCCGAGATCTGGGGCGTTTCGTGGATCCAGCCGCTGCCCTTGTCGATGCTGATACCCGTCCATTCGCGCTCGTAGAGCACGCCGTCGTCTGTGTCCGTCGTGGTCGGATCGGTGGTCGCGGCCGTGGTGGCGTCGGGGTCGCTGGTGTCGTTGGCGTCGGTCGTGGCCGGGTCGCCGTCGGTGTTCCCGAAACACCCGGCGAGGGCGGCGGCCACGCCCGTCACGCACCCCGACAACACCCGTCGGCGGCTCGGCATGTACTTCCCTCGGGGTCGGGCGCATAAGAGTGTTGAGGACGACACCCGGGTCGACGGCTGAAAGGCGCGCCGGCCCGGGGGTCGACAGCGGGGAAGAGCGTACCATCCCGGGACGACAGCGGGGTGGCGTTCCGGCCCGGGTTGACGCCCGGCTACGGCGTGTTGTTGACGGTGTACCAGCCGGTGTTGTGGGCCATCTCGGTGCCGTCGTCGGCGGAGACGTCCACCGTGATCTCGTAGATCCGGCCCTGCACCGTCCGGGTGCCCGAGACGTCCGCCGGGCCGACGGAGGGGAGTTCGAGTTCGACCGCGGAACCGCCGTCGACGACGGTCGCGCTCTGCACGTCCACGTCCGTCTCGTTGACCTTGTCAGAGCCGTAGCTGGCGTGGTAGTTGTAGGTGAAGTGCGACAGGTCGTAGTTGTCAGGGTTGCCCGCCTCGCTGCTCGACGCGGCCTTCGTGAAGTTCACGCGGAACCCGCTCGACATGATGTTCACCGAGTGGATCTCGAAGGGCGTCGTCGACCCGTCGTAGTCGATGCGCTGGATGCCGTAGGGCTGGCCGCTGACCGAGCCCCAGCCACGGTCGGTCTGGCCGAGATACAGGCTGGAGCCGTCGTTGGTGAACTCCTCGCGGATCGTTCCACTCTGGAGCTCGCCGACGTCGGTAAAGGCGATGGTGAAGCCCTGGTAGGCGCCGCCGACCTCCTCGATCGTCATCCGGCTCAGGTTGGCGTTGCGCTGGTCGCCGTAGAACGCCTGGCCCTCGAAGGGCCCGAAGTTGCCCCCGGTGTCGAAGGTGACGCCGCCCGGGGATTCCGCCAGCTCGTAGGGGATCCACACGACCGGCGGCTTGCGCGCCTCGAGGGCCGCGTCGATGTCGAGCGATCCCAGGTTGTCGTAGGACGGCCAGGGGTCGTGGGGGCCGAGCGAGTGGGGGTGACCGTGGAAGCTGCCCTCGGTGACGTGGGCGATGTGGCTGACCGGAACCCAGTCGCCCTGGTTGTCGGAGTAGAACACCTCGTCGTCGCCGTTGATGCCGATCCCCGCGGGCGAGCGCAGGCCCCACGCGAACGGTTCGCACTCGCCGTCGGGGGTGACCCTGAACACGTGCCCGCGCCAGGGCGCGCTGTAGATCATCACACCCGTCAGCGGGCCGCCGCCCTCGGCGCCGAGGTTCAGGTTGAAGTAGAAGTTGCCCTCGCTGTCCCGGACGGGTCCGAAGGCGAACTCGTGGTAGTCGCCCGAGATGCCGAAGTCGTCACAGACCGTATCGTACCTGTCGATCAGGGGATCATCGGTCTCGTCCACCAGGCGGGTGAGCTCGGGCTTCTGCATGACCCAGATGTCCTCGGAGTCGTCCTCCGTCCAGATCCCGAGCGTCTGGTGGAGGCTCTCGGTCTTGAGCGTCCACTCGCCCGAGGACGGGTCGAGTTCCCACAGTTCGCCCTGGCGCGTACACGTCAGGAGCGTGTCGTCGGACTGCACGTTCAGCCCGCCGACCTCCAGTTCGGTGTCCGGGATGTCGACCGTCTCCAGCGAGTATCCGGCAGGCAGCGTCATTGTCCCACCCCCGTGTTGGTGATCGTCACTGTAAACTCTTCTACTTGCTCCGTGACCTCGAGCGTCGCACCGTTCCACGTTCCGACGCTCGCCTCGCGTTCGAGGTCGCTCTCGTCCGCGGTCATGAAGTACACCGCCTGTGAGGGTGCGCTGTCGAAGACGAACGTGTACTCGAGGCCGAGCGCGCCCGAGACGCCCCGGACCTGCTGGGTCACCGGCGTCCCGTCGATCGTGTAGTACAGCTCGAACGGGTACGGCGCCTCGCTGTACCCCTGGAACTCGACGGTCGGCTCGGAACTCGAATCGCCGATCCGGAGCGGGTAGTCCATCCCGCCGACGGAGAACTCGACGCCCAGGGTCTCCCCGGGGTCGTCGCCCCGCCCGCCGCCGTAGGACACCATCGGCCCGTAATCCAGGAACGCCCCCTGCCAGGCGTACTGGACGCCAGCGTTGTTAGCGTCGAAACAGAAGTTGGTGTAGCTGGGCAGCCCGACTGCCAGCGAGCGCTGGGACTCGCTGTTGCCGCTTCCGGGCATGTCCATGCGCTTCGAGTTGGGGCGGGTCCCGACCTCGATCTCGTACTGCGCCCCCGCCTGGACCTCGTTCTGGCGGACGGGATCCGCCTCGGCGATCCGGGGGAGCAACTCGCCGTACGTGCCCCGCCAGCCGAGGCTGACCTGGTCGCCCGAACTCTCCTGGAGGAACTCCACGGTGATATCGCGGCCCCCGGCGAGGTAGATGCTCGTGGAGCCGTCGGTGAACTGGACCGGGTTCCCCTCGAGGGACATCTGCATCTGTCCCCCATCGACCATACCCTGGTCGGCGAAGAACTGGTACGTGCCGACCGGGAGGCGGTCCCCGATCGGGATGGTGCCGGTGAACCGGAACGCGCCCGAGCTGTCCTCGGGCTCCGTGGTGATCATGTCCGGCTCGCCGGAACTCGACGGCGACATGCTGTCGAGGTTCGACAGCGAGCTCGCGCCCTCGAAGAACTGGTAGGTAAGCCCCGTCGGGACCGGCTCGAAGCCCGGCGTCGGCGTCGCGGTCGCCGTTGCCGTCGGCGTGTCAGTCTCCGGGGTGTCCGTCGGCGTCTCCGTGTCGGTGTCCGTCGGCGTCGCGGTGTCGGTCCCTGGAGTGTCCGTCTCCGGGGTGTCCGTCGCCGTGCTCGTCGGCGTGTCGGTGCTTCCGCCGTCGTCGCCGAGACAGCCGGCGGCGCCCGCCACGCCCAGCGCGCTCAACCCCGCCACGAACTTCCGTCGATCCACGATTCCACGTCCGTCGTCATCGCTGTGATCTGTATCCGTCATTGTTTTTCACGAACGGTATGGCCGCGTCTTGTGGTCGGCGAGTATTAAGCTTCCCTGTCTGGACGTCGTATTTCGACGGTCGTACCCGCTGGCACCCGTCGGCGGGGTTGCGGATCAGGACTCCCGGATCTCGATGCCGCTGAGCTTGGGGTTCTCGACGGAGGACTCGACGTCGATCGCGATCTGGTTGTCCGTGACCTCCAGCCCTTCGACGGCCCGGGTCGCCGCGGTCGCCCCGCCGACGTCCGCGGTCAGGTCCAGCCCCTCGAAGGCCGTCTCGCCGTTGACCGTGGCGCCGAACACGCGGGCCCCCTCCTCGTCGGGGTAGGTGATCTCCGCGAGGTGGAGGATCACGTCGTAGGTGCCGTTCTCGATGTCGATCGTGACGGTGAACTGGTCGGTCTGCCACCACTCCGAGCGGTACAGGACGTCGGCGTCCGTCCCCTCGATCGACGTGACCGAGTCGTTCGTCGCGGCGTTGATCTCGTTTTCGGCGCCCGTCCCGGGCGTGACCGTGACGTTGCCGCCCTCGGTCCACCAGCGCGAGCCCTCCGGAACCGGCTGCATGTTGGTCTGGCTGAAGGTGATGTTCGCGCGCTGGTCCTCGGTGGGCCGGAAGGGCAGGCCGTCGATGGTGGGTACTTCGTCGAAGTGGCCGCCGCCACAGTCCAGGCCGATCGGCGCCGCGCCCGGCGTCCGCGCGATGACCGTCTGGGTGAACGAGACGTTCGCCTCGTCGCTGCAGCCCTCCCCCGAGAAGGTCCCGCTGACGGACAGGTCGAAGGACCCGCTGGCGTCGTCGGGGACCGTCACCTCCCACTCGGCTGACTGGGTGGCCTGCGTGTCGAGGCTCTCGAAGGTCGTCCCGCCCGCCGCCGATACGGACCAGTCGTCGCTCGGCGGATCGATCGTGAACTCCCCGTCGACGATGGGGAACAGGTAGGAGTTCTGGATCTCCCCCGTGAGGGTGGCCGTCGACCCCGGCGCGGCCTGTAGCGACCCGTCGAAACCGAGCAACTGTGCCGGCTGGTCGGTGAAACAGTCCCTCGGCGTCGCCGTCGGCGTCACCGTGTCGGTGCCGGGCGTGTCGGTCCGGGTCCCGGTGCCGGGCGTGTCGGTCTCGGTGGCCGTCCCAGTGGCCGTCCCGGTCTCGGTGGTCGTCCCGGTCTCCGTGGCTGTCTCGGTGTCGGTCGGCGTGTCGGTGTCGTCGCCGCCGTCGCCGCCACAGCCGGCGAGGCCGACGACGCCGAGCGCGCCCAGACCTTTCAGAAACGTCCGCCTGCGCGTGGTGCTCGAATCCCTCTGGTGTGAATAATCGTCTCCCATAGGAGAAGTAAACGCGAGGAAAGAAGATAAAACGCAAGGGTTTCGGCCGTGATCCGGATGCAGGCGGGATCGCCCCCGATACAAATCGGTGTCGGACGGCAGCGAGAGCCGGCTCGTGGGACGAGTCTACCGGCCGCCTTCGCTCGGGTACAGCCCGCGCGCCCACACGTTCTTGAAGTGGACGGTAGAGCCCGCCTCCACGAGGCCGATCGGCTGTGCTGGGTCGTGGGGGCCGTAGTTGCCCACCGAGCCGCCGGCGTTGGGGCCGTCGAGGTAGAGGCGTTGCTGGACGACCTGACCGTTCAGGAGGACCGTGACGCGACCGGGACGGTTGAGGATGGCGCCGCCCTCGAACCGCGGGCCCTGCCAGACGATGTCGAAGGCCTGCCACTCGCCGGCGCCCTTGCTGGCGTCACGGAGCGGCGCCGCCTGGCCCAGGTAGGCGCCGGTGGCCTGCTTCCCGCTGCCGCTGCCGGAGATGTTGATCCGATAGCGGTTCCCAAGGAGAATCCCGCTCGTGGCGTCGCTCGCATCGGCCGGGATCTGGAACTCGGCGTGGATCTGGGCGTCGGCGAACGTTTCCGTGGACACGATGTTGCCCGCGCCTGACGCCGAGGAGATGTACCCCTCGCCCTCGCTCCAGCCCGTCGACCCGCCGCCGTCGCTCTCCCACGCGCCGAGGCCCGTGTCCTGCCCGACGAGCACCGTGGCGTCGCCGGGCACGGTGGCGAGATTGCCGTCGGCCGGCGGGTCGCCCACGTCGCCGTCCGCGTCGACAGTCGGGGGGGCGTACTCGTTGTTCCCTCCTGTGTGGTTTTCCGGGAAGTCGACCCTGTACTCGGACAGCATGAAGCCGTTGGTGGAGACGCTGGGGTCGAACTCCTCCCACTGGGCGCGGAACTGTGAGACGCCGTTGGTGGCCGAGGGTGGCGGGCTCTCCGTGTACCAGATGTTCCGGTACTGGACCTCGTGGTTGTGGTCCTGCAGACGCACGGCGACTTCCTCGGGGTGGTACTCGTAGGGACTGACGCCGCCGAAGTTCGGCCCGAAGATGTTGATGTGTGGGAGCACGCAGACGCCGTTGAGGAAGACGGTGACCGTTCCGGGGCTGACGACCTCGCTGTTGTCTTCCTCGACGAACCGCGGCGCCCGATAGATGATGTCGTAGGCCTGCCACTCCGTGGGCGGGCGAGCGGGGTCGACCAGGGGTGGGTCCTGGGAGTACAGCGCGCCCGCGTACCCGTCGCCGTACGTCGAGTTCTCCCAGTTGTCCAGCACCTGCATCTCGTAGGCGTTCGCCAGGAAGATCCCGCTGTTGCCCTTCCCTTGCCCGGATCCCCCGCCGTCGTCGGGGGGGCTGAACTCGATGTGGAGGTGGGAGTCGCCGATCCCGTCCCGGGTCCAGACAGCGCCCGTTCCGGGTTCAACCTGGAAGGCGGCGCCGTCGTTCACGAGTTGCCACGTGCTCACGTCCGTCTCGGTCAGGTCGGGCGGGGTCTCCGAGAGCCCCGCGAGGCCGTCGACACCCGCGCCGAAGACGACGTTCGCGTCGCCGGGACGGCTGTACGAGAGTGCGCCGTCGGCACTGACATCGCCGTTACCGTTGCCCGGCTCGGTCGTGGTCGTCGGCGGTTCGGTCGTGGCCGTCGGCGGTTCGGTCGTGGTCGTCG
>Ga0207719_100516_pt1 | contig 20944 bp, 16 predicted proteins | sample A23P1SouthBayCA_2_FD_187279 | JGI IMG/M metagenome (GOLD analysis project Ga0207719, IMG submission 187279) | Aerobic enrichment media microbial communities from Eden Landing Ponds, California, USA - A23 P3 (3) (SPAdes) | ecosystem: Environmental > Aquatic > Marine > Unclassified | place... | reverse complement strand
CGACAGACTCAACGGCGACGACTTCGACGAGGGTGACGCCGAGCCGATCGAGATCGAGGTCTGACAGTGACTGTCAGCGTGGAGAACAACCGCAGGTCACGAGAACCACTCGTGTAGCGAATGGTCCGCGTACGCGATACCGACAGTGAGGACGAACATCCCCGCCAGAAGGAGATATACCGATACGACATATCGCGCAGAGTGGTCACCTATCTGTGTAGCGAAGCCGATCCCGGTGGCTGGAATCAGCAAGAGAGCGACCGCGTAGCGTGCTTTTCGAAACCAGTGCACTGATCGGGTGTTGGAAAAGACCCCTTATCAGACTTTGGCCGCTAACCGGTCGTGGAACCACGAGCGGCTTGCTGTGACACGCTCGATCGTTTTCGATCAGGTCCGGACTGTGCCGACACCGGAGTCGGCGCGTCCCGGTCGGTCGCTGCACCGACCACCGTGAGCGGGCGCGCGACCGGGTGACTCCCGGTCCGCCCCGACGGAAAGCCTACGTGCGAGCGGTCGGACGGGTCGCGTATGCCGAGCCCTCCCGACGACGACCGAAAGAACGAGTACGCCAGACTGCTCGACGTCCCGCTCCCGAGTGTCGAACTACCGACGATCCCCGCCGTCTCGGAACTGCGCGCCGGACTGGAAGGGCTGGTCGACGACGCGCCGCTGGACCCGGCGGCGGTCGAGGACGCGTTCGCCGACGCGGACGCGGCGCCGCTCGCCGACGCGGAGATCGAGGCGAGCGCCGTCCCCGAGGGCGCGGTCGAGACCGTCGCGGCGGTCGAAGACGGCGCGACAGGAACTATCGAGGCCGGCGGGGAGACCGTCGCGGCGGCCGTCGAGACGAGCGGGGACGCCGCGCGGGTGGTCCTCGACAGCGGTTCGGAAGCGGTCGAGGTCGTCGCCGAGAACGGTGGCGAGGAGGCCGCCGAGGCGCTGCTGGAGGCCGCCGCCGCGGCGCTCGACGGACTCTGAGAGAGACCGAACGCGCCGTCAGGCCCGCTTGCGCGGCGAGTCGAGTTCGATATCCAGTTCGTCGAGTTTGTCTTCCCACTCGGCGCGTTTCTCCTGATGGTCTTCGAGAAAGTCGGCCATCAGTTCGGCGGCCTGTTCCTTGCAGCCGCCACAGAGCCGTTCGCCGCCGACACACTCCTCGTAGACCTCCGTGGCGAACTCGTCGTCGTCGCCCGCCAGCAGGTAGGCGTACAGTTCGTAGACGGGGCACTCGTCGGCCTCGCCGCCGAGTTCGCGCTGCTCTTCGGCCGTCTCGCGCCCGCCCGTCGTCGCCGACTTCACCTTGTCGTAGCCCTCGGCGGGGTCGTCGAGCAGGGAGATGTGCGAGGCGGGGATCGACGAGGACATCTTGCCGCCGGTGAGGCCGGTCATGAAGCGGTGATAGATCGAGGAGGGCGGCAGGAAGCCGTAGCCGCCGTGGTCGAGTTCCACCTCGCGGGCGAGTTCCTCGGCCGCCTCGCGGGAGAGGTCGAAGGCGTCGACGTGTTCGTCGTAGACGCGCTTCTCCCCGTCGACGGCCTCGATGAGTGCCTCGAAGGCCTCGTCGGTGGCGTTGCGGTCGACGAATCGGGTCCGGGGGCGGAGCGGTTCCTTGCCGGCCTCCTTGCACATCGTGATGACCGCGTCGGCGGTGGTCGCCGCGGCGTCGGTCGCGCCGGGGTCCCGCTGGTTCTCGAGGTAAGTCGCGGCGTCGCCACACCGGACCGTCTCGTCGGGGTGACGCTCCGAGAGCGTCTCGTAGGCCTCGGCCAGCAGCGCGCGCTCGGCGTCGTCCACCTCGAAGGAGGCGTAGGCCTCGGTGACGCCGAAGTAGCGGGTCCGGGCGGCCAGGTCACGGACCAGTCGCATGTGGGGGTCCTGGTCGGGACCGACCGGGATGACGGTGGGTCGGGGCTCCTCGAGTTGCGGGTAGAGGATGTCGGCCATCTGGGTGACGACCGACTGCATGTGCGAGACGTCAGTCTCGCCGTCGAAGTCGTAGATGGCCTGCAACTCGGAGAAGTTGGCCTCGATGCCGAGTTCGAAGGCGAGGTCCTGGACGTCGCGGTTGGTCGACTGGCGGTAGAGTTCGCCCTCCTCGGGGTCGAACCCGAGCGCGAGCAGGGAGAGGACGTAGTCGCGGGCGTGGGTGTCGATTTCTTCCCACGTGAGCCCGCGGGCGCTGTGGGCCTCCAGGTCGGCGATGAGGCCGTAGGCGTCCCCGCCCTGTTGCTGGTGCCAGATGATCTCGTCGAAGACGAGCTTGTGGCCGATGTGGGGGTCACCGGTGGGCATGAACCCCGAGAGGGCGGCGAAGTCCTCGCCCTCGCGCATGGCCCGGGCGACGGGGCGGTAGTCGCGGTGGCCGAAGATGACCCCGCGGCGCATCAGGTAGTGAGGGGCGGGCACCTCGGGGAGTACCTCGTCGAAGGCCTCGATGCCGAACTCGGCGAACAGCTTCCGGTAGTCCGACACCGTCGAGGAGCCCCACGGGTCCAGCGCCACGTCGTCGGCCCCCTCCGCGTCGACGCCCCCGTCGGTGCGCGCGGTCGTCGACTCCGCCGTGGGCGCGTCCATTCGTTCCTCGGTGTCGCGAGTCATCGATTGGGAACTACTGGCGGCGACACGCACATAACCCGTTCGCTTCCGGCCGTCCCGACCGGGCGCTTCGCCCGCCCGTCGGTCGTGGGGTTCCCGAACCGATTAGACGGAGCGACGCCAAGCGCGGATAATGCAGGAGTACGACGTGGCCGTGGTCGGCGGCGGGCCGGCGGGGCTGCAGTTCGCCCGCGAGATGGGGCAACGGACCGAGGCCGACGTCGCGGTCCTCGAGGCCAACGACGCCCTGTCCGACAACGACAAGTCCACCGGCGGGACCTTCGAACAGGTGATCGCGGGGTTCGACGTCCCCGACTCGGTCGTGATGGACGCCAGTCCCGACGTGCTGTTCGAGGGGCCGACGGCGAGCGCGCGACTGGCCATCCCGAACTACGTCCTCGACTTCCCCGCGTTCCTGGAGTTCCTCGGCGCGGACGCCGCGGACCACGGGGTCGACGTGCGCACGGGGGTCCGCGTGACCGACCCCGTGGTCGAGGACGGCGCGGTCACGGGCGTGCGCTGTCGGGAGGGCCGGTCCGAAGAGCGCGTCTCGGCGGACCTGGTGGTCGACGCCTCCGGTCCGGCGGGCGTGCTGACTGACGAGCTGGGGATGTGGGACCGCGACGCGGCCCAGCGCGGCATCGGCATGGAGTTCGAGGCCACTGGGCGGTTCGACGAGGACGCGATGGTGTTCGCGTTCGACCACGACGTCGCGCCGGGCGGGTACGCGTGGACCTTCCCCGCGGGCGAGGACGTCTTCAAGGTCGGGGTCTGCTGGATCGACGACTTCTACGAGCGCCACCGCGCGCCCGACGACGGCGGGATCAACGAGTACGTGCAGGCGTGGGCCGACGGCGACCCGCGGTGGGAGGTGGAGGCGGTGCGCGCGGTCCACGCCGGCGAGGCGCGCTCCGACAACTCGATCAACCGCCGGGCCGACGACGGCGTCCTCGCCGTCGGCGACGCGGTGTCGAGCATCAACCCCCTGTTCGGCGAGGGGATCCGCCCGGCGATGGAGTCGGCGCGGATGGCCGCCGACGTGGCCGCCGAGGCGCTGGCCGCGGGCGACACCTCGCGCGAGCGTCTGGCCGCCTACGAGCGGCGGTGGAACCGCGAGCGGGGGCCGGACTGGAAGCGCCAGCGCGTCGTCGGCGAGTTGCTCTACGACTTCGACGCGCGCCAGCAGGACCGCTTCGTCGAGCGCGTCGGCCGCCTCTCGCCCGCGCAACTGGACCGCCTCCAGCGCTACGAACTCACCCTCTCGGACCTGCTCGAACTCTATCCGTTCGCCCCCGCGGACCTGCGCAAGGGCCCGAAACTCCTGCGTCACCTCCGCTGACCGACGACTACGCCGGGTTCGCTCCCCCGACAGCGACCGCTCGCAGCACCTCCACCCCAAACTTTAAATCCGAGGCGTTCGATATTGTAAGTGAAAAGTAAACTTAATCTAAATAGTAAATCTTTTCCGGGAGCGGCCGCTATCGACTAAAGCCGGGATCGGAGACGCGTCTCGGCCGCGGACGGGAGACGAATCGCGAACCGAACAGCTACTGCGACGCCGAACTACCACAACGATGATACTCAACATCGCGACCGACGACGCGGCGACGACCGACGGCGATTCCGAGAGCGAGCGCGAGCACTCCGACGGGGGTGCTGACCCGCTCGATTCGCTCACCGACCCCGCGGCGCTGGCCGCACGCGGGGACGTCGAGACGACGACGGCGACGTTCGCACACGACGAGGCCGACCACTGCGAGGCCGACGCCGGCGGGCGGGCCATCGTCGGCATCACGAACGAGCGCGGCGAGGTACTGCTGTGGGTTCACGAGAACGGCCACGCTATCCTGCCGAACGTCGTCGTCGACGCCGGCGGCGACTGGGCGCGGGCCGCTCGCGAGGACGTGGCCGAGACGGCGGGGCTGGACGTCACGCTCGACGCCATCGAGCGCGTCCGCGAAGTCGACCACGTCCTCGCCGCGGACGGCGAGGGAGACGACTCCGACGGTGACGACGACTCGCGACACCTGGAGACGACCCATCACGTCGTCTTCGCCGCCTCACCCGCGCGGTCCGAGAGCGAACGGGACGGTCCCGCTATCGACACCTGCGACGGCGCGTGGACGGCGAGGTGGGACGACAGCCCCCCGACCGACGCCGACCCGTCGCGCGAGGCCAGCGTCGTCGCCGACCGTCGCCTGTTCACGGAGTGAGTGACGTGAGCGACGCCACCCACTCCGACACCATCGACTGGGATAGCTTCTGGCGCGCGGCCGGCGAGAGCGAGGCCGCCGACGCGAGCCCCAGCGGGGAGCACGTCGTCGACGCGCTCCCCGAGTTTTTCGCTGAACGGGGCCGTCCCGACTCCTTCGTGGACGTGGGCTGTGGCCCCGGTGTCGTGAGTTTCGCGATGGCCGAGCGCTACCCCGACGCGACCGTCGTGGGGTACGACGCCGCGGAGTCGGTCCTCGCCGACAACCGCGAGCGCGCCACCGAAATGGGCCTCGACAATCTCGCGTTCGAGCGGACGGTCCTCCCCGCGTTCCCCGACCGCGAGTTCGACGCCGTCTTCTCGTACTTCACGCTCTGTTACGTCGCAGACGTGGAGTCGGCCCTGCAGAACATGTACGACGCCGTCGCGCCCGGGGGCCACCTGATATTCAACTACCACAACCGCTACGCGCGGGCCTACTGGCAGACCATGGCCGACGACCCCGACGAGTACCTCGACGCGGACTCGGGGTTCGACGCCGACCGCTTCGCGGAGCGCTTTCGCCTCCTGCTCGACGGCGAGAACCTGCTGTCCTACGAGCAGATTCACGACGCGCTCGGGGCCTGGCCACAGAGCGTCTGGTCGGTCGTCGACCGCCCCGACAAGCGCTGGGCCTGGCGGCACTTCCCGCTCGTGTTCGTGCCGAAATGAACAGACAGTAGAACCGGGACTGGATGAGGGGGCTGTGACGCTTGCTCCACCCACCACGTCGGCGCGCGCCGTCGCTCGTGTCGAACGGACGTGAGACCGAGCGACGGAGTCGTGCGAGGGATGAGCGAGTGAACGGAGTGAACGAGTGAATCGGCTGGGGAGGCGTGTGGCCCGCGGTCGCGGTGCGGTAGGGGGTGGTTCCTGGCGGACTGAAAGGGCGAGGTTCGCTCGCGTTTGCGTGGTCGCCTGAGCGTGGCACTATCCGAGGGAGCGGAGCGACCGAGGATATCCCGCTCAGCGACCGCGAGCGGACCGAGGGCTTTCTGCTGCTGTCGTCGAAGTAGTCAGTTCGACCCGGGCCACTTCGACCGCGACTCACGGTGAGCGCTGAAAGCCCTCGGCCCGCTCCGGTCCCGCGGACCGCCCTGCGCTCCTCACTCACTCCCTGCGGTCGCTCGCTATGGTGCTTGGGGGTCCGGGGTTCCCGGAGCGGCCCTCGCCTTTTCAATCCGCCAGGGAACAGCACAGCACCGCGACCGCTGGCCACACACCACCCCAGCCGACTGCGTTGCTCGTCGCTCCGCTCCTGCGCTACTCATCCCTCGCGCGACGCCGTCTCGTGGCAAGACACTCGACGGCGCGCGCCACGACAGTTGTCCAGTCCGGGCTGTGCCGTTTCCAACTCCGTACCCCGACACGACGTTCAGGGCGTCAGTCGGCCGACCGAGAGCCACTCGATAGCGTCGCCTGCGTCGCCTTCGTCGCCCACGAGCGCGAAGACCATCTCCTTGCGGACGCCGTGGGCCAGGCGGACGTCCAGAGCGAGGTCCCGCGGCGAGAACTCGTGGCCCGCATCCAGAACCCGAACGAGCAGTTCGGAGTGACCCAGGTCGTCGACGGATTCGACGTGGGCGTAGGTGCGGAAGTCGGCGCCGAACTTGAAGCCGGTCTTGGGGACGAGGCCGGCCTCGCGGAGGCGTTCGTAGACGCGCAGGCGACGGTCGAACCGGTCGCCCTCGACGGCGCGCCCGCGGTCGACGACGGCGTCGGCCCCCGCGCTCGAATCGTCGGCGCGTTCGCCGCCCCCGTCCTCGACCGCGATGGCGCCGCGGCGGGCGAGGTGGGCGGCCTCAAGGAGCGACAACTGGAGCGTCTCGCCGCGCTGGTCGTCGAGGCGCTGGCCGAAAAAGCCCGACTCGTAGAGGCGCGCGGGCGGGTCCCAGAGGAACACTCGATCGGAGAGGAGCGCGCCGGGGACGCCCGTCGGCAGGTCGACGCGGCTGGATCCCTCGGGCGCGAGGTGCTCGGTGCCGAGATAGGTGATTTCGCTCTCCTCGTCGACGACCGCGAGGGTGACATCGCCGAGCGCGCTCGCGGCGACGGGTTCGCGCTCGCTAGCGACGCGCACGCGGTGGGCCACCGCGTCGTCCCACGGCCCCGACCCGCGCGGGTAGACGACGAAATCGAGCCCCCCCGACGCCGCCGTACCGTCGGTCGCCGCGTCGACCACGTCGGTCCACCCCTCGCGGGCGGGCGAGAGGTAGAACCCGCGGTCGCGCAGGTCCTTGTAGACGAGGAAGTCGGTTTCGGAGACGGCCGCGGAGGCGAGGAAGGTACGGAAGTCCATCGCCGCGCCGGCCTCGTCGCGGACCGAATTGAGGTCGCCGCGATACAGGAGGTGCGCGGCCTCGACGGGCGCGAGTGCGAGCGCGCCGCCGTCGAGCGGGCGGCCGTACCCCCGCGAGTCGTAGTAGCGCTCGCGGGCGTTCGCGCCGACCCGCACCACGCCGCCCGATAGCGTCGCGTCCATGTCCGAGCGTGGTCCGCGACCGGTGAAAGCCCCTGCGGTCCGAGTCGTAGCGGGGCCGCAGTGGGGACCGCGAGCGGGCCTCACCCGACCCGATCGTGTCGGACGGTACCGAACGACATGCTTATCTCTTTCACGTGAGACGACACGACCATGGGCGACCAGTGGGGGAGCGTCCGGACTACGGAGGGGGAACTCGTGGTCGACGACGACGCGCTCCGGATCCGGCGGACCCCGCGGGGGTTTCTCCGGGGACAGCGTGCCCGCTGGCGAAACAGGGGTGGCTGGGCTCGAATCAGTGCTGCGGGACGGGTCAGCGCGTTCCTGACGCTTCCCGTCTTCGCGGCGTGGCGGTTCGCGGGCCTCGCCGGGACGACCGCCGGATCGGTGGCGTTCGCGCTGTTTATGCTCGCGCTCTCGGGAGCGGTGCCGCTGTGGCTCCACTACTCCCGCGAGACGGCGGTCCCGCTGTCGGCCGTCGAAGCGGTCGCGATCGACCCCGAGGACCGGGAACTGACGGTCACCCACGACCCGATGGCGGCGGACCCGAGCGAGGGACGACTGTACTACGTCGGCGACGACCTGGGCTGGTCGCTGCTGACGACCGAGAGTGTCGAGACCGACCTCTCCTTGCGGAGCGACGACGACGTCCGGGCGGCGCGCACACTCTTCCGGACGGCCGACGTGGTCGAAACCGTCGAAACCGCCGACAGCGCGAGCGACACCGACACCGAGTACCGCTACGAGACGGTCGGCGGCGTCGTCTGCTGTCCTGACTGTGGCCGCCAGGTCTCGCCGGCCGACCGCGCCTGTTCCGTCTGCGGGGCGGCGTTGCGAGTCGAACAGCCGGTCGACCCGAACCCGCGCGAGCGAGCTCCCGAGGGGCGCGACACTCGGGAACCCGCGGTGGAGTTCTGACTGCCGGCCGCGAGTATCGCGAGCACTGCGGCGGTGCGAGCGTCGACCCCGAAGACCCATGTCCGGTCCGCCGGCACGGTCCGGTATGGACGCGGTCTGTTTCGACATGGACGGAGTTCTCGTCGACTCCGAGGACTACTGGATCCCCTACGAGAAGGCCGAACTCCTGCCCGAGGCCGGCCTCGGCGACCTCGACGTCGCGGAGATCACGGGCATGAACTACCGGGAAATCTACGACTACCTCGCCGCCGAGTACGGCGTCGCGATGCACAAGGAGGAATTTCTCGGCTGGTACGAGGACACGGCCGAGCGGATCTACGGCGAGGACGTGGCGCTCCTGCCGGGCGCCGAATCGCTGCTCGCGGCCCTCCGAAGCGAGGGTGCCGACGTCGCCATCGTCTCCTCGTCGCCGCCGGACTGGATCGCCCACGTCCGCGAGCGCTTCGGCCTGGACGTCGACGCCGTCGTCAGCGCCGACGTCATCGACGGCCCCGGGAAACCCGAACCCGCGGTCTACGAACGCGCCGCGGCTGAAATCGGTGTCGACCCGGAACGGATCGCGGCCGTCGAGGACTCCGGACACGGCATCGAGGCCGCCGCTCGCGCCGGCATGCACGTCGTCGGCTTCAAACACGGCGGCGACGACGACACCGACCGGAGCGACGCCGACTACGTCGCCGACGCGCCCGCTGACCTGCGCGAGCACCTCCTCGCCCGGGTGTGACGGCCTCCTCGTCCGGGTGCGACGATCTCAGTGAAGACGGTCACACCCAGAGTCGAGACAGCGTCGGCCGGTCGGCGTCGCGAAGACCGGGAGTCCACAGTCACAGGTCCCGTCGAGCAGCCCGTTCGGCAGGCCGAAGCCGGTGTCGCAGTCGGGGTAGTGCTCGCAGCCGGCGATGAGACCCCCGCGGCGCAGGATCCGCAGGTCGCCGTCGCAGTCCGCTTCGGGGCAGTCCCAGACCCGGTCGAACCTCTCGCGGACGCGCTCGTCCAGCGACTCGCAGTCGCGGTCGAGACACACCTCGAAGCTCTCGCCGCGCTCGGCGCGCAACAGCGGGAGGCCGCAGTCCTCGCAGGTCTCGTCGAGGACCGCCGCGTCGCGGGGCACGGAATACTCGCTCTCACAGTCGTGACAGTGGACCGTCCCGCGCGCGAGGACGAGCGTCCCCTCGGAGCCGACGGTGTCGCCGCAGTCGGCACAGTCGCCGACGGGGACGCCCGTTCGCGAGACGGGATGGCGGGCGCTGCCGTGTTCCTCGTGGACTTCGACGTGGAGGCGCTGGTCGCCGTCGCGGACGTCGAGCACGCCGTCGGTGAACTGAACCGTCTCGGCGCGGGTCAGCCACGCGACGGGCTGGTAGCCGTCGGCGTCGTGGACGAGAACCGTACCGTCGGGCTTGCAGACGGCGATGACGTCCCCTCGGTGTTCGCGTTCGGTCGACCCGTCGAACGTCGTCGTGCAGTCGCCGGCGACGACGCGCACTTCGTCGTGCATGGGCCGCCCTGGTCACGCGTTCGGATTTAAAGGTACGCCGCAGGTGTCGGGGCGGCCGCCGCGAATCCGCCGGGGCTCACTGGTCGTTGTAGCCCTGACCGAGCCAGAGACCGGCGAAGTTCACGACCAGGAGAGCGCCGAGCAGCGACGGCTGGTTCACGGCCGCGCCCGAGACGACGAGATACAGGAGGGCGAAGGGGACGACGACCGCCGACCAGAAGCCCGCGAAGCGGGCCGAGCCCACGAGCAGTGATTCGAGCCACTGGACGCCGGGGAGCCGGGGCGATTCGGAACTGTGACGACGGAACGGGGACGCGCTCGACATCGGGGAACACCTACTCTCACTATGCACCCCCACCATCGTATAAGGGGTCGACGGCTAGGGCGAGTTCACCCGATTTCGCTCGATTACACGCGCTATACGAGGGCCACGGGACGTTTCATTTCGTTTCACCACCCGATCGAGACCGGCCGAGAAGTAGTTAGACCGTTTAAAACAGTCGCAGAGAGTGTTTTCGACGGGCGGCCGGATGACCCGTCGTGTCGCGGCCGGTCACTTGCGCGACAGCCGGTCGTCGTCGGACTGCCCGCGTTCCTGCTGGCTACCCCGTCCACCGCGTTGCTGGCTACCCTGTCCGCCGCGTTGCTGGCTACCCTGTCCGCCGCGGTTCTGCTGGCTTCCCTGCTGTCTGCCGCGGTTCTGCTGGCCACCCTGTCGGCCGCCTTGCTGGTGACCGCCCTGCTGCCGACCACGTTGCTGCTGGCCACCCTGTCGACCACCTTGCTGGTGACCGCCCTGTCGACCGCCTTGCTGGTGACCGCCCTGTCGACCGCCTTGCTGGTGACCGCCCTGTCGGCCCCGACCGCCCCGCTGTCGTCCGCCGCCGGGTCGACTCGTCCCGGTGTCGGCGACGAGCGTGCTGAGGAAGCCGCCGACGGCGCCGAGGACGACCGGATACGCGACGCCGGCGAGTCCGACCGCCATCGCCGTGTCGGGCGTGATGGAGGTGGAAATAGTCTGTCCCAGGAACGACTGCTCGGTCTCGTATTTGAACAGGAAGGTACCGACGACGGCGAGCGGGAGATAGCCGGCGACGACCGCCGCGCCCGAGAGCGCGGCGTCCTGTGCAGACGCGGACCGTTCGTCGAGACCCATCGCGGCGACGAGCCCGATGGCCACCAGGATGACCACCGGCACGATGTACCAGATCGGTTCCGGGACCGTCAGGTCCGCCGCCTCGGAGATGATGTTCTCCGTGGAGGTCTGGTCGTTCTGAGTCAGTTTGATGTCGACGAAGTGCGCGCTGTAGAAAAACCAGCCCGCCACGTCCATCTGACTCACGTCCGTCGACCCGAAATCGGTGTCCTCCTGGAGTTCGACGAAGAGGTACGTCACCGCGTACACGGCGACGTACGCGGCAGCACCGAGCCCCGCCGCACGCCCGATCGGTATGCGATCCAACAACCCGCCGGTCGACTGCTGTGCCCGTCTCGACATCGCACTGGTATACAATAGAATCCGATAAAAGAGTACCGCCAGTTCCGGAGACCGAGTCGTGAGAACGCGATACGAAAAGATACTACAATTCCAAACTACATTTCTAACCGACAGGACTCAGGACGGATCACTCGAGCCGCAGAGTCCGCGCCCGACTCACTCCACGCGTACCGTCCGCGTCTCGACGACGGGCGCCAGCGGGAGTTCGGGGAAGACGACTTCGACCGCGAACTCGAGTTCGTCGGCGTCGCCGCCGAAGACGCCGACCGGGAGCGTCGCCTCGCCGAGATAGCGCGTCTTGGCGCTCATCTCGACGCCCTCGACCGTCGCGCGCAGGCCGGCGCGGGCGTCCCCGCCGACGTTGCGGACGGTGACCTCGCACATCTCGTTTTCGCCGCGGGCGATCGACTCCGGGAAGTCGCCCCACTCGACGACGACGTTCGGGAGTTCGTCCGCCGCCGCGACGACGCGTTCGGCGACGCCCTCCGCGAGGCCCGCGGCGGCGAGGCCGTCGACGCCCGCTTCGCGAATCTCGGCGGGCGTGGTGATCCCCTCCGCGGCGAGTTTGCTCGCGCGGCCCGAGCCGACGCCCTCGACGGCGGTGAGTCCGACGGCCCCTTCGCTAATTCCGTTCTCGATGCGGGCCTCGATCCGGCAGGCGAGGTTGGCGGCCGCGGGCCCGTCGAACCGCTCGAGGAAGGCTCGCAGCGCCGCGAGCAGTCTGAGGGCGTTCTGCGTGATGACCCACGCGTCGCTCTGGAGTTCCGCGGGCGTCGTCCCGCGCATGCTCGATTCGAGGATCGCGAGGATCTTCCGGGCACCGGGGTCGAAGTCGTCGGTCTCCCCGAGGACGGCGGCGACGGCGTCGCGCTCGTCCGAGCGGGCGCTCGCGCTGTCGAACTCCGCGGCCGTCGCGATGGCCCGCAGGACGTCGTCCTCGTCGAGTGCGTCCGCCGCCGCACCGTTTTCGGCCTCCCCGCGCTCACACAGGTCCGCGAACTCGCGGGCGGTGTCGAGTCGCAGGTAGAACTTCGAGGCGAGTCGCCCGAGCGCGGTGGGCTCCAGGGCCATCTCCTCGCGCTCGACGAAGCCGCGCTCGACCAGCGAGCGCAGCGTCTCGCTCACCCGGTCGCGCAGGTCGCCCTCGGAGGCGTACTCGTCGGGGGCGCTCCGGGCGCGCTCGTAGTAGAACGTCGTCTCCAGCCAGTCCATCACGTCCGCGAGACTCCCCACCGTCCCCAGCGCGATCTCGGCGTTGAGGTGGGCGTCCAGGTCCTCGGCGAGGCGCGACTCGATGGGCTTGCCGTCTTTGAGCAGGCGACGGTACTTGTCGGCGTCCGAGCTATCGCAGACCACCCAGGCGTACCCCTGGTCGTCGTAGCCCGGTCGGCCCGCGCGCCCGAGCATCTGCAGGACGTCGAGCGGGCTCATGTCCACCTCGCCCTCCAGCGGGTCGTGCAGTTTGGTGTCGCGGATGACGACACAGCGGGCCGGCAGATTCACGCCCCACGCGAGCGTCGACGTCGAGAACAGCAGTTGGAGTTTGCCCTCCTTGAACCACTGCTCGACGAGGTCCTTGTCGCCTTTCGAGAGGCCGGCGTGGTGGAACCCGACGCCGTCGAGCACCGACTGGCGCAGGGTGTCGTTCGAGAGTTCCGAGGCGTCAGTGTGGAAATCGTAGTCGCCGCGGGCGCCCATCGGGACGTCGCGTTCGACGAGTTCGTCACGGGCTTTCTTGGCGGCCTGGACGGTGTCCTGCCGGGAGGAGACGAACACGAGCGCCTGGCCCTCGTCGCGGATGTGCGGTTCGGCCAGATCCAGCGCGCGGTAGAGCCGGCGGTACTTGTCGGCGAAGGCGTTCTCGCCGTGGCTGTAGGTGCGCACGTCGGCGTGGAGCGGGACGGGGCGGTAGTCCTCGCCGAACTGGAAGGTGTTGTCGGCGGGGGCGTCCAGCCACGCCGCCACGTCCTCGACGTTGGGCATCGTCGCCGAGAGCGCCACGACTCTGGGGTCACAGAGCCGGCGCAGTCGCGAGACCGTCACTTCGAGGACGGAGCCGCGCTTCTCGGAGTCGAGCAGGTGGACCTCGTCGATGACACAGCAGTCGACGTCCGTGATGAAGGAGTAGCGCGGCGAGTCGTGCTTTCGGGTGGCGGAGTCGGCCTTCTCGGGAGTCATCACGAGGATGTCCGCCCGCTCGGCGCGGCGGGGGTTCAGGTCGCGCTCGCCGGTGACGACGTAGACGGAGTAGCCCAGGTCCTCGAAGCGTTCCCACTCCGACTCTTTCTCGTTGGTGAGCGCGCGCAGGGGGGCGAGAAAGAGGGCGGTCCCGCCCGCGTCGATGGCCTCGCAGATAGCGACCTCGGCGAGGGCGGTCTTGCCGCTGGCGGTGGGCGCGCTGACGACGACGTTCTCCCGACTGTCGAGCAAGGCGGGCAGCACCGCACACTGCATGGCGTTGAACCGCTCGAAGGGGAAGGCGTCGGCGTAGTCGGGAAGCACGTCCGCGACCGCCAGTTCCGTCTCGCCGTCGGCGTGCCGTGACACGACGGGAAGGGGGGCTCCCCGCGACATAGGCGTTTCTATGGCGGGGCGGAAGTGGTCGGTGACCCGTTCTCGGCTCCCGCGCTCGCCGACAGTGAACTCCCCATGGCTGTCGACGCCACCCGCCGCGAATCGGTCCGCTGACCGCCGCCGGGCGCACCCGCCCGGAACGGGGACGCCAGCGTTCCTGTCGGCTGTCCAATAGCACTTTGTAGCCGCTCGCCGTGACACCGGGTAATGGCGCCGCTCGCGCTCCCGTTCGTCCCGCCCGCGGCCGCTGTCGGCGCGTACCTGCTGGTGGCGCTCGCGACCGGCGGGGCCGTTCGCTGGCGCGCGCGCCGGTACCACGACGACCCGGAAGGAGACGGCGAGACGGCCTATCGACTCCGGCGACTCCGCCGTCGTGGCGTCCTCGTCGGCGGCGGCGTCGTCGCCGCCGTCACGGTGACGTTTCGCGTCGGCACCGCCGCCGGGGACGCGCTCGCCGGGACGCCGGCGGGGACCGCGCTCGGCGACCCGGCCGCGGCCGCCGTCGGCGCGGCCGCGGCGTATCTCGTGCCCGTCGCGCTGGTGGTGCTGGCGACGCGGCTGGCGACGGTGCCCCACCGGGGCGCGGCGCGGAACCTGCGCCTCCGGTATCGCGACGTCGCCGCCTGGGAGGTAGAGCGCAGCGGCGTCGGCGTCGTCGGCCTCCTCGCGGCCGTCGGCGCCATCGCGGCGGTCCCGGCGGGGTGGCCACGCGCCGTCGTCGCCGTGGGCCTGGCCTTTCTCGCCACCGCCCTCGCACCGGTCGCGCTCGTCGTCGCGCTGCGGACGCGCTGGCCGACCGACGACGAACGCCACCTGGTGGCCGACCTGCTCCCGCCGGGCGTGGCGCTGCGCGTCGTCGACAACCGCACCAGAGTCGGCAGCGCCTTCGCCGCCGGCGTCGTGCCCGGTGTCGAGCGCGTGTTCGTGACCGAGGCGCTGTTCGACGTGCTCGACGACGACGAACTGCGGGCCGTCGTCGCTCACGAGGTCGGCCACCACGAGCGCCACCACGTCCTCCTGCGCTTTTCGCTCGCCGCGCTGGCCGCCGGGGCCGCGCTCGGCGTCGCCGGATACGCGCCCGTGGCGACGATGTACGCGCTGCTGGTCGGCGCGGTGCCGCTCGTCGCGGGGCTGGCCTGGGTCGTCAGGCGCACCGAGTACGCGGCCGACGGCTACGCCGCCCGCGTCGTCGGCGGACCCGCGCTCGCGGACGCCCTCGAACGGCTGGCCGAACGCCGCTACGTTCTGGATTCGGGGGGTGTGCTCGGCGTGTTCGCCTACCACCCGCCGCTGGCCGAGCGGATACGCCGACTGCGGGCCGCGCCCGCGCCCGAGCGCGACTCGCGCGCCGTCGAAGTCTGAGCGGTGTCGCGCTGGCAGCGGACCGGCGCGCCGCCGCGCTCTTGTCCCTGCGAGCCGAACGCCGACCCGATGCGCGTCGCAGCATTCACCGACCTCTCCGGTCCCGACGGCGTGAGCGTTCTCGAGCAGCCCGACCCCGACCCCGGCCCCGGCGAGGCCGTCGTCGACGTCGAGGCCTGCGCGATCAACCGCCACGATCTGTGGATCCTCGAAGGCGCCTCGGCGATGGTCGACCCGGAAGACCTGCCGTTCGTCGCCGGCCTCGACGCCGCCGGCGTCGTGAGCGCGGTGGGCCCCGACGTCGATGCGGTCGAGCCCGGCGACCGGGTCGCCCTCTGCCCGAACGAGACCTGCGGGAGTTGTCGCTTCTGCCGCGAGGGTCCCGAGAACACCTGCGCTGAGTTCTCGCTGTACCACGGCGGCCTCGCCGAGAAAGCGCTGGTCGAGGCCGACCGGCTCGTGGACCGGCCGGACTCGCTGTCGGCCGTCGACGCCGCCGCGCTTCCGACGGCGTACATGACCGCGCTGCGGATGCTCGACCTCGCCGACGTGCGGGCGGGCGACCGGGTGTTCGTCCCCGGCGCCACCGGCGGCGTCGGCGTCGCAGCCGTCCAGCTCGCCGATTTCTGCGGCGCCGAGACGATCGGCACCTCCCGGTCGGCCGAGAAGCTCGACCGCGTCCGCGAACTGGGGCTCGACCGGGGGATCGAGGCGGTCGACCCCGACGCCATCCGCGCGGCGGTCGACAGCCGCGTCGACGCCGTGATGAACCACCTCGGCGGCGAGTACACGGAACTCGGGCAGTCGCTCCTCCGCCGCGCGGGGACGATGGCGGTCTGTGGCCGGACCGCCGGCGGCCGCTCGGAGTTCAAGGTGGCGGACCTCTTTCTCCGGCACAAACGCATCGTCGGGACGACGATGGGGACACAGGGCGACCTCGAACGGCTCGTCTCGCTGGCGGCCGACGGCGCGCTCGTCCCCGCGGTCGATCAAACCTTTTCGCTCGAGGAGACCGGCGCGGCCTTCGCAGCGATGGCCGACCGCGAGAGCGTCGGCAAACTGGTCGTCACGCCCTGAGTGGGGTCCCCAGCCGTACGCATCGGAAACGGTGCCATAGCGCCCGATACTGCGTTCGCGGGCGTCTCGCGCTCCCGGAAGGCTTATTCGGAAACGTCCCGGAAATCCGCCAGACATGGACCTGTCGCGCGGGACGCTGCTCGTCCTCGCGGGCGTCGGCCTGTTCGTCACGACGATGGCCGTCGGGGCGGTCACGGCGCCCGACCGGACGATCGGTGCGACTGAGGGCGGCCCGGCCACGCCCGCCGGCGCGCCGACCGCGAGCGACGCGCCGACGCCGACCGACGGCGTCGACCCTGGCGATGGGACGGCGACCGACGGTACACCGACGCCGACGGCGACGCCGGCGCCAGACGCGCCACAGACGCTCGTCGGGATGCAGGGCGGGTGGGTGACCCACGGGAGCGTCTTCAAGTTCGACGGCCACGACGAGGCCTGGCGGGTGACCAACGCCGACGGCTACTTCGAAGTCTCGGTGCTGGACGACGGGCGTATCGCCGCGGCGTTCTCGAACGAGAGCGTCCAGACCGACTGTGCGCCCTACGACTCGCCGTGTGGTCGCACCGGCTTCCGGATCATCGACCCCGACGCGGCCGGCGGGCCCGCGGTCGTCTCCGAGTACAGTTTCGCGACCCGGCGACAGCACAACCGTGAGGTCCACGCGGTCGACGCGCTCGGTGGCGACCGCTTCGCGTTCGCCGACATGGACCGCGAGCGGATCGTCGTCGTCGAGAACGGCACGGAAGTCTGGGAGTGGCGCGCGAGTTCGTTCTACGACGCGCCCGACGACCCCACCGGCCGCGACTGGCTCCACATCAACGACGTCGACGCCATCGGCGACGAGCGCTTTCTCGTCTCGGTGCGCAACGCCAACCAGCTCCTCGTCGTCGAGCGCGGCGCGGGCGTCGTCGAAGTGATCAACGCCGACCGCGACGACTCCGACGACGACATCTGCACCGACGGGCCGCAACTGGCGGATTTCGACGGCGACGGAGACGTCCGCTGTGGCGACCCGGACGTGATCAACCACCAGCACAACCCCCAGTGGCTCGGGCCGGGCGCGGTGCTGGTCGCCGACAGCGACAACGACCGCGTGGTCGAACTCCACCGCAACGAGTCGGGCGTCTGGAAGCCCGCCTGGGTCGTCCGCCGGACCGGGGGCCTCGAACTGCAGTGGCCCCGCGACGCCGACCGACTCCCCAACGGGAACACGCTGATCGCCGACTCCCGCGGGAAACGGATCGTCGAGGTCGACCCGCAGGGGACGGCGGTCTGGAGCGCACCGACCGACCGCTTCCCGTACGAGGCCGACCGGCTCCCGATCGGTGAATCCTCCGGACGCTACGACGGCGCGGCGACCGGCCCGACCGCGTCACCGACTCCGACCGACGGGTCTCCGGAAAGCGCCACCGAGACGCCCGGCCGGACCGAGACGGCGGGGGCGACAGAGACGCCGGGACGGACCCCGACGCCGACCCCCGAAGGGCTCCCGCAGTTGACCGCGTCGGACCCCGACTCGCTCGACGACACCGGTGACGACGTCCCGCTTCTCACCCTCGCCGTCGCCGGGATCCAGACGTTCCCGCAGATCCCGTTCTGGTATCGGGAGTTCCACCTGGGCGTAACGATCCTCTCCGCCCTGTTAGTGGTCGGGGGCGGCGTCGACGCGCTCAGAGCGCGCTATCTCGGGTGAGGGTCCGCGCCATCCGTCCGAAATACGGTGCTCAGACGTTGATCCGCATCTCCTCGAACTCGAGGAAGGCCGTCTCGTAGCCCTCGTGCCGTGAGATCTGTGGCGGCGAACCGACCGCGAGGGTGAGTCGGTCGCCCGACTGGACGTCCATCGCGGCCCCGTAGTGATACCCCAGCTCGGGGTCGATCGTCCCCGACAGCGAATCGTCGAACACCGTCGAGCCGTCGCGGGTGACCGTCGCCGACAGCGACATGAGCGGGAGGGGGTAACCGTTGTACGGCGTCCGCGCGGAGACAGCGAGGTACGGACCGTCGCTCTCGACGCCCGCGGGTGGCGACTCGAGCACCGTCGTCGGGAAGCGCGCGTCGCCGCTCGACGGTTCCGCGAGGACGGTCCCGGGTAGCTCCTCCAACGCGGGCGTGGCGGCCGTCGGCACCATCTCCATCCCCATCGCCTCGACGGCGCCGCGGTCCCCCTCTCTGTCCGAGAGGCGCTCGAAGCTCGTCGTCTCCAGCGTCGACTGCGAGAACTCGAGGGTAAAGTTCGCCGTCACGAGGTCGGTAAAGCGGTCGACGAAGGCGCCGGTGGTGCGGTCGGCGACCGGGTCGACGCTCACCTCGACGTCGTAGGTGCCGTCGCCGTCCAGCCCGAAGTTGTCGCCGGCGTGGACGCCCATGTTCTGGGAGAGCATCGCCCAGAGCCGCCCGGAGGCGACGGGGTCGCCGTCCTGCGTGACCGTCACGCGCATCCCGTCGTTGGGGATCACTGTCCGCGTCTCGCGGTCCCAGAGCGTCGTCATCAGGTGGAGGGCGTCGTCGCCCTGGATGGAGACCTTGTTCGTCTCGTCGACGTCGATCTGCCAGAACCGATGGGGGTAGCTGTAGGTCAGCGCGACGCCGTAGTCACCGGCCGTGGTCGTCCCGACCATCTGCATCCCCTCGACGTGCGTGGGGACGTAGACGGCGTCGGGGCGGTCGTCGACCAGCGGCGGCGACCGCGACGAGCGCGTCTCGAACAGCGAGCGACACCCCGCGAGGCCGACCGCCGTCGCCCCGGCGGTGGCCGCGAGGAACTGTCGTCTGTGCATAGCGGGGGTTACGACCGTACGTAAATCGGGCTTCTGGTCGGCGCGTCGAACGGGGATCTATCGTCGTCGGATATGCCGGTGGCACCGCGACCGCAGGGACCTGTGCGCTGGAAGCCCTCGCCCCGCTCGCGAACTGTCGACGAGACCGCGACTGCGACCGCGACCGCACCTGATCCTCAACGCTGAAAGCCCTCGCCCCGCTCGCGGTCGCTGACGGGACATATCCGCGCGTCGAACAACCGCAACGCACCGCACTCGCGCGGATAGCGGTCCCGCAGCGACTCCACTTCGACGCGAGCGGTCCTCGCCCTTTCAGTCCGCCAGGAAATCCTACTAGGTGGGCTGTGAACGGCGGCTGTTCGGGTGAGCGTGAGCCTCACACCTCCCCAGCCTCCTCGCGCCTCGTCGTTCCTTCTCGTCGCTCGTCCACCGTCAGAGCGAGCTCTGACGAGCCTTCGCTCGCACGCTCGCGAAGACCTCGCACGACTCCGTCGCGCGCATGAAAGCGCGCGACAGCGCGCGCCGACGGCAATGATTTCACGGCGCGCAGAACGTGGCTCGTCGCTCGGTCAGGACGGGTTCGGCGTCGGGAGCGCGCGACTGGCCCGCGGCGGGAGGAGGTAGTTACCCCGACGCTCGACAGTGAGATACTGGAGGATGCCGTTGTTGGTGCGCTGGCCGACCGCGCCCTCCTGAGCGGCGTCGGTGCCGTTCATCGCCTGCTTGGTGGCGACGAAGTCGGCGATCGATTCCTGCAGCGCGAGGAAGTGCAGGCGCGCGTAGCCGCCGTCGGTGGAGTCGAAATCTCGGCGGAGGATCACTGGTTTGCCGTCCTCGCGGGCGCGGGCGACCTTCTGAGCGTGGCCGACGACGCCTTTCTCGCGGCTGTCCGCGGCCACGTCGTCGGCGCAGCCGGCGACGCCGTTGGTCGCGCCGAGGTTCTCGCCGACCCCCTCGATCCGGTCGTTCTCGGCGTGAGCCGGGCAGAACATCGCCGACTCGCGGTGTTCGCGACTGTCCTGCTCGTACCACTGGTCGAGATGCAGGCGGATCTGCGAGACGTGCTGGGTGGTGCCGCCGGCGAAGGGTCCCTCGGCGATGGTGACGCGGTCCTCGCTGGCCTGGCTCCCCGCGAACCCGGACTTGAAGCCCATGTACAGCGGCGCGTCCTCGTCGACGGGTTCGGAGTCGGGGATGCCGACGACGTCCTGGTTGTCGGCGGGGAGGCCGGCGCCGATGAACCCGGTGCGGCGGGCGTTGCCGCCGTCGGCGAGCGAGGCGCGCTCGAGGATGCCCGTGAGATCGGCGTCCATCTCGCGGCCGTTGGCCGCGCTCTCCTCGCCCAGCAGGGCTTCCTCCGCGCCGAGGACGACGGAACCGTAGTCGCTGGCGAGGTGGACGACGGCGTCGGGGTCGTCGGCCGCGGGCGCCTCGAACGGCGCGAGCGCCTCGGGGTCGGGGAGGTCGACGGTTTCGGGCAGTGCCCCCTCGAAGCGGTCGAAGTAGGCGGGCGTGTAGCCGACGGTGAAGAGGAGCCCCTGATTGCTGCGCTCGTAGGCGCGTTCGAGCGAGCGGAGGGCGGTCTCGACCTGTTCGCGCTCGGCTGCTGTCGGGACACCCGCGGTGGACTGGCCGTCGGCAGCGCCCTCTCCCGCGTAGTCGAGATAGAGGAGGAGGTGGTGGCGCGGCGGGACGTGGTTGCCGTGCTCGTCGGAGTCGATGGCACCGTTCCAGGCGTGCTGGCGGTCGGGGATCCCGGAGAGGTCGTCGGGCCCGGGGCTGATATCGGTGGTGTCCTCGCGGTCCTGGCAGGCCGCGAGCGCCGACGCCCCGCCGATGGCGACGGCGGCTTTCACGAACTCGCGTCGCGAGACGCCGCGGGACTGGTCGGCTGTCATCACCCTCTCTAGCG
>Ga0207719_100513_pt1 | contig 21127 bp, 18 predicted proteins | sample A23P1SouthBayCA_2_FD_187279 | JGI IMG/M metagenome (GOLD analysis project Ga0207719, IMG submission 187279) | Aerobic enrichment media microbial communities from Eden Landing Ponds, California, USA - A23 P3 (3) (SPAdes) | ecosystem: Environmental > Aquatic > Marine > Unclassified | place... | reverse complement strand
AAAGGATGGCCCCGCTCCCACCGAGGAGATACCCGCCGGTATAGATCTGTAATACACCTCCGGGCGGATACGATAGTGCGATGAAGAGGGCCATCACGAATGTGACTACGCCGAGGAGAGTCCCTGCGAAAGGTGTCACGTGTCGAGTATCTCCCCCGGTGTCTCCTATCCACGTTTCCACGATGACGATGCCAGCAAGGACCAGTCCAGTAATAGCAAAAAACTCACCAAACGTGTCTTGCCACGGGATATAACTGGGATATTCTGTCGGAACCCTCCAGGCGGATGGGTCTGTCCGCCCCCACGGGAAGACCGTTTGAACGACAAGGCCGGTCGCACCGAGCAGATACGTCCACGCGGAATCAACTTTTTTCAAGTCCACCCGAATATCCACTGTTGGGATCTCTAATAAAAAAAACTTTCCCCGTGAGAAGGGGTGTCAACTTTAGAGCTGATAGTTACAGTAAAAACGATTATATTACAGTAATTCATTCAGATAACCGATCTGCAAGCAGCTGCGCGAGGTCACTTTCATCAGTCTCAAGCGCTATTTTTGCCGATTTAGTCGTTGCGTCAGCAAGGCTCCGGCAGTCGTATTCGATCATCACCTGAGTCAGTAAATCGAACGTTTCCTCATCAACCGTAATCGAGTGATAGCCCTCTGGTGGCATGGCTATTTACAGTAATAATATCGTTCTATACTGTAATAGATTCTGCTAAAGTTGACACCCTTGTTGTTCCAGAGTGTCCCGCTCTTGACCCATATCTGATGTCCTCTTGCCGATGAATGCAAGTATGAATCCCCAGATCAAGTCCATTCCGGGCACTCCATCTTCCTGATCTGGACGGAGCATCTGCAGCATACTGCCCATTTCATAGCCGAACTGCGTCTCAGCCGGAAATGACGAATCCCCAGCTAAGAACACCTCATCGCGTACCTGCTGACTTCGTTGGTCTACATCGATCAGTTCAGCCCACAGTTCAGCGACTGACTCAAAGGGTGATTCATAAGAATCACGTTCATCTTCGTCATCATCGAGATCTTTGAAAAACTCATCATCCGGGTCATCAGGGTCGTATTGCCTGTGGAGTTGCCCATATCTAGAGGTTGTCTGTTTTCTATCTATTCTCCCTAACTCCCAGGACTCATCAGATAAAAATGGGCTGTCATGCAGGGCAGCTATATCATCAATGATATGCTGGACTCGCTCCGGGAGTTTGTCTCGCTTCTCTAAAACATTCTCATTATAGTCCGATCCACTGCCCTCGCCAGTAAGTATATAGGCTCGCTGCGTCCCAGAAAATACGAATTTGGCATTGACGTTCTGATCGTCCTCAATATCCAAATCAATCGGTGGCCCAGGTATATCTGATGGTGGGGGTGGCATTGTAGAGGTGACTGCGTGACCTAGCTTCGGCGCTTCCGATAATATGTCACCGTGCTTCCGATTCAAATCCTGCACACTTCCACGGGAGAGTCAGAGCATATATATCCTTCGCCGGTGGGTTCCCTCCGGCTTTCTCTGGACATGACAATCCCGGCAACCCCCTATTGCAGATGTACGGACGATCCGACTCCCGACCTGGAGTACAGCAAGTAAGACAGAAGCAGTATAGCAGTGCTACACGTGTGTGTAGTCAGCACCGTATCTGGCAGTCTCGGTCATGCACGAGCCAGAGCGATGTGTGTGTGTGGAAGCCCAGAGAAAACAGGCCCGGTGAACGGATGGTACAATGGAGAATAACGACCATTTTCCCGGGATTCTGGTCAGTAATACTCCAGACCGATCCAGTTCAGCCTCCTAACGATGCTCCTTCGACAACAGTGCGTAATCGTACTGTAATTAACAACAACCAATCTAGTTGTGTTTATGTTGTTATCACAGTGTTAACTCTAGAGGATCGTGTAAGTGCAGTAGCGTCTCCAATCTTCAACGGAGGTGGTTTCTGTGGTTAAGCGAACTCCGTTTGGAGTGCGAATAGATGACGACCTGCAACACCGAATCAGAGCCCACGCTGATGAGATTGATGAGAAACTCCATCGAGAGGTTGAGAACGCCTTAGAGGAGTATTTAGACCGTGATAGGTATGCACGAATAGAAGATGAACTTAGGGAACTCCGAGAATTGATTAAGGACGGATCCACTTCGCGTGTTGGAGACGGGTCATACACACACACAAACGAAATTGAGCAGGATTGGCCAAATGGTATAGACCAGGACCTTGAGGCCAACTGGATAAACAACTTGCAATCAGACCTTCGAGATAGACTAAAGTCTACTTGGTCCAACCTAATCGAAATCGGTGAGAAGTCCGGTGAGGGCGGAATCATTAACGAATCTGACTTTGAGCGGGCAGTTCACCAGTCTGGGTCGGTCGATGACCGGACTGTACAAAAATATAAAAAACATTTTAAGTTGAATGGGTGGCTTCTTCCTGATCCGCGTGATCCACAATCATCAGAATATATCTACAATAGAAAGAAATTTGTTGTCATATGTGAGACACATCACGCTCTTAACCCAGAGCGGGTAAAGAAATTAGTTGACCAGTTAGAAATTAAGGGTCGATTCTCTGAATCAGAATATCGGGAACTGATACCTGATGAAGATACTGACCGAGACAACCTTCGGATAGATTAGGTGGGATAAAACCACCGTGAAATAGGGGTATCATAGGCAACGGCAAATTGATTGGTATTCGGTATGCCACTGGAATGCCGCTGCGACCACTCTAATACAGAATTCTATTTTTGCTACTGCGTTTTTGATCCGAGCCAATGGGAGGCGAGGGACATCGTGGACCAGATCCGCGGATGACTGATAAGGAGTTACTGGCTATATTTGAACAGTCTGATGATCCATCACTCACATCTACCGAAGTTACTGAGGAGGTTTCCATTGGGTGCTGAGTGTCTATGACCGACTCCTACGGGTTGAGGAAGAAGGGAAGTTGAAATCAAAAAAGTCGGCGGGAGAACCACAATCTGGTAGTATCCAGGCCACACAGTACAGTTGGTTAAAATATCTGAAGTTGGGCCAAGGGGGCACAACTAATACAAGAGTATCGAACCGGTGAACGCGTCTGTGTGGACCTACCGGACGAGACAGATTCCGACTTCAGATGGCATGGAGAGCACGGGGTCGCTATTGACAAATCACATGACAATGCCGGCGAAGAGACCGGCAACCCTCGTGATTCTGTCTTGTTGAATTGTAGACGAACTACGAAAGGTAGGGTAAGAATAATACGTTGTGGCTGGATTTTATGAATTATGTCGTCGCTAAGCGAAAGGGCAATTTCTGAATACATTACTCCAAGCGAGGAGATTTTAGATAAGGATGGAGAGATTACGACTCGTAATCTGCTTGACGAAGTAGACCTATATAATCTCTATGACGAATCAGATGTCCCAGAAAAAGACCCAGAGAGGATTCTCAGAATCACGTACCCAACGAGGACCCTCCAAAATATAATTAAGCGAACTACAGAGCGGTTTGACCCTGAAAATAGTCTTCATGAAGGAGCGCACGTCATTGGCGGTGACTTTGGAAGTGGGAAGTCTCACGTCGGTTTAGTTCTCTACCATCTCTTCAATCAGACTGACCTCGGACAGAAATGGCTCGATAGAAATGACATAGATGCAACTCTCCCTGATGAAGCACAAGTGTCTGCTCTTCAGATGCTCAACCTAGATAACCCCTCAGGCGAAACCATCACTCACCTGTGGCGACCCATATTCCGAGAACTTGGTGCAGAGGAGATGCTAGACGACATCGGCGGGGTCCCGACCTACGCAGATATTCGTGAAGCGGTAGGGGACAAGCCAACGGTCTTGTTCGTTGATGAAATTGAGCGGTGGCTTGGCATGAGCTTCCGTCGAGAATACTGGGATGATAACCTTGGATTCCTCCAGAATCTGATGGAGGCAAGCGAACGGGAGGACACTAACCTCGTCACATTTGTTTCGCTCCTATACGATAATCTCGAAGTTGATGATATTGCGGGCCGTACAAATCCGTTCATTCACAATCTTACCGCCCGACAAGACGAGAAAATTCAATTTCTCACACATCGGCTCGTCGGAGATCGAGATGACCCAGGAGGTATTGAGAATCTCGCAGAAGACTATATTGGTGCGTATGAATCTTCGGACCTTATTGACTTAGAGGACTATCAGAAGATGGAGGAGAATATCCGACAGTACTATCCTTTCCACCCCGATGCGCTGAATCTCCTGATGCAGAAGTTTAGCGGGAGTGGTTCAAATGACGCCCGTGGCCTTCTGTCGTTCCTCACCGAGGTCTTGGCAGACAACTACCACGAAAATGACCTCATCCTGACTGGGGATGTGGATGTAGCTCGTGACCAGCTTCTCGATAGACTCTATGCTATCGACCAAGAATTACTCCCACGGTACGAGGCCGACCATGATCGACTCTCGTCAGATGGTGGCTTCGACACCCATGTAGAGGAACTTTTGAATGTTGTATTACTCTACAGCCTCTCGGAAGGTGGCCGCGTCGGTGCAAATCGACGTGAGATGCTGATGGGAACGCTTCGACCTGGCATCAACTCACACGAAATCATCCAGACCATTACAGGGAAAATCGAGGGCTATGCGTGGCACATTCACCGTCTAAATGGAGAATACTCGTTCGACGTAGATGAGAATCCTGCCGCTCGTATCGAAAAGAAAGCTGAAGACGTTCATACAAACGATGCAGTTCATCGAATTGAGAACCTCGTTTTAGAGAAGCTCTTTGGTGAGAAGGATAGCGTACACATCTGGAGTCCAGTCAATACTGAACAGGAGATAGACGACACCAAAGGACTCCGAATATTGGTGCGGCTCGACTACCAGCGCAACTATGATGACGAATTTAATGAACTCATCAAGGGGCGAGAATTCCCTAACACCTTAATCGTCGTTGGCCCGGAGGCAGACATTGAATCGAACACGGGTATCATCAAGATGGCTAAGAGCGTTGTCGCTGGCGAACAGCTGAAACAGCAGGGTGGTGACCTTCCTGAAGGATTCGATGAAATCCACCAGCAGAACCACGATAACCTGTTGGAACGAACTCGTGAAAAGTTTGGTTCGGTCCATATTCCCACCCAACGAAGAGGAACGACCCGTCTTGTTCCCTCGAAACTGAGCGTCAGAGATGATGAGAATTTCTACGATGCGACAATCCGAATCGTAGCCCCTGACGAGAGCGACATCAGCAAGGCAGTGAGAGAGATTCTTGACGAAGAGGGAGAAAGCGGTCTACAGTTCAAATATCTCCAGAAAGACTTCTACACAGATGTTAGTCGGCCTACGTTGACAGACGCCAATGAGTTCGAGGAAATCGTTCTTGACCTCTGTGCACAGGGTGAGATTGCTATAGACGGAACTATCGACAAGCGCCCGTCTTCTATCGGCGGGAATTCGACAGTTATCCACGCAGACTACGTTTCGGTTGACGTAGGGGGTGGTGGAGAGGGTGGAGACAAAGGAGGATTCAGTGGCGTTGACGTTGGCGGATCAGAAGGAGGTTCATCTGGAGGTGGTTCTATTGGTGGGTCTGCAGGCGGTTCTGCTGGTGGAACAACTGGTGGCTCCGGCGGAGGGTCGAAACCGACCACTGAAACCTTTCCTCCGATGCCACCGTTGAGTGCGGATAATAAGTTCTCACTCGTTGACGATCTTGAACGCCAATTGAACTCCTCGTGGAAAATTCACGAGATGAAGATAACAGTCGATGCTTCCCTATCAGATGGCGACCTCGATAAACACGGATTGAACGGCTACTCTGAATTGAATGGAACCTCGCTTAGAGAGCGTTTTAAATTTGAGCCGGAAAGCCCGCTTTCGAAACGACGAGTGTTAGATATTGTTGAAGACCTAGATGTCCCCGCTAATGCCTCGATAGACGTTCGGATGGAGGTACAGAAGGATGAGTGAGCCCCTCTGGGGGGTTCGAGAAGTAGAACACCTAACTGAGGGGGACGTACTCAATGGAGCATTTGAGTGTCTACGACGCATTTGGCAACGGGAAGACGCTCTCGATGGAAAGGTGATTGCTGGCCGGGAATACCGAACCCGTCTTCTAGAGTACGAACTCACACGCCAGTATCCGAGGCTATATGATGATTTAGTGGACCAAGTAGGGAATCACCCACTCACCGAGCTGAATAACGGTTGTGGAGTAATTATGGACGCTCTCAGCCTGCGGGAGGGTTTTCAATTAGAACAGGAACTATCTGCGGAGTTTGATTGGGAGGTTAGCTTCGACTGGGCGGCGGTTGAGGCGCTACCGACAGAGACAGAATTCATCGCTGATGCGTGGTTCGGAGCTAACGGTGGAAAGCAGGCCAGTATGAAACACGACGATGTAGGTTATCTTGGAGAGCCAGAAGTCCCACAATTACCCGGTACAGATCCCGAGTATGTCTGGTCTCGTTTTCCCGATAAGCGCCTGCACTCAGCGCAAGAAGGCAAATACACGATTACAGAACTTCGGGAGGTCTACGAAGAGGCGAAAGAGCTGCTCATTGAAATTGTTCATGAAAGCGCCCACGACAGATTTCTCGTAACAAGTGACCACGGCTATGTGAATTTCTCGGGAAACAACCCTTATCGCCTATCTGAGGAACACGAGGAAATCTTGAAAGACAAATTCGGTGGACGATTTCGAGAGGTAGAGAACAGCGGTCTTCTCCGAAAACTGGAGGAAGACGACATCACAATACGGGATAATGATTATTTCATGGTTCGAGGTCACTACGATTGGACGACTCGAAGTGCATCGTCTAAAATCACTCACGGTGGAGTGAGTCTCCCGGAGGTTATGACTCCGACTTTAAGTATCAAGACGAACGAGGTGAGTGTATAGATGGAATCTTGGGATAAACTTCCTCTCGGACTGATGGATGATATGGCTAAACGAGAATCATACAATCGCTATCACTACCGTCCAATCTATTCTCTACACAAATGGTGGGCAAGGAGACCCGGAGCAACATTTCGAACTCTTGGCCTTGCTTGCCTAACGGACGAGACCGTGTCGAAAGACGATATTCTGAAGCAGAATCAATCGGGTGTCTACGAAGGTCTATATCTTCAGAACCAAGAAGATAAATTCTCTGACGAGACGATATTAGACCCCTTTGCAGGCGGAGGCACTACTCTTGTTGAATTGAATCGTCTCGGTGCGAACACAGTTGGTTATGAACTAAATCCTGTAGCATGGTGGACAATAAAGAAATCTATTGATGAAGTGGATTTAGGACGACTACGAGATGAATTTGAGAACTTATTACAGGATGTGCGTGAGGACCTAGATGAGTTCTATACAACAACGGACCCTGATACGGGAAGAGAAGGTGAAATTCTATTTAGTTTCAAAAGTCAAGTAATAGAGTGTAACACCTGTGATGAGCAGGTCCGTCTCTTCAAGAATTATCGCCTTGCTAAAGCTCGAAAGACGATTGATGGTGCGGTATATTGTCCTAACCCAGACTGTGATGATAGAGTAATAACGTTTGACAGAGAAATCGAAGATACCGAGACCTGTCCTTCGTGTGGGAAAACCTTTGACCCAAGTGACGGAAACTATAGCCGAGGCAAATACACCTGCAGTAACGGTCATAAACACGATGTTCGGGAGACACTGCAACGAAGAGACGAAAAGCCCGAGTTCGAGGATTTTGTAATTCAGTATCAGACTCCAGCAGGAGATAAGAAATTCAAAGAAGTAGATGAAGATGACCGAGAAACTATAAATAAAGCTCAAGAAGCGTGGGAAGAGTTTGACCCGACTATATTCCCCCGTCAAGAGATTCCCGATGGTTACAACACTCGGCAAATCAAGAACTGGAATTATGATTATTTCTATGAACTATTTACCGAGCGCCAGCTATTGACCTTTTCAAAGGCTTTTGAGAGAGCTTTAGAGGTTGATGATCAGAATGTTCAAGAATTTCTTATTACTTCTCTATCCCGATCATTAGAGTATAATTCAATACTCTGTAGATGGGAATATAATTATCAGCGAGCTACTAGTATTTTTGAACGTCATATCTATATGCCAAAAGTACAACCAGTCACTGGAAACCCTCTCAACAGAGAGGATAATTTGAGTTCTTTAACAAGTGCATTTAGGAAAGTCTACGACGCTAAGGAGTATTGTGAGGAGCCATTCGAGAAGATGAAGGAAAACGGCTCCGTTAATAAGTACGAGATTCAAAACGAATCGATTTCTGAAGACCGCTTAGAGGACTTAGTATGTTCTACCTCCGAACACATAGACCGAGAGGATGGCAGTGTGGATTATATAATTACTGACCCTCCCTATTACGATAATGTTCAATATAGCGAACTTTCTGACTACTTTTATGTTTGGCTCAGGGAGTGTCTCAATGAGGGTTACGAAGAATTCCAGTCAGAGCGAGTGCCTAAGGCTCGGGAAATTGTAGCTAACGAAAAGGTGGGAAAGAGCGAGGATTTCTTTATTGAGTCACTCAGTAACGTATTCTCCGAATGCCATCGTGTTTTGGATTCTGATGGTGAGATGGTATTCACGTATCACCATAATGAGAATGAGGCGTGGTCTGTCATTCTGGAAGCAATAATTGAGAGTGGATTTACTGTTACCGGAGCATATCCTGTGCAATCTGAGACAGACAATAATATGCACATAACCGACTTGGATAATACAGAATATGACATTCTATTGTTCTGTAATAAGGAAGAGGTCAAAAATGAAATCACGCTTTCTGAACTAAGAGATGACCTTTTCTTCGAGATTCAGGATATGGTAGAGCAGGAACGAGCTAAACACGAAGATATGTCAATTGCCGACCTCGGCGTGGTACTTCGTGGAAAATGTATGTACTACTATTCAAGACACTACCCAGAAGTATATGCGGAAGGTGAGCAGGTATCGGTGGAAGACGCCTTAGACACGGTGGACAGCGTTATTGAGCAAGTCGTTGAAGGGACAGTCGATTTGCCTCCATCTATTGACCAACTCTCTCGCTCATACGCAGGTTTACTTGATAGAGGGCCGGAAAACTATGACTCTCTAAATAAACAGTTGATGGCGAAAGGACTGAATGTTCAGGACTTAGAGGATGAGGAGTTAGTAGAGGGTCCAAGAAAACAGAAATCACCAGTCTCGGGAGAGGATAGAATCGAGTATATCGAGAAGAAACTCAACGGTCACGGCCCCGATGACAATGGGGATGCTCTACTAGCAATCGATAAAGTACACTACCTGGCTCATCTTTATCGCACAGAGCAAAATACGATAGAGTACCTGAAAGCGTGGAAATCCGATGAACTTGAGCAACTAGCTGAACATGTTGCTGATGCAACGGGTGACGACACGTATGAAAGCGTGATGGAAATGAACCTGATGCAGTTCTAAACACACGATGCCGCTGAAATCAGTTTACAATATCGTCACCGAGCCGGTGGATGACAGTCTTGAAGAGAGGACTGCATTAGAATTCTTTCGGGCCTGTTCATCAAATGAAGACCTCCCAACTCGATTGACAGTTAATCATCTCGGGCAGTTTCTCCACTATTCTGGGGAAGAACAAACAGACCTAATCCGGCATCTTCATAATGTACTTCGGGAGACTGATTCGGTAAAGCGCTACTCAATGATTCAATTTGTGGTAGAAGGGCGGATCTTCAACGAAGAGGTTGTCAGGCTTGGTGTCCCTACGGGACGCAGTAGTTACAAAGATATCCCTGTGGACGAATTATTTGTGGATTCATTAGCACAAGAGAGTGCCACACAGTTCGTGGCCTCAAAGTGATTGTTGTGAATCAAGTTGGTTGGACTCGTCAGTTTTGTCAAGACCAAACGAGGCTCGTCATACCTCAACTGATAGGATGATCATAGCCAGCCGGGGGTACGTCAAACCCCGTCTGGACACGGTCGTCGATTCTCATGAGAGAGAATCTATGGACGTCTACGATAATCCTTATGAGCTGTTCTCTGACCGGAAAACAACTGCCGAAGCTAAATCCCGGAAGTACAGCTATGAAACGCTTAAATACAAGTGGGATTCGACGTTTCCAAGAGATTGAAAACGTCCTCAACCATCTTTACTGGTGGCAGGGCTTGTGTTGACATTCCATTCCCCTAGCCCTACCGTCTAACCCTGAGAACGTTTCTATCCCACTCCTTTACCTAGATATAGTGAGGTACAGTAGCTGAGAGCATGTCTGGCTACGAGACTGTGCTCCAGATCGTGGCCGAAAACCCTGGAGTAGATATCGATGACTTTCAGGAGATTGTTGTTGACCATGGCGGCGATCCTGATGCAGCTGTGGAGCTGCTTGAGCAAGCCGTCGCCAGCGAAGATGTCGTTCAAGCGGATGGCAAGTTCTGGATTGTCAGGAAGGGACAATATGCGTACTCAGAGTTCCCTCACGAGACGACGGACTCCGCGTAGTCTGGAGTTCTTTCTTCACAGATTCGCTAACCAGGGGGCTGTAGCGAGGGACCACCCTCAATAAGCGATTGATGAACTATCTTGATCCCAATGCGCGAATGATGGACGATAACGACGATGGCTCGCTTGAAGATGCGCTGGAAGAGTACCCGGCTGATATCGAGGAGACGACGCAGGGCCACCCTCACGAACCAGCGATATCCAAGGATTTGGTCATCACAGTTGACGACATCCTCCAGAATGATGACTCTGGAGAGTTGGTAGCGTCCCGAGATTACGGAGAAGAGTCACTGGAAGCACTTATCGCCCTCTCGATTGACGAAGAGCACGGGGATACCTCGATGCGAGAGATAGCGAGTGAGTTAGATTTGCCACCTGATCGAACCAGAGACTTGGTTGAACGGGTCTAATCCATACTGGATCGTGTAGAGGAGTGATCTCGTAATGTCAAGTGGCCCTCATCGCAGTAGATGGGTTGACTAGGCCGTTATAAAACGGTCCCCACACCAGATAGACGTACCCGCCAAGGCGGTAGGTACAGGCGAATGGGTTATCGAGTTATCCCTACTACGGATATCAATGATGTATCGGGAGTATGGGATGATATATAAATATCACCTTCCTTGTCGTGCTTGAACCGTGCAGATTTAAAAATTGGGACCTCCCCAAATAAGAGTCACTCTCAATGAGAATCACGATTCTCCTCAACTTCACGGTGACCGAATAAATTTTTAATGGTCATTGTGATATTCCAATATCAATGGCATTTCCCCCTAACATCCAAACTGGAATAAGCATAATCAGCTTGATCTTACTGGTTTTCACTGCGTACCTGAGTTTTCAGACACATGTCTTTCAGGTTAGAACACAAATTAGAGAAAGTCTTGAGGAATTCGAGGATGTTGAAATAAAATACGGGGACAAGCTTACTGCATTATTGCATAAGTTCGAATATTTCGATAAATATAGGATCTGGCGATCAAAGACGATGATACTGATTCAACACAGGCATACTCGTGAGGTACCTGCTTCAGCAAGTGCATTACATTATGATATTATGTATTGGCTCCCAGAAGAAAATAAAGAAGAATTCTTAGATACTTTGACAAATATTAAAAACGTCAGTGACGCCCAATATTCGGAACATGGTATTATAATCACAGTCACAACTGGGAACGCCGTTAAAGTACGGCGGATTAGTCAGAAAGTCATTCAAATTATTAATATGTCGGAAAGGAATTGGACTTGAATCTTTTCTTCTTTGTCCCAATCTTGTCGCAGGGCCAAAAGAACCACGCACTACTAACAGATTCTCGTGACTGGGAATTCTGGGAATTAAAATATTTGAAAGGCACGACCTATTGTTGAAAACTATCAACTAGTGCCAAAAACTTCATATTGGTCTCAGCAAATAGGTTAGGAGGAAACCTACTGAAGCGGATGATCACTAGAGATATACTGATATGACCAATCCATCACCGTCTAAAGGAGAATTAGAGGGAAGAACTGTTCTTAATGAGTGGGTGTTAAAAAACGAAGTTGGAAGAGGGAACAATGGTATAGTATATCTAGCGGAGAAAGACGTGATGGAGTATACGAATAGAGTAGCTTGTAAGTTAATGCCGAAATCAGATCTACGGGCAGGTTGGGAAAAAGAAATTGAAAAGTGTTTAGACCTATATGGACATCCGAATGTTATAGATTTTATTGACTTTGGTGAAGAGGAAATAGAGTTCAAAGATTATGGGGGCGAAACCCATATAAAAGAATTTGCTTGCTTATTGACTGAATTTGTAGAGGGGGATGATCTGCAGGCATATATAAAAAAGAACGAAGGGAGTATCACTCTATCTTTTGTTGAATCTATCTTAGAAGAAATTCTGCGAGTATTTCATGCCATGGACCAAAGGGATATCGGCCATCATGACTTACACGCTGGAAATATTTTACTATCAAAAAAAGATATTATCATTGGGGAACACCCTACTGTAAAGATCACTGACTTCGGAATAGGTGGTTCTCAAAATAGCCTTGACCCAAAGGATGATTACGCCCAACTTGGGGACATTACATTAGATCTTTTACAAGCCATTGATAGAGGAACACTTGATAGTATTGAACGCTTTCACTATGAGTTCTTACGAGATGATTTTGTAGATAAGCGTGTATTAGAAACAGATCCTACCCAAGGAGAATATGTAAAGAATCCCGAGAAGCTCTTAGAAATTCTCCAAGAAGGTCGCCAAATTGCTCAAGAAAGACTGGAGAATAAACGGGATGATGTTCTCGAAAATCCGTTTGACTATCTAAGCTGCGAGCAGATGGGGGATTCTTTCGATTTAATTGAAACCCTGTATTCGCATAATTACCCCGGATACAATCAGATACGCAGCAGAGGAAATACAATTTTGACAGGTCCTCGTGGATGTGGAAAAACGACCATTTTAAAAAATTTAGCGTTAGAAACAAAATTGGAATCTGGCTCAATACAATCTATAGATGATATCGAATTCATTGGAGTCTATTACCCTTGTAGAGATCTCTATTTTGCCTTCCATTATTTAGATGAAAACCCAAGTATAAGAGATCGAAACCTACTGATACATTACTTCTCAGTATCTTTGTTAAAAGAGCTAATACAAACAATTGGGCAAATATCTGCCAATTTAGGCATACAAATCCACAATAAGCATTTGAAGGATTTCGAAGAGGAGTTGTCCCAATACATAACGAATTACTCACATCCACCCGAAAATACAAACTTGTTATATCATCTTGATTCCGTGCTCACACAGGAGAAAAACCGGGTGGGAACGGCACTTCGCCACCGTCCAAGTGATTTGGAAGTTCCAGAGAAAACGCTACCTGTGAACTTCTTAGCAAAAGAGTCACGTGATCTCATACAATCATTGGAATGGGGCAAAAATATTCCGATCTACTTCTTGATTGACGACTATTCTCTACCCACGATCTCTGAAGGTATGCAAAGCACACTGAATGACTTATTAATGGAGCGGTGGGAAGAAGTATTTTTCAAAATTGCGACAGAGAGTATCACTGCTCTGCACCGATATAACTCCTCAGGCAAAATTACGGAAGAAACCCGAGAGTTTGAGATAGTTGATTTCGCCTCACACTTTATAGGAGAACCCGACCAACGGAAAGAATTTGTTGAAGAGGTTATAAATACCCGATTAGAGAATACCTCTGGGATTGATGAGAAATATACAGACTTAGCTGATTTATTAGGACCAAATCCATATGAGTCATATAATGAGTTAGCGAGGAAGATACGTGATCCTGATCACGAAGTGACATATGCTGGAGCTGAAACAATTTCGGACCTCTTTTCTGGAGATCTATCAGAAATGTTACGTCTTGTTAGGGGCATGTTTGAGGAAGCGGCCAACGGGGAGAAATGGGAAAACGGAGACGTTGATGTCCCAATTTCCCAAGAAGTCCAAGATCGCGTCATTAGAGAACACGGTGGCAGATTCCTTAATAAGATTGAAAGTGTTCCTGAAACAGGTCCCAAGCTTCGTCAAATTGCTGAAGAGTTTGGAAAGCGTGCACATAGAAAATTATTGGATGAGGACAGCAAGAACCAAACTGGAAATCCACCTGCCCAGGCATTTCGAATTGAACTAAGAGATCCAGTCACGTTTACCGACGAAGAACAATTTGCTGAGGTAGCTCAACTTTTGAGAAGTGATGGAGATCATCAGATGACGCAGGGTGAGATTGCTGAGGAGACAGAAACTATATATAATGGCCTTCTTAGATATGGCGTCTTCCTCATTGATTTTCGAGGAAAAAGCATTCGGGGCGGTGTGGTAAAACGTTTGTATCTAAGAAGATTACTCATACCCAAATTTAATCTTACACCGAGTCAGAGGGATTTCATCGGGATGGAAGCTTCCGAGTTCTTATACTCTCTTCTCAAACCGGCAGGGTTCTCCTCGGGGGTGGAAGAAAGACCACAAGACAAAAGTTTAGGGGAGTTTAAGCGTGAACCAGAAGACGATGATCCCCGGCGGCAGGATGAAGCTGCTGGCGACGACAATCCCGGGGATGTGAATGAAAGGAATGACCGTGATTCCGAGGAAAAGAAGGAATGATTCCAAACATCCGGAAATTTGAAGAAATCCAGGTAGACGATTCAGTCTGCTTGATGGGTGCAGCAGGATTTGAAGATCGAGCACTAGCAGTATTCGAAGAAGCCCAAGAGTCCAACTTTGAAAACAATATAGACGAAGGAATTGGAGTTGAGTATCTCCCATTCGATCAAAGGAACGATATTAATGGGTTCACCACAGGGATGGAGTCCATTGGTATTGGGGGAGATGAAATAAATTGGATCACATACGATACCCGTGAACCTGATCCATTTACTCCAAGATTTGAGACATTACTGGAGGAGATAACATGTGACCATGTCCTGTTAGATATCTCGGGAATGTCAAAATTCCTGATTATTCTATCGCTCAGTGTTCTAGCTGAAAATGATGTCAAGGTCACTATCTTCTATGCTGAAGCTGATGTCTATTATCCTACTAAAGAAAAGTTTGAAAAAGAGAAGAGTGAATCACCGGAAGAACAACCTGCCTTCCTAACTTACGGCGTGTACAATATTGTCTCTGCTAGAAAATTATCCTCTATGGCAAAGACTGGACAACCTCTCGTCACGATAGGCTTTCCTACATTTAACCCCCAAGAGATGATGGCATTAGTAAGTGAACTCCCACCACACCATTTTGTCTCAATTGAAGGCGTTCCTCGTCTTAACAAAGACGCTTGGCGACTAGAAGCAATCAGATGGCTCAATAGAGACTTAGAGTCATACATTAATGTAGAATACAAACGTGCAAGTACTTTCGATCCTAATGAAATATTTGAAAGATTGAACCAAATTTATGATGAATATGGTGATGCCTACCGTCTTATACTAGCTCCGACAGGTAGCAAGTTACAAACAGTCGGGGCAGCACTCTTTCGACGGCTACATTCTGATATACAAGTTGTTTATCCTGTTACTGAAGAGTTCGCTGAATCATATACAAGCGGCTGGAAGGAAACATGGGGAATCGAACTAGATAATATCGATGAAACTATTGGTGTCTCAAGCTCAGAAAAAGATGGTAAAATATTGGAATTGCGTGATAAGATAAAGAAAATAAACGATGGTGTTAGTGCAGATTAGGATTAACTGAGATTTTAAGATTCTCCCCCGAAATATCAGACAAACGGTCCTCAATTATTGGTTTGAATTCTGGATTAAGTTCATAACCCCATACACGCCGTCGTAACTGTAAAGCAGCGCATGCCGTAGATCCGCTTCCTAAGAATGGATCAAGCACGTCGTCTCCTTCATCGCTTGTGAGGCGTAACATCCTTTTTATTAAAGGAATAGGAAAGGGGGCTTTATGTAGGTTGTTTCCTCCAATTGACCCTCGTTTAACTGGGAAGCGCCAGATATTCCCCAGCTCTTTGCCCTCAGATATCGCAGGATCTTCAACATCATTTTCCAGCCGTATATCACGGTGATACTTTGGAACCTCTGTTTTCGATAAAAATAAAACGTATTCCTTCTTATTTGCCAACAATTTTGGATTCATCCCGCCTAACGATGTGGGTTTATACCAAACGATGGTATCGAGATGTCTAAATCCGATATCCTCACTAATATCTGATATATCGTTGGGGAGAAGAAGCATACCACCCTGGCCATTAATTTGTGAATCGACTACAATCCACATAGTTCCGTCGCTCTTCAATTTCAAATAACATTCCTGCAATACTTTTTTCAATCTAGAAAGATATTCTTCATAAGAAGAGTCTCCCGTCCCGATCTGATTTTCATGGCCATAGTCCTTCAAGTCATAGTACGGCGGGGATGTAATGACTGTCTGAATGGTGTTATCTGGCACTTCTGGCATGGATTCACAACTCTCCCCGAGATATACTCTATTCATGGTTGGTTAATATTTCTACATTATTTCGCTCGTCATCTATTGCCGCTACCAGTTCTGATCTAGGCCAAAGTAGAGTTATTGTCTCACCAGGTCGTGAGGAAGCTCTAATACACCGGTGGATGGTTTCTTTTTGTGGAAAGGGTTTTGTTCTATCCAGGACCTTACCCTTTGACTCTGTGCGAATTTCATTAAGCCAGACGTTACCGGGGTCCTTCCCGTCTGGATTATATCTTTTTGTTGTACGGTCTCGATAAGCGCTTCGCCCGTTTTGACGTTCCCCATTCCATTCATCTCCCCGATAGACTGGATCTGTCCGGATAGCGTCTTTATCGAAATAATATTCAGATACATCTTTCACAAATAAGCTTCCCTCTTCGAAGGCCGCTAAAAAATGCGCATCAAAATCTGTATATCTGTATATCGTTATCATATCACGAAGAAATAGATTTGTTTTATTTTGGATTTTTGAATATATGTCCATAGACGTGATCTTTTCCCCCTGGTATCTAAACATATGAGGGGAATATACCCAAATAGACTCATCGTCTCTCATGTCCTGATAGATTTCATCACAATTATTCGCAATCTCAGCGGTAATAGGTTGATCGTTGTCAAGGTTGTTCTTCTTCGTCTCTAAGTATCCGATTAAGTCAACTAAATACATTGGAATCAAATCCTTTATTTGGTTCTTGAGATCTCCGGTTCAATGGCTAGTTTTCTCGATTTCATCAGAGTGTTTGGAATCTTGGAATGTGTTTATTTTATCTCGTTAGTAGGTTACTGGTTCTTTCGGAATTGAACTGGAGAGAGTATTAAACTGTGTGTTGGGAGGGTTAATTATCCTATGGCCTCAGGAGAGAGGGTCAATGCACTTGTGTAGCACATTTGATGTGGAGTGCCAATGCGTGATTCCTCCAAGGAAAAGGAGACTACGATCCGACGAACAGCGATGAACATATACTCGTTTTTGGAGGAGTGGGAGGAGGCACACGCAGTCGGAGTTACCGCGCTTTTCAGCGGAGCTAGCCTACAAGATAACACGTCACCTGGGCACTCTACGAGCGAATTCAAACCTTCGCAGTCACAGCGTCAATGAGCGATTGATTTTCTTCAACGCCCGCGTCGGCCATCTCAGAAGGCCCGATGGCGGCGACCCCCGTGTATCAGGATGATGAACTCCAACCGGCGCGTCAGGTCGTTGATCGGCCCGAATTGAGAAATTTGGCGTCACAGGCCGTCTACCGTGCAAAAACGTCGGCTCAAAATCGTGTATTCTGTGGATGGGCCACTGCGGTTAGAACCAGTCTGAGACTGGTTAGCCCATTCGGTTAAGAGCGTCTTGCCGATCCTCAGGAGGCGTTTGGTCGTACTTCATCGTAGTCATCTCGCTCTTGTGCCGGAGTTGGGTCTGCGCAGCCGCTAAATCCTCCTCTCTCGTCATATACGTCCCGACAGAGTGACGAATCGAATACCACGTCATCTTGCGACTGGCCGTCGATATCCCAGCCTCCTCACAGAGGCGGTTGATTAGGTATGCCAGTGACTGGGAACTGTACGGATTGCCCTCCCGTGTTAGCCATAGAGTATCCGTCTCCTGGTACTTATCGTAGGCTTCGCGCTCGTTGATCCATCTTGCCAGCATATCTGCTGTCTGGGATTGAATCGAGACCACCCAGTTTTCGGTGTTCTTCGAACTCTCCTCCTTGGGTATCCGCAACACTTCGTTTTGTAAATCTATCCAAGAGATCACAGCCCGCTCAACCTCAATGGGACGGAGCCCAGCGTCTAGCGATACCCACACGAGAGAGGGGATTTTCCACCCATTCGCCCGGTCCCAATCCGCTGGAGAAATCTCTTCTTTCGGCTTCTCGAATCGTTGAGCCAGATGTGCTTTCCATCGATCCCGAGCCTGGGGCGAGAGATCGTTATATTCTGGCACACTTCCGTATTCAAGTGCTGCTTCTCGGATTTGCTTACGCTCGTCTTGAGTGAGGTAATCCCGAGGCGTTGACGCCCCAGTTGATTCGGAGAACCGAACTGTGGGATCCCACTCATCAAGGCCATGTTCGTGATGCCTCCATTTCATCAACATCCGAACCGCCTTCTGACAGTTGGCTTTGTGGGTGTTGCTCTTGTCTTGTTCAGCGAGTTCCCGCATCCACGAATCAGCGTGGTCATGCGTGACATCCGAAGTATATCTCCCGTTAGCTGTCCAGACATACCTGTAGAAGGCATCCATTCGATGGGCACGTGCTTTGACCGTCTCGAAGGCGTACCCATCGCCTTTCTCCGGATCGATTCCAAAGACCAACAGCCATGAGAGACAGTCTTCCCTGACTGACTTGTAGTCGAGTTGCTGGCGTTGATTCAGCATCTCGGCTGAGGGCTCCGGAACGAGCGTGATACCGTCTAGATCAGGCATCGTGACTCACCCGGAAAGTCCGGCGAATCTGGTTGGCGTGGCAATTCGATAATCGCCCGAAAGCGTCGGGGTCCATCTTCCGTCTAGTTTGTTTGCCCTGATGGGACATGTGGACTCACCATTGGGCAACGGACGGAATCGCCAGAAAGCGTCGGGGTGGAGTGCTCCGACCGGGATTTGAACCCAGGTCCTTGCCTCGAGAGGGCAAGATGATTGGCCGGACTACACCATCGGAGCGCACCACCATCTCACCGCGAGACCGGTATAACCGTTTTGCATCGCCGCCGGTGGGGCACGGAATGGCAGGCTTCAAACGCCACCCCTGCCTACCTGGAAACGATGGGAAACGCGTCGCTCCGTGACATCGCAGCCATCTCGACCGTCCCCTTCGACGACCTCGGCGGAAGCGTCGTCGCCGTCGACGCGCACAACTGGCTGTACAAGTACCTCACCACGACGGTGAAGTTCACGAATTCGGACGCCTACACCACCGACGACGACGAGGAGGTCGCCAACCTGATCGGGATCGTCCAGGGCCTTCCCAAGCTCCTGGAGGCGGACATCACGCCGGTGTTCGTCTTCGACGGCGCGCCCACCGACCTCAAGGCGGACGAGATCGAATCCCGCCGCGAGGCCCGCGAGCGCGCCGAGGATCGCCTCGCCGAGGCCCGCGAGCGCGGCGACCAGGTGGCGGTCGCCCGCCTGGAATCCCGTACCCAGCGACTCACCCCGACCATCCACGAGACGACGCGCGGACTCCTCGAACTGCTCGACCTCCCGGTCGTCGAGGCGCCGGCGGAGGGCGAGGCCCAGGCGGCACACATGGCGCGCCACGATCCCGGCGTGGACTACGCGGGCAGCGACGACTACGACACCCTCCTCTTTGGCGCGCCCCACACGCTCCGCCAGCTCACGAGTTCCGGTGACCCCGAGCGCATGGACCTGGCGGCGACCCTCGACGAGCACGACATCACGTGGGAACAACTCGTCGACGCGGGCATCCTCGCCGGCACGGATTTCAACGAGGGCGTCCCCGGGATCGGCCCGAAGACGGCGATCACGGCGGTCAAAGAGCACGGCGACCTGTTCGCGGTACTGGCGGCGCGGGACGCCTCGATCCCGAACGCCGAACGGGTTCGTGACCTGTTTCTGGGCCCGACCGTGACGGAGGAGTACGCGATCACGACCGATCCGGACCCCGACGTCGGGGCGGCCCGGGAGTACGTGATCGAGGAGTGGGGCGTCCCGGCCGGCGAGGTGGAACGGGGGTTCGAACGCATCGAGGCCGCGCTCGTCCAGACCGGGCTGGATCGCTGGACGTAGGGCTCGACGGACGTCGTGCGTTCCCGGCTCGGCACCGTACGTTTTTACTCCCTGCTGTGATGAGGGGAGTTCATGCACGCCCTCCACCCCCGGGTGCGGATCCAGTGGGTCCTGACGGCGCTCGCGGCGGCGTCCGTTCTGGCCGGGATCGTCGCGTCGGTCGACGGCGCGGTCGCGTCGATCTCGTTGCCCGGCTACCTCCCCTTTGCGGTCGGAACCGTCGTCGGGACCGTCGGCGTTCTCCACGCTTTCGCGCGGTTCGACCGCTGGCGCTACGAGATCCAGGCCGACGCGCTGTACCTGGAGCGGGGCGTGATCACGCAGGTCGAGACGGCGGTCCCGTTCGTCCGGGTCCAGCACGTGGACACACAGCGGGGGCCGATCGCGCGACTGCTGGGGATCGCGTCCGTCGTGGTGTACACGGCCGGCTCGCGGGGCGCCGACGTGACGGTGCCCGGGCTGACACCGGACCGTGCCGAACGGCTCCGGAACCGCCTGCGCGAACTCGCGATCGAGAGCGAACCCGGCGACGGCGTATGAGACGGCTCCACCCGCTGGTCGGCCTGGCGCGCGCGCTCCAGTACACGGTGTACGGCCTCGGCATGCCGCTGTTCGGCCTCTCGATGGCCCGGTTCGTCTTCGACGGCGCGCTCGATCTCCTGTTCCCGGTGGCGGCGGTCGGCCTCCTCGTCGGTTTCACGTACGGCGTCTCGTCGTACCTCCGGTACACCTACCGGGTGACCGACGACGCGCTTGAGGTGTCCGCCGGCGTCCTCGCGCGCCGGGAACGGGAGATCCCCCACCGTCGGATCCAGAACGTGGACGTGACGCGGAGCGTCTGGCAGAAGGCGCTCGGCCTCGCGGTCGTGCGCGTCGAGACGGCGGGCGGCGGGAGCACGGAGGCGACCCTGGACTTCGTCTCGGCCGCGGAAGCCGAACGGATCCAGCGCGTCCT
>Ga0207719_100512_pt1 | contig 21204 bp, 18 predicted proteins | sample A23P1SouthBayCA_2_FD_187279 | JGI IMG/M metagenome (GOLD analysis project Ga0207719, IMG submission 187279) | Aerobic enrichment media microbial communities from Eden Landing Ponds, California, USA - A23 P3 (3) (SPAdes) | ecosystem: Environmental > Aquatic > Marine > Unclassified | place... | reverse complement strand
CGCGGCGTCGATGTCGATGTTGTCGACGCCGATGCCGGCGCGGCCGACGATGACGAGGTCCGGCGCGGCGTCGAAGACCTCCTCGGTCACTTCGGTCCCGGAGCGGACGACGAGCGCGTTGGCGTCTGCGACCGCGTCCAGCAGCGCTTGGCCTTCCACATCGTAGGCTGTCTCTACGTCGTGACCCGATTCGCGAAGCCGTTCGAGGCCCGCGTCGTCGATCGGATCCGTAATAAGCACCTTCATATCCTAACCCACCTCGGGTTCGTGGTTAAACGTTTCTTCATCGGCGCAAACGGCCACCTGTGGCCTGTTACCTACTGTCTAGGTTTCGCCGGATAGGTGATTTAAAACCGTCCGCCGCCGACGCCCCACGTATGCGACTCGTGGCCTTCGACTTCGACGGAACGCTCTCGGACTCCGAGATGACGGTGTTGCTCGGCGAGCGGATGGACGTCGCCGACCGGATGGCGGACATCACAGAGCGCGCGATGAACGACGAACTCTCCTACGCGGAGAGCCTCAGAGAGCGCGCGTCGCTTCTCGACGGCCTCTCGGAGGAAGACGCCGAGGAGGCGTTCGGCGAGGTTCGTCTCCGACCGGGCGCGGCGGCCCTCATCGAGCGCCTCCGCGACGCCGGACACCACGTCGCGATCCTGACCGGCGGTTTCGAGCGCGGCGTCGAGCGCGCCTTAGAGCGGGAGGGCGTCGAGGTCGACACAATCGTCGCCAACCGCCTCCCGATGGAGGGGGGCCGCCTCACGGGTGACGTCGAGGGACCGCTCATCACCGGGACGAAGGACGACGCGCTCGAATCGCTCGCGGCCGACCTCGACGTCCCGCTCTCGCGCACCATCGCGGTCGGCGACGGCGCGAACGACCTCCCGATGCTCGAAGTCGCCGGCCTCTCGGTCGGCTACATCCCGAAAGACGCGGTGCGACCCTCGTGTGACGCCGTCGTCGCCTCGATGTACAGACTCGGCAAGGTACTCGAAGGATACAGCGTCCTGCGGCGCGAGCAGGAGTAATCTACTCGACGTCGGCGACGCTCGCGCGCTCCTCCGCGCCGAGCGCACCCATCGCGTCGAGGTCGTCGGCGAGCGCCTCCGCGACGGCCTTCGCGAGTTTGGGCGGGACGGCGTTGCCGACGACTTTCAACTGCGTGCTCTTCGGCCCCTGGAAGACGTAGTCGTCGGGGAACGTCTGCAGGACCGCACACTCGCGGACGGTCCCGACTCGGTCTTCCTCGGGGTGTACGAACGGGGCGTTGTGATTCTCTTTGATCGTGATCGAGGGCTCGTCGCGACGCAGTCGACGCCAACTGTCGCCGTAGCTCTCATAGAGGCTGTCGCCGGGTTCGACGTCTCCGATCCGCTCGACCATCTCCGCGGAGTGATTCGTCTTCTCGTGGTTCGGCAGGTCCGCGACGTCCTTCTCTAAGAGCGCGTCCTCGACGGTCACGTACGATTCGAGCTGTCTGCCGGTGAGCGTCGCCTGTTTCGAGGGGCCGTGCGTCCGCTCTGGATACGTCGGAATCGATCCGTCGCGCCGCCCCTGGAAGATCACGCGGCGGCGCTTCTGCGGGACGCCGTAGTCGGCGGCGTTCAGCGTCTCGTAGGCCGGCTTCTCGTAGCCGGCGCGCTCGAACCCCTCCAGGATCGAGCGGAGCGTGTCCCCGCCCTCCATCGACTTGATGCCGGGGACGTTTTCCATCACGAACGCCTCGGGCTGGACGAACTCGACGAAGTCGATGAAGTTCCCGACGAGGTAGTTGCGCTCGTCGTCGGGGTCGCGGTGGCCCGCGATGCTGAACCCCTTACACGGCGGCCCGCCGATGATCACGTCGATCGCGTCGGGGTCGACCGGGTGCGTCTCGAAGAACGACTCGGGGTCCACTTCGGAGAGGTCCGCCTGGATCGCGAGCGCGTCCTCGTGGTTCGCTTCGTAGGTCGCGAGGAAATCTTCATTGGCGTCGACGCCGGCGACGACGTCGTAGCCCGCCTGCAGAAAGCCCTCAGAGAGACCGCCGCCTCCGCAGAACAGATCGAGCACCGTGATCGACGACCGACGGGGATCGGGATCCGACATTCGAGGTCGCTCGGTGTTCGTTTCCGACCGTATTTAACAGTCGCGGGGCGCGCGCTGCGGGCGTTCGCGCTCACTTCGCACCCGATGGACGCGACCGACGGCGATCACGTCTCGGTGAGGCAATAGCCCCCCTCGACCGTTTCGAGTTCGCCCTGACGGACTAACTCCGTCAGCGCCTGCTCGACGTCGGATTCGGAGAGACCGCTCCCCTCTAAGGTCCGTGCGACGTCCGTGGCGGACATCGCTACGATCAACTCGCCGTCGCAGTTCAGTTCGATCACGCGCTGAACCAGCTCCAGCGTCCCGTCAGTGATCTGTGTAGACACGGCCCTTCTCAGTTGAGCCAGTAGGGCCGCAGCGAATTATAACTCTTTTCGCAGCGACGCACGTGCGAGAGCGCCTCTAGCTCGGTGTCTCACTGCCGTCTCCGTCGAGTTCTGCCTGCAGCGCGGCCCGCCACTCGTGGGGGTTGTACCAGCCACAACCGACACAGCCGACATCGTCGTCGTACTCCTCGCCGCCCTCGTAGTAGTAGTCGATCTCGAAGAACGCCGGGCGCTTGCCGCTGTCGACGCAGGCCTCGCACTTCCGGCTCTTGAGGAGGTTGTGCTTCCGCGAGAGGATCTGAAAGTGCTCGCGGACGTCCTCGTCGCTCATCGACTCGTAATCGAAGCTCTCGGATTCGTCCCACCGGACCTCGGGGACGCGGTGGTCGACCTCCAGCGTCGTGCTCGGCGAGGAACCGTCGAACGCGTCGCGGTGGTCGTAGAGGTCGCGAACGCGCCGTTTGAACGAATTGGGCATATCCTGCCGCGTGATGGACTTCTGCGTCGGGAACGGGTACTTGAGCTTCCGGTGGAACGTCGTGTTCTCGCAGGTCTCGCAGTGTCGGTAATCGCCCTGCCCCTGACCGGTGTTCTGGACGAACTCGAAGCCCTCCTTGCGGAGCATCTGGATATCCTTCGCGGGCTGAGAACTTGGGAGTTCACAGGCCGAACAGTGCCACTCGCAATCGGAGAGCGTCTCGAACGTCGCCGCGCGCTTCGTCCCCTCGTTCGAGGGATTCCAATCCCGCGTGGCGTACTCGGAGACGCGCTCGCCGAAGTCCGTGAGTTCGTACGTCGAGCCCTCGATCTCGACGATTCCCTCGTCGGCGAACTCCGAGAGCAACGACTCGGTGTCGGCACTCTCGTCGACCTGCCCCGCGTCGCCGGCGGCGGCGAGCTCGGAGAGCAACGCCGTCCGCTCGGGATCCTCCCGTATCGACAGAATCAGCTCCGCAGTCTCTTCGTCCATTCCGGGCATACGTTCGATTCAATTGCCCGGGGTCAAAGCAGTACGGGAATCGGCGCCGTTCGGTGCTGCTCGACGCGCCCCTGTCAGCCGCCCGCGGCGCGGGCTTCCCGACGGGCCGCTTCGACGCTCTTGCCGTCCCGCAACACGGCGTCGACGAACAGTTCGCCCGCCTTGTACGACGAGCGGACCATCGGGCCCGACGCGCAGTACAGGAAGCCGAGTTCGTCCTCGGCGACACGCCGCCACGTCTCGAAGGCGTCGGGGTGAACGTACTCGAAGACGTCGAGATGCGACCGCGAGGGCTGGAGGTACTGCCCGAGTGTGACGACGTCGACATCCGCCTCTCGCAGGTCCGAGAGCGTCTGGTATATCTCGTGGTCGTACTCGCCGAGACCGAGCATAATGCTCGTCTTCGTGTAGACGTCGGACTCCTTCGAGACCTGTTCGAGCACCGCCAGCGACTGCTCGTAGCCGGCGCGGCGGTCCCGAACGGGCCACTGGAGTCGCTCGACGGTCTCGATGTTGTGCGCGATCACGTCCGGGCCAGCCTCGACGATCTTTCGAACGAGGTCGGGGTCGCCCTGGAAGTCGGGGATGAGGACCTCGACGAGGATGCCCGGATCGCGGTCTTTGATCTCGCGGATCGTCCGCGCGAAGTGCCCCGCGCCCTGATCCGGCAGGTCGTCGCGGTCGACGGAGGTGAGCACGACGTAGTCCAGCCCGATTTCGGCGACGGCGTCGGCGACGTTCGCTGGCTCCTCGGGATCGAGCGCGTCCATCCCGCCGGTCTCGACGTCGCAGAAGTTACAGCCGCGCGAGCAGCGATCGCCCATCAGCATAAACGTCGCCGTCCCGGGTCCGTTGCGGCCGCTCCAGCACTCACCGAGGTTCGGGCAGTTCGCCTCCTCACAGACCGTGTGGAGATCCCGGTCCCGGAGGGTGTCCTTGATGTCCGTGAACTGCCGCCCCGACGGCGGACGCATCTTCAGCCAGTCGGGCTTCCGCCTGCCGCTCATATCGCTTTCTTCGTGTCCCCGAGCAAAAGCCTGCGGGTTGTTTCGACGCGTCAGTCTGTCGGCTCACTCCATCGACGTGCGTCCGCCAGCAGAGTCAGGTGTCCCGCGGCCGAACCGGTCAGTATGCCCGAGACTGTGCCGCTGACAGTCGTCGACGGAGACGACACGACGACCATCGAGGTCGAACGCGGCGCGAACCTCCGGGAGACGCTGCTCGACCGCGGCTTTCCCGTCTACGGCACGGTCTCGAAACGCGCCAACTGCGGCGGCCGCGGGCTGTGTGCGACCTGCACCGTCGAGGTCGATCCCGCGCCGGAGCCGACCCACTGGCACGACGCCGCAGCCGTCCGGTTCGGGTATCCGCGGCTCTCCTGTTGTCTCACCGTCGAGGAGCCGACGACGGTCAGGCTCTTGGACAAGCACGTCTGGGGCCAGGTGCTGCCGTTCCGTTCGCGGGGCTGAATCGAGACGCGGGGCATCTCGTCCGGATGGAGAACCACCGCGACTCGCCCGGATGGAGAAACGACTTTGCCGCCGGAGGTCCGCGTACCGCGTATGACTCGTCTCGCTCGGATTTCCTCCTCGACTCACCGCGTTCCGACGGGTGCCGCTACCTCGCCCGTTCGGAGGTGCGGCGCGTGAAGGTCGCAGACGTCGTCCCGGAGTTCGCGGACGCCTTCGGATTCGACGAGTTCAACCGGATGCAGCGGGAGGCCGCGCCCGCCATCCTCGACCGCGACGAGAACGTCGTCGCGGCCGCGCCGACGGCGAGCGGGAAGACCGCGCTCGCCGAACTCGCCATCTGTCGCACCCTCGACGACGGCGGGACGGCGCTCTTCATCGCGCCGCTGCGCGCGCTCACCAACGAGAAGGAGTCGGAGTGGGAACGCTTCGAGGAACTGGGCTACTCGGTCTACGTCGTCACCGGCGAACGGGACCTGAACCCCCGCCGTGCCGAGCGCGCCGACATCCTCGTGATGACGCCGGAGAAGACCGACTCCGCGACGCGGAAGCACGACTCCGCGCGCTACTCGTTCATCACCGACGTCGACTGTTGTGTCATCGACGAAGTGCACCTGCTTGATTCGGACACCCGCGGCGGCGTCCTCGAAGTGACCGTCTCACGGCTCCGCCGAATCTGCGACCCCCGGGTCGTCGCGCTCTCGGCGACGATGCCGAACATCGAGGACGTCGCGGCGTGGCTGGATGCCCCGCCGGAGACGACCTTCGAGTTCGGCGACGAGTACCGCCCCGTCGACCTCCACGCGGGCGTGCGAACGTACACCCACGGGGACAACGCCTTCGCGGACAAGTACCGCCGCCTCTACACGGCGCTTGACCTCGCGGAGGAACACATCCGCGACGACGGCCAGGCGCTCGTCTTCGTCTCCTCACGGCAGGACGCCGTGCGCGCGGCGGGGAAATCACGCGACGAGATCGCGAAGCGCGACGTCCCGATGGGCGCGCGCGGCGACTACGACTTCCACACCGACGCGAAGGAGTTAGACGACGACGCGCTCGCGAAGGCCGCACCGGACGGCGTCGGGTTCCACCACGCTGGTCTCTCGAAGGGGGACCGCGACCGGGTCGAGGAGTGGTTCAAGGAGGGCAAAATTCAGCTGCTCTTCTCGACGTCGACGCTCGCGTGGGGCGTGAACCTCCCCGCGCGCTGCGTCGTCATCCGCGACACCAAGTACCACGATCCGCTGGAGGGCGAAGTCGACATCTCGCCGCTCGACATCCTCCAGATGCTCGGTCGCGCGGGCCGTCCGGGGTACGACGACGTGGGCTACGGCTGGGTCGTCTGCGACCGCTCGGACGCCGATAAGTACCGGCAACTCCTCCGAGAAGGCAAAGAGATCGAGTCGCGGCTGGCCGAAGACCTCGATTCGCACCTCAACGCCGAGATCGCGATGGGAACCATCCGCGACCTCGACGACGTCATCTCGTGGCTGGAGACGACCTTCTACTATCGGCGGGCGCAGTCGCAACCCGAGCAGTACGACTTCGAGAACCTCCGTGAGCGCGTGCGCGAGACGCTCGAATCGCTCGTCGCCCGCGGCTTCGTCCAGATGGGCGAGGACCTCTCGGTGAACGGGACCGCGCTCGGCCGTCTCGCCTCGAAGTACTACCTCCGACTGGAGACCGCAGAGCGGTTCCACGACCTCTGTGAGCGCGAAACCATCTCTGCGGACGGGATCTTAGAGACTGTCGCCGGCGCCGAGGAGTTCCACTCGGTCTCCGCGCGCCAGTCGGAGGCCGACGCGGTCGACGCCGTGCTCTCGGACGTCTCGACCGGGCTGGAGGACGGCCCCCGAAAGGTGCTCGCGATCCTCCACGCCGGGATGCAGAACAGCACGCCCGCCGATCTGCGCTCTGACGCGTGGATCATCAGACAGAACGCGCTGCGGCTTCTCTCCGCACTCCGGGAGTTCCTCGCGGAGTTCGCCGGCCCGCGGGCGGCGAACCTCGCGCGGCGCGTCGAGGCCCGCGTCGAACACGGCGTCCCCCGGGACGCCGTCGGCCTCACTGCGGTCGATGGGATCGGCCCGAATCGCGCGCGGACGCTCGCAACGGGTGGTCTCCACAGTCCGGCGGACGTCGTCGACGCCGGCGCCGAGGAACTCCAGCGAGCGGGGCTCTCGGGCGGGGTCGCAGAGCGCATCGTCGAGAACGCCCGTTCGTTCCCCGCGATCGACGTCTCGTGGGGCGCCTTCCCCGATAGCATCGCGCCTGGCGCGAACGAAATGTGCGACGTCACCGTCCGCAACGCGGGCGGCGGCGCGGCTGTCGGGATTCGCGTGACGGTCAACGACGTCGAGATGACGACGAAGGAGGCGTATCTCTCGGACTCGCTGACCGTCCCCGTCGGCGTCTTCGGCGCGAACGCCGACGCACTCGATTTCACTGTCGAAGTGACCTTCCCCGGAGAACCGCTTCACCCCGTCACTGCGAGTCGAACCGTCGAGATCGAATAGGCGCGAGGGACGCGAACGACGCGCTCGACCCAGCAGGCCCGATCGACGCCCTCAACCCAGCAGGACGTCGCGCAGTTCCGCGGTCCCCTCGACGACGACGTCGGCGCGCGAGAGATCCAGGTCGGTGTTGTGCGCCGCCCGGAACGCGACGGTGAATGCGCCCGCGCGGACGGCGGCTTCGATGCCGTTGAGCGAGTCTTCGACGACGACACACTCGCTGGGTTCGATCCCGAGCCGCTCGGCGGCGCGCTTGTAGATGTGCGGTTCGGGCTTGCCGCGCTCGTCGATCTCCTCGGCGCTCAACACCAGATCGAGCGGGCCGAGGTCGAACCGCTCGCGGACGATGTCGATCCACGCCCGCGGCGCGGAGGAGACGATTGCGATCGCCCGCCCGCCCGCCCGTAGGGCGTCGAACAGTTCTGGGATTCCCTCGGCCAACTCCACCTGCTCGCCGTACAGTGACTCCGCGCGCTCCTCGTACTTTGCGACGAAATCGTCTTTCGTCACGACCGTGCCGTACCGCTCGTCGAGGTAGTCGTAGATCTCGTCGTAGGGCATCCCCGTCACCTCCTCGTGGGCGGGCGACCCGTCCGCGACGGCCGCCGCGAAGACCCACTCGTCCTCGAAGCGGTGCCAGTACGTCTCGGAGTCGACCAACACCCCGTCCATATCGAACAACACCGCGCCGTCGGGCACGTCCATACACCCCCTCACAGCCCTTCCGGGAAAGACCTTCGTGGGAGGGTCTATCACCGATCACGGGACCACGCCCGCCGTATGTCCGAGACGATTCGCGTCTTCGCCGGCGACTGTACGACGACCTTCGAGGGTGCCCGCGCCCGCACGCAACGCGGCCGCGTCGTCATCGTTGTCAAGCCCGACCGGACGGTCCTCGTCCACGACGCCGACGGCTACCAGCCCGTGGCGTGGCTGACGCGTCCCGACTCGCTGACCGTCGAGACCGACGCCGGCGGTTTCGGCCTCGTCGCCCGCGCCGGCGAGCAGGTCCTCCGCGTCGTCGCCCACGAGCGCTCGGGCGAAGCCGAGTATCCCGTCACGGAGGCCGGCGTCCCGGTCGGCTCGCACCCCGACACGGGCGAACCGCTCGTCCGCACCGGCGGCGACGTCGCCGGTCTCGACTCCGACGTCCGTTACCCGCTACCCGCCGGCGCCACCGTCCTCGACGAGGCGTGCGACGCGTGCGGCCTCCCGAAAATCCGCGCGGAGGCTGGCGACGTCTTCGAGATCTGTCTCGACCGCTCCTGTGAGTCGCTCGACGACGCCGTCCGCGAACGGTTCGACCGGGAGTGGACGTGCCCGGACTGCGGGTCGGACCTTCGGACCATCCGCCGTGGCGGTCGCCTCCTCGCCGGCTGTGACGCCTATCCCGACTGCGATACCGCTTTCGCCATCCCGGCTGGAGTCGTCGCCGACGAGTGCGGTTGCGGGCTGCCGGTCTTCGAGACCGCGCGCGGCCGGCGGTGTCTAGACGCGACGTGTGACGCGTTCGAGGAGTGATACGCCGCCGTGTGCTCGTCTCGCGACCCCACTGCAGCACCCGGTGATCGCAGCCCCTTTGTCCTCGCCGACCGCCGATGCGTGTATGGATGGGACACTGGTCGACGGCGTGGTTCGCGTCGGCGGCGACGCCAGACAGCGGTTCTACGACGCCCGCGGGTACGGTCGCCCGCTCGATCGCAACCGCATCGAACTGGCGCCCGTCGAGGCGGCGCACCTCCTCTCGCGGGACGACCTCGACGCCGTCGTCGACGAGTCCGAGCGTGACGGCGACCGGCTGGGGTTCCGCGAGTTCCTCGTTCGCACGGGCGCGGCGCTTCGCTTTGCGGTCTACAAGGACCTGCGGGACCGCGGCTTCTATCTCTCACCCGCCCGCGAGGCGTGGCCCGGCGTCGACGCGGACGTCGCGGCCGCCGACAGTGACGTCGATTTCGTCGTCTATCCGCGCGGCAAGGGGCCGTGGGACGACGCGGTCGCCTACCGAATCCGCGTCGCGGGCGAACGCGAAGCGGTGCGCGCAGCGTCGCTCGGGGGCGTCGTCCTCGCGGTCGTCGACGAGGACGGCGAACTGACGTACTTCGAGACGGACGCCGCTCCGACGATCGGCGAGGGAGCAGCGAACGCTTCGGACGGCTCCGACACTGGCGGCGAGGGTGCCGGCTCGATCGACGACGACCTCCCCGCAGCCGTCGACGCCGACCTGCTCGACGACCGCGTGGTCTGCTATGCGACCGCCGACGACCTCTACGAGCGGCACTTCTACGGTCAGCGGCTGTTCGGCCGCAACGCCGACTCGGGACCGCTCCAACTGTCGCTCGTCGAGGGCGCGTATCTCGCCCAGCGCGGTGTCGTCGACGTCGACCCCGCGGCCGCCGTCGACCTCGGCCGCGACGTCGAGGGCGAGCGGTTCGACCGCCGCCTGCGCGCGTACGCCGCCCTGCGGGACCGCGGCGTCGTCCCCAAGAGCGGCTTCAAGTTCGGCGCGGACTTCCGCGTCTACGAGGAGTTCACCGACGTCGACTCGCTGAGTCACTCGACTGACCTCGTGCGCGTCGTCGCGCCCGACCACACCTTCTACCCGCGGGACCTCTCGCTCGACGTCAGACTCGCCGGCGGGGTCCGGAAGCGAATGGTTTTTGCGCTCACCGCGGCCAACGGCGAGATAGACTGGCTCTCGGTAGCCCGACTCACCCCATGACACGAGACCACGACGCCCGCGACAGTGACGACCGCGCCTCCGAGAAGAGCGCGCGGGAGGACGAAAAGCGACTGACGGACGGCGGCACCGACGACGCCGCGGCCGGCGCAGACGACGTCGCGCTCGATCCGTGGGGCTCTTCGACCGTCTCCGACTACCGGAAGCTCTTCGAGGAGTTCGGGATCGGGGAGTTCGACGACGTGCTCCCCGAGGTGCCGAACCCCCACTATCTGATGCGACGGGGCGTCATCTTCGGGCACCGCGACTACGAGCCCGTCGCCCGCGCGCTCCGCGAGGGTGAGGACGCGGCCGTGCTCTCGGGCTTTATGCCCACGGGTGACCCGCACATCGGCCACAAACTCGTCTTCGACGAGATCATCTGGCACCAAGAGCAGGGCGCGGACGCCTACGGCCTGATCGCCGACTTAGAGGCGCACGCCGCCCGCGGGATGACCTGGTCGGAGATCGACGAACACGCGCGCGACTACCTCTTGAGCCTGCTCGCACTCGGCTTCGACCCCGAGGAGGGCGAACTCTACCGGCAGTCCGACAACCGCGAGCTGCAGGATCTCGCCTTCGAACTCGGCTCGAAGGCGAACTTCTCGGAGTTCCAGGGCATCTACGGCTTCGACGGCGAGACCAACGTCTCGCATATGCAGTCGGTCGTCACGCAGATGGCCGACATCCTCTATCCGCAGTTAGAGGAGCCGAAACCGACTGTCATCCCGGTCGGCCCCGACCAGGACCCCCACGTGCGGTTCGCTCGCGACCTCGCGGCGCGGATGCGCTACTTCAAGGTGACCGAAGCGTACGCGAGCTTCGAGCTCACCGACGCCGAGCGGGCGCTCGTCGCGGCCGTCTACGACGAACGCGAGCAGTACGCCGAAGAGCCCGACCGCCCCCGCTGCGAGGAGGCAGGCGCGTGGCTCGCTACCCACGAGGACCTCGACGACCTCGGTGTCGTCGGCGGCGACGACGTCCGCGACTCCGCGGTCGAGAAACTGAACAACGGTGGGATGGAGCCGCTCAGACCCCGCGTCCGCTTCCTCGACGCCAACGCGACCGAGGCGGCCTTCGAAGGGCTGATCGAAGCGATCGACGGCGAGAAACGGCGGTACGAGGAGCACGTCGACGCCTTCGACCTCGACCCCGCCGACGCCGAAGAACTCGCGCGCGAGATCGAACTCGACCACGGCGGCTACGGCTTCGTCCCGCCCTCGTCGATCTACCACCGCTTTATGACCGGGCTCACGGGCGGGAAGATGTCCTCGTCGATCCCGGCGTCGCACATCTCTCTCCTCGACGACCCCGAGGAAGGCTACGACAAGGTGAAGGCGGCGACGACCGGCGGGCGTGAGACCGCAGAGAAACAGCGTGAACTCGGCGGAAAAGCCGACGAGTGTCCCGTCTACGAACTGTACGCGTATCTACTCGCGGGCGACGACGACGACTTCGCGAAGGAGGTCTACGACGAGTGCGTCGGCGGCGAGCGTCTCTGTGGCGGCTGTAAGGAACAGGCAGCGGAACTGATGCGTGAGTTCCTCGAAGACCACCAGGAGAAGCGTGAGGAAGTCGAGGACCTCCTCGACGACCTCGACATCTCGCTGACGTCGCCGCGGCGCGGCGTCGCCCCCGGTGACGAGTAGCTGCGAGACGCTCCTTTATTCGATCGTCAGGTCGCCGTCCTCGCCGCTCTGGCCTTCGTCCCACTCGATCTCGAACTCGATGCTCAGTTCGCCAGGCCCCTCTGTGGGACCTTCGCGTTCGGCTTTCACCTCGAACGTCGGCTTCGCCGGTGGTTCGAGTGTCACCGACTGACCGCCGGCCGTCAGCGTGATCGCGTCTCCTGCATCGAGTTTGTCGGCGACGTCGCGCAGGTACGACGCGATCGACTCTCGACTCTGTGATCCCTCGGACTTGAAGAGGACTTCTTCGGGCATATCCCCCTTTTCGCCGCCTCGGGAGATAAGGATGCTGTCGCCGACGCCATATCTTGCCGTGGCACCTATTCGCACGAATCCGCAATCGTTTTGATCGCCGATAGAGTGGATTCGGATATGCGATACGGACCCTGCAGTCCCGAACGCAGTGTCGACGTGGCATCGATCGACAGCGACGGGTCCGTCTTCTTCTTCCGGCCCGCCTGAGAGCGGCGGACCCGCCGACCCACGCGCTGGCTTCGTCGGTGCGCCACGACGGCGGCGAAACCGCTCGAATCGGTCCGGCGCAGACGCTCGCGCGTCTGCGGTCTTCGGAACTGCTAACTGGCGGCCGGTCGGTAGACGCGACAACGACCGACCTGCGGCTCCGATCATCCACACCGAACACAGAATGAAACTTCCCGAACCACAGGTCGCGGTGTTGAACGCCGCGAGCGCGACAGACGAGACGCCGATCGAACGACTCGCCGACGAGGCGGGCCTGAAGCCGGAGACAGCGACACAAGCCGTCTTCGAACTCCGTGACGACGGACTGCTCGACGTCACCGAGCGCGAGACGGTCGAGTACGAACTGACCGCGGAGGGCCGCGAGTACATCGACGCCGGCCTCCCCGAAGTGCGCCTGTATCGCGCCGCCATCGAAGCCGGCGCCGCCGACGACCCGGTACAGATGGGTCGGATCATCGGCGCGGCCGACCTCGACGGCCCGGAGGTCGACATCGCCCTCGCGAACTTCGGCCGCAAGGGCTACGGCTCCATCGAGAGCGGCGAACTCTCGGCCGACGGCGACGCCGAGGCCGAGGACGACCCCGAAGCGGCCGCGCTCGCCGCGCTCGCTGCCGTCGACGGTGAGGACGACTCCGACGCGGCCCTCGCCGACGTCGACGACGACGACGTCCTCGACCAGTTGGTCTCGCGGAACCTCCTCGAACGCCACGAGCGGACCGTCCGGACGGTCACGCTCACGGACGCGGGCGTCACGGCGCTGATGGAAGGCGTCGAAGCGACCGAGGCGGTCGACCGCCTCACGCCCGAGATGCTCACCTCCGGTGAGTGGCAAGACGTCGAGTTCACCGAGTACAACGTCGAGGCCGACGCGCCCGAGGTCCGCGGCGGCAAGACGCACGTGCTCCGACAGACGGCCGAGCGCGTGAAAGACGTCCTCGTCGGGATGGGCTTCCAGGAGATGGACGGCCCCCACGCCGACGCCGACTTCTGGATCAACGACTGTCTGTTTATGCCGCAGGACCACCCCGCGCGGACCCACTGGGACCGTTTCGCACTCGACGTCCCGCCGATCGCCGATCTCCCAGAAGACCTCGTCGACCGCGTCGAGCACGCCCACCGCGAGGGCGTCGGCGAGGACGGCGACGGCTACCACTCGCCGTGGTCCGAGGACTTCGCGCGCGCCATCGCGCTCCGCGGACACACCACGTCGCTGTCGATGCGCTATCTCTCCGGGACCGAAGTGGGCGAACTCGAACCGCCCCAGCGGTACTTCTCCGTCGAGAAGGTGTACCGCAACGACACCCTCGATGCGACTCACCTCTTGGAGTTCTTCCAGATCGAGGGGTGGGTGATGGCCGAGAATCTTTCCGTCAGGGATCTGATGGGGACGTTCGTCGAGTTCTACGAGCAGTTCGGCATCACCGACGTGCAGTTCAAACCGCACTACAACCCCTACACCGAGCCCTCCTTCGAGCTGTTCGGGCGGCACCCGACGACCGGCGAACTCATCGAGATCGGGAACTCGGGGATGTTCCGCGACGAGGTGCTCGAACCGCTCGGCGTCGAACACGACGTGATGGCGTGGGGGCTCGCCCTCGAACGCCTCGCGATGCTGACCACTGGTGCCGAAGACATCCGCGACCTGCACGGAACGCTCGCAGATCTTGAGTTCCTCCGCGACGCGGAGGTGACCTACTGATGCCTGTCGTCGACATCGATCCCGACGAACTTCGGGAACTGACCGGCCACGAGGAGAAGGGCGACGAAGACCTCAAATCCGACCTGTTCGGCCTCGGCTTAGAATATGAGGGCGAGACAGAGGACGGACTCCTGCAGTTCGAGTTCGGTCCCGACCGACTCGATCGACTCTCCGTCGAGGGCGTCGCCCGCTCGCTGCGATACCAGTACGGCGACGACCGCGGGGTCCGCGTGCCCGACACGAACGACGCGGACTACACGTTCGTCGTCGACGAGGACGTTCCCGACGAGCGGCCGTACGTCACGGGCGCGATCATCCGCGGCGTCGACCTCGACGAAGCAGGCTTAGATTCGCTGATCCAGTTGCAGGAGAAACTCCACGCCACGATGGGTCGCAAGCGCGCGAAGGGCGCGATCGGGATCCACGACCTGACGATGATCAAAGGCGAGGTGCTCTCAGAGGAGAGCAGCGGGAACTCGATCACCTACACCGGCATCGACCCCGAGGGCGACACCTTCGTCCCCCTCGACAGCGATCGCGAGATGACGCCCGCGGAGGTCCTCGAAGAGCACCCGACCGGCGAGACGTACGCGGACCTCATCGCCGACTACGACCGCTATCCGGCGATCTACGACGAACTCGGCCTGTTCTCGTTCCCGCCGGTCATCAACGGCCGCCGGACCGAGGTGTCGACGGACTCCCGGGAACTGCTGGTCGAACTCACCGGCACCGACCAGTGGACGATCGACCGGATGTGCAACATCATCTGCTATGCGCTGTCGGCCCGCGGGGCGACGATCGAGGACGTCGAGATCGAGTACGCCGACCGCACGCTCGTCCGCCCGGACTTCGAGGTCGACACGAAGTCCGTCACGCACGACCGTATCGAGACGATGCTCGGCGTCGAATTCGAGACGGAGGAGGTGATCGACCTGTTCGAGCGCTCCGGCCTCGACGCGGTCGTCGCCGACGCGGACGCTTCCGACGAGGCCGCAGACGCCGAGACGCTCTATGAGGTGTCGATCCCGCCGTATCGAACCGACGTGCTTCACCCGCTCGATCTGGTCGACGACGTCGGCCGCGCGTACGGCTTCGACGAACTCGAACCGCGCTACCCCGACATCGGGACTGTCGGCGGTCGACACGAGCGCTCCCGGCTCGAAGCCGCGACCCGGAGCGCTCTGACGGGCCTCGGCTTCGAGGATCTCCTGAACTTCCATATGTCGAGCGAGGCGGAGACGTACGACCGGATGAACGTCGAGCCCGGCAGCGACTACCTCGGCGGCGGCGATCCCGTCGAGATCACCGAACCCTACAGCGAGGACTACACGATCCTTCGCCAGTGGGCGCTGCCCTCGCTCGTGATGGTCTTAGAGAACAACACGCACCGCGCGTACCCGCAGGACCTCGCGGAAGTCGGGCTCGTGGCCGAGCGCGACGACGACGTCAACACGCGCGTCCGCGAGCGGCGACACGTCGCTGGCGTGCTCGCGCGTCACGACGCGACCTACGAGGACGCGAAGGGCCGGCTGCAGGCGATCTGCGGCGACTTCGACGTCGACCTGGAGACGCCGCCGACCGAGCACCCTTCGTTCATCGACGGCCGCGTCGCGTCCGTCGTGATCGACGGCGAAGCGGTCGGTGTCGTGGGCGAACTCCACCCCTCGGTCTTGGTCGAACACGACCTCGAACTCCCGGTCGCGGCCTTCGAGTTCGATCTGTCGGCGCTCGCGTCCGCGTAATCGAGTAACTTAACAGCCCTCCCGCCGGTATTTTCGCCCGATAATGCCGAGCGGAGAATACGACCCGGACACCGTCGAGGCGAAGTGGCAAGACAGGTGGGTCGACGACGAGACCTACGCGTACGAGGGCGACGTAGAGGACCCCGACACCGCCTTCTCTATCGACTCGCCGCCGCCGACGGTATCCGGGAGTCTGCACTGGGGCCACGTCTACGGCTTCACGCTGCAGGACTTCGTCGCTCGGTTCAACCGGATGCGCGGCAAGGACGTCTACTTCCCGTTCGGCTACGACGACAACGGTATCGCCTCCGAGCGACTCGCCGAAGACGAACTCGAGGTCCGCCACCAAGACTACGAGCGCCGCGAGTTCCAGCGGATGACCCAGGAGGTCTGTGAGCAGTACGAGGCGGAGTTCACCGAGAAGATGCAGAGTCTCGGCATCTCCATCGACTGGAATCAGACCTACCAGACGATCTCGCCGGCGACCCAGCGGATCTCTCAGCTCTCGTTTATCGACCTCTACGAGCAGGGCCGCGAGTACCGCCAGCGCGCGCCGGCGATCTGGTGTCCTGAGTGTGAGACGGCGATTTCGCAGGTCGAGACCGAAGACGACGAACAGCCGAGTCACTTCCACGACATCGCCTTCGAGGTCGTCGAGAGCGACTCGATCGACGCCGACGAGACGTTCACCATCTCGACGACGCGTCCCGAACTCCTGCCGGCCTGCGTCGCGGTCTTCGTCCACCCGGACGACGACGAGAACCAGTACCTCGTCGGCGAGGAGGCGCGCGTGCCGCTGTTCGATCAGGAAGTGCCGATCCTCGAAGACGAGCGGGTCGACTTAGAGACCGGCTCGGGGATCGTGATGTGCTGTACGTTCGGTGACCAAACAGACATCGAGTGGTACCAGGCTCACGACCTGGATCTTCGGATCGCAATCGACGAGTCGGGCACACTGACCGACGTCGCGGGCGAGTACGCCGGACTCTCCTCCGAAGAGGCGCGCGAGGAGATCGTCGACGACCTCGACGCGGACGGCGCGCTCCTCGATCGACGCTCGATCACGCACACGGTGAACGTCCACGAGCGCTGCGGGACGAGCGTCGAGTTCCTCGTCAAAGATCAGTGGTACGTCGAACTGCTCGACAAGACCGACGAGTACCTCGAGGCGGGCCGGGAGATGGACTGGTACCCCGAGAAGATGTTCACCAGGTATAAAAACTGGATCGAGGGACTCCAGTGGGACTGGTCGATCTCCCGGCAGCGCTCCTCGGGGATCCCGTTCCCGGTCTGGTACTGCGAGGAATGCGAACACGTCGTGCTGGCCGAGAAAGAGAACCTGCCAGTCGACCCGCTCAGCGACGAGCCGCCAGTCGACGCCTGTCCGGAGTGCGGTCACGACGAGTTCGTCCCCGAGGACGACGTCTTCGACACGTGGGCGACGTCGTCGCTCACGCCGCTGATCAACGCCGGCTGGGACTGGGACGCAGAGCGAGAGGAGTTCACCTTCGAGAACCCCGAACTCTACCAGTTCGACCTCCGCCCGCAGGGCCACGACATCATCTCGTTTTGGCTCTTCCACACCGTCGTCAAGTGCTACGAACACACCGGCGAGGTGCCGTTCGACAGCGTGATGATCAACGGGATGGTCCTCGACGAGAACCGCGAGAAGATGTCGAAGTCGAAGGGGAACGTCGTCGCGCCCGACGAGGTCGTCTCGAAGTTCCCCGTCGACGCCGCGCGCTACTGGGCCGCCGGATCGGCCGTCGGCGACGACCTGCCGTACTCCGAGAAGGGCCTCCGCGCCGGCGAGAAACTGCTCCGGAAGCTCTGGAACGCCTCGAAACTCGTCGAGAGCCTCACCGAGGACGCGCCCGCGGAGTTCGACCACGAGAATCTCACCCAACTCGACCGCTGGCTGCTCGCCTCGCTGGACCGCGAGATCGAGCGACTGACAGACCGGTTCGAGAGCCGGGAGTTCTCGAAGGCCCGCGACGGCCTCCGCGGCTTCTTCTGGCACACGTTCTGTGACGACTACCTGGAGATCGCAAAGCAGCGCGTCCGCGAGGGCGAGGACGCCTCCGCGGCGTACACGCTCGAAGTCGCGCACCGACGCTTCCTGAAGCTCTTCTCTCCGATCCTCGCGCACGCGACCGAGGAGCTGTGGCACGATATGTACGACGACGGCGAGAGCGTGCACCACAGCGGCTGGCCCGAACCGCTCGGCGTCGACGCCGACTTCGAGGCCGGCGAGACGGCGATGGAAGTCGTCGGCGCGCTCCGGAAGTACAAGAGCGACGCGAAACTGTCGATGAACGCCGAACTCGACCGCGTCGAGGTCTGGGGCGACGTCTCCGGCTTCGAGGCTGACATTTCCAGCGTGATGCACGTCGAGGAGTTAGAGACGCTCGAGGAGCGTCCGGCGGTCGAATCGGTCGTCACGGGCGTCGACCTCGACTACTCGCTTGTCGGCCCCGAGTTCGGGAGTCAGGTCTCAGCGATCGACGACGCGCTCGAAGCGGGCGAGTACGAGACCGTCGACGCCGAACTCCACGTCGCGGGCGTGGAACTGAAGCCCGAGATGTTCGAGATCGAAGAAGAGCGGCAGTATCTTGGCGAAGGCGAGATGGTCGAGGCGGGCGATGCAATCGTGATCGTCCACGAAGAAGCCTAACGCCGCGGCCCGCAGTCGCTTTCTCTCTTTTCAGAGGTCTGCACCGACCGCGTCCTCGACGCTGTCGAAGCCGTCGCGTTCGAGTAACGTGAGCAGTCCCTCGTTGATGTCGCGTGCGAGCGTCGGTCCCTCGTAGACGAGTCCGGTGTACAGCTGGACGAGGCTCGCGCCCGCACGGATCTTCGCGTACGCGCCCGCGGCATCGGAGACGCCACCGACGCCCACGACGGGGACGTCCGTCCGTTCGGCGACGAAGCGGACCATCTCGGTCGCCCGGTGTTCGATCGGCGCGCCCGAGAGTCCGCCCCTCTCGGCGCGCTTCGGGCTGTGGAGTCCCGTCGGTCGGTCGGTCGTGGTATTTGTCGCGATGACGCCGTCGAGGTCGAAGTCGTCGACGACCGCGAGCGCGTCTTCGATCGCCGGCTCCGGCAGGTCGGGCGAGAGCTTCACGAGCAGCGGCGAGGCGCCGGCGTCGACGAGCCTGCCGAGGATCGCCTCCAGTGAGTCGCGGTTCTGTAGCTCGCGCATCCCCTCGCTGTTCGGACAGGAGACGTTGACCGCGAGGTAGTCGGCCACGTCGGCGACCTGCTCGTAGGTGTAGCGGTAATCTTCCGGCGCGTCTGCGGCGTCTGTCGCCTCCGAGAGCGCGACGTTGACGCCTACGGGGATCCCGGGATCGGGACTCGTCCGCAGGCGCTCGCCGACGGCGTCTGCGCCCTCGTTGTTGAGACCCATCCGGTTGATGATGGCCCGGTCTTCGACGAGACGGAACATTCGCGGGCGGGGGTTGCCCGGCTGTGCGCGCGCGGTGACGCCGCCGACCTCGACGTGGCCGAAGCCGAGCGCACCGAGCACTGACGGCAGTTCAGCGTTCTTGTCGAAGCCCGCCGCGACGCCGATCGGGTTCGCGAAGGACTGCCCGAAGGCGTCGACTGCGAGCCGGTCGTCGTCGACGACGAGCCGGTCCCTGAGGAGCGTCTCGACTGGCGTGTGTTGGACTGTCGCGAGTCCGCGGTGTACTGCACGGTGTGCGGTCTCCGCGGGGAGCGAGAAGAGGGCCGGCCTGAGAGCACTGTACGCCGAGCGTATCACGGTCTTCTCACGTGTCGCGCGTTGCCGTCTCGTCGGCACTTTCGTGTCGACCGGTCGGTGCCTCGGCTCATCGCGCGTTCAGAAGTCGTGCTCGACCGCGTCGGGGTCGGCCTTCTGAATGATGATCTTGCCGTCTCGGACGCGAACGAACACCTCGTCGCCGATTTCCATCCCGGCCACGGCGAGTTCGTCTTCGTGGAGGTTCACGTGGACGTTGTGGTACTCGCCGTGTTCGTCTTTCGCGCCACTCGGGCTGAGCTTCTTTTTCCGAACCATCGGAGCTGTCTAGGCGTTGGTTCGCTGCAGGATATACATAAGTGTTGTTTACGCCTCGTTTCAATTACTCCAAATGGAGACCGACGCGCGTCTGACGACGATTCTTTCGCTCGTCCGCGCGCTCGACCAGTTCTGAAGACGCAGTTGCCGCCGTTCGCCCCCGTCTGTGACCGGCGCGGACGACGATCGTCCGGACGCTGACGTCGCCAACTACCCCTTGACCCCGCCGCTGCAGTCGATTTTTGCCGATATATTTATGCCAGACTATGCGCTTCCTTGACATAGAGGTACACAGCGATGGTACGCGAGGACGGTAAACGGAATTTCGTAATGCTCGAAGACGGCGAGAAGACCAAACAGTTCACCGGCCGGATGCCGCGGCAGGCGGCACTCAAGGCCGCCCGTCGCCTCGAGGGATACGAGTCCTACGAATCCGAAGAGGGCGCGAAAGAACACCCCACCGAGATTCGACTGCTCGAACGGGGCACCGACCGGGTACACGTCTATCACGCGTGGGCGTGGCACGACACTGCGCCGAACGACAAGCCAGGGTGGATGAAACAGAACGAGGTCTCGACAGTCACGCGAGGCAACGTCTCGAAACAAGGCATCGAACACATCGAAAAGTAACTACCGCACGTCGCGCTCGCGCGATGTCCGCTTCCGGGTCGTTGGAACCGTCCTTCGGCCCTCCGTGATGGGCCGGTCCGTCCTCTCTTTCGCATCCACCCCTCGCTCTCTCGTCTCCTGGGCCGTTTTTTGCTATTCGACACCGCTTTGTCTGTCCCGTGGTGAGTCTCTCGCGCGCGGTTATCATCCGGCCCGACCGCACGCGCGACGCGTGGGATGACGTGTCGGCCTCCGACCGCGCTATACGTTTCGTTCGTATTCTCGTGTATCTCTTCACGTACGCGTAGCACTGTACCCACCGGCTGGCCATTCCATTTGCGACAGTGGTCTGTCGCGATCCCGGCTGTCCGAATATTGATTACCTGGTTCGGTGTGAAATCGCATAACGAGGCGGGGACGGTTCGACGGCCTTTTATATTTACCCGGCATTCGTAGAAATACGCGGAAGCCCGCCCGGGTCACCCCGGACGGGATCTACGACGGATCGGATTTGCACGCCCCGTTTCGTCTCCGGCTCGAACGCGAGCCGAGGACGATACGACGGGCTTAAGTGTGTAAGTCCGTTTCGGATGAATGCGAACGACACACCGCGACCGGGTGCGGTTCAACCCCGCGCCCACTCGGACACGCCGGCTTCGGCCGGCAGCGCGACGGATCGGAGCCTTTATGGCTTCGTCCGACGTACGCTTAAGTCCGCAAGAGATGAGGATTCCACCCCTGCGGTCCGCCGTACAGATGGAATCTGATGTTAGCCTTGATGGTTCGGTGACACCTGTCTGGTGTCCACTGAACCACGAACGGACCACGCAATGATATATGGTGATCTCCC